>WNEY01004483.1_pt1 | contig 10627 bp, 7 predicted proteins | sample 5400531 | NCBI WGS metagenome assembly WNEY01 (sample SAMN13153338, study PRJNA577476) | soil metagenome | isolation source: 200 cm saprolite under Douglas fir tree site 1 | place: USA:California | collected 2015-04-18
CGAGAGCTGGTCGAGGATGTCGCGCACGCGAAGGGAGACCTCCCGCACCCTGGCGAAAGTCGCGCCGGGGCCGGGATCCAGATCGAAGTGCAGAAAGTCGGGACGGTCCCAATCGTCGCATCGCGCATACCAAGGATTCAGATCGATGCAGCCCAGGTTGATGAGCCACATCAGGGAAGGAAGATCCTGGACCATCGGGAAATCCACGTTGCCCTCGCTGTGTGGAATCGAGCAGATCTCGATCCACTCCGGCCGCGGCTCCGGCGCCCTCTTCATGTAGAAGAAATCTCCCTCGGCGCCATTGGGGTAGCGCTTCATCACCATCGCTCGATCGACCAGATGCGGCAGCAGCCACGGCGAGATATCGGCGTAATACTGCAGAAGATCGCGCTTGGTGAGTTTCAGCTTCTTCCAGAAAACCTTGCGAAGGTTCGTCAGCCGCACCTCGCGCGCGCCAAAACGCAACACGATGTCCTGCGCCTCGGGAGGGATGACGAGCGTTTTGGCGGCGGCCACGCGACAAGGATACGATGCGCGGCAATCAATCGGAGGATCCCATGAAGACGCGTTTCGCGCTGCTGCTTGCATTGCTTCCGCTGTCGTTGTTTGCGGGAACGATTCCGGGCCTCACCTCGACGAAGCTAGACAATGGCCTCGAGGTCATCGTCATCGAGAATCACGCCGTTCCTCTGGTGACCGTGGAGATCGCCGTGAAGAGCGGCTCGTTCGTCGAGGGACCGGACTACAACGGTCTGTCGCACCTCTATGAACACATGTTCTTCAAGGGAAACAAAGTCATTCCCAATCAGGAGAACTACATCAAGCGACTGAACGAGCTCGGCGCGAGCTGGAACGGAAGCACGCAGACGGAGCGCGTGAACTACTTCCTCACGCTCCCGGCCGATAACCTTCGCGAGGGAACGATCTTCATTCGCGATGCGCTGTTCTATCCGCTGTTCCAGCAGAAAGAGCTCGAGCGCGAGCGCGTCGTCGTCCTCGGCGAGTTCGATCGCGGCGAAGCGCAGCCTGGCTTTCACCTGGGCCGCGAGGTCGACCGCAAGCTCTGGTATCAATACTTCTCGCGCAAGAACGTCATCGGCGATCGCGAGGTCATTGTCACCACGCCGCGCGAAAAGATGGTGACCATCAAGAACCGTTACTACGTTCCGAACAACTCGGCGCTTCTTTTTGCCGGCGACGTGAAGCCAGACGAGGCCTACGCTCTGGCGAAAGAGCTTTTCGGCGACTGGAAGCGAACGGACGACCCGCACGTGCTGTATCCGGAGCCGCCGCATCCGCCGCTGAAGACAAGCTCCACGATCGCCGTCATGCAGCCGGTCAAGACCGTCACCGTGCAGCAGTCATGGCATGGACCGGGAATGATTGCAGACGTCCCCTCGACATTCGCTGCGGACGTTTTCTCCTTCATCATCTCCCAGCCCAACTCGCGCTTTTATCGCAACCTCATCGATTCCGGCGCGTTCGATCGCGCCTCGATCAGCTACTTCTCGCAAGTACACACAGGGCCGATCAACTTCTTCGGTATTACGTCGGCGGATCGATTCGATCGCGCGCGTTCAGCGCTGGAAAAAGAACTCGAGCATGTGACTGACGCAGACTACTTCACCGATGAAGAGCTGGAGTTCGCCAAGAACCAGCTCGAAGTCTCGGAGATCTACGGCCGCGAGCGCACCAGCAACTTTGTGCATACGGTCTCGTTCTGGTGGGCCAGCGGAGGTCTGAAGTATTACGAGGACTACATTGACAACCTGCGCAAGGTCAGCCGGTCCGACGTGCAGAACTACCTGCGCCGCTACGTGATCGGGAAACCGAGCGTCACCGGCGTGCTGGTCTCGGAATCCGATCTGCCGAAGCTGACCTCCATCAAGACCGCGGAAGTCATCCATCCGACCAAAGGAAGCTCCGCGACGGCAATGGCGTCCACGCAATCACAGGAGATCAAGACGGAGATGTTCGATGTCGACGGCGTGCGCGTTCTCCTGCGCGCGAATCCGCAGAGTGAAGTGGTTGCGGCCAAAGCCTTCCTGCAGGGCGGCGTCGCCTACAGCGGCGCCGATCGCGCCGGCCTCGAGCTCCTGCTGCTGCAGATCGCCGAAAAGCAGAGCGAGAAGTATCCAAAGGAAAAAATGGCGCACGAACTGACGCGGCTCGGCGCACGCGTCGACAGCGAGGCCACGACCGATTACTCCGCGGTGACGTTGAACTCATTGCAGCGCAATTTTGGTGAGGGCTTCGACATCTTCCTCGACGCGCTCTTGCATCCGCTGATCAATGACAGTGAGCTCACACTCGCTCGTCAGCGGCGGCTCACCGAGCTCGCACAACAGGACGAGAACCCCGACGCCTACCTCGGTCGCCTGGCCGTGGAAAACGCCTACGGCAGCCATCCCTACGCCATCAATCCGCTCGGCAATCGCGAGAAGATCAGCGCCGCCACGGTCGCCGATCTGCAGAAGCTGAAGGCGGACACGATCAGTCGCTCGCGCGTGCTGCTGGTGGTCGTCGGCAACGTCAGCAAAGACGATGTGACCAATCGGTTGCGCGCGGCACTGCACGATGTGCCGAAGGGCGATTTTGTTCGCGCGACGCTCGCCCCGATTCCAGAGATGGATCGCGCAACGACGAAGCTGGTCGCCCGCGATCTGCCCACGGTCTACATCGAAGGGCTTTATCCGGCGGCCAATCCTGCTTCACCAGACTTCGCGGCGCTCTACGTCGGAACGAGCATTCTCCGAGATCGGCTGTTCAACGAGATCCGTACGAAGCGAAACCTCTCTTACGCGCCCGGGTCGTGGGTGTACCAGCGCGGCGCGAATGTCGGCGCGGTCTATGTCACCACGCCGAGCCCGAACGCGGCGCTGAAGGTGATGGCCGCCGAGATCCGCAAGATGCAGACATCGGCGGCGCCGGAGACCGAAGTCCGCAACGCGGCGAACGCCGTGCGAACGCGCCTCCTGTCGAACCTTCAGGCCTCGGGCGACATCGCCGACTGGCTTGGCCGCTTCGAGGTGGAAGGCGCTGGCTGGCAGGGAGTGGACGCGCTGATCGCCAGTCTCAGCACCGTCACGCCAGAGGAAGTGCGCGCGGCGTTGGACAAGTACGCGCACCACATCGATTTCGCGGTTCTGGGAAATGTGAAAGGAGTCGACGAACAACTCCTCACGTCATTCTGAACATTGGACGAGCACCTTGAGCGCTCCGGAACGCCGCGCGTGGCCGAATGCGGTGATCGCCTGGTCGATCGGATACGTTGCCTCGACCAGGCCACGCACGTCGACTTTCCGGTCGGCGATCAGGTCGATCGCTTTCTGGAATGGGCCGCAGCGCGATCCGACGATCGTGATCTCGTCGACGACAAGCGATGACGCGTTGATGGTCATTTCGCCCGCGTAGGTGCTCTTCATCACCAGCGTTCCTCGCGGGCGCAGCGCCTGCCGCGCGATGGCGAATCCGCTCGCGTTGCCGCTGCAGTCGATGGCCACGTCGAACTTCGTCGCTGGAACTGACTCCGCCGTCTTGATGCCGGCCGCCTCGAGAAGCGAGCGCTTCCGGGGATGCCTTCCGATCACCAGCAGTTCGCAGCCGGTCAGCGCGAGGGTTCGCGCGACGAGCTGACCGAGCTTGCCTTCGCCGACCAGGAGCACGCGGTCATCGGATGCGATGGTCACCTGCTCCTGGATTTGCAGCGCGGCCGCGAGCGGCTCGACGAACACCGCTTCCTCGGCGCTGACCTCGTCGGGAATCCGGTGAAGGTTCTCCAGGGGCAGGGAGAGGTACTCGGCGAAGGTGCCGTTGCGGTTCCGGATGCCGAGGACTGTTCGATTGTCGCAGTGCGTGACGCGGCCTTCGCCGCATGCTTCGCAGGAATGGCAAGCCGCGTTGATCTCGCCGACGACGCGCCTGCCTTCCCATTCACCGACAAACTCGTGTCCCGGAATTCCGGCGAACGGATAGTAGCCGCGCGTCAGCTCGAGATCGGTGTTGCAGATGCCGGCGAGCAGCACGCGCACGAGCGCCTCGCCTGGCGGCGGCACCGGCGTCGTCATGTCATCGCGAAGTGAGAGTGTCTGGTTTTCGAGCCACAGGGCTCGCATGCATTATGTCCGCTTCGGACCCATTGGAGAGGAGACGCTCCGTGCCCATTCTCGCGCCAGCTCCACCGGATCCCCTGCGTCCGAGGTGCGCCGGGGAGCTGAGAGCGAAGTGTATTCGAGCTCGCGGTTGGCGCGGGCAGCTCTGAGCAGAAGTCCGCCGCGGCTCATGTCGCCGAGGCCGGCGAAGATCGCCGGAAAGAGCAGACGCTCGCCGAAGATCGGCCAGAGAATGTCGACGTATTTGCCGCTGGCGACGCTGCCGAGGAGTACGACCTGCGCGTCGGCATCGAGTGTTTCTGCGAGACGAAGGGCGTCGCGCTCGAGCGGTTTGCGATAGTTGCGCTTGCGGACATCGACTTCCGTCTTGCTCAGCACCTTCATCCGCTCGGGAGTGATGCGCCAGTCGGGCGGCACGAGGCCGAAGCCGGGCGCGATGACCAAGATGTCTTCCAGTGCCGCAAACTGCAGCGCGTAAGCAATCTTTCCTCGGAAGTAGAGCGCACTCATGAAGGCGAACGCCAATCCGATGGGCACGCCCTCACCGGAGCGGTACATCTGCGCGGCGTCGAAGTTCGCACGAGGCGAGGTCAACTGCCGGGCGCGCAAGCCGCTGACATTGGCGGGCGAAAGGAGAAAGACCTTCTGGGACATTTTGGGGCGTTAACGCAAACGCCGCAGCGTCTCTTTCAGCAGCTTGTCGCCCTTCTCCTGATCCTCCTGCTTCTTGCTGTGCATCAGCTCGTCGGCTCGACGGAACTGCCGAACGAGCCGATAGACCGGGAAGGAGTCGGACGGATCGAGTTTGGCGATTTCCTCGTCGATCGCGTCACGATCGGTGGAGTCGCGTAGTCGTTTCAACATGACGATCGTGTCGTAATTCGGATTGGCGGGATCATCCTGCGGCACGGCCTTGAGCAGATGGATCTCCACTAGCGCCTGCCTCACGTTCTTCGATGCCGTAGACGAATCGAGCGACACGTCAACGTGGTCGGCGATGGCGCCGAGATCGACGGTGCGGGTGGTGTCGGGATTCATCCAGCCGTTGATCGCCTCGTCCCTGGTCCGTTCGCGTCCACCCGATGTGTAGCGCACATGCACATTGCCGACGTAGACGGCGTTGTTGCCGTTGAGCAGCGACCGCTTGCTGGGAACAGCGACGCGTACCGCATAAGCGTGATCGCCGGAAGCTTCGAACGTGTCGCTGCCGCTTCCCTGCACGGCGACGACGTTGTGTCCCTTCTTGTCATATTCAGGATCGCGCGATGGCCGGACCCATCGCACCCAGCGAAAGCCGCTGCCCGCGGTCGGTTCGCGCAACGCGTCCATTTTCTGATCGATGAACTTGTCGATGTCATACGACGACGTGTCGCCTCGCAGCATGAGAGAACGAATCTGGTACAAGGCAACGAGCTGATTCGCAGAGGCGCAGTCGCCGGCTTCGATCCCGAACGCGCACACGGGGAGCAGCAAAAGGAACCCGAAGACGATTTTGTTCATGCGCCGATTATGCGACGACGCGCGCTTTCGAGAGAACCTTTCGCATGAACTTCCCAGTAGCCGTCGGCAGTTCGGCGATCTCTTCAGGCGTACCGGTCCCGATGATCCGCCCACCCTCGTCACCCCCCTCGGGACCGAGGTCGATTACGTAATCCGCCGTCTTCACGACGTCGAGGTTGTGCTCGATGACCACAACGGTGTTGCCGCGATCGACGAGCCCGTGCACGAGGTGCAGCAGCTTGGCCACATCGTCGAAATGCAAGCCGGTCGTCGGCTCATCGAGGATGTAGAGGGTCCTGCCGGTGGCGCGCTTGGCCAGCTCTTTCGCCAGCTTGACGCGTTGCGCTTCCCCGCCGGAGAGGGTGGTCGATGACTGCCCGAGCTTGATGTAGCCCAGGCCAACCTCGTCGAGGGTGCGGAGGATGTTGGCGATCTTCGGGATGTTGCGGAAGATCTCCAACGCCTGCTCGACGGTCATGTCCAGGATTTCGGCGATCGACGCTCCCTTGTACGTGACCTGGAGCGTCTCACGGTTATATCGCTTGCCGCCGCAGACGTCGCACGTCACGTAAATGTCGGGAAGGAAGTGCATCTCGATCTTGATCTGGCCATCACCCTTGCACGCCTCGCATCTGCCGCCCTTCACATTGAAGGAGAATCGTCCCGGCCCATAGCCGCGGATGCGCGCTTCCGGAGTCTGGGCCATGAGATTGCGGATCTCGGTGAAGAGCTGCGTGTAAGTCGCGGGATTCGATCGCGGGGTGCGGCCGATCGGCGATTGATCGATGTCGATCACTTTGTCGATCTGCTGCAGACCTTCGATCCGGTCGTGCTCTCCCGGCGTGTCAAATGACTCGTAGAAAAGATGGGAGAGCGCTTTGTAGAGGATGTCGTTGACCAGCGTTGATTTTCCTGAGCCCGAGACACCGGTGACTGCGACGAACAGCCCCAGCGGGATCGTCACGTCGATGTTCTTCAAGTTGTTCTGCCGCGCGCCGCGGATGATCAGCGCGTTCTCGCTGGCGGGGCGACGCGCCGGAGGAATGGCGATGCGCAAGTCTCCGCGCAGATATTTTGCGGTCAGCGAGCTGGGGAACGTCTTCACCTGCTCGATCGTGCCCTCGGCCACGACCTCCCCGCCGTGCACGCCGGCGCGCGGCCCCAGGTCGATGATGTGATCGGCAGTGTGGATGGTTTCCTCATCGTGCTCGACGACGATCACCGTGTTGCCCAGATCGCGAAGCTCGAGGAGCGATTCGATCAGCTTACGGTTGTCGCGTTGATGCAGGCCGATTGACGGCTCGTCGAGAACGTAGAGCACTCCCATCAGCTTCGATCCGATCTGCGTGGCCAGACGAATGCGCTGTCCCTCACCGCCGGACAGCGTCGCCGCGTTCCGATCGAGCATGAGATAGCCGACACCGACCGCATTGAGGAATCCGAGCCGGTCGCGGACTTCCTTCAGAATTTTCCCGGCGATCTGTTCCTCTCGCGGCGTCAACGCGATCGTCTTGAAAAAATCCTCGGCATCGCGAAGTTGCCGCGCGACCACCTTATCGATCGACTGGCCCGCCACGGTCACGGCGAGCGCTTCCGGCTTGAGCCGCCGCCCGCCACACTCCGGACACTTCTTGGGCGTCATGAAGCGCTCGATCTCTTCGCGAATGTCGTCGTTGTCGGACTCGTGATACCGGCGCTGCAGCATCGGAACGAGTCCTTCGTAGTTGCCGGTGTAGTGATACGAGCTGTCGCTTCCCTGGAACTCGAATTTGATCTTGTCGGGGGAGCCGTAAAGGATGCAGTTGCGAGCTTTCTCCGGCAGCTTTCCCCACGGAGTCGTCAGCGAGAACTTGTAGTGTTTCGCCAGCGTGTGGATCTGCCGCACGCGCCAGTTCTCGGCACCTTCCTTCCAGATGGCGATCGCACCGTCTTCGATCGACTTTGTCGAATCGGGAACGATCTTGTTCTCGTCGATCTCCAGCAGAACGCCAAGGCCGGAACAGCGGGGGCAGGCGCCGTAGGGTGAGTTGAATGAGAAGAGGCGCGGCGTGATCTCGCCGATGGAGATTCCGCAATCGGGGCAGGCGTAACTTTGGGAGAGGAGCTCTTCGCGGAGTCCGGAGCGCCGGCCGCTGGCCGGCTGGTCCGCCGCCGGCCCGGCGGCCTCTGCGTACAGAATCTTCACTAGCCCTTTCGCGACACGCGTCGCAGTCTCCAGCGAATCCGCCAGCCGCTGCTCGATGCCTTCCTTCACCACCAGGCGGTCGATGACGATGTCGATGCTGTGTTTTTTCTGCTTGTCGAGAGTCGGTGGATTGGCCAGCTCGACCATTTCGCCGTCGACCACGGCGCGGGTGAAGCCTTCCTTCACCATCTGCATCATCTGCTTGCGATATTCGCCCTTCTTGCCGCGGACATAAGGCGCAAGGACAGTGAATTTCGTTCCCGCCGGCAGCGCCATCAGTTTGTCCACCATCTGCTGAATCGTCTGCGGCCGGATCTCCTTGCCGCAGTTCGTGCAGTGAGGCGTGCCGATCGATGCGTAGAGAAGGCGCAGATAGTCGTAGATTTCCGTGACGGTCCCGACGGTCGAACGCGGGTTCCGGGAGGTGGTCCGCTGCTCGATGGAAATCGCCGGGGAGAGGCCTTCGATCGAGTCGACGTCCGGCTTCTCCATCTGCTCCAGAAACTGTCTGGCATATGCCGACAGCGACTCGACATAGCGCCGCTGCCCCTCGGCAAAAATTGTGTCGAAGGCGAGCGATGATTTGCCGGAGCCGGATACGCCGGTGAAGACCACGAACTTGTTTCGTGGAACGACGACATCGATGTTTTTGAGGTTGTGTTCGCGAGCGCCGCGGATGACGATGGAATCCATTTGTTTTTGAGTTTTTCAGTTTATCCCGAGCGGAGCGAGGGATCTCCGGTGCATCAGCGACAAACGTGGATGCAATTGCCGATCATCGCTGCACCACCGGAGATGCCTCGCTGCGCTCGGCATAAACTCAGCCTATGGGCCAGATTCTAACGAGCTGGGATGCGGAAGTGTTCCCTTCTACGCCGAGTAGAGATCACTCGGGACAGAGCTCTTCCGTTGTCGGCATCCTCTTCCCTGGTCTCAGAAATCGCACCTCCGCCAATTCGGTGCGGGGGAACTGCTTCATCAGGGGCGCGACGCGCACGGCCTCACGGGGAAAGCAGCCGCCAGTCACGATCCACGCCGGTCCGACCAGTTCACCGCCGCCCTTTGGCGAGTAGCGCTCGATCCTCAGATCCGGCACCACCGGCAGATCGTGCCAGTAGTAGCCGAAGTTGCGCGCGACCCAGGGATTTGCGACGACGAGAGAGTCACCCGGTCGGATGCGTTCATGGACGTAGTTGGCGATCTCGCGCCAGTCCGATCGATCGCCGCGGTAGTACTCGTCGATTTTCACGCTAGCGCATCCGACGAACAGTAGAGGGATGGCGCCAGCGACCGGCGCAGATGTCCAATGACGTGAAAATCGATCCAGGGCCGCCCCAGCAAGGATGAATCCGAAGATCCAGGAGGGTATCAAGTAACGGACAGCGGGATAGTGCGGATGAATTTGCAGCAGCGCGATCTCGATCGCCGTGCCAGCGAGGAACGCAAACGCCGCGACGCGCAGCAATCGCACGCGGATGCTCAAAAGCGCACCGGCTGCGACACAGAACCAGAACGCCCACGACGCGAGGCTGACCGGCTCCCACGTGCGGTCGCTGCCGGCTGCGAGGCTCTGCAGACGCCACGTCCACCACGCCCAATCGAGCTTCGCCGGCGAATTTGGCGACGGTCTCGTCGCCGCAGTCCGAATTACAGAAAACCACGGCGAGTAGAACGCTGCCCATGCGGTGACGATCAGCGGAAGCCATCGCCACAGAGGACGAAGGCGCTCCCTTCGATCGAGAAAAATGCGCACGATTCCAGCCGACGCCGCAATCATGCCGGCGAAGTACAACGTCCCGCCCGCGAGAAACACCAGGATGAACCAAGCCGCCGCCCAACCCCGCCTCCGCGTTTTCGCGTACAGCTCGAGCGCAACGAGGCTGCCCACGATGTAGAAGAGCGCGCTGGCGTACGGGCGGACCTGTTGCGAGTAGAAGACGTGGGTCGGCGAGACCGCGAGCAGCAGACCGGCGAACGCCCCGGTGCGCCATGAGCTCCACCAAGTGCCGAGAACGATGATCAATCCGACGGAGGCCGCGCCGGCAATCACGCTGGGCAGCCGTCGGACCCATTCCGGTCCTCGGCGGCCGATCACAAACTGGACGATGTAGTCGCCGGGCGGATGGACGACATCCGCCTTGACCGCCGCCATCATTTGCGGGAACGGCAGCGACGACCAGCGCACCTCGGCGATCTCATCATTGTCGAGAGCGCGACGCTGTAGGTGTCCGAGGCGGAGGAGGGAGGCCAGGAACACAATGGAGATCGCGACGACCGCACACAACCACGGGGAAAGTCGCATGTCGATGGATTTACGTCACAGGGAAATGGGGCGTCTATCGCCAGGCGTGGCGGCGCTACGCTAAAGAGTCGATCAACCACTCGCGGTATGGCTCCTCGATCCGATCGATTGTCAGGACCACGAACTCCGGCACCTCGTAGGGATGCATCGCGAAAAGCGCTGCCTTCAGTTCGTCCAGCCGCTCTTCCACCGTTTTGATCAGCAGCAGTTGCTCGGAATCGTTCTCGATCTTTCCCTGCCAGCGATACACGGAGTGGATTTGAGGGACGACGTTGACACAGGCGGCCAGCCGCTTCTCTACGATTTGTGTCGCGAGTTGCCGGACGTCGAAAGTGGCACCGACGGTCGTCAGCACGACCACTGGCGTCATTGTCCGGCGATCCTTGCCGCCGCCTGATGCGCGATTTCGCGCGCCGCGGCGCGGGACTGTCCGTACTGCACGAATGGAAGCATGATAGCCGCCCAGATCGAGCGGCCGCCGACGCCGATCGCCGTCGGAACGACCGCAGTGCTGTTCTTCTGCAGGTC
>WNEY01014035.1_pt1 | contig 10626 bp, 12 predicted proteins | sample 5400531 | NCBI WGS metagenome assembly WNEY01 (sample SAMN13153338, study PRJNA577476) | soil metagenome | isolation source: 200 cm saprolite under Douglas fir tree site 1 | place: USA:California | collected 2015-04-18
CTTTCCTGTAGGGCTCTTTCATCCCCTACAACATGCCGGTTTATCCCGGCGCTCTCCGGGTGGCCGACCCTTTCGGGTTTAAAGGGTCGGGGTTTTGGTGTTCCGTTCCATGGCCAACAATCTCACTCGCCACTACGGACGCGGGCATCTGCATTTCATTACGTTCACTTGTTATCGGCGGTTGCCCCTGCTGCGCTCGGTTCGCGCCAGAAATGCTTTCGTCAAATTGCTAGGCGAGATTCGTGACCGCTGCGGCTTCTCACTGGTGGGTTACGTCGTCATACCGGAGCACATCCATCTGCTCATCAGCGAACCCGTCAAAGGTACGCCTTCTACAGTCATTCAGGTTTTGAAACAGCGCGTCTCGCGGCGCTTACGCCGCAAAAAGCGCACGCCCACCGGACAATTCAATTTAACGTTTGCAACCGGCGACGATTCGCTGCCTCGTTTTTGGCAGCGGCGGTTTTACGACTTCAATGGGTGGAGTCTAAAAACGAGGGTCGAAAAGCTTCAATACATGCACATGAATCCGTCGAAAAGGAAATTGGTCGATGATCCCAAGGATTGGCCCTGGAGCAGTTTTTCCTTCCACTCGAATCCCAAACACGGCCTGCTCCGAGTCGCCCCCGTCAACTGATGGGCCTACGAACGGAACGAAAAACAAACCCTCCCACCCTTTCCGCCGCGGCGGACGAAGGATCGGCCACCCGGAAGGTCAAAATCGCCCCAAAAGGTGGGCCACCCGCCCGAGTAATTGAAGGCCCAAATCGAGTCCGCTCACGCTAACATGAATGTTAAGACGCTCTCTGATACGCTCAACCGGCATTACTTGTCAACATATATCAGTAGTGTCCCAACGTTTTGTCTTTCAGCTTCCGTAAGTTATTGATGAGAAGCGCATAAGCAATGAATTTTCTTGGTCTCGATTTGAACTGCGGATTGTGGTTCTGCGCCCCTGCGGGGCAGCATTGCGCGGGGTGGATCGATGAACCAAGGCAAGCTGGTGTTCGCGCAACTCATGCAGCATCTTCCGTTGACCACGTTTCGCCGTTGCGTCGCACGTTATCACGGTGAGTTTAAAGTGCAGTCGTTTTCCTGCCTGGACCAGTTCCTGTGCATGACCTTCGCGCAGTTGACCTACCGAGAGAGCCTTCGGGACATCGAGGTTTGCTTGCGCGCACAGCGTTCCAAGCTCTATCACTTCGGAATTGGTTCGACCGTGGCGCGCAATACGCTGGCCCATGCCAATGCCGTGCGCGACTGGCGCATCTACGCCGATTTCGCTCAGAGCCTGATCGGCATCGCTCGACCTCTGTATGCACAGGAGTCCTTCGGCGTTGATCTGCAGGATACTGTCTACGCGCTCGACGCCACGACCATCGATCTGTGCCTGTCGGTATTTCCATGGGCGCCGTTCCGCTCGGCCAAGGCAGCCATCAAACTGCACACGCTGTTGGATCTGCGCGGCAACATTCCCACCTTCATCCACATCAGCGATGGCAAAATGCACGAGGTCAACATCCTTGATCAACTGTTGCCCGAGCCCGGGGCGTTCTACATCATGGATCGTGGCTTCCTTGACTTCGAGCGTCTCCATCGTTTTCACCAAGCCGGCAGCTTCTTCGTGACCCGCGGTAAGTCGAACCTCAAGGTGCAACGCCGCTACTCGCGTCCGGTCGATCGCAAGACCGGCCTGATCTGCGACCAGAGTGTCGTCCTCACGGGCTTCTACTCGCACCAAGGCTTCGAGGCCCCGCTGCGCCGCATCCGCTTCAAGGATCCCGAAACAGCCAAGCCCCTCGTATTCCTGACCAACAATTTCGTCTTGCCCGCGTTCACCATCACCGAACTGTACCGCTGCCGCTGGCAAGTGGAACTCTTTTTCAAATGGATCAAGCAGCATCTGCGGATCAAAGCCTTCTACGGAATTTCCGAGAACGCGGTCAAGTCACAGATCTGGATCGCGGTCTCTGCTTACGTGCTGGTCGCCATCGTCAAAAAGCGTCTGCGCCTCTCGGCCAGCCTCTACGAAATCCTACAGATCCTCAGCCTGACCATGTTCGAGAAAATCCCATTGCATCAACTACTTGCACAAATCCCTGTGAGTGAAAATCGCCTCACTTTCGATAACCAGTTCCTTTTGTTCAACTAACGTTGGGACACTACTGAACATATATAACAACAGGGCGGACATTCGGAAAACGCTGAGCGGAGACATACTGGTGGTTGGAGCGCCAGACAAGAGGGACTTTTTGTCCAAGGTGAAACTGCTGATGACGAATTCCGAACAGCACGCGCGCTTTCGGGAAGCCTGCCGTACCTGGGCTATCGGCAAGTCATGGGATTATGTTCTAGATGACTTGCGTGAAGCTTATCAAGCCAGTTTCTCAAGTCAGACCGCCCGTCATGCTGCACCGGCGCTGGCCGCGAATTGAAGCTCGGCACTGCTATCGTTTCTGAGCCTCCCTGGGCGGTTCAGGGGTCAGCAGGTTCAAGACCGCCTGAAACCACCAGTTGGGCTGATACCGGATTTGCACCGGCACGCCTCGGAGATTCCCCGTGGTTCCTAAAAGCAGTTCGAAACCTGTCTTCTTCTTGGTAGTTTGGTTGAAGTTCTCAAAGCGTGCCAGAACGAGGTCCTGGTAGGTTCGAACATATTCGCGAGGTTCGTCCCGCAAGGAAAGCCGGATGGTTTCGCTAGGCACCTGAGTGATCTGCGAAAGGGCCAACTGATGCCGCTCGCCATTGTAGAGATAACATAGAGACGAAGGTGGCGCGAGTTTCTCGAGGGCGGCGTCTATGAGCTCGGCGACAGACTCGAGAAAACCCTCGCGGCGGCCACAGGCCTGAAACTGACTCGCTCCTATTTCCTTGAGACGTCCCTCAGACCCGAGCAAACGGTCGAAGACCATCGACTTGGCCTGGTCGAACTGATGGATGGTAAAATCCGTGTCGCTCGTGAATGGCACGACCTTCGCGAAGTCGAAATTTCGCTCGCCCTGGTTGATAATTGCGGAAAACAAAAACGTCCCGCCTCGTTTTTCCCGCGCCAGTTCCTTTTCCATTTCCGCGGCGGACGCGCCGTTGGAAACCTTCATGAAACCGAAGAATATGCTCGACTCTACATCGTGGCTGTAGCCCGAAGGTCTGTGGACGATCTCGGACGCCGCACCCCAGCGATTGATGGCTCGTGGAGCCTTGGCTGGATCGGAGCCGATGAGGAGTTCGATCACATCGGAGGCCGGATCTCGGGGCAGCGTGGCGCGCCGAATATAGCCGCCACCAACGTCGTCTTTTCCCACCCAAAAAAGAAGCAGGCGCAAACGGGCAGTCATGGTGTAGTCAAATTGCGCGTCCACATGCAGAGGGGCTCGCATCAGCTCCGTGGTGTGCCGTAGCGCCGCCTGAATATCCTGAGGGACTGGCGCCTGCGCCGTGGCGGGGCTGCCCGCAAGGACACACAGCAGGCAAATGGCGCAAAGCGGACCGAAAGCGTTCTTTGTGGGAAGGCGGGCCAATCATTCCTCCCGAAAGCGATTTGTCGCATTTAGGGGCATATCAGGGCAACTCTAATAAAGTTTTACACGGTCTTGATATTTCAGGTCAACGTGTATGGCTTAATGGTGTGACGTGAAATCATACGGCATGGAAAACGTCATTATTGCTGGGCGCCATTTCCGCAGATGCCAAATGCCGGACCTTTGCTCCCCGAAAAAGATGTCACGGCCAGCAAAGTAGAAGCGCCGGCCGTCAGCGCCGTGCTTGGCGGCTTTGAGTTTTATGATAGCCTTTACGCGCGGCTTCGGAGTTCCGTTCCGGCGATGCGATCCGATACGGATGCTGTGCGAGGGGTCCTGGCCAGCCCCTATTTCGAGCCTGCTGCTCTGAAGAATCTCGGCGAATCCAATTAATTCGGGGACTGGTTTTGCGATCATGGCGGTCTGGGTCGAATACATCGGAAGTCTCGCCGCCGTATGCACTACGCTCTGCTGGGTACCGCAGGCGCTGAAGATCATTCGCGAGAAGCAAACCCAGGGAATTTCTCTCGTCACACAAGCCGTGTTTACCATTGGCCTCACGCTTTGGTTCATCTACGGGCTCCTGCTGACCAATTGGCCTCTCATACTCGCCAACGCGGTAACGCTCGTGTTGTCGCTGGTCATCCTGATTCTAAAAGTGCGCTACCGCTGATTGCTGCAGAGAAAAAGCGAGGTCGCCCGCCGTAGCCCCTGCGGAGGCGGGTGGAGGCGCGGGTCGGATTTGAACCGACGGATGGAGGTTTTGCAGACCTCTCCCTTAGGCCTCTTGGGTACCGCGCCGGATGCAAGGAGTATAACGAAACTGCCATCGAATTGTCAGTTGCCAGCGTGACAGGTGAATTTGCATCGCTGCACTGCAACAAATCTATTTGTTGATGGAAAATTATTCGGAAAGGCCTGGCAACGAGGGGCGCATCTCATCGTGACGGCGCAGGAACAATCTGGGCTTCGCGAATGAAGCGTGCGGATTCCTCGGGAGGCGTGGGACAAATATAGAATCCGGTGCCCCACTCAAACCCGGCGACCTTCGTCAGCTTGGGAATGATTTCGATGTGCCAGTGGTAGTGCTCGTTGACTTCTTCTCCGATGGGCGACGTGTGAATCATCAGGTTGTACGCGGGCCGGTCGAGCACCGCATCCAGCCGCGCCAGATTTTCTTTCAGAACTCTAGCGAGCCCCACATACACCGGGGCTTGGTTATTCTCAAAGGATGAGTTGTGTTGTTTCGGCAGAATCCACATCTCGAATGGAAAGCGCGGCGCGTAAGGAGCGAGCGTAACGAACAGTTGAGTTTCGCCGATCACACGCTCTCCGGAATCCAGTTCCTGGCGGATCATGTCGCAGAAGATGCAGCGCTCTTTGTCGTAATAGTAGTGCCGGGAGCTGTCCACTTCCTCGCGCACACGCTTGGGAACGATGGGCAAGGCGATCAGTTGCGAATGCGGGTGCTCGAGCGATGCGCCGGCCGCTTCGCCATGATTCTTGAAAATCAGGACATACCGGAAGCGCTTGTCGTTTTTCAAGTCGAGCATGCGGTCCCGGAACGCCCACAGCACGTCCTCGATCTGTTTTTCCTTCATCGTCGCCAGAGTGCTGCGGTGGTCGGGCGTTTCTATGATGACTTCATGAGCGCCGACACCGTTCATCCTGTCAAACAGACCTTCGCCCTCCCGGTCGAGATCGCCCTCGATCCCTAACGCGGGGAATTTGTTGGGGACGACGCGCACCTGCCAGCCCGGTGTATTCGCGCCGCCTCCATTGCGGCCGTATTGCAGAACCTCAGGGGGCGTCTTCGATTCGTTGCCATAACAAAACGGGCACACTCCGATTCCCTTAATCTCCACGCTCTCACGCAAGAAATCCGTGGGCCGTTTGGCCCGGTCCGTTGAAATGATCACCCATCGTCCGGTGATGGGATCCTTCCTTAACTCTGGCAACGCTTCCTCCTGGGCAAAAAAGCAACTCTCATGGAAATCGGACAGTACTAGAAATAGCGGGTTTATTCTACTATTCCCTGCCAGGCTGCAAACTCAAGGAGAGCAGGTGAGGTTCCAATCAAGCAGCAAAGGCACCTTTGTGCAGGCGCACCACGGGATGCTCCCCGGGAGGCGCCTCAATCGCCAGGACATCGAATCGGAACGGCGTGCTTCCGGCGCGGTATTCGCGGAGGAATTGCCGCGCGATTCTCGAAAGATGCCGCTGCTTCTCGAGGGTGACCGCTTCTTCGGGGGAGCCGAACTCGCCTCCCACCGCAGTTCGCGTCTTCACCTCGACAAACGCGACCGTCTCGCCGTCGTATCCCACCAGGTCGATTTCGCCCTTCATCCCGCGATAAGTAAAGTTTCGCGCGATCATCACGTATCCCTGGCGCCGCAGATACCAATACGCGTACGTCTCGCCACGAACTCCGGTTCGACGCGCCCTCTGCTTCGCCGCTTCCCGCGAAGGAGGCGCGGTCGAATCCGACAGCCCCTTACGTGCGGCCCAGTCCACCAGCCCAAACATTGCGCGCGAGAAAATCGGCACGGCGTATTCCTGTCTTACACGGCATTGGCATGCGAGCCGCCAATGCGGTTTCCTTCCCGGTCTTCTCCGTGATCTCTGTGCCCTCTGTGTTGAAAGCTTTGCTCGAACGGCGAAGAGACTTTTAACACAAAGAGCGCAGAGGACACAGAGAGTAACCGACCGTTCGCGATCTTCGCACTATGCGGACGATCCAACTTCGCGGATGCATTCTTCAAGAATTCGCACGGCGAAGTCGGCCTGCTCTTCATCGATCATCAATGGCGGCGCGACGCGGATTGTATTTTCTCCAGCGCCCAGCAACAGCAGGCCCTTCTCAAATGCGCGGTCCACGATGGCCTCGCGGAAATCGTGCGCGCGCTCCTTCGTCTTCTGATCCCGCACGATCTCGATACCGATCATCAGCCCCTTGCCGCGGACGTCGCCTACAATCTTGTGCTTGGCGGGCCAATCCGCCATGCGGCCGAATAGAAATTCGCCCATCCGCCTGGCGTTTTCAATGTACTGAGTTTCCAGCAGGTCCAATGTCGCGAGTGCCGCCGCCTCGATGCCCGCATGATCTCCGGCCCACCATTTGCCTGTCCGTCCCATGCCGCTTTGCACTTCGTCGGAAACGAGTAGGATTCCGTGCTTGCGGCAGATTCGCTGCAACTCGAGAAGGAATTCCTTCGGCGCGGGCACGTAGCCGCCTTCTCCCTGAATCGGCTCGATAAAGACTGCCGCCACTTCTTCCGGATCGACAAGGCGCTTGAAAATCTCGCGCTCCAGAATCGTGGCCGACTCCACGCAATTGCAGGGTGACGGATTCCCATACGGACAGCGGTAGGAATTCGGGTACGGGATGTGAAAAACCCCGGACAACAGCGCGCCAAATCCTTTTCGCTGCACGGCCTTTGAAGCGGTGAGCGAAAGCGAGCCGAGCGTGCGTCCGTGGAAGCACCCGTAGAACGCGATGATTTTGTCGCGCCGCGTGTGATAACGCGCCAGCTTGATGGCCGCCTCGATGGCTTCGGTGCCCGAGTTGCCGAAGAACACTTTCTTCGGCTCCTTCCCGGGGGCCACGGCCGCGAGGCGTTCGGCCAATTCCACCATGTTCGGCAAATAAAAATCAGTGCCGGAAATGTGGATCAACTCAGCGGCCTGCTTTTGAATGGCCTCGACGACGCGCGGATGGCAGTGTCCGGTGGAGACCACGGCAATGCCCGCGGCGAAATCCAGAAATGTGTTGCCGTCGACGTCCTCAACCATCGCGCCACGCCCGGATTTAGCCACCATCGGGTAGCCGCGCGTGTAGGACGGCGAGATGACTTGCGCGTCCCGCGCGATGATCTTCTTCGCGTTCGGCCCGGGGAGTGGCGTGATGAGATTTGGCAGCTTCATTTCGCTAGCGGTTCCAATCATTGACTGCTTCACGGGCTCCTCCAAGGCAGCGGCTTCGATCCCGGGCCCGGAACAGCGCCGGGCAAGAACCTCCCATTTGTCGGCGCGTAAACAAGCCCAACGAGAGGGAAGGAACTAGGAGGTAGTTTACGCGAATCAACGCGGTCTATCCATGAAACGTGAAGCGCACAGGGTAACCAGGATGGAACTTCGCGGTTTCACTTGCGTTTCCAGCGGACTCCGCCATCGCGCGAATCTTCGAGAATTACTCCTCGCTCGGCAAGTTGATCGCGGATGCGGTCCGACGCGGCGAAATCGCGCCGCTTGCGCGCAGCTTGCCGCTCGGCTATGAGCGCTTCGATTTCAGCCTCGCTAAGAGGAGGGGAGTCCGGAGCAAGGCCCAGCGCACGGAGCTTCTCCGCATCGTCATCGCGAAGCACGGCAAAAATGGCGTCGAATGATTCGAGCGCGGCCAGAACGGGGGTGGCATCTCCCTGGCGGAATTCCCCGCGATCCATGGCCGTATTCACGTCGCGCACCAGGTCGAAAATTGCCGCGAGGGCCTGCGCGGTATTCAGATCGTCCGCAAGTCCACGGTCGAAGTCCTCTCGCGACTTCGCGGCGCGTTCTGCCATCGCCGGGGATGCGCCCGCCGGAAACTTTCCCGATTGAATGCGCGAAACGAATGTTCGCAGGCGCTCTACTGAGCTGGCCGCTCCTTGCAAACTCTCCGGCGTAAAATTCAACTGGCGGCGGTAAGGCACCGAGGCCAGCAGAAACCGCACGGAAGACGGTCTGTGCCCCCGGGCGAACAGTTCGCGCAGAGTCGCAAAATTCCCCACCGACTTTGACATTTTCTCCTGATCGACAAGCAGGTGCTCGGCATGCAGCCAGTAGTTTGCGAACGGCTTCCCAGTCGCCGCTTCGGACTCTGCAATTTCGTTCTCGTGGTGCGGAAATGTCAGGTCGACGCCGCCGCTGTGGATGTCAAGCGTTTCACCCAGATACTTCATGGCCATCGCCGAGCATTCGATGTGCCAGCCGGGACGCCCCGGTCCAATCGGTGTCTCCCAGAAATGTTCGCCGGGTTTGGGCGCCTTCCACAGCGCGAAGTCGCGCGCGTTGTCCTTGTCGTAGCGATCCATGTCCACGCGCGCACCGGTTTGCATGCCGGCAACATCAATTTTCGAGAGTTTTCCGTAGCCCGGAAATTTTGAGATGCGGAAATAGGTCGAGCCCTCGCTGGTATAGGTGAATCCTTTGGCCGTGAGCCGCTGGATCAGCTCCACCATGTCGTCAATATGCTCGGTGGCCCTTGCGATGTGCTCGGGAGGCTCGAGGTTCAGCGCCCGGCGGTCATCGAGGTACGCCTGGATGTATTTCTCGGTGAACTCGCGAATACTCACGCCAGCCGCCGCGGCTTTTTGGATGATGCGATCATCCACGTCCGTGAGGTTCATCACCTGAATGACGCGATAACCTCTCGATTTCAAATAGCGCCGCAAAACATCCTGGAACACAAACGTGCGAAAGTTTCCGATATGCGCAAAATCGTAGACCGTCGGCCCGCAGGTGTAGGCGCGCACCTCGCCCTTGACGAGCGGCACAAACGGTTCCGTCCGGTCCGTCAAAGTATTGTGGAACCGGATCTCGGTCATCGTGGCTCGGTCACTGGTCCTCAACCCTTGTTGGACACCCATGGCAAAGCCGACATTCTAGCCGACGCGCGCACCCGTGGCAAAAGGTCTGTTGCGTTGGTTCTCACCTAATTTGAATTCCACAAAATGAGGAGAATAACAATGATTTCTGATCACGAAAACTGCCCGAAGAGCGACACAAGAAAACACGTGACACGGGTTGCGTCGCTGTTGTAGCATGGTCTACCTATGCCTGGCTGGACAGACATTCTTCCGGCACTCGTCACGCAGCGAGAGGCCGATGTTAAGAAGCTAGAATCTCTTAACCAGCGCCTTAACGCGCTTCGCCCGCAGTTTCAAGAGTACCGCGAACTGGATACCGTGGCCAGAGCGTTAGAGGAAAGAATCCGTGCAACTGTCGGCACGTTGAGCGACGTTGCCCTCGGGGAAAAGGACCTCTCTGACCTTGCAGACCTGGGTGTGAGCATTCCCAGCCTTAAAGAAGAGAGAGAAAATACCCCCCTGTGGAAGGTCGTCCGAGAGATCACCCGCCAAGTCACACAAATACGCGTTGTGGAGTTGGAAACAGTTCTCCGTACTTTGGAGTTCAAGGTATCTAGACAAGCTATTGAATCCGCCATCGAGACACACCCACACACATTTCGTGTCACAAAGAAGGCGCGCGAGAAGTACGTCTCGTTGAAGGAATAGAAACCTAAGACCGTTCATCCACTGCGTTCTAGAGGTGCAGCAGAATGCCCGATGACAAAGATCAGGAATTGCGAGACATCCAAGCGGAAGAGACGACGCGAGGCAAGAAACAACCGAAGAAAGCGCTGTCGCTGGCGCGCCAGCGCATGATTTCTCGAATGGCTAGGATGCTGCAAGATCCGCGTTGTAACAAGGAAACCTATCTGGAAGTTATTCGCGAGTTCGGGCTGCGAGAGGAGTCTGACGAGTTTCGCAAGCTCCTTGCTTTGTGGAGGAAACGCCGCGGAAACGACTAATGGCCACTCGATGCGCGGAACGGATGCGCCTGTCCTGCTCTTCAGCGGGTAGAGTCGCAAGATGCCCGGCAACAATTCCCGTGAATTCTCGGTTGAATTCCCGAGCGGAAATCTTTTTCTTCCTCGACTTTTTCTTAAGCTTCTTGGCCAACCTAGTCTCCGGGCGCTTCTCGATCTAATTCCAATGGTATTACAGGTCTGGATTCTGCACAATGCACCCTGTTGAAATGGCCTCCAATTCACCACTCTTCTTTGGACATGGGTCCTGATGTTCGTAGGACTTTGTTTCCTTCTCGCCTGGCCGCTATAATAAGGAGTGTAGCCTCCAGACAAGTGGGAACTAGGAGGAGCAGACCTGCTGGAAAGATTGCCAAGAAGGAATGATCGCCCCAGCACAAACCGAGAACTTGGCGTCCCTAGCGCACCTCGACCTCGAACAAGAGATCCTGCGCCTCAAGCGGACGATGAATGCCGTCATCCTGGCGCACTATTACCAGGATTCGGAGATTCAGGACCTGGCGGATTTTGTGGGCGACAGCC
>WNEY01004485.1_pt1 | contig 10624 bp, 14 predicted proteins | sample 5400531 | NCBI WGS metagenome assembly WNEY01 (sample SAMN13153338, study PRJNA577476) | soil metagenome | isolation source: 200 cm saprolite under Douglas fir tree site 1 | place: USA:California | collected 2015-04-18
ATCCCAGCCTCAGCGTCGCCGTCGTTTCGAAGGTCTACCCAATGCGAAGCCACACGGTTGCCGCTGAGGGCGGCGCGGCTGGCGTCCACCTCGCGGACGACAGTATAGACGAACACGCCTACGACACCATCTCCGGCGGGGACTGGCTTTGCGATCAGGACGCCGTGGAAGCCTTTGTGAAGGAGGCGCCGGAAGAGTTGATGCGGCTGGAGCACTGGGGCTGTCCCTGGAGCCGCGAGCCGGACGGGCGCGTCGCCGTCCGCCCCTTTGGCGGGATGAAAAAGACGCGAACGTGGTTCGCCGCCGACAAGACCGGCTTCCACATGCTCCACACATTGTTTCAAACTTCGCTCAAGTACAACGCCATAACCAGATACGACGAGTACTATGTAACCACGCTACTAGTGGATGACGGCCGCGTTCAGGGCGTAGTTGCCATCGAGCTCACCACTGGAAAGATTCAGGCGATCACTGCCAAGGCGGTGATCCTGAGCACGGGAGGCTGCGGCCGGGTCTTCCGCTTCACGACGAACGCCGCCATAAAGACCGGCGATGGCATGGCGCTGGCATACCGGGCGGGAGCGCCCCTGAAGGACATGGAGTTCGTCCAGTACCATCCCACGGGTCTTCCGTTTTCCGGGATTCTGATTACGGAGGCGGCGCGCGCCGAAGGCGGCTACATGCTGAACAGGGATGGCTACCGCTATCTGCAGGACTACAAGCTGGGCACGCCGGAGCCCAAGCCAGTCTTGCGCACCATGGAGCTGGGCCCTCGCGATCGCCTGTCTCAAGCGTTCGTCAAGGAGCAGGAGAAAGGCCGCACCATCGCGGGACCCTACGGCCCGGTGGTTCATCTCGACCTGCGGCACTTGGGAGAGAAGACCATCAACGGGAAGCTCCCCTTTGTCCGGGAGCTGTGCCTCAAGTACGAAAACCTCGATCCCATCACGGAACTGATCCCAGTGCGGCCCGTGGTGCACTACATGATGGGCGGCGTCCACACCGATCTGAATGGAGCAACGCCGCTGGAGGGCCTGTACGCCGCCGGCGAGGTGGCTTGCGTCAGCATCAACGGCGCCAACCGTCTCGGGTCCAATTCTCTGACGGAGTTGCTGGTGTTCGGCGCCAGGGCCGGGCGCGCGGCGGCGGCCTATGCGGCCGAACAAAAACCGCCGGGGCGCCAGTTGAAGGCTCAGGCGCTGGGCGAGGAAGCACGCCTCGAAGACCAGTTCTTTTCGAAGATCGGAGGCAAGGAGCGAATCGCCACCCTCCGCGAGGAGATGCAGCAGATCATGGACGATTGCGCTGGCATCTACCGCTCGGGCAATTCGCTGGCCGGCGCGGCCGACAAGCTCCACGAGCTCCAGGAGCGATTCCGCGACATTTCTCTCGACGATCGCGATCAGACGTTCAACACGGAACTGGTTTCCGCGCTCGAATTATCGTGCATGCTCGAGGTGGCCGAATCGATGGCCCAATGTGCCCTGGAGAGGACCGAGTCGCGCGGCGCCCACCAGCGAACCGATTTTCCCGCGCGGAATGATGAGAAATTCCTGGCGCACTCGCTGGTGTACCGAAAACCGGATGGGCGCCCCCGGGTGGAATACCTGCCCGTTACCGTCACCCGTTGGCCGCCGGCCGAGCGGGTCTATGGAAACTGACCGATAAACATGCCTGATAAAATCACGCTGGAAGTCACGCGTTATCATCCGGGGCGCGACAAGGAACCCGGATTTCAGACCTACGCGGTTCCGCTGCGCAAGGAATGGGTGGTTCTCGACGCGCTGAATTACGTCAAGGACAAACTGGATGGATCGCTGACATTCCGGTGGTCCTGCCGGATGGGGGTCTGCGGGAGTTGCGGAATGATGGTCAATGGCGAACCCAAGCTGACCTGCGCCACGTTCCTGTCGGACTACGCGCCGGGCCCGGTCCGCGTGGAGCCGCTGAAGAATTTCCCCGTCTTGCGCGACTTGGTCGTAGACGCCTCCGATTTCTTGGTGAAGCTCACCAAGTCGAAGCCGTGGATCATCCGGAAGGAAGAGAAGCCGCTGGCCGAGGGCGAGTACCTCCAGACCCCGGAGGAATTGGACACCTACAAGCAATTCAGCATGTGCATCAATTGCCTGCTGTGCTACGCTGCCTGTCCGGTCTACGGACTGGATCCGCTGTTCAGTGGACCCGCGGCCATCGCCCTGGCGCAACGATATAACATGGACTCCCGGGACCAAGGGGCGAATGAGCGCCTCGACATCCTCTCGCAGCATGATGGAATCTGGGGCTGCACGTTCGTCGGTGATTGCACGCGGGTTTGTCCCAAGCATGTCGACCCCGCCGGGGCCATTCAGCAGTACAAGCTAACGGCCACCAAGGAATGGGTGAAATCCTTTCTGATGCCGTGGGGAGGGAAGTAAGCGTCCATGGACGCTCCCACTGAGTATTTGCCGAAATCGTACCGGACTCGCGTTTCCACCTACTGGTGGCTGGACCGCTGGCCCTATCTGAAATTCATCCTTCGGGAACTGAGCAGCGTTTTTGTCGCCTGGTTCGTAATCCTGACCCTCTTGCAGATCAGCGCATTGAGTCGAGGGCCGGCGGATTACGCGCAATTTCAGGAGTGGTTGCGCAACCCGATTGTGATCGTGCTGAACGCGGTCAGCCTCTTGTTTGTGGTCTTCCACGCCGTGACGTGGTTCAACCTGGCTCCCAAGGCGATGGCCATCCGCGCCGGTGGAAAGCGAGTCCCGGACGTGCTGATAGCAGGGCCCAACTACGTCGCCTGGCTGGTAATATCAGCGGCCGTGGCTTGGTTGCTTGTGCGAGGTTAAATGAGTAAGAAGAGATCGAACGAACCGTTCTTGTGGCTGCTGTTCAGTGCAGGCGGAGTGGTTGCCGCGATGGTGGTTCCGATTCACCTGCTTCTGTTCGGGCTGGCGTTTCCCCTGGGGTGGCTGAACGGTCCCAACTACGAATACCTTCTGCAGTTACTCAGGAACCCCGTCACGCGGCTGTACCTGTTCGTTGTCTGCACTCTTTCGCTGTTCCACTGGGCCCATCGATTCCGGTTTACGCTCTACGATGGTTTGCAAATCAAGCATCTGGACGAGCTGATCAACACTTTCTGCTACGGAGGCGCGATTGTGGGAACGGTTGTGGCGGGATACCTGCTGTGGGGGATCCCGTAAACCCGACCCAGAACAGGCTGAGCCATGCCCACATCATGTGGCGCCGGTTGAGACAGGAGACGCAGTCATGAGCAACCTTGCGTGCCGGCGCTTTCGAAACCTCATCGAGCCGCCCACCCGCCAAGTGGCGCAGCGAGTGGCATCTCAATGTGTAGCAAGCGAGCAGAATCGGATTGATGATCAGCACCAGAGTGCCGATGCCGATACCGAATTTCCCGTCAAACCACATCGCTCTCCAGGCATCTAACGCGAGAATCACTATAAACACGAGCGCCAGGTACAAAAAGTAGCGATGGATGTTTTGGAGAATCAGCGGGAAGATTTTTCGCCGCAGTAGCTCTTGCGCGGCTCACTAACGGCCCACGACGGAGGATCGTCCCAGAAAGCCTTGTAGTAAGCCCCGCGATAGTAGTAGCAAGTGAACCGGAATCAGCCAGGTGCCCAGAGAATCAGCATCGCCGCGGAGAATGGCAGGAAGGCCGGCCACCAGCCGGGCTTCTCGGTCATCAACGTCATCAACAGTGGCGAGTAGAACGCAGAGAGGTATCCGGTCCCACGCACGGTGTAATGGATTGCCTTGCAGCGCAGCCAGGTGGAGTAGACGATGAAGGAGCAAGGCCGAGGAAAACGAGGCAGCGGTTCCAACCACCAGGTATCTCGACGCGCAGTACGGCCAAAGCCGCCATTATGTAGGGGAACGTCGATCGAGGACATTCAGGAAACGCTCCGGGAAACGCATTGAGCTGGCAAAAGGGCGTTCCGGGAGAGCGCGAACTGTGGACAATATCAGTACCTTACAGCTGGGCAGCGACACCTCTCCTTGAAGAAGCTTCTCCATCGTTGTTGCGGTACTGTGATTGAGCGATCTCTCAGGTCCGTCACGAACATCTTCACGGCCTTGTTCTCCCATTTCGCTTCAACAAGGTAGCTGTCATCCAACGGGGCCCGGAGGACGGTAATGACTGCCCCCTGTGGAATTGTGATCGGCACTCGCTTTCCGCCGGGTGTAAGAATCGCGATCGTTGGCCTCAACGTCTTGTAGGAGGGTTCCACCCATTTCACGCTCACTTTTCATCCCGGAGGTGCCCTCTAGACATCCAAGTTAGCCCGCAAAGGGTGCGGCGGCACCCTCATTGCAATCAAGTAACTCTGCCGCCGCACTCCGTTTTGCGGGCTGTTACTCAGGAGCCTGCACTCCACTCCTAAGTTCCCTTTCCTCACAAATATCAGTCTGCTCCCTCATGAAAACACGAGACTTCGGCATCTCGCTTTCCCGCCCGCGACTTTGCGAGAATTCGATTGGCATCATTAAGGGAGTACGGCAGGTCCTCAGCGAGGAGGACCTCTGAAATCTCCGGGGGAGTGAGTCTCAGAACTTGCTGGAGGCGAAGGATGAATTTGGCCTTGTATTCGTGATGTTCCGGAATGAAGAGCAGGCCGTTCTTCTCTATGATCGAAATCCATCCGAAGCCCTGCAGTTCCCAGAGCTTCTCAGCCGAGACGTTCAGTCTCTCGGCAACGCGGTCGAGCGGGATGTAGGCTGACATTAGCTTCCTCCCGCCTTTGTGAGCACAACCAATGCCAGCACGAAAACCGCACAAGAAATCAGCGGATAGCTTACTTCGCCTGCCTGCTTGTCCAGTCACTGGGCGTATCTGATCCCAGCAGACTGCAATACTTGCAGCGAAAGCGACCTCCGCCAAAGCCTCGGCAGCTACCGAAAGAGAAGTTGAGCGCAAATCAATGTGAAGTTCTCCTGGGTGTGTCCATCGTGGATTCAAAGGTACCCGAGATTCGGTCCGCTCCTTCAGGGACGCGCTACACATTCGCATCAGTCTTGCAGGCTTGCGCCTCTGCGAGAATCCGATCGATATCATAGTCGTTGAGCGAGTACGGTGGCTTCTCGACAAGCAGAACCGTCGAGATCTGCTGCGGACTCAGTTTTAGAACTTGCTGCAGATGAAGGATGAACTTGGCCTTGTATTCATGGCGTTCTGGAATGCAGGGCGTGCCGTTCTTCTCCACGATCCAAATCCATCCAACGCGCTGCAGCTCCCAGAGCTTCTCGGCGGTGACGTTCAGTCTCTCCGCGACACAGTCGATAGAAACATATGGCGGCACTGGATTCCCCCGCTTTTCGTAAGCATGATGAGAGCCAGCATGAGGTCCACGCATGAACTTAGAGTAAATACTCAACTGGTAAACTGCCCCTTCCTGGCCCGACTGTGGATGGGCGGACCTCAAAGCTGCAATACGTGCAGTCGGACCTCCCGAAGTCCGCTCCAACCAACGCAAGGGAGTCCGGTGCGCAATTCCCTCTGGCCCTCTTCACCGAGATGGTTCAGCACCAGCACGGCTGATTGCATGAGGCCCGTTGTGTTCGCAATACCCCTTCCGGCGATATCAGGAGCGCTCCCGTGAACAACCTCGAACACCGCGTGGGTCTCTCCCAGATTGGCTCCCGGGACGATTCCCAGTCCTCCAACCAAGCCAGCAGCTAGATCCGAAAGAATATCTCCATACAGATTCGGCATGAGCAGCACATCGAATGTCTCGGGCCGCGTCACGAGCTGCATCGCCGCATTGTCGACGATCGGCTCATCGTACTGTATCTCCGGGTAGTCCTCCGCCACCGCGCGGCAACAGCGCAAAAACAGGTCATCACTGAGTTTTAGCTCCTGCCTCCAGGTCTAAGCCCACCGCCTTCCATGAGAAGGCTACCTCCTGTCAACAAAAAAATCCTCTTCAGTGCTCTTTCAGTGCTGGACCTCTCGGTTCGCGGCACTGCCATGGGTACAGCATACTTGCACACCTTACAATTCAATCGCGGCTGTGAAGTCACCCCGATCGTTCCCGCCACCCGGTCCGCTCGTCTGTTCCGCCTCACTTCCATTCGCACTCGCGCCTTCGCGGCGCGGTTCCAGTTGGAGTCCGTCGTTCGGGCGCTGCCATCTTTCAGACGGTCTCAATCTGCAGATAGGTTTGAGCTATCCACAAACCGGATCGAGGCGGTGGCGCAGTCGCCCGGACGCGGCGGCAAGACGAGGGGACTCTGGCAGCGTTCCTACCAGGGCATATCCTCATGACACTTTCGTCGCTTTCATCCTCGCAGAATCTCCATCAGCTCGCACAACCTACCGTCTGGCAATTGGTCAGGCTGCACGCCTTCCGGCAACTCAATCACGCGCACTTCACATCTATCTCTCAGACGGGCCGCCACTCGATCACGCGCCAGCCGGCCAGCCTCATCCCCATCCAGCAACAGCAGCACACGACTAAACCGATCGCGCAGCAGTTGCGCCGGACGCTCGTAAAGCTCTGTTCCCATCAGCGCCACCACGCTTCCACATCCCGCTTGGCTAACGCGCAGACAATCGAAAAATCCTTCCACCACCAATGCGGTATCACCGCGGGTCGCTGTCGCCCGATGAAAGTTGAACAATACCTGCGATTTCCCAAACCCCGCCGGGAAACGATACCGTGGCTGTCTGCCATCCACCGACCGGCCGGCATAGGCCACCAACCGGCCACGCTCGTCGTGAATCGGAATCACCACTCGTCCGCTCATGAACCCGGGACCTCCATAGAAACCAACACCGAACCTTTCCGCCGTGCGCTCGTCGATGTCCCGACCGGACAGATACGCGTGCCCACCCTGCACACCCCGAAGCGTGAACGGCAGCGGCGGATTGACAGAGATCTTTCCTTTCGTAACCCGTTGCTTTGCAGCCGGCTCTCCGCTCGTTGCCGCACCCGGCAGGAACCAACCCTTCAGTTGCAAGGCGGCTTCCCGCAGCGTGCACTTGTTCAGCAGAGCGACTAGATCCAACACATCCCCGCCGGCCCCGCACGAGAAACAATGAAAGATCTTCCGCTTCACATCGACGTGAAAGGCATCGCGCCCTTCGCCCTGGTGGATGGGACACCGCCCACGATACCGCCCGGCGCGGCTACCTTTGAGTTCGGCCACCTGGTAGTGCCTCAACACCGCTTCCACCATCACTGCTTGTTTGATGGCGGCGAAGTTCACTTCGGGACTCTTCATGCCGCCACCTCCTTACTACTCTCCTGGGCTCGGCTGTGCCGCAGTGGATCATAGGTCTGCCCGCTCTTCCACAAGCTCATCAGCAACACCGCTAAGCGGCGCGCCACTCCGACCACTGCCCGCTGTCGGGCCCGTTTACTCCTGTTGCCGTCCTCGATCATCTTCAACCCCCACCGCCGCAGGTCGCTATCTTGCCCAAACGGTCCCAGCATGTATTGCGCACATTCCACCAGCGTCTTCCTCAACAAGCCATCCCCCGCCTTGGTGATCCTCAATTGGGGATGGCTATCGCCCGACTGGTCTAGCCGCGGTCGTAGTCCTAGAAACGATCCCACATCGCGGCTTCGGGAAAACCGCTCTTTGTCTCCCACCGTCAGCATGAACGTCAGCGCCGTCAGTGTACCTACTCCTTTTACCTGTGTCATTCGGCTGCTTTCCTCGTACCGCGTCCGCGCCCAATGTTCCAGCAGGCAGTCGTATTCGTAGAGCTCCTCGTTCAACTGGTCGATCACTTCCAGCACCGGCGCCAACGCTGGACGCAGCGGCTCCGCAATGACGTCCACTACCTGTTGGGGAAAGCGCGTGGTCTCGCAGTCTGGCAGCCGCGCTCCGGTTGCCTTCACCACCCCCCGGACACTGCTGACCAACCTCGTGCGTGTTTCGATCAGGTTGTCCCGCATCCGGATCACCGTCAAATCCATCTGCAGTTTTTCGGCTCGATGCTCGATCGGTGACAACAGACGCGGATCCGCCCGCAGCAACTGCGCCAGCGTCCGCGCATCCCGCTTGTCGCTCTTGGCATTGCTGTTGGTGATTAGCGCCAGTTGCCGTGCGTCCGCCACTCGCACGTCGTGCCCGCACCTTCTCAACAGCTCGCTCGCCCAGCGCGAATGCGTCCCCACCTCCATCGCGATACGCATTTCCGACTTGCCGTGAAAGCGCTTAAACAGGGCTTCTGGCGTGGTCACCACCCATTCCTGCGACATCACTTCTCCCTTCTCGCCCACGCTACAGACGCGGCTCTTCTTGTCACCCAGATCGATTCCGACGTAGCGGCGGGGCTCCCCGGCCGACTCCTTGATATCCTTACTCATAAGCTGGCCTCCTTGATTGGCACCCTTCGGGAGTGCATTTCTCAACAACAGGCAACAGTTTACTGCATGCCGCTTATAGGAGACCAGCCTTCTCATTCCATCTTTCAGGCGGTAAGCTTCCAGCAGGTCCTGTTCTACCGGCTTTCAGCCGGTAGTGCTTTCAGTATGTTGGCCTTGTGCACCGCCGTGACTCTCCCGCGGCCTTCGCTGCGTGCAAAATCGAAAGCGCTCCTGGCGATCCGCAACGACGCTTTTCTCGTAATCACCTTCAGGCTCTCCATCACGCCGCGGGTCACTTTATGCTCCAGTCCTGAATAGAGACTCTCGGTGTTCTCTCGAAAGATGGCGAGGTCTATAGGCACATCTGAAAAGCGCGTCTTGAGGCCACGCAAGCTGCGCACAGGACGGAAGTTCGCAAATAGTTGAACTTCTAGCGCAACGCCAGATTGACGCCCGAAATCCCTCGCTTACGGGCGTGGAGACCGGACCCTTCATTCCCACTCGGACCCGCTGCATTGCCTCCACCGCGGTATCCGGAAGCTTTCCTCCGCAACTGTTGATGGTTGCAGCATTCAACTCAACACGCACCCATTCCACGGAAACACCTGTGCTTCCACGGCTCGAACGGTCGCCTTTGCGACCTCTGGCCCAATTCCATCGCCGGGAATCAGTACGACCCGGTGGAGTGTCGGCAAGGGAGAGCGCTGAATGACCGAAGCACCGGACAGACTTGCTGGCGAGAAATCTTGATCTATGAGGACTGGCATGGGTTCTTTAATAGCAGCTGGACGAGTCACGGCAGGACGCCTCACGTTTTGGAGCCACTCGACTTACGAAATCGGCCATGTCCTTTTCTTTCTTCCAAGTGTCCTCTTCTCTCTCTCACGTTCCCGGTCGGCCGCGAAGGCGGATATATCGTTCTCGCATAGCTCTCGCGGCAGCACAGATTGAGCTGACGAAAGAGTGGGCAACTCAGAACTCAGCTTCCGCTGACAAAGCAGTGGTCCCTCTTGCAGCGCCACGTGGTGCTTGGCAAACAGCGACAAATCTGCCGCGACCAGGATGATCTTGGTTTCTTCCCCGGGGCTAACGCCATGGAAGATGAACTCCCTAACATTGTCCAACTGGGTGAACCCGTTGTAGTGCAACTCCATGAGGCTTGACTTCAAGGCTCGGCGAAGACTTATTTGCACATCCCATTCCGGTTTTGCTTGACCGGCCCATGCCCTTAGTTTTGTGCCAGTTAGCAAAAGACAAACTCCGTGGTGGGACTCTGGGAACCGATCCCAATGAAAAGAAACAGCAACTTTTGCAGCCACTTCGTGTCAATACAAGCGGTCCGGTCTCGTTAGCATGAAGGACTATGTAAGGCCCGACTGCGCAGTCACTGTATATGGGGGTTTTCGGACCCCCTATAAAAAAAGGGGGACCCAAATCCACCTCCCGCAACCAACCAGGACCCGATGGTAAAGGACCCAGGACCCGTGACCGGGTTCAACGGAGAGCCAAACCGGCGGTACCATCGGAATTCATCTCGTCCTGGCCCGAGATAAAGGCACGTTCCTCCTTGAAGATCACTTCAATCCAGCCGGCGCGATTGAACTCCAACAGAGTCTTTTCGTCAGTCCGCGCGTTTCCACCGGCGACTGCCAAAGGGCGATAGGCTTTCATGCTGCCTCCTGGGTCATTTCTTGTGCGCCCCCCTCTCCATCCGCATCTCTTTTAGCATGGACATCGTTTGAGAAAGTTGCGAGTAGAAGTAGCGCTTGAGAACATCCAGCACTTCGATCAGGACCGGGTCGCGGAGCGAATAGAAGACCTGGTTGCCCTCCTTGCGGTTGACCACGATCTGCTTACTCCGCAGGACCGTAAAATGTTGCGAAGCGTTGGCCTGTTCGAGTCCGAGTTGTTCGATCAGTTGCCCAGCCGACATCTCACCATTGCGCAGCAGTTCGACGATGGCAATGCGCGTGGGATGTGCCAAGGCCTGGAAGATCTCTGCTTTGAACCGACGCAGTTCTTGAGTCATTGCGGGAGGCCTTTCTGCCCGATGCGGCCAACGGCCAGCAGGATTCCGTGCAGCAGCGCATGGGGACGAGGAGGGCATCGTTCCCGGCGGCGGAGTGGCTTTGCTGCGCGCAGCCGCTGCGCTGCATTCGCTCAAGGTGGAAGGTGACGAGCAGATCGGCGTGAACATCATCAAGCGCGCCTGTGAGGAGCCGCTCCGCCAAATCACGGCCAATGCGGGCCACGAGGGCGCGATTCTAATCGAGAAAGTGCGCGCCAACCAGGACTACAAC
>WNEY01004489.1_pt1 | contig 10623 bp, 10 predicted proteins | sample 5400531 | NCBI WGS metagenome assembly WNEY01 (sample SAMN13153338, study PRJNA577476) | soil metagenome | isolation source: 200 cm saprolite under Douglas fir tree site 1 | place: USA:California | collected 2015-04-18
CGTGCGATACGTCGACGCCACCGGTGACGATGCTTTCGAGGCCGGCCCCGGTATTGAGCTGCTGACCGAGACGGCCCGGCTGTGGCGGTCGCTCGGGCACCACGACGCCCGGGGGAGTTTTCATATCGACGGGGTGACCGGTCCGGACGAGTACAGTGCGATCGCCGACGACAACGTCTACACCAACCTGATGGCCAAGCGGAACCTGATCGCGGCGGCCGACGCCGCCGACCGGCATCCCGAGCGGGCCAGGGAACTCGGCGTCAACGCCGAGGAGACGGCGAGCTGGCGGGACGCGGCCAAGGACATGCACTTCCCCTACGACGACATGCTGGGCGTTCATCCGCAGGCCGAGCGGTTCACCCGGCACCAGGAGTGGGACTTCGCCGCCACCAAGCCCGAGCATTACCCGCTGTTGCTGCATTTCACCTACTTCGACCTGTACCGCAAGCAGGTGGTCAAGCAGGCCGACCTGGTGCTCGCCATGTTCATGTGCGGCGCGGAGTTCACCTTCGAGCAGAAGGCGCGCAACTTCGAGTACTACGAGCCGATCACGGTCCGGGATTCCTCGCTGTCGGCGTCCACCCAGGCGATCATCGCCGCCGAGGTCGGTCATCTCGACCTGGCCTATGACTACCTGGGCGAAGCCGCGCTGATGGACCTGCACGATCTGGAGCACAACACCCGCGACGGCGTGCACATCGCCTCGCTCGCCGGGGCCTGGCTGGCCCTGGTCTGCGGTTTCGGCGGCCTTCGGCACGAGGGCGGGACGCTAAGCTTCGCGCCGGTGCTTCCGGAAGGGCTGACCAAGCTGGCCTTCAGCGTGCTGATCAAGGGCAACAAGCTGAGCGTACAGGTCACTCGCGGGTCGGCCAGGTACGAGCTGTCCGGTGGCGAGCCGCTTACCTTCAGCCATCACGGCGAGACCGTTGAGCTCGGGCCGGGTAAACCCGCGCGACGCCCGATCTCGCCGGTCAAGCCAGGACATCGTCCGGCTCAGCCGCCCGGCCGGGCGCCGATCCGGCGCCGGTCTACGGCTGCTGGAAGTCCGGGGTAGTCCAGATCTTCTCTTTCAGGTACTTCCGCACGAACGCGATGTACTGCTGGGCGGGCTGGGTGTGCCAACGGCCCGCGAACCAGCGGCCGACGCAGCCCCAGGCGTCCCCGGCCTTGTACGTGCCGTTGTGGTCGACTGTGTTCAGCCAGGTCTCGTAGCCGTCGAAGCAAGTCCGCCAGATGCCGTAAGCGAGGTCCGCGTTCATCGCCGTCGACTTCATGATCCCGGGCCAGCTCGACTTCTCATACGGGTACCGGTTCTGCAGGATGCCCCAGCTCTGCGGGCACTTGCCCGCCATGCCATCCACGCCGGGCCCGTGACCGGGCGGGCAGCCGTTGGTCTCCCAGTCGCCCTTGGTGGTCTGCCGCCACCAGCTCTCGACCGCCGCCTGGGCGAACACGATGTTCTGGTTGATGCCCCACTTGCAGGCGGCCCAGCGCAGGATCTCGGCCGTGGTGCCGATGAAGTTGCCGTTCACCCGCGGCGCGATCTGCTTGTTGGCAGCCGACTTGTCGCCGCTGAAGAAGCTGTGGCTGATGCGCCCCTGGTGTGGTTGTACTTGCGGTTAACGCCCGATCGGCTTGAGTACGTGAAGTGGGGCCGCCTGCGCCCCGATCGTCGTCGCCAGCATCAGGCCGGCCGCCAATACCGCAGAAATCCGGACGAGTCGCATGCGCAGCATGTGTACTCCGACCCAGCTGCCCGTGCAACGAGTTCTGGGCTATTGGCTGGCCAGCGCTGTGGTGATGGCCGAGTCGATCGAGGTCGGCGAGCAACTGCCGACCCGGAGGTTGCCCCAGCCCGGCGGCAGCTGCATAACCCCCATGGCCGCCAGCGTCCCGTGCGCGGTGACGTGGCCGACGGCGATGGTCGATATGCCGATCAGCAGCTTGCTCACGTGGTGCGGCGGCGGTACCTGGACGACGGTGCGGCCGGACGTGAGCACCTGAAACTTGGCTCCCTTGGCGGTAACGAGCGTGAAACCGGCCGCGCCCTTGTCGGTCACCGTGCCCCGGATCGCGCCGTAGCTCTTAGGCACCTGCAGCGGGCCGAGGAATGCTGGCCTGACCGTCACGTGCTCGGCGGTTATCGTCCTGCCGGAGAGTCGGCCGCTCGCGAGAACCTTCGTTCCGTTGGTGACGTAGCTGAGCGGCACGAACATGGCGTACCTGGTGGCGGTCGTTGTCGTGACCTTCACCCGCTGGCCGCTGGCCGTCTTGATGACGGCGCTGGCGCGGCCCACCCGTACCAGTGTCCCGTCGGCCTGCTTGAGGCTCCTACAGCCGTTGACCGAGGTGAGCGCCGCCTTGGCCGAAGGAGCCGACCCGGTGAGGGCCACGCCGGCCCCGGTCCCGATCAGCACTAGCGCTGCCGCCACGCCGGCGGCGGCGACTGGGAAGCGCCGGTTGCGCGCCGGCTGCGCCGCCCGGCCGCGGACTCCGTCGGCCACGAGTTGCCATCGCATCGCTTCGGCCTGGCAGTACTCGCAGCCTGCCAGATGGTCTTGGGCGCTGACGGGCTGACCGTTAGCCGCGCCGATCAGATCTTCTAGGTCCAGATGAATCATGAGTTCTGGCCTTTCTCTTTGAGCACCCGGGCGAGGGCCGTGCGGGCCGCCGATAGGCGGCTCTTCACGGTGCCGACCGGGATGTCCAGCACATCGGCGACTTCGGGGAGGGTTAGGCCGCAGCCGAACGCAAGGCCGAGGACTTCGCGGTGCAGCGGACCGAGGGCACCGATTGCATCGATTACCTCGGCCAGTTCCGCGCGGTCCAGGGCTGTGGTCTCCGGCCCGGGACCGGACGTCGGCTGGTCAGCCAAGACGGCCGCGTCGACTACGGCCAGTCGCTTACCACGAAGCCGGTCCCGAGCTTGTCGCCGGGCGATCGAGATCACCCAGGACCGTTCGGAGGACTCGCCGCGAAAGGAGCCGGCGCCGCGCCAGACCGCCAGCATCGTGTCCTGGGTGATCTCCTCGGCCAGCGCGCGCTCGCCGGTCATCAGCAGGATCTGCGCGAAGACCACCCGGCCGTGCTCGCGATAGAACGCGGCCATCGCGTCCTCGTCACCTCGGCCGATCCGGGCCAGCAGGCGATCGGTCAGGGCGAGACCCGGATCGTTCACCTGCGACCTCCCCGAAGCTCCTCTTTGGAGAGTAAGTAGCAACAGGTGGCGATGTGGTTCGGTTACCCGCCGGGGATCACCGTGAGCTGGCCATCACCCGGATCGACCTCTATCTTGTGCGCTCCGTTGGCCCCGCGCGACACGGTGAGGTCGACGCTTGCGGTGCCGACGGTGAGCCCGGTGATCCTGATCTCCGGCAGCCAGTCTGGCAGGGCCGGGTTCAGTCGGAGTTCGCCGGCGGCGGCGTCGGCGTCCAGGCCGCACAGGATCGCCATCAGATGGACCACCGCGCCGGACGCCCACGCCTGCGGCACGTTCGCACCTAGGTACTGCACCGGGAAGCCGCCCTCGTCCCTGGGCAGCCCGGCGAACAGCTCGGGCAGCCGCCGGGCGGAGAATCGATCGGCGGCGTCGAACAGCGCGCGGGCGATCCTGGCGGCTTCGGCGTCGAGTCCGTAGGTGCGGAATCCGGCCGCGATCAGCGCGTTGTCGTGCGGCCAGACCGAGCCGAGCTGATAGGAGAACGGGTTGTAGGCGGTATGGGCCGATGAGAGCGTGCGTATGCCCCAGCCGCTCCACATGTCGTCGGCGAACAGCCGGGCCGCGACGCGGGCCGCCCGGGCGGGGTCGACGGCACCCGTCCACAGGAGCTGGCCCGGGTTGGAGGCCACCGACTCGATCGGCCGCTTGTCGCCATCCAGGCCGAGGTAGTAGGTGCCCTCGGCCTCCCACCAGAATTTGGTCTCGATCAGCTCGGCCAGCCTTTGGGCCTCGTCCCGCAGCCGGGTCGCCGCAGCCAGGTTGCCGTAGAGTCGGTCGAGCACATCGGCCCAGGCCCGCTTGGCCGCGACCACCAGCCCCTGCACCTCGCAGAGCGCGATCGGCAGGCTGGCCGGGCGGCCGTCCCGGTTCAAGATCGCGTCGCCCGCGTCCTTCCAGTCCTGGTTGTAGTAGCCGTCCTTCGCTTTGGTCTGGTACTCCTGCAGGCCGTCGCCATCCAGATCACCTTCGGTGTCGATCCAGGTCAGCGCGCGCTCGACGTGCGGACGGAGCTGGTCGAGCGCGGCCCGGTCGCCGTGCCAGCGCCACGCGGCCGCCGCCAGCAGCACGTATAGCGTCGTGGCCTCGTGCGTGCCGTAGTACGGCCGGTGCGGCACCAGCTTCAGCGCGGCCAGCTCGCCGTGCCTGATCTCGTGCGAGATCTTTCCCGGCTGCATGTCCCGTGTGTCGTCGTAGGCGTCGGCTTGGAGGGCCGCGAGCGCGTTCAGGCTGCCGACCGCGAACCTGGGCGACAGCGCGAGCGTCTGCAGCGAGACGATCAGCGAGTCCCGGCCAAACAGGCTGACGAACCACGGCACTCCGGCGGCGGGTACCCACAGGTCGGTCGAGTGCCTGTCCTCGCCGTTTGCGACGCTGCCGGGGGCGGCGGCCGCATCGTGCCGGTTCATCCGCAGCCCGGCCAGATCATCCACGGCCTGGCGAACGGTCTGGGTCACGGTCGCCGAACTGGTAGTGAACGTGGCGGCCCCGTCAATCCAGGCTCGCTTGGTTTCGTGTTCGCGGGCCCCGCCGACCAGGTCATGGCAGCGCCGCGGGGCCGACCCAGGGACCGAATCGAGCACAGGCCGCCACTTCAGGCACGTGTGCCAGCACTGCCTGGGCGCCAGTTCGACCCGGAATAGCAGGCCTCCGTTGGCGTACCTGGCCTGGCCGCCGGGCCCTCCGGCCCGTACCGAGTCGATGACCAGGCCGCGCTCGAACGGGCCGTTCTTGTAGCGCACGGTCAGCCGCTGCGTGCCGGTGTCCCACGAGCTCTCCAGCGTCCCGCGCAGCAGCGGATGCTGCGACTTCACCTCGAACAGGTCGGCGAAGTCGGATTCGATGCTGATCTCCAGGTCGAGCAGCACCGGCTCGCGGGCGTAGCTGGTCAGCTCGTAGTCCTCGTGCAGCCCGTCGCCGATCGTCCGGTCCAGCCGCAGGTGCAGGTAGTTCTCCGGCAGTTCTTCGCCGTTGGCTTGCAGTATCGCCGGATTGGTGAATTCGAACCGGGCGGAATGATGCGCGACCGCGGAGGAATTCAATAGCGTGAGGCGCTGATTGCCGAGCTTGAGTCGGTAACCAGAGACCAGCCTCGTGTCGGCCGCGAAAAAACCCTGCTCGAGCGTGCTCGACATTTCGGCGTTCGGCGCGCACACGCAGAACTGGTCGTCGGCGTGAATGGTGACAGTGGGCGGGCCGACGCTTATCTCCATGTGCCGCTAGGCTACCCCGCGACCGCCCCGAAGTCAGTGAAGCCAGACGGGTCGTGACGGCCAATGCTCGCGTGCTCGAACATGCCCCAGCCCTCCTCGCCATCCAGTACGGCCCGGGCGAGGTGATCGGTCACCCCGAACGGGATCCGGCCGGCCACGGCCGCGTCGCCCAGGTCGTAGACGTGGGCGGCCGACCAGTCCCGGCCCATCCAGCGGCCGTGCGACCAGTCAGGGTCGCCGTTGTAGCCCGCGCCGACGTGCAGCGGGATCGAGGTCAGGGTCTCGACCTCCAGCTTGACCGGTTGTCCCGACTGGTCGGTCAGAGCGAGCGTGGCCGCCTCCGGGTGGCGGGTGCCCGACTTATAGCTGATCTCGATCCTCGGCCAGCCGAGCTGCTCGACCCGGCCGTCCGGCCAGACCCGCTTGGCCGTGTTCAGCGTGCGGTAGCCGTCCGGGTTCTCCTGAATGATCAGGATCAGCGCGCAGGACTCGAACCGCAGCGGCATGTAGACCCACCAGAACCCGAAGTCGGGGTCATCCGACGGGCGCCCGGCCGGCTCGGACTCGCCGACCGGCCTGATGCCCCAAGACCGGTCCCTGGCCCCTGACCACTTGTCCTCGCTCACCGTGTGGCTGCGGCCGCCGACCCGAAGTTCGCCGTTCCAGGTACCAAGCTGGGAGAACCGGGACGCGTCCAGCACCGGGCGGTTGTTGCCGCCGAGCAGCAGATGAGGGTCCTCCTGGACGGCGTCGAACGAGCCCGTCCAGCGCAGGTCGAAGTCCAGGCTGCCGTCAGGCGACGAGCACTGCAGGCGCAGCTTCGACAACGGATCGACCACGTCGATCTGGTAGCCGCCGACCTTCTGGTCCAGGCTGCGCTCGGCGAGCGCGTCGGAGAACTTGGTGCTGTAGATCCGCGTCCCGACCCGCACGGCGGCGTAGGCGTCGACGACGCCGAGGTTCGGGTACACGCCGAGCCCGGTGACCAGGAAGATCTCGCCAGAGCGGTCGTGGGCGTTGAGGTAGCAGCGGTCATAGAAGTTGCGGTCGCTGGTGGTGACCCGGTTCATCGGCAGAGTGCTCTGGTGGATCGGATACTCATCGAGCGCGATTGGCACAGTTCAGTCCCATCGGTAGGTGCCGTCGAGCATCTTTTCCAGGCTCGGCCGGTGCAAGACGTAGTCGTCGATGTCGTCGGGTACCTGGTCTTCGCCGAAATGAATCATCCGGCGCTTGATCCTGGCCATCACTATCGCGTGCCGCAGCGCGGCGTACACCAGGTAAAAGTCCATGTCGCGGGGCTGGTAGCCGGAGAACTCGGCGTAGGTAGCCTCGACCTCAGAACGCTTCAGGAAATCGGGAATCCCGGGCAGCTCGAAGAATTCCGCGATGTCCTGGAAAAATCTGTGGAGGAAGATAAACCAGCTGAGATCGATTTCCCGAGGACCGAATCCGGCCATCTCCCAGTCGAGCACTGCCGCCGGGGTGTACTCGTCGTAGATGATGTTGCCGATGCGTGCGTCTCCCCAAGACAGCACGTCCGGGCCGAGGTCGGCTGGCCAGTGCTCCTCCAGCCAGTCGAAGCTCCGATCGATGATCGGGATGCGGAAGCCGTCGTCGAGCAGCGCCCACTGGTAATACTGGCGCTGGCCCTCGACATGCGCTCGGAGCGCGTCGCCCGCCGGGACCAGCCAGCCGAACGCCGTAGCCGGGTCTTCGATCCCGTGCAGCTCGGCCAGCACCGCGACGCTGCGGCGCTGCAGATCGGCGCGCTGCTCGGGGGTCGACTCGTATAGCCAGTCGCCAAACACGTACGGCGGGTTGTCTCGCGGCACCCGGCCCGTCACCTGATCCATCACGAAGAACGGGGTGCCGAGGGGCCCGCCCTTCGGCTCGTTCCAGCGCAGCCTGGGCAGGGGGATCGAGCAGCGTTCCGCCACCGCACTGATCAGCTCATACTGTCCGGGCAGGTCGTAGGTGGGAAACACGGGGACCGCTGAAGCTTCAGGCGCCATCCGAGCGACATACGAGCCTGCGCAATGCGTTTCTCCTGAAGACCATGAAGCTTCGAACAGCACCGAAGTACTGGAGAGGCCGCCGAATTCCGGCACCCGCACACCGCTAATCGTCGGCTCGGTGCCGAGGCGGGCGGCTAGCCAGGTACCGAGAGCGGCGGCCAGGACCTCGGGGTCGCGCTCGCTGACCGTCATCTTGACCTTCTCGCCAGGAGTGCGGTCTTCGGGAGCGGTCATGCGGCCTCCTGGCCAGGAAGTGGAACAGGTTCTAGCGGACGCTATCGAGTCGCTAGTGCGGGGTCAATGCCCCGATACCAGCCTGAAAGACTGAAGACCATGACAGGTGAGCATGATGCGGAGATAAGCGAGGTCAACGCGTTCTGGCGAGGACTCGGGCTGCCCGGGCTAGTCGATGTCCACATCCATTTCATGCCGCCGAACGTGATGGCGAAGGTGTGGGCGTACTTCGACAACCTGGGTGAAGGCGTGCTCTGGCCGATCATTTACCGGATGTCCGAAGACGACCGGGTGGCGCTGTTGAGGCAGTTCGGGCTGCGGCGGTTCGGCGCGCTGGTTTACCCGCATAAGCCGGACATGGCCGCGTGGCTCAACTCATGGTCGGTCGAGTTCGCGGCGCGGACGCCGGACGCGCTGCCGACCGCGACGTTCTTCCCCGAGCCCTCGGCGGGCCGGTATGTCGGCGAGGCGATCCGGGCCGGTGCGCGGCTGTTCAAGGCGCATGTGCAGGTGGGGGGATACGACCCGCGCGATGAGCTGCTCGACCCGGTGTGGGGGCTGCTGGCCGAGGCTGGCATACCGGTCGTGGTGCACTGCGGGACACGGCCGACTCCGGGGAAGTTCCTCGGGCCCGGGCCGATCTCTGAGGTCCTGGCCAGGCACCCGCGGCTCACGCTGATCGTGGCCCACATGGGCGCGCCAGAGTACGGTGAGTTCCTCGACCTGGCCGGCCGGTATCCCGGGGTTTACCTCGACACCACGATGGCGTTCACCGAGTTCATGCGCGACATCGCCGCGTTCCCGCCCGAGTTGCTGCCTCGGCTGGTCGCGGCCGGTGATCGTATCCTGCTCGGCACCGACTTTCCTTCGATCCCGTACCGGTACGTGACCCAGCTGGACGCGCTGGCGAAGTTGAATCTGGGGGACGACTGGTTGCGGGCAGTGTGTTGGGAGAACCCGGTGCGGCTGCTGGGACTGTGAGTCGCCCGTGCTTAGATTAGGCACCGTGCTAGATCAGGAAATTGGGTCGTGGCTTGATGAGCTGGCGTCGGCTGCTCCCGCGCCCGGTGGCGGGGCGGCGGCGGCGATGCTGGCCGCGGTCGGCGCCGGGCTCGTTGAGATGGTGTGCAACCTGACGATCGGCAAGCCCCGGTATGCCGAGCATGAGGAAGTCATGCGGGCGGCCTTGACCACGGCGACTGAGCTGCGGATGTCGGCTGGGCAACTGGCGGCGGAGGACGCGGTCGCGTTCGGGGCGGTTTCGCAGGCTTACCGGCTGCCGAAGGAGTCGGCCGAAGAGAAGGCGGCTCGAGCCCAGGCGATCCAGACCGCGCTGGTTGACGCGGCCGATGTGCCCCTGCGGGTCGCGGTTGTCGCGGCCGAGCTGATCGGGCTGGCGGACCGGATCTTGGCCGGGGCGAATGTGAACGTGATCTCTGATGTCGCGGTGGCGGCTTCGGCGGGCCGGGCGGCGCTGGACTCGGCGGTGATCAATGTGGAGATCAATCTTTCCGCGATGAGCGATGCTTCTGGCCGGGCTTTCTTGCGGGGCGAGCTTGACCGGCTGGCTCCGGCTTCGGCGGTTGCCGATCGGGTGGTGGCCGCGGTGCGGCATCGGATTGGCGGCGCCGGGTGACGCGGCTGATCGACGGGCGGGCTATCGCGGCTGAGATTGCCGACGAGGTCAAGGGCTTGGTGGCACGCGCGCCGCGGCCGCCTCGGCTCGCGGTGGTGCTGCCGTCCGACGATGAGGCGGCCGGGTGGTACGTGCGGTCAATTCAGCGGACGGCGAGTCGGGTCGGCATTGGTTGCCAGGTCGATGAGCTATTTGAGGCCGGGGCGTCCGTGATCGCGCGGCGGCTTGATGTGCTGTCGAGCGATCCGGATGTGGACGGGATCATCTGCCAGACACCGTTGCCGAGTGGGCTCAGATTGACCGATGTGGGTTCGCATATTGCGCCCGGTAAGGACGTGGATGGGGCCAATCCGGTCAGCCTTGGGCGGCTGGCTTCTGGGATGCCGTCTTTCGCGCCGGCCACGGCGGCCGCTGTTCTGGAGATCTTGCAGCGGGAGCACGTGCGGCTTACCGGGGCGCGGGCGGTTGTGGTCGGGCGGTCGATCGTGGTGGGAAAGCCTGCGGCTTTGCTGCTGCTGGCCCAGGATGCGACCGTGACCGTCTGTCATTCGCGGACGGCGGATCTGGCGGCGGTGTGTGCTTCGGCGGATGTTCTGGTCGCTGCTGTTGGGCGGGCCAGAATGATCGGGGCTGAGTACATCAAGCCGGGGGCTGTTGTGATCGACGTGGGGACTAATCCTGATCCTTCTGGCGGGGACGGGTTGGTTGGGGATGTCGCGGCCGACGAGGCAGGTGCGGCTGAGGCGCTTACTCCGGTGCCGGGCGGGGTTGGGCCTGTGACGACGATGATGCTGATGTTGCATACCGCGCGGGCTGCGGCGGGTTGACCGGTTCCGCGGTTGCCGGCATGGCCGCCCGGCTCAGGGCTGCTGGTTGCGTGTTTGCCGAGGATGAGGCGCGGCTGCTGATCTCGGCGGCCGGTGGGCCGGCCGAGTTGGAGGAGATGGTTCAGCGGCGAGTGGACGGGCTGCCGTTGGAGCATGTGCTGGGGTTTGCGGAGTTCTGCGGGTTGCGGGTCTTGGTTGATCCTGGTGTCTTCGTGCCTCGGCGCCGTAGTGAGTTTCTGGTTCTGCAGGCGGCTTTCGTGACGCCTCGGCTGGGTGTCGCGGTGGATTTGTGCTGCGGGTCAGGGGCGTTGGGGCTGGCGCTGGCGGCGTCGGTGGAGTTGGGTGAGTTGCACTGCGTGGATGTTGACCCGGTGGCGGTGCGGTGCGCCCGACGGAACGTGGTTGATCGGATGCCGGCTAACACCGAAACCCCAGCCACCCCGTCAGCCCCAGCGGACTCGCTGATCCCAACCAC
>WNEY01017452.1_pt1 | contig 10623 bp, 12 predicted proteins | sample 5400531 | NCBI WGS metagenome assembly WNEY01 (sample SAMN13153338, study PRJNA577476) | soil metagenome | isolation source: 200 cm saprolite under Douglas fir tree site 1 | place: USA:California | collected 2015-04-18
CGACCTCATCGTGAATATGGCGAAGGCGGCCGGCTGGCCCAAGGCCGGCACCGAGCGCGCCGTCCGCGCGATGTTGATCGCTATCCGCGCGTCACTCAAGCGCGGAGACCCGGTCACACTGGTCGGTTTCGGCACGTTTTCCGTCGCCCGCCGGCGCCCTCGTACCATGCGCAACCCCCGGACCGGTCACACGGTGACGGTGGCCGGGCGGATTCCTCGCTTCAAGCCGTCCAAGGAGCTGAAGCAGGCCGTTCGCTGAGGGCTCTTCGGTTAGAATAGCTCTCAGTGCTCCGCGTCGCTTTCGTCGCTTTCTCATTGTTCCCTTTGCTTTTCGCCTCGTCCGCCAACGCTCAGAATCAGCGCTCGCCCAGGCTCAACGCCGAGGCGGTCCTCCTCCTCGACGCCGACGGGCGCACCCTCTTCGAGAAGAACGCCGACCTGGAGCGGGCGCCGGCCAGCCTGGTGAAGCTCATGACGCTCTACCTGGCGTTCGAGACCATCGAGCGCGGGCAGGCCGACGTCGAAGACGTGGTCACCGTCACTCCCCACGCCTCGACGGTCGGGCGCTACCGGATGGGGCTGCGTAACGGGGAGCACGTGCCGCTTCGCATCCTGCTCGAGGGCGTGGCCATCGCCTCCGCCAACGATGCGGCGGCCGCCGTCGCCGACCACCTGGCCGGTGACGAAGCGAGCTTCGTCGAGCGGATGAACGCCAAGGCGCGCGAGTTCGGGATGGCCGCCACGCGATTCGCGAACCCCCATGGCCTGCCCGACGCGCTGCAACGCACGAGCGCGAAGGACATGGCCCTGCTGATCGCCCGGCTCCTCCACGACTATCCGGCCGCGCGGACGCTCCTGGGCGGGCAGACCTTCATCTACCGCGGCCGGGTCTACGCGCGGCACATCCCGCTCTTCCACGATCCGCTCGGCGTGCAGGCGCTCAAGACCGGCTTCACCCAGGAGGCGGGCTACAACCTCGCCGTGGCCGCGTGGCGGGGTGGCCAGGAGTTCGTGATGATCGTGCTCGGCTCGCGCAGTCGGGCCCAATCGTTCCTCGACGCCAAGCGCCTCCTGCAGTTCGGCTTCGTGGAGACCGGCCTCGACCCGCCCGAGCCCGAGCGGCCGCGGCCGAAGAAGCCCGTTCGCGTCCGGCGCGCCCAGGCCACACCCTGATGCCGCCCATCCGCGCCTACGTCTTCGACGCCTACGGCACGCTCTTCGACGTGAACGCCGTGATCGAGGCCGGCCGCGAGATCACCAGCGAACCCGCCACGTTGTCCTCCGTGTGGCGCCAGAAGCAGCTCGAGTACACCTGGCTGCGCGCCCTCATGCAGCGCTACGAGGATTTCTGGGTGGTGACCGAGGCGGCGTTGCGTCACGCCATTCGCCGCTTGGCCCTGGTGGCCAGCGAGGCGCAGATCCGCCGCCTGATGGACGCGTATTTGACCCTCGCCTGCTTTCCCGAAGTGCCGGCCGCTCTCGAGCGCCTGGCGCCACGACCGCGCGCGATCCTGTCGAACGGAGCGCCGCGCATGCTGGACGCCGTGGTGAAGGCGAGTGGGCTCGCCCGCCACGTGCAGCTCGTGCTGTCGGTGGATGCCGTGAAGACCTACAAGCCGTCGCCTGAGGTTTACGCGCTCGGTCCCCGAGCCCTGGGCATCCCGGCCGGCGAGCTGCTGTTCGTCTCGTCCAACGCCTGGGACGTGGCCGGTGCGAAGGCGTTCGGATATCAGGTCGCGTGGTGCAACCGCACGGGCGCGCCAGAGGAGGAGCTGGGCGCGCGCCCGGATCTCGTCGTGCGTCGCCTCGACGAGCTGCCGCTCTAGTCCAGCAACTCGCCAGGCAAAGAAGCGGCGGCCCGCCGGAAGCGGGCCGCCTGTGCTCCGTTGCGCGGGGCGCTTACCGCCGCTTGCCGAGCTTCTTCCGCTTCACGTACGCCCAGATCTTCTTGGTCATGTCCGAGGGCCCGATCGGATTGCTACCGAAGAGTGACTCGAGCGAATCGTTGCAGCCCTTGAAGCTGATCGAGTAACCCCCGAAGGCCTTCTTCTTCACCATCGGCTTCTCCTCCTCCCGTGTGTGGGTCTCGCGCCCGAGATTTAGCCTGGGGGTATTACTACCACTTGTACGAGGGGGGGCAAAGAAAAAACCCTGCCGGTAGGCCCCCCCCGGCCGTCGGTAAAATACCGGTGAGGGGTATCGGCGCTCAGCGCCCGAGCGCCGGCATGACCTCGCGGGCGAAGCGGCGCAGTTGCGCCTGGTACTCGCGCGCGGGGACGCCTTCCGGCCAGTGGAGCATCAGGTGATCGAGCCCGGGATAGCGGGCCTCGAACTCGCGGATGACCTCGATGATCCGATGCGACGGCCCGCACAGCCACGCCTTCTGCTCGATGCCCTCCCGCAGCGTGGGCGCCCGCGCCGGCGCGCCCGGCGTGCCCCACGGGCGCCCCTGATCGTCGGCGTAGCGGACGAAGCCGAAGGGCGCGAACCACTTGTAGCGCTCGTCGTGGGCGGGCTCGACCTGCCGGATCGCCTCCTCCTCGGAGTCCGCGAGATAGAGCCCGACACCCCAGCAGAGGTCCTCGCCGAGCTGGAGCGTCCGGCCGGCCCGGGCGGCGGCGTCCCGGTAGGCGTGAAAGATCTGATCGACCAGGCGCTCGCCGTTGAGCGTGATCATGCCCTTGATCCCGCGGGTCGCGATGTAGTCGAGCGTCTTGCCGCTGGCGATCGGCTGCCAGATCTCCACCGGCCGATGGAGCGGCCGCGGCACGCAGGTGAGCTCGCGCATCTCGTAACCGCGGTAGGGCACGGCCGGCGGCAGGTCGTAGTGCTTGCCGTGGTGACTCCACGACTCTTCGTTGAAGCACTTCCAGAGCACTTCCATCTGCTCCTCGAAGAGCTCCTTGTTCGCGGCGTTGTCGAGCATGGGCGCGCCGAACGTCTCCACCTCGCGCGTGTGGTACCCGCGTCCCACGCCCATGATCACGCGACCGCCGCTGAGGATGTCGGCCATCGCGTAGTCTTCGGCCAGGCGGATCGGATGCCACATAGGCAGGATGTTGAACGCGCACCCGAACTTCAGCTGCCGCGTCTGGGTGGCCAGCCACGTCGACAGCAGCAGTAAATTCGGGATCACCTCGTAGCCTTCGTGCTGGAAGTGATGCTCGGCCATCCAGAGGCAGTAGTAGCCGAGCTCGTCCATCGTCCGGGCGACGTCCCGCGCGGTGAAGAACGCCTCGGCGAAGCGCTCGTTCGAATAGCGGCGCTCGTTGGCGGGCGTACCGTCCTTCCCGACGTTGTCGAGGTCGATCTGGCCGACGTAGAGGACGGAGAACTTGGTGATCACTTGGCTCTCCAGCCCCCGTCGACCACGAGGGTGTGCCCGCTCATGTACGCGGCGTCGGCGGAGACGAGGAAGCACACGGCGGAGGCGATGTCCTCCACGGTGCCGCGACGCCCCGCCGGCACTACTGCGCGGATTTGCTCGTCGTTGACGGCGATCCCGCGCGTGCTGATGTCCGGCGTGCCGGGGCCGAGAATCGCCTGGGAGTGCTGGCGGAGGCCGGTCAGGATCGGGCCGGGGCACACCGCGTTGATGGTGATGCCGCGCGCCGAGTACACCACCGCCATCTGCCGCGTGAGCCCGACCACGCCGTGCTTGGCGGCCACGTAGGCGGCCCCGCCGCCCGTCCCGTTGAGCCCGGCCACCGAGGCCATGTTGACGATCCGTCCCCGGCCGCGCGGTAGCATCTCGCGCAGCGCGCGCTTGCAGCCCAGGAAGACGCCGGTGAGATCGATGTCGATCACGCGCCGCCACACGGCCTCGTCGGTCTCGTCCACGTTGAAGTAGCCGTCGAGAATGCCGGCGTTGTTGATCATCATCTCGAGGGGGCCGAGCGCGGCGACGGCGCCGTCCACCGCGCGATCGAGCTCGGCCGCGCGACTGACGTCGGCGCGGAAGGTCGCCGCCTTGGCTCCATTCTTCGTGACGAGCTCGGCCGTCTCCCGCGCGGCCGCCTCGTCGAGGTCCACCACCGCCACCGAGGCCCCGCGTGTCCCCAGCATGACTGCTGTGGCGCGGCCGATGCCGGAGCCGGCGCCGGTGACGACTGCTGTGCCGCTCAGGATTCCGTTCATTCCAGGAACTCCTCCACCGCCCGCGTCGCCGCGTCGGGCGTCTCGTGAATCAGCATGTGACCGCGGGGCTGTCGGCGACGCACACGCGCTACAGAAATCCTGCGCGATAGGGATTGTCGTCGGCGCCCGCGGCGGCGATCGCATTCCAGAAACCATCCATCGTCGCCTTGCCCCGCTTGTAGCCGTAGTACGAGATTGCAGTAGACGTAGTCGAGCTTCGCCGTCCACTCCCACGTCTCGACGCTGCCACCGCCCGGGATCCACACGGGTGGATGCGGCTTCTGCAGCGGCTGGGGCCAGATGTTCACGTAGCGGAGTTGCGTGTACTTGCCGTTGAACGGAAAGACGTCGGGCCGCGTCCAGGCCTGCATGACGAGATCGCGGCCTCGTAGTACCGCTCGCGCAGCGTGGCCGGATTGATCCCGTAGGCGAAGTTCATGTCCATCGACGTGCCGACGGGAAAGCCGGCGACCAAGCGCCCGCCGCTCAGCAGGTCCAGCATGGCCAACTCCTCGGCCACGCGCAGCGGGGGATTGTAGGCGGCCAGGCTGTTGCCGAGCACGATGATGGCGGCGCGCGACGTCCGGCGTGTGAGCGTCGCCGCCATGAGGTCGGGCGAGGGCATCAGGCCGTAGGCGTTGTTGTAGCCGGCCTGCTCCGCGTACTCCAGCTCGCTATGCGGAACGTCCACCCACACCGACCGGTAACGCGTCTCGACGTCGGCGGGCGGGAACCGGTACGGCATGAGGTGGAAGAAACAGATTTTCATGTCCGGCTCGCGAGTTCACGGATGATACCACGCCGGCCCGAGCCTCAGGTGGGCTGCGCGCCGAGCCGTTCTCTCAAGACATCGTCCACCGCGTCATCCTGCGTGACCAGCGCTCCAGCGTCACGCCGCACGCACAGGAGACCTGAGGCGATAGCCGTTCGGAGTGACGTCACGCTGCGCGGGTCGTTCGGACGCGCGACTCGCGCCTGATCGTTTTGCCGTCGTGGTCGCGGCGGCATCCCTCTCCATCCCGGATCCGCGCCTGCGTCGACAGCACGTCGTCGCACGGACCCGGGTGCAAGAACTCGACCGGCTCGTGCAAAGGCAGGGATAACTGACGTGATGCCTCGTGGAGTTGTCACGTGCTTGCGAAGGTGCCAATTCGTACGACTCCATCGTCGGGATTAGGGCGCGGCGCTTTTCGCTCGTTCGCGGTGGGCGTCGGCGATCGCACGAAGCCCGACCTCGGCGAGGATACGACGCGGAATCACGATGCCGACGAGGCTATCCCGCTGGTCGAGGATCAGGCGGATGTGGAGGCGGCGGAACTCCGCCCGGGCCAGCGCCGCGACGAGCGCTGCGACCTGAGCTGCAGCGACGGGCTCGACCAGCCTGGCCTCGATCAAGTGGCGCTCTGTCTTCATATTCATCCCGACGTCGTCTCGAGCGTTCGGGTTTACTCGAATTTGGACATAGACACCTCGGCATGATGTCGGCGCGGCTTACGAGGTCACGAGCGGGGTGGGGTCTCCGTGGACGTCCACGTCGAACGACGTGTCGCCCGTGACGGGCAAACGGCAAGCGGTCTCCGATATTTCCATGCGACCGACAGAGGATCGACCGCGCAGAGCTAGAACGCCGGGTGATGTCGGCGAGGTTATCGCCTTCGCGCGGCCGGCCCGACGTTCGGGAGCGTCTCCGCGGTTTCATGGCGGCGTGGCACCGGCACGGCAGTTGCTCCGACCCCCCCAAGGCAGGATGGACCTCGCTGAGGAGCGAATGAGCGACATCGAAGACACCCCCGTCGTGGCGACGTTCTACTGTCCCGGCTGCGAGCCGACCCGTGACCCGCTGCAAGAAATCCTGAGCGTCCTTTGGTGCGACGAGCATCGACCGGAGTTCCACGGCCGAGACGACGACCAGGCCCTCTTCCGCACCACCCTTCAGAGCACCGTGGGCGAAGCCGAGGCGGAAACGAATCGTCCGTGGTGCGAGCTCCTGCATCGCACGCTGAACCCATCCAAGCGAGCGCGACGCACTCGTCGACCACAGCGCTCGCCGCGCAGTCGGGCGAGCGATAGCTGATTCTCGAGGTGGCGGGCCTAAGGAGCCCGATCGAGGACGGCGTCTCGTGCGGGGCGGCGCGACGAATGCCGGACGTGAAATATCCCGAGCGCGTCGTCTGCCATTTCTCTTCGATGAATGGGATCACGGAGGCGCTCTCATCCACCTGCCCACAGCCGAACGGACGTGGTCTCGCTACAACTCCGACGCTCCGAGCGCAAGTGCGCATTCGACGGGAACATGCCACGCGAGTCGCATGCCACGGCCCGGAAAAAGTCTCGAGCCGTAAGACGAGTTGACGCGCAGAACGCAGGACGGCCAGCAGAGCCGGCCGCCCTGCCGCCACGTGTTGCTAGTCGTCGTCGCCGCCGTCGTCACGCCCCGCGTCTTCGCCTTGACCGACCAAAGTACCGTTCACGTCGATATCGTCGAGGATCGCGGCGCCGAAGAAATCGGGCCCGGTATCGGTGCCTTCGTCGAAGACGATCGTAAGAGACGGGACTGAGCCGCCCCACCGCATCCGGACGAAACCCTGGCCGGGCACTTGACGCTCAACTGCTCGGCACCGCGAGCGCGCTCGTGATCGTCGTCGTCCTGGCCACGATCGCCGGCTACCTGAAGGTTCCCGCCGTCGACACTCTTTCGATGATCCGCTGGGAAATGGGTTACATGATCGTGATCTCCGGCGTGCTCGCCCTGTTCGGCTGGAACGCCGGCAACCGAGCGCTCACGCCGATCAACGGCATCCTGTTCATCAATTTGGTGCCCGTGATCACGTTCGTGACCTGGATCGTGTCCGGGTACAACATGAGCAAACTGGAAGTCGTCGGCGCGGTGGTTACGATTGCGGCCCTGGTGTCGAACAACCTCTACCAGCAGAACATTCTCCGCAGCAAGAGCGCGGTCCCCGTGGCCGTTCCGGCCGTTCGGCGGCGTGGCGAAATAGGTCGCGGATGGAAATCCAGGAAAAATCATGGACGATCAGCTCAAACGACTTTGGCGTCGTCCTCACCCTGCGCTCCAGCACAGAAATGTCGGGAAACACGGTTCAGATGAATCACGGGGGGCGGCATCGTTCTGACGCTCGGGGCCGGCGCCGAAACCAGCGTTATGAATCCGGGAGCCCTCGGACTCGCCTCCGAATATCCTTGGCGACATCAACTCCGCCGCCCCCTGCACCGGCTCTCACGGGATTATTCAGCGAGCCGGGAAAGGGTGTCGTGCATCTTGCGAGTGCAAGCGTCCTAGCGGGCGAGAGATCGCCTCCCCGTGGCATACGACTGATGATCTTCTTAGGGCACACCTACGGGCCGAGCGGAACTGGAGCGAAGCGCGCGCTGCTGTTGCTGACAAGTGAAATGTCCGCTCGGTTTGACAAGTGATCTGCCCGCTTACACGCGTGGCCCGCTCGGCAGACGCGGCAACCGCGGCTATCTGGATCGTCGCGCGTTTCCGGTGCAGCGAATGCACGAGCTTCCGCATCAACGCCGTGGCGTGATGGACGGCAAGAGCGTTATTGTTCGAGCATGTCTCGTCTCAAGACTAGCAAGCGAGCCCGCCTCCCCGACAGGGCCTTCGCCTACATCGACTCGCGCGGCCGGCGGCGGCTTCCGGTCCACGACAAGGCCCACGTGCGCAATGCACTCGCGCGGTTCAACCAGGTCGCCTTCGAGAACGATGCGGTCCGGGAGCGCGCCCGCAAGCGGCTGCTGAACGCGGCGAAGCGCTACGGCATCGTGCCCGTGGGGTTCATCACTGGCCAGCTGCAATCGGAGCGGCGACACGCGACGGCCGGTCGCCTCGTGATCGAGTTGGGTCGCAATGCCGCACCCGGCGAGCTCGAACAGCGGCTACGAACCGTCCTCCGGGATCCGAGCCTTGCTGTACTGCACTGGTCCGACGGTTCTGGGGCGTACCTCGATGGCACAGGCAAGCCAGTCCCGCTCCCCGCCGAAGGAGCGCAGCGCGGCGTGACGTATCTCGAGCGCCAGGGTCGGCCGATGACGGTCATCGTGCACGATCCAACGATCCTCGACGACCCGGCGCTCGCGGACACCGTGCTGGACGCTGTGCGCTTTGTGGTCGAGAAGGACCGTCTGCACGGCCAGATTCAGGCCACTGCAACCGATGCCGCGGCGCTGCCCACGGGGTTCGTCACCCTTCTGATGACCGATATCGAGGCTTCCACCGTCCTGCTCCGTAGGCTGGGCGACCGCTATGGCGCCCTTCTGAGCGAAGTCAGAGGCATCCTCAGGGCTGCCGTATCGCGAGCGAGCGGCCGCGAGATCGACGCCCGCGCCGATGAGTTCTTTGCAGTCTTCGAGCGAGCCGCAGCCGCCACTGAAGCCGCAGTGGCGATCCAGCGTGAACTTGGCACCCGAGCCTGGACCGACAATCTCGCCGACGATCTCGAGGTGCGGGTCCGTGTCGGGATCCACAGCGGCCGCCCGACACTGACCGATGTCGGGTACATCGGTCTGGCGGTTCACACCACGGCTCGCGTCTGCTCGGCTGCCCACGGAGGGCAGATCGTCGTCTCCGGGGCGACCCGAGCAGCGGTCGGTGCATCGGCATCGACCGGCATCCGATTCCGCAGTCTCGGTCGACATCGCCTCCCTGGCCTTCCGGATGTCGAGATGCTCTTCCAGGTTCAGGCGCAGGGACTGCGCGTCAAGTTTCCTCGGCCGCGAATCACACGGCACGCGGTCACTCGCCGGCGACCCGATGACCCTCTAATGGGCCTGGAGAATCGGATGCGTCCCGAGCGGGGCCAGCTCGAGCTCCCTCAGCCGCCCGTCTGAGGCTCTCGCGGGCCGCCCATGTGCGGTGTCATGCAGCAGGACGCGATTGAGGATCTGCAATTCGGGGCCGAGCGATCACCGGGTGGCGTTCCTGGACTTCGGGCCGCTCACGCCCGGAGACACCGAGACCGAGCTTCGCGTCAAGGCCACGGAGCAGCCCGGCCTCCATCACGTCGCGTTCACCTTTCCGTCCATGGGTGAGTTGCTCGACAATGACGCTCGCCTCAGGGACCGCGGGATCCGTCCGTTCTTCTGCGTCAACCACGGCCCCACGACGTCGATATACTACCGGGACCCGGACGGCAACCGGATCGAGCTTCAGATCGACAACTCGCTACCGCCGAAGAAGGACAGGCGTGGATGCGCTCGGCGGCGTTCGACCAGAACCCGATCGGCATCGAGTACGACCCTGACGAGCTCGTGAAGCGGCGCAACGCCGGCGTACCGGTGGCACAGCTCGTCGTTCGGGACTGAGCCGACGGCAATGGAATGAAGACGAGCTTCAGTGCGAGGTGCAGGCAGCGGTGCTCGGCGCCGTGACGTTGTGGAAACCGATCTGCGCGCGTGCGAACAGACCGCGAAAAAGAGCGACCGTGAAACCGATGCGTCAACGTGAAGGCGGTGCGCCGCAGTGATTCGCCAAACAAAGCCACCGATGATCGGAGATCGGTGTGAAGGCCGAAGAATCCACGATTGACGGATCAAGACGCAAGCCGGGTGCCCTCGACCTGACGATACGCTCGCGCGCGCGGCCGTCTGGGCTCGAGCGTTGGCGGCTCGCCTTCGCGAGAACCTGACTTGCTAAGTCCGCTCGTCGGGCGTAGCCTACCGTCCTGTCACGACAACCGCGGGAGCTCGGGGGCACCGGGCTGAGAGGGTGGCTGCCGCCACCGACCGCAAGAACCTGACCTGGTTAATGCCAGCGAAGGGAGGCCTGACGATGCCTGCCAGCCGCAAGATCTACGTCACCGGGTCCCGCGCCGATCTCCGTGTTCCGATGCGCGAGGTCACGCTGTCGAATGAACCGTCGATTCGCCTCTACGACACGAGCGGTCCCTACACCGATCCCGAAGCACACACCGACATCAAGATGGGCCTGCCGCCCTTGCGGCTGCCTTGGATCCTCGGGCGCGCCGACGTGGACGAGCTCTCGGGACCGTCGTCGCTCTACCGCCGGGATCGCGACAGCGATCCTGCGCTCGGCGGGGTTCGCTTCGCGAGCGTACGGCGACCTCTGCGTGCCAAGCCGGGCCGGCGCGTCACCCAGATGTACTACGCGCGCCGCGGCGAGATCACGCCCGAGATGGAGTTCGTCGCGCTCCGCGAAGGCGTCGCCCCCGAGCTGGTGCGCGACGAGATCGCGCGCGGCCGCGCCATCCTCCCCGCGAACGTGAACCACCCGGAGACCGAGCCGATGATCATCGGTCGCGGCTTCCTGGTGAAGATCAACGCCAACATCGGCAACTCGGCCGTCGCCTCGTCGATCGAGGAGGAAGTCGAGAAGATGACGTGGGCCACCCGCTGGGGCGGCGATACGGTGATGGATCTCTCCACGGGCAAGAACATCCACGAGACGCGCGAGTGGATCCTGCGCAACTCGCCGGTGCCGATCGGCACCGTGCCGATCTATCA
>WNEY01004491.1_pt1 | contig 10622 bp, 12 predicted proteins | sample 5400531 | NCBI WGS metagenome assembly WNEY01 (sample SAMN13153338, study PRJNA577476) | soil metagenome | isolation source: 200 cm saprolite under Douglas fir tree site 1 | place: USA:California | collected 2015-04-18
GGCCGGCCGCATGCGCGATTTCCCTGCAGATCGGCGCCACATCGATGAGCGGCGGTTCGCCTTCGCCCTTTGGCGGCGTTGACAGCAGGAAGAAGGCGTCGAAGATCTGCGCCATACGGCGCAGCTCGGTTTCGATCGCCGCGGCGTACCCGGCGATTTTCTCGTCCCGGCTCGTCTCGGCGAGTTTGGCCACGCGCATGCGCAGCAGCTCGATGTTCAGCACCGCCACGTTGAGCGGAGTCTTCAGATCGTGCGCCGTATCGGCGCTGCGCAAGAAGTTCGCGCGGGCGAAGGCCTCGAGCCACGGTTCCATCGTCGCCTACATGCCGCGATGAACGTTGATCATCGCCACCGACTCTTCGAGTTTGCCCTCGACGATCGCGAATTGGGGATCGTGTGAGGAGAGATACGCCAACTCGCGCTCCAGCTTGACCCGCTCCGCCTCGGCCGATGCAGCATCGATCTCCTCAGGCAGGCGCGCAGTTTCCGCCATGACGATGACTCGGTCCTGCAGGATCTCTGCAAAGCCCCAGGACAAGACGAAGCTCTGCGAGGTGCCGTTCGTCCGATAGCGCATGACGCCGACCTTGAGCAACGTGAGGAGTGGAGCGTGTCCCGGAAGAACGCCGATTTCACCATCGAACGCCGGCAACACGACTTCCACCGCGTCGGTCTCGACGACCTTTCGCTCGCGCGTGACCACCGTGAGACGGAAGCTGGTCGGTAGATCTGCCATCGTCCGTTATGCCGCCTGTTTGCGGATCAGTTCCGCCTTCTCCACCGCTTCGTCGATTGTTCCGACGTTGTAGAACGCCTGCTCGGGCAGCTCGTCGTGCTTGCCTTCGACGATTTCCTTGAACGCGCGAATCGTGTCAGCGATCTTGACGTATTTCCCTTCCACGCCGGTGAACTGCTGCGCGACGTGGAACGGCTGCGACAGAAAACGTTGGATGCGGCGCGCGCGGCCAACGACGATCTTGTCTTCTTCCGACAGCTCGTCGATGCCCAGAATGGCGATGATGTCCTGAAGATCTTTGTACTTCTGCAGCACTGCCTGAACCGCGCGTGCGGCGTTGTAATGTTCGTCGCCGACGATGCGCGGATCGAGAATGCGTGAGGTCGACGCCAAAGGATCGACTGCCGGATAAATCCCCAGCTCGGCGATCTGACGTGAAAGAACGCTCGTGGCGTCGAGATGTGCGAATGCGGTCGCCGGCGCCGGATCGGTGAGGTCGTCCGCCGGAACGTAGATCGCCTGCACCGACGTGATCGAGCCGCGCTTGGTCGAAGTGATGCGTTCCTGCAACTCGCCCATCTCCGTCGCCAGGTTGGGCTGATATCCGACGGCGCTCGGCATGCGCCCGAGCAGCGCGGACACTTCCGATCCCGCCTGCGTGAATCGAAAGATGTTGTCGATGAACAGCAGTACGTCGCGGCCTTCTGCATCACGGAAATATTCGGCAACCGTGAGACCGGTGAGGCCGACGCGCAGACGCGCACCGGGAGGCTCGGTCATCTGACCGTAGATCAGCGCCGCCTTCGATTTCGACGGATCGCCGGGAACGATGACGCCGCTCTCTGCGAACTCGAGCCAGAGATCATTGCCCTCGCGTGTTCGCTCGCCCACGCCGGCGAATACCGAATATCCGCCGTGCGCTTTGGCCACGTTGTTGATCAGCTCCTGAATCAACACCGTCTTGCCGACGCCGGCGCCACCAAACAGACCTGTCTTGCCGCCCTTGGTGTACGGCTCCAGCAGATCGATGACTTTGATGCCGGTTTCGAACATCTCGATCTCGGTGGACTGCTCGTCGAACGACGGAGGGTTGCGATGAATCGGCCAGCGCTCCTTCGAGTTGACCGGTCCCTTGTTGTCCACCGGCTCTCCCAGCACGTTGAGGATCCGGCCCAATGTCTGGTCGCCGACAGGGACGGAAATCGCCGTGCCGAGATCGATCGCCTTCATCCCGCGAACCATGCCGTCGGTGGGCTTCATGGCGATGCAGCGCACCTGGTTTTCGCCGATATGATTGGCGACTTCCGCGACGACGTCGATCGGCACCTTTCCGAGCTCCCCCTTGTCCAGGATACGAATCGCGTTGTAGGTCGCCGGGAGATGCCCTTCCTCGAATTCGATATCGTCCGCGGGGCCGATCACCTGAATCACTTTGCCGGTTTTTTGCTCTGCCATGTGGCTATCCCTCTTGAGCGGCCGCGCCGCTCACGATCTCGATGATCTCCTTGGTGATGGACGCCTGGCGGATGCGGTTATAGGTCAGCGTCAGATGGTCGATCATGTCCGAGGCGTTCTTGGTGGCCGCCTCCATGGCCGTCATGCGCGCGCCCTGCTCCGCCGCGGCTGACTCGAGCAGAATGCGATACAGCTGAAACTCGATGTGCTTCGGCAGCAATTCGCTGAGAATTGTCGCCGGGTCAGGCTCGTACAGGTACTCGACTTCTGTTCCCACTTCGTCCCAGGCACGCTCGATTGGCAGCAGACGCTCGACGCGCACACGCTGCGCAATGATGGATTTGAATTCGTTGTACACCGCGTAAACCGCGTCGACCTTTTCGGTGATGAAGTCTTCGATCAGCGCCTTGGCGATCTCCTGCGCCGTCTGCAGCGTCAGAGCCTGGGCGACATGAGCGGCCTTGCGGATGGGAATCGTGCGGCGGCGGAAGAAGTCATTCGCCTTGCGCCCGATCGGCAGCAGTTGGACCGACGTCCAATTGTGTTCGTGGATGGCGTTCATTGCCGCGCGAATCACATTCGAGTTGAACGCGCCGCAAAGACCCTTGTCTGCGGTGACGACAAGCAAGAGAACGCTGCGCTCTTCGCGAGCGTGCAGCAGCGGGTGCTCGAGCTCCTCCACACGCGTGGCCACGGACGAGAGCACTTCGCGCAGGGCCGCGGAATACGGCCGGGCGGCGAACATCCGCTCCTGCGCACGACGAAGCTTCGCCGCCGCGACCATCTTCATGGCCTTGGTGATCTGCTGCGTGTTCTTCACGCTGCGGATCCGGCGGCGGATGTCAATGGTATTCGCCATTACGCGGCCACGACGTCAGCCCGGTCTTTCACGAAGTCGTTCTTGAACTCCGTGATCGTGGCTTTGAGCTCACTGGCCAGCGCATCATCGAACTTCGGTGCCTTCTCGATGCGATCCAGCAGATCGGCGCGGTTGTCGAGCACCCACTGATGCATCGCCTCTTCGAACGAACGGATTGCTTCCACCTGCAGATTGTCCAGGAAGCCCTGCGTGCCGGCGAAGACGGAGAAGACCTGAAGGCCGACGCGCATCGGCTGATACTGCCCTTGCTTGAGGATCTCGACGAGCCGGCGTCCGCGATTGAGCTGCTGCTGCGTGACTTTATCGAGGTCGGAGCCGAACTGCGCGAACGCCGCGAGCTCGCGATATTGCGCAAGATCGAGTCGCAGCGTGCCGGCGACCGTGCGCATGGCGCGAATCTGTGCCGAGCCGCCCACGCGCGACACCGAGATGCCGACGTTGACCGCCGGACGTACGCCGGAGTGAAAGAGGTCGGTCTCCAGGTAGATCTGGCCGTCGGTGATGGAGATGACGTTCGTCGGGATGTAGGCGGAGACGTCGCCTGCTTGCGTCTCGATCACCGGAAGCGCCGTGAGCGAGCCGCCACCTCTCTCGTCGTTGAGTTTCGCAGCGCGTTCGAGAAGGCGCGAGTGCAGGTAGAACACGTCGCCCGGATACGCCTCGCGGCCGGGCGGGCGGCGGAGAAGCAGCGAGATCTCGCGGTACGCCTGCGCGTGCTTGGAGAGATCGTCGTAGATGCAGAGCGCGTGCTTTTTGTTGTAGAGGAAGTACTCGCCCATCGCGCATCCGCCGTATGGCGCCAGGTACTGCAGCGGTGCGGGCTCGGACGCGGATGCGCTCACTACGATGGTGTGCTCCATCGCGCCGTAATCCTCGAGCGTCTTGACCACCTGCGCCACAGTCGACTTCTTCTGACCGATGGCGACGTAGATGCAGATGACGCCCTGCCCCTTCTGATTGATGATCGTATCGACCGCGATGGCGGTTTTGCCGGTCTGCCGGTCGCCGATGATCAGCTCGCGCTGCCCTCGGCCGATCGGAATCATCGATTCGATCGCCTTGAGGCCGGTCTGCAGCGGCTCTTTGACCGGTTTGCGGTCGACGACGCCCGGCGCGATCCTCTCGATCCCGTAGTACTCGGCGGCCTGGACCGGCCCTTTGCCGTCAATCGGGATGCCAAGCGGGTTGACCACGCGCCCCACCATCGCCGGGCCGACCGGAACGGACATGATCCGTCCGGTGCGGCGGACTTCGTCGCCTTCTTTGATCGCGAAATACTCGCCGAGGAGCACGACGCCGACATTGTCCTCTTCGAGATTGAGCGCCAACCCCACGACGTCGTGAGGAAATTGCACCAGCTCGCCGGCCATCACGCGGTCAAGGCCGTAGACGCGGGCGATTCCGTCGCCGACGGAGACGACCGTCCCCATCTCCGCGACATCGACACCTTTGCCGATGCCGCTCAATTGCTGGCGGATAATCTCGGTAATTTCATCCGCCTTCAAATCAGTAGCCATAATATCTCCTGATAATGGCTCAATCTAATGACTCGCGAAATCTATGAATCTTGCCGGTGACTGAAGCGTCGTAGACCTCGCTGCCGACTTTGGCCACGAACCCGCCAATGAGCGCTGGATCGGTGCTGACCACCAGCTCGACCTTGCGGCCCGCTTTCTTTTCCAACGTACGCCGCAGCTCTGCCTGCTCCTGATCGCTCAACCGATGCGCCACTCGAACCTCGGCAGAAACCGTGTCGGTCGCCTGCCGGATCATTTCCGCAAGTGCCTCGACAATGGAGCCCAGATTGTTCACGCGATGATTGCGGATGAGGACCTCCAGAACCTTGACGGCCATTTCGGAGAGGCTGAGACGCGCGGAAATCGTCCGCGTGACTTTCATCTTCGCGTCGTGCTCGATGCCCGGATTGGCGTATAGCTCCTGAAGGTCGGCCGACGATTTCCTGACGTTCTCGAAACGCGCCAGTTCATTGCGCAGCGCATTCGCCTTCTCCGGCGATCCGACGACATCCATAATGGCGCGGGCGTAGGGCCTGGCGAAGCGGCGGATCACGAACGCGCCCTTTCGACTTCCTTCAGGCTCTCACGAAAGAGTTTCTGGCGATCCGCGTCGGTGATCTTCTCGCGGAGAAGCTGTTCCGCGCGCTCGCTGGCGAGCTCACCGGCATATTCGGTCAGCTCGTGACGGGCGTGCTTGAGACGGTTGTCCACCTCGCTGCGAGCGCTGTGTAGAATCTTCTGTGCTTCCGCTTCCGCGGCGGCGATCAATTCGCGTTTCTGCTTCTCACCCTCGATCTGCGCTCGCTCGCGAATCAGGCGTACTTCTTCCTCCAACTGGCTGAGGCGCGCCTGAATGTCGGCGGCCATCTGATCCGCCTTTGCGCGTCGCTCTCGCGCCTCTTCGGCCTCGCGCCGGATCTGTTCAGCACGAGACGCCAGCCCTCGCTTCACTGGACCGCCGACAGCCCAAGCGAGAAAAGCGATGAACGCGAACATGTTGGCCAGCTTCCAGATCCATGCAGGCAGGCCGAGAAACTTTGGCCCTTCATGTGGGCCGCCTTCGGTACTCGCGGAGTGCGCGACGTTGTGGCCCGCTTTTTCAGCACCGTGGGCTACTGCGTTCGGCTGCTGCGACTCCGGTTTCTGCGCGAAGGCGAACGCCGCGAACAGGACGACGATCAGGACGATTGCGGTCGACCTCACACCGGCCTCCCGAGAATGCGTTCGGCGGCGAAACGCGCGAGCGCCTCGGCATCGCGAATGAGCTTTGCGCGCGCTTCCTGCACGTCGCGCTTCAGTCGCTCCTCCGCCTGCGAGACCAGTTTCCTTGCCTCGTTCATCGTACGCTCGACGAGGCTCTGGCGATGGGCGCCCGCTTCGGCGCGGAACTTCTCTCGCAATTGGGATGCATCCCGCTTCGCTTCGTGCAGCGTCTGCTCGATCCGGTCGGTCGCTTCGTTGAAGCGTCCCAGCGACTGCTCGTAAATCTCCTGGGCCGATCGAGCCTCAGCGTCGCGCGCCTCCAGGACCTCGTTGATCGGCCGCAGAAAATAGCGGCTGACAATCAGGTACTCGAGGATGAAGATCACCATCACCGCGAGCAGAGAGAGATCGGGCATCAGGTTGATTTGCATACGTTGTTTGGAACCGGGAAATGAAGCGGCAGGCCGTCAGTACGCCCTTTCCCGAGGCCGCCGCTTTTTACCATAAGGGAAAGAGGATTGTCATCCTATGGTTGTCGGTTATCAATGTCTTACAAGAGGATTCTAGACCGCGCCAACCGCACCGCCTCAATCTCCTGTCCGAATCTGAACGAATCCGGCGAATGCATGCTTTACGAATATCGTCCGCTCGTATGCCGCACGCTTGGCCTTCCGCTTCGCCAGGGCGATCGTTACCTTGGCGATCTCTGTCGATCTCAAGGCGTGGGAACTGGAATGGGAAGATGCGCTCGACCCCGAAGATGAGCGCACCATTCCGGAGGTGATCGTTTTCATCGCGCGCCTGCGTGGCTGGATGTGAGCAGGTTCACACTTTTGGTCCGGCAAAGCGGCATAATAGTGAGCCCTCGGTAGACGACGAATGTACTGTCCCTTCTGCGGCGCCAAGAACGATGACGGGCTGGCAGAATGCTTTGTCTGCAGCAAGAAACTGCCTGCGCTCGACAGCAGTGCTCTCGGGGCTTCGTCGCGTTCCCGTAGTCGAAGCGGCCCGCAGCGGTCGATGGCCTCCGCGTCGGGGCCCGTCACGGCCCGGCTCGGCGACCGCCTGATCGCGGTGATTCTCGACTCGATGTTCGTCGGCGCGTTACTTCTCGTTGCCGCGGCCGCGATTCTGTCCCACTGGCCACACATTCTGGAGAACACGTCACGGACGATCCTGATCATCGGCTCCGCCGTCTGCGCGTTGTTGATCGCCTTCATCTACTACTGGCTCCAGGAAGGTGCGTTCGGTGCCACGATGGGCAAAGCGATCATTGGCCTGCGCGTCACCCGGCAGGACGGCAGCGTCCCGGGCCTCGGTTCTTCAGCGATTCGGAACGCGTTCCGGCTGGTCGACGGACTTCCTCTCTACATGCCGGGATTTTTCGTCGCAGCGTTCTCGAGGGGCCGGCGACGCATCGGCGACTTCGCCGCGCAAACGTTCGTTCTTGAACATGCCGTGTCGGTCGGCGAGCGCGTGGCGGTCGTTTTCCTCTGGCTTGCAGGAATCAGCGCGGCGGTCTGGGGCGCGTGGGTGTTGTGCCCGACCTGGTTCCAACTGCCGCTTCACTGAACAGCCTCAAGCCTTCGCGGCAATGTTGGTGACGCTCGCGCCTTTGCGATCTCCCATCACGCAGTTGCCCTGAAAAATCGCTCCCTCTTCGATGACCAGTGCCGGCGTGTCGATATCGCTGTAGACCTTGCCGTTGCGGTGGATCTCTACGCGCTGCGTGGCGACGATCTTTCCGATCACCGTTCCGCTGATCGCGATCCGGCCCACATGCACATCACCTTCGATGGTGGCGCTCTCGCCGACAATCAGCTCATTCTTCGACATGATCTTGCCGTTGAAGCGGCCGTCGATGCGCATCGTGTCTTCGAATTCGAGCTCTCCCTTGAATGACGCACCGCTGTCGAGAAAACCGTTCAGCTCACCACTGCTTTTGCCCTTCATCGTCGTCTCCCGGTCAAATCTTCAAAAATACGAATCAAATCATCCTCGCTTGCGAAGCGAATGTGAATCACCCCTCCACGTCGCCTGCGAGCAATGTCCACTTTCGTCCTCAGCGCTCTGGTCAGTTTCTCTTCGGCATCGCGGGTAAAGACATCCTTCGGTTTCTCCCGTTTGGCCGGCTTTGCGGTCGTCGCCGAGGCAAGCACTTCCGTCTGCCGAACATTGAGACTGCTCTTCACTACCCGATCGGCGAGTTGCTGCTGTTTCTTCGCGGACTCGACTGACAGCAACGCGCGTGCATGTCCCATCGACAGTTGTCCCGACTCGAGTAGCTCTTTCACCGGGTCGGGTAATTTCAAGAGCCGCAGGAAATTCGCCACAGTCGAGCGCTCTTTGCCAACGCGCCGCGATATTTCTTCCTGCGTCAAGCCGAATTCATCGTGCAACTGGTGGTAGGCGTTCGCTTCTTCAATCGGATTCAGATCTTCGCGCTGGATATTTTCAATCAAAGCGATCTCGAGGGTATCGCTTTCTTGCAATAACTCCTTAATGATGGCCGGAACGCTTTGCAACCCCGCCTTTTGCGCGGCTCGGAATCGCCGCTCGCCGGCAATGAGGCGATAGCGATTATCCGCGGTGCGCGTCACGACCAGCGGCTGCACGATCCCGTGTTCACGGACACTACGCGCAAGCTCGTCGATCGAGCGCTCGCTGAATGCCTTCCGCGGCTGATAGGGATTCGCGGAAATGCGGTCCAGCGGGATATGCGCCAGTCCGGCCGATCCGGCCGGCTCGGTTTTCTGCGGGATCAACGCGCTGAGGCCGCGTCCGAGAGCCTTCTTCTGATTCATGCAGTGACGTTTTCCGCGCGCCGGATGAATTCCTTCGCCAGGCTCACATAGGCCTCGCTCCCGCGCGAACGGATGTCGTAAAGGATAATCGGTTTGCCGAAGGACGGCGCTTCGCCGAGGCGGACATTGCGCGGAATCACGGTGCGGTAGACTTTGTCGCCAAAGTGGGTGCGAACCTCCTGGGCCACCTGGCGAGCGAGATTCATACGGTCGTCGTACATCGTCAGCGCGATTCCCTCGAGTTCCAGTGAGGGATTGAGCGCATCGCGGACGCGATCGATCGTATTCAGAAGCTGCGATATGCCCTCCATTGCGAAGTACTCGCACTGCATCGGCACGAGCACCGAATTGGCCGCAGTCAACCCGTTCACTGTCAGCAAGCCCAGAGATGGTGGCGAGTCAATGAGGATGTAGTCATAGTCGGCGGCAACAGGTTCGAGTGCCCGACGCAGCCGAAACTCCCTATCCTCCACATTCCCAAGCTCCACCTCGGCACCGACGAGATCGACCGAAGATGGAGCGACGTCCAGTGTCGGGAGCTCGCTATTACGAATGACGCTGCGAAGGCTGACACCGTCGAGGAGGACCGGGTACATCGACTCCGCTTCGTCTTTCGACAGGCCGATGCCTGATGTGGCATTGGCCTGGGGATCGAGATCGACAAGGAGGACCTTCCGCTCGCATGCCGCAAGAGAGGCACCGAGGTTGATGGCTGTAGTGGTCTTGCCGACGCCACCTTTCTGATTTGCGAGCGTGACGATTCTGGCCATCATTGTTCCACGTGGAACATCACCAGATAGCCGCGGGGTAATTTCTGAGCGCCAAGTTTCCCAAAGTGGTGCATTTCGGGCGCATCGGTCGAACCTTGAAAAAGAGCCGCTCGACCGTTCGCCTCCATCCAGGGAGCGAGTGACGGCAGCCACTCGTCCGGATTGCCTACAGCGCGTGAGGTCACGAGTGAAAACCGAAGATCGGGCGGAAATCGCGTCAGGGCGCGCGCGAGCCTATCACCGTAAATCACAGCGCTCAATTTGCAGTCCCGCACGACGTGCTTCAAAAAAGCCCACTTCTTCTTGTTGGCTTCGATGAGGTGAAATCGAGCCTCCGGGAAGGCGATGGCCATCGGAATCGCCGGTAAGCCGCCGCCGCTGCCAAAATCGAGGACCTCGCCCTTCGGCTTCAAGATCTCGGCCGCCTCGAGTGCTTCATTGACATGCGCATCCAGGTTGGCCCGCACCTCCGGTCCGATCAGATTCATCCGCTCGTCCCAACTGAGGAGAAGCCTCTTGTAAAGTTCGAGGCGGCCGTCCTTCATGAGGCCGCAGCGATTCGCATTCCGCGCCGCAGGTGCATGCGAAGAATCGAGATCGCAGCCGGAGTGACGCCCGGGATGCGACTCGCCTGCCCGAGGGAGAGAGGCCGGACAAATGTAAGCTTTTCAACTATTTCCCGCGACAGACCCGGCAGTGAAAACGTCATTTCTGCCGGTAGGCGAAGCTCCTCATCCTCGACGACGCGAGCCGCCTCCCGCTCCTGACGGGCGATGTACCCGGCGTAGCGAAGCTGGCTGAGCACTCCGTCGCGCTCCTCTTCATTGAGCACGGCCAAAACGTTTGTCACGGCCGGGATGTCGCAGGCCTTGATGAACTGCTGCACATCAAAGTCGTGGCGCTGCATTAAACGCGCAACGGTCGTCTTCTCTGCGAGCGGCATCGGCAGCCAGGCTAGAGTCTCGCGATCGGGCGTCAGCGCAGTCTCTTCGGCAAGCTGCCTCGCCTCCCCCATTCGCTGGACGCGCGCATCGATCCGGCGCTTCCGCTCGTCGTCGAGAACACCGAGACGCTCGGCGATCGGCGAGAGACGCTGGTACACCGAGTCGCACCCGAGAAGCAGGCGATGCTCCGCGCGTGAGGTGAACATGCGATACGGCTCTTCAGTCCCGAGGGTCACCAGGTCGTCGATCATCACGGCGGCATAGGCCTGATCGCGCCGCAGAATCACAGGATCCTTGCCGCGCATGAACTGCA
>WNEY01004493.1_pt1 | contig 10621 bp, 11 predicted proteins | sample 5400531 | NCBI WGS metagenome assembly WNEY01 (sample SAMN13153338, study PRJNA577476) | soil metagenome | isolation source: 200 cm saprolite under Douglas fir tree site 1 | place: USA:California | collected 2015-04-18
ACCGGCGTCGCCATCTGACTGCCGGTTGCGCTTCCGATCACATCGCCGCCAGCGAAAATGTGAGAAATGTTTGTGCGCAGAAATTCGTCCACGCGCACCTCACCGTGTTTGCCTAACGAAACGCTGGCTTTTTCGATGTCGATCTTGCCCGAGTTTGGGAGGCGACCGGTGGCGACAAGCAGTTTCGCGGCACGCAGTTCGCGGCCTTTCCCGTCAACAACTGCGCTTACGATCGTTTCCTCTCCATCTTGTCGAACGGAGCGCACGGCGACGTTCGTTAAAACGTGAATGCCTTCATTTTCAAAAACTTCGCCGATAGCCTTGCCAACTCCGGGTTCATATCCGTGAGCGAGCAATTGCTCGTTACGTTCAAGAATCGTGACCTCGACGCCAAAACGATGAAACATTTGCCCGAGCTCCAGCGAGATGTAGCCGCCGCCAATGATGATGAGCGACTGCGGCAGCTCGTGCATTTCCATCGGCTCGTCGTTTGTCAGCAAATCGCTGGTTAAAAAGGGGACATCAAGCAAGCCCTCAATCTCCGGAATTACTGGCCGCGAACCGGTGGCGATGAGAATCTTTTCGCCAGTAAGCTGCTTGCCATCGATCTTCACCGTGCGCTCATCGACAAATTGAACGTGGCCTTCCTCGATTGTGAACTGTCCGCCGGTCAGGCTCTCGTATTTCTTTTTGCGATAGCCGTGAATAACGTTGTCCTTCTGCTCGACCAGTTTGCGAAAATCCAAACCGATCTCGGCCGGCGTCAGCCCGGGATAACGCGGATGCCGCGCGTCGTGAATAATTTTCGCCGCTTCGATTAAATTTTTTGAGGGGAGACATCCGCGATTCACGCACGTCCCGCCGATCGTGCGCTCCTCGGTCATCACCGCGGTTTTACCGAGTTCCTGCGCGCGCAGCGCCGCAGCAAATGCGGTCGAACCGGATCCGAGAATGACGAGATCAAAATGATTTTTGTTCATAAAATTGCGTCAGCCGCGGTTGCGAGACGATCTACCGATGAATAATCGCCAAGTGATCACGATGAGCAGCGCGATGACGCCACCCGCGACGAGAAAGATGCAACATGGATCTGCGAACAGGGCTTGCATTGGATGGTTTATTGCTGGGGCAGCGATGCTTGGTAGCCGGTGGAATTGATCGCCGTGACAAGTTGTTGCGGATCTGTTTTGGACGGATCGTAGTCAATAGTCGCCGTTTTTGTCGCAACGCTGACGTGCGTGGACTTGACGCCGTTTACTCGTTTCAAAGCAGTGCGAACGACGATCTCGCATGTCGCGCAACTCATTCCTTCCACCGGAATGACGGCACGGCTCAGCCCGGGTGCGGTTGGCTGCTCTTGTTTCGAGGAAGCCGGGTTCGCGAAAACATAGCGACTGATGTTTAGCCCGGCGAAACCGATTACGATTATGGTCGCGATGAGCAGCGTGAACATTCCGGTCTGTCTGCCTTCCATCTTCCTGTGCTCACAATCGCAGACCGTTTTCTCTCGCAGATATTTCGCCCACGCCCACGTGAGCACAACGATACCGCCGATGAGGAAAAACCAGTGATAACGACCTACGAATGCCGCGCCGCTGCCAAGGCCGATTGCGATCAGCAGTAAGGGCCCAACACAACATGCCGATGCTAAAATCGCCGACAAGATTCCGGCTTGTTTTGCTTTCATGAACCAACGCTAGACCCTCTAGTTCGGTAGAGGGTCAACGGGTTTTTGAAAATAATTTCGCCTATGGCAATCGTTCGATCAGATCGCAAAATTCGCCCGCGCACTTCCGCTCGGGCGCGTTTTCCTTGGTCCACGCACCGAGCGCTTGTTCAAGGGCGCGGCGGTACCCGCGTAGCTGCGTGAGACGCACCTCGATTTCCCGCAAATGTTTTTCGCCGAGCTCCGCGACTTTGCGGCACGGCGCGCGTCCGCGATCTTTCAAATCGAGGATTTCCTTTGTCTCCTCGAGCGTCAGTCCCACCGCCTGCGCCTTTTTGATGAATCGCACCCGACGAATCGCTTCGGATGAGTAGAGCCGGTAGTTTGCCGCGGAACGCTTCGGTTTTGGCAACAGCCCGAGTCGTTCGTAATAGTGCAACGCCTGCACACCCACTCCGGCCGCTTTCGCAACCGCGCCAACTCTCAAGGAATCATCATCGCGCGCCATCGTGACCTCACGTTAAAGGTGAGTTTGGGACAGAATTAAATGATCCACGCTGAACCACCCGGGGCCCGAGAGGAACAGCCACACCAGGATGACGAGATAAAGCACCTCCGGCAGGTACAAAATTTCCGAGAGCCATCCGAGCGGAGATGTTGCTTTGATATTTCGCATCGCGGTGGTCGCAATCGCCACAATCATCACTCCGCCGAGCATCACGCACGCAAGGGGCGTTGCTGCCCCAGCAATAAGTAGCAAGCCAAAGACGAACTCCACCGTCGAAACAAAAACAGCGCTGAACTCGGGAAAAGGAATGCGCGCTTCACGGAGGGTTTGGCGCATCTGTTCACGGCGCTCATTCACAAAAAGTTTGCCGCGCCCGGAAAGAAGGAAAAGCGAACCGACTGCTAACCGCGCCAGGAAAATTCCGAGCCATTCCCATGCATGTAACTCCGCGAGAAATACCCGGACGCAGGACATCGAAATCATTTTACCAAAGAATTACGACACGACGAACTGATATTCCCCCTTAGCAGCCCGTGGAAAGAAAATCGCAAGATATGCACGGTGAAGAAGGTCACTGCGGAACTAAAGTGAGCAAGAATTTATGAAACTGCGCAACATCCGGCGTTTTGAAGATCGCACGACAGCTCGAACCGGAATAATTCTGTCCACCCATTCCTCACACGTCGGCTGCATGAAAGACTTCTGCAATCAACCGAAAGGAAATATAATAGCATGACTAAAACGACTCCCACCCTCACGCAAAGCGGACTGCTCGCGGTCCTCTTGGAGCGTCAGCACTACAAAGCCGCGCGATCGGCCTGGCGATTAGCCCAGCGTCGCGCGCGCTTCAGGCAAGTGAGTATCGCTTTTCTAAGCGCGTTCAGCTGGCCATGTTGGGCGCCGTGCTTTGTAGAAACTATTCCAGACTCACTTCAATCTTCCACGAGCTAACTCCTATGTCTCACAAGATCGATACTTACACCGAACTCAAACAACAGATCCATGACGACCTGCGCGTCCAGCACCCTGAGTGGATCGAGCCAAATGGCGACTGCTTCACCTGCGATTCTTACGAGTCGCGGCTGGCGCAATTGCTCGATCGATTGGCAAATCGCATTCGGCCAGCGAAGAACCCGAACGCACACGAACACCGCTGGAATGCGATGACGCAACACCGCTCGGCTGCTCAAGGCTGAGCCGGGCGATTGCTGCGTATTCTGTTGTACCATGCCCGCCGAAACAGAATGAACATGGGTTGTGAAGCACTAATAATGTACATGTCGATCTAATGAAGAAAGGCGAAGGCATCTACAACGTGGTTGTTATCGGCGCAGGGACCGCGGGCTTGGTGACGGCGGCGGGAACGGCGGGATTGGGCGGGCGCGCCGCACTGATCGAGCGCAATTTGATGGGCGGCGATTGCCTGAACTTTGGTTGTGTGCCAAGCAAGGCGCTCATTTCCTCGGCGCGTTTGATTCAGCAAATTCGTGACGCGGAAAAGTGGGGCCTCGATCGACAATCACCACAGTTTGTTTTCGAAAAGGTTTTCGAGCGAATGCGTGCGCGGCGCGCCAAGATCGCGCTGAACGATTCGCAGGAGCGCTTCGAGTCATTAGGCGTGGACGTCTTTCGTGGCGAAGCGCGTTTCATCTCACCGCACGAAGTGGAAGTCAACGGCCAAACGCTTCGCGCGAAAAATTTTGTGATTGCGACCGGCAGCCGCTATGCCTTGCCGAAAATCGAAGGCATCGAGAAGGTTCCTTATTTCACCAACGAAACAATTTTCGATAAACTGAAGGAAAGACCCGAAAGCATGATCGTACTCGGTGGCGGACCAATTGGCTGCGAACTTGGTCAGGCGTTAAGCCGGCTCGGAGTAAAGGTCACGATCGTCGAGTACAGTCCGCAAATTCTCGGACCGGAAGATGTCGATGTTGCCGAGTTCATGCAGAAGCGGTTCGAAGCGGAAGGAGTCGCGGTGCAAACTTGCACAGAAGCGAAACGTGTCTCGTTGCGCGACGGAGTGATTGCGCTGGAGGGGAACTACAAACCCGCCGGTGCAGCGCAAGGCTCCCCCGTCCAATGCACCGGTCATGCGTTGCTCGTGGCAGTGGGCCGTTGCCCGATGATGAAAGCGCTCAATCTCGAAGCTGCCGGAGTGAAGTACGACAACAATGGCGTCGAGGTGAACGAATACATGCAAACCTCGCAGTCGCACATTTACGCCGCGGGCGACATCGCCAATCGCCTCAAGTTCACCCACACGGCCGATTTCACCGCGCGCGTCGTCGTTCGAAACATTCTGATGCCATTCCATTTTCTCAGACAGAAAGTCGATTGCGCGATCGTTCCGTGGTGCACTTATACCGATCCCGAGGTTGCCCACGTGGGGCTTGGCGAAAAAGAGGCGAAGCAGAAAAATGTCCAATACGATCTATTTGTCGTTCCGCTTGAAGATGTCGATCGCGCGGTGGTCGAGAGCGAAGAGGCAGGGTTCGCCAAAATTCTGACGGCAAAAGGTTCCGACAAAATTCTTGGCGCAACAATCTTGGCGCCGCACGCGGGCGATCTGCTGCATGAGTTCGTGCTAGCAATGAATGCGAAGATTGGCCTCGGCAAAATTGCCTCGATGATTCACGCCTACCCCACGTTGGCTGAGCTCGCACGCAAAGCCGGTGACAAATACAACAAGACCCGTCTCACACCGACGGCGAAGAAGATTTTTAGCTGGCTCTACCAGCGCGCGCGGTAACACGTCATGGAAATCGCTGAACAACGAGTGAAACGGCTTCCGTGGAAATGGATCGCGCTCGGCGTCCTGATCATCGGGTTGATCGTCACCTCGCGTCTGTTACCGGTGACAGATTGGCTGAAGTCTTTCAATCAATGGGTTGCCGGCATGGGTCCGATCGGTGTTGTAATTTTCATTCTTGTCTATGTGCTTGCCACCGTCCTCTTCGTTCCAGGCTCGGTGCTGACGATCGGCGCCGGTTTCATTTTCGGACTCGGACTCGGCGTGCTCGCTGTCTCCGTAGGATCGACAATCGGCGCGGCGTTGGCGTTCCTTATCGCTCGCTACATCGCGCGCAAACCAGTTGAGGCAAAAGTAAGTGCGAACAAAAAAATGAAAGCGATTGACCGCGCCATCGGTGCACAAGGATGGAAACTCATTTTTCTTCTGCGCTTGAGTCCCGCTATTCCATTCAACTTCAGCAACTATTTTTATGGTCTCACCGCCGTGAAATTCTGGCCGTACGTGCTGGCAAGCTGGATCGGCATGTTGCCGGGCACGGTGCTGTATGTTTATCTCGGCACCGTCGGAAAAGCTGGCGTCCAAGCGGCCTCAGGCGCTCGTGGACGAAGCCCATGGGAGTGGACGCTGCTTGCGATCGGATTAATCGCCACCGTCATCGTCACAGTTTGGGTGACCCGCATCGCGCGCAAGGCGTTGCATAAAAGCGAACTGTCCGAATCCGCGCTTACGCGCTTGTAGGTTGGCGGCTCATGTAGAGAATCGCTTCCCGTTCAGGAATAAAACGTCACACTGGAGCATCGAATTACCATGCAGCAGTCCCGTCGCACTGAGACCATCGTCAGACAACGTTACGCCGCCCGTGCAACTTCCACCGACACGAAACTTTGTTGCCCAGTCAGTTACGAGGGTGAGTATTTGAAAGCGATCCCGCAGGAAGTGATCGAGCGCGATTACGGCTGCGGCGATCCATCGCGTTATTTGCGCGAGGGCGAAGTCGTTGTCGATCTTGGCAGTGGCACTGGAAAAATCTGTTTCATCGCCGCGCAAATCGTCGGCGCCAAAGGCAAAGTGATCGGACTGGATATGACCGATGAAATGCTCGAAGTCGCGCGGCGGAACGCCCCTATCGTGGCCGAGCGCATCGGCTATGCGAACGTGGAATTCCGCAAAGGCCGCATTCAGGATCTCGCGCTCGATCTCGAACTGTTGGATCGACAACTAAAAGAAGGCCCGATCACGAATGCGGCTTCGTTTCTGGCGGCGGATGAACTCGCTGAGGAATTACGCGTCAAACATCCCTTGATCGCGACCGACTCGGTGGACGTGGTCGTTTCAAATTGCGTGCTGAATCTGGTCGAGCCGACGTCCAAGCGGCGGCTCTTCGACGAGATTTTCCGCGTCCTCAAAAAAGGCGGACGCGCCGTGATCTCCGATATCGTGAGCGACGAAGAGGTGCCGGAGGAAATGCAAGCAGACCCGGAACTTTGGAGCGGCTGCATTGCCGGAGCGCTGACCGAAGAAGGATTTTTGGCTGCGTTCGAAAGCGCCGGGTTCTACGGAATTGGGATCCTCAAGCGCAATGTCGATCCATGGCGGACGGTACAGGGAATTGAATTTCGTCCGGTTACGATCGAAGCATTCAAAGGTAAACAGGGCGAATGTTTCGAGCGCAATCAGGCGGTGATTTATAGCGGGCCATTCAAGGAAGTTCTCGACGACGACAATCACCGCATGGAACGCGGCAAGCGTTACGCGGTTTGCGACAAGACCTACAATCTTTACAAAAAGGCGCCTTACCGCGATTCCTTCGACTTCGTCGATCCGATTGTCGATGTGCCGCTGGCCGAAGCCAAGCCGTTCGATTGCTCTCGCACATCCTTGCGGCATCCGAAAGAAACGAAAGGCCAGGATCGCAACGCCACCACCGAAGCGAACAGCACGTGCTGCGACGGCGGGAGCTGCTGCTAACTCCGAAAATTTTCGCGAGCTAATGATTTTCATTCTACTTTTTTTCGCGACCTGCTTCCTCGCCTACTCGAATGGCGCGAACGACAATTTCAAAGGCGTCGCCTCGCTCTTCGGCAGCCGCACCTGCAATTATCGGACCGCGCTCTCGTGGGCAACGATCACGACCTTCGCCGGATCGATTATGTCGATCTTGCTCGCACAGACGCTTCTCAAAAAATTCAGCGGCAAAGGTATTGTGCCCGATCAATTTGCCGGATCCGAATATTTTGTTCTCGCGGTCGCGCTCGGCGCGGGTCTCACCGTCATTCTGGCAACGGTGATCGGATTTCCAATTTCTACGACGCACGCGTTGACCGGCGCGATCATCGGCTGCGGAATTATCGCGGTCGGACCAGCCGTAAATTTTTCTGCGCTCGGCCAAAGTTTTATTTTGCCGCTGCTGGTCAGTCCAGTTCTTGCGATCGCGATTGCCAGCGTTCTTTACATTTTGTTTCGCGCGCTGCGTCTGGCCAGCGGCGTCACAAAAGAATGGTGCGTCTGCATCGGCTCGGAAGAAAAAGTGATTGCCCTGCCACAACCGTCGTCTGTCCTGGCGCTCCGCAACACAACATCGACAATGTCACTCACAATCGACGAGCAGGAAAATTGCCGCGAACGCTACGCCGGCAGTTTTCTTGGAATCGGCGCGCAACAAATCATGGATGCCGGACATTTTCTTAGCGCCGGGACCGTCAGTTTTGCGCGCGGACTGAACGACACGCCGAAGATTGTCGCACTGTTGTTGCTTTGGAAAACATTGGACGTGCGCTGGGGATTTGTCGCCGTTGCCGCGGTCATGGCCGTTGGCGGATTACTCAACGCACGTAAAGTTGCGGAGACGATGAGCAAAAAAATCACGGCGCTGAATCATGGCCAGGGGTTCACCGCGAACCTGACCACCGCGATCCTGGTTGTCTTCGCGAGTTTGTTCGGGGTGCCCGTTTCCACCACGCACGTTTCGGTCGGTGCGCTTTTCGGAATTGGCCTAACGAGCGGCAAAGCAAATCCGCGCGTGATGAGCGCGATCGTTTCGTCCTGGTTAATCACGTTGCCGTGCGCAGCGATTTTCGCCGGCGCGATTTATTGGCTCACGCATTTTCTTCACGTATGAACCGGTTTGCCGAGCAGCTCGCCCAAAACAACATCGCGCTGCGCCGCACGGGCACGGAGATTTTGCAGGTCAACGTGGGCAAACTTTGCAATCTCACCTGCGTGCATTGCCACGTGAATGCCGGCCCTAAGCGTAAGGAAATCATAACGCGCGAAACAATCGACCGCATCATCGACTGGCTGGCCGCCACGAAAATTTCGACTGTCGATCTTACCGGCGGCGCGCCGGAAATGATTCCCGATTTCCGCTACTTCGTCGAACGGGTCAAAGCGCTCCGGCCTTCGCGCCAGGTCATGGACCGCTGCAATCTTACGATTCTGCTCGAACCCGGCTACGAAGATTTCGCGCGATTTTTTGTGAAGCACAAAGTCGAGATCGTCGCCTCGATGCCTTGCTACACGCTGGAGAACGTGAACGCACAGCGTGGCGAAGGCGTCTTCGAGGGCAGCATCAAAGCGCTCCAGCTTCTCAACTCGTTAGGCTACGGAGTCCATGTCGATCTTCCGCTGCATCTGATTTATAATCCGGTGGGCGCATTTCTCCCCGGTCCGCAAGCTGAGCTGGAGGCCGATTATAAACGCGAGCTGAAAAAACATTTCGGCATCGTCTTCAATAAACTCTACACGATCACGAACCTGCCGATCGGGCGCTTTGCCGCTTATCTGCGACACAACAACAATCTCGAGGAATACATGGAGCTGCTCATCAGCGCGTTCAACCCTGCAACCATCGACGGCCTCATGTGCCGCAACACCATCAGCGTGGGATGGCGCGGAGAGATTTATGATTGCGATTTCAATCAGCAGCTTGGGATGCAATGGCAGAATTCCGACGAGTCGGGGCTTTTCTTGTGGGATGTCGATCCGGACAAGATCGACAATCGCGAGATCATGACCGGTGAACACTGCTTCGGCTGCACGGCCGGCGCGGGCTCAAGCTGCGGTGGCGCGATCACGTAAGTCAGGCATCCTGCCTGAGAAAACAGGCTGAAAGCCTGTGTTACGAATTTTTTGAGACAACGATGACGTGCGCAGCCATCGAGATGATAAAACGGTCGCCTTTTGCGTAGTGTCTCACGCCATCTTCAATTGCTCGCATGATCGCATCGAGCCGGTCCGATGTTTGACGCGCCAGCAACCCGGCTGTGCGAACACCGGCATCGCGCTCGGCTTCGAAGAGATACCGCGGCGTTGGAACATTCCATTCCACGCAGCGCGTCTGAAAAATCATCGAGCCGCCATCGAATCCGTTTCGCTGCAAAGCTTTTCGGCATTCTTCCTTTTCGGCATACGAAAACTTCGAGGGACCCTGCGGCACATCGACATTTAGATCGGCATGAGCTTCGATGGCGTCGTTCACAATTCTGCCGCCGGGATTTTCGTGCGGCTCCGCCCAGATGGTGAAGCCAAATTTTCCGCCAGCTCGCAAGACGCGAAATGCCTCCCAGCACGCTTTCTCAGGTCGAGAAAGATGGAGCAACCCGAAATTCATTAGAACACGGTCGAAGCTGGCGTCCGCGAACGGCAACTTTTGCGCGTCGCCTTCGATGAAATCAGTCTCCGGGAAGATCCGGTTCGCGATTGCGACCATCTCGCTCGAGAAATCCACACCGGTCGGGATCGCTCCGAGCTGCCTGGCTGCAGCGGAGACGTAGCCAGGCCCACACGCCACGTCCAGCACCAACATGGCTGGCGCGATCTGCACAGCGTCGATCAAATACGGAATGAACTGCCGCGTGAGTGACGACCAGACCGAGTCATATTTGTCCGCCACCCGCTGCCAACCTTCGTGTTCGAATCGGGCAAACTCGTCCTCAATTCTGGTCATGCTCGCGACGGCATCGCCTGATCACTCCAAAGGAAATTCGGTTCGCTCTTCTTCCTCGCGCGGAACGAGTTTGTTCCGCTCGACGATTCGCGCACACGTGTTCCAGCGCAGCAACGCATCGTCGTTGCCAGGCGGACGGATTGCTTCCGCCTTTTCGAACCAGCTCATCGCCTCGCGAAAAAGATCATAAGCTTGAAACCGGCAATCCGGTATGCCCTGTCTCAACTTGGCTTTGGCGCGGCGCTCGTTGAAAATTCCTGCATAATAAGCGCGTTCGTACTCGCTCGTGATGCGAGATAGTAATTCCTTCGCCTGTGTGTCACTTACGCCGTAGCCTTTTTCAAACCGATCGGTCAGCGCGAGCAGAAGCGTAACAATTGCCTCCTGATTTTCCGGATCAGTCTTAAGAACATCTAAACAAATGCTCTCTGCCTCGCCCGGTTCGTTCAACAAACGATAGCGTTCCGCTTTCTGAAGCGCGGCGGGAATTGCCTCCTTCGAGAGATGTTTGAGGTCTGGCATGGGCGATAACGTTAAAGAGTTGAAGGATTGAAGAGTTGAAGCGGAGGAATAATCGGTTGTCGATCTAACATCGAATGCTTCATCGTTTCAACGGTCCCATTTCTTCTTCAACCATTTCCAGAACCAGCCGAGCGGATCATAAAAGTCGTCCACCACGCGCTCCTTGAGCGGAATGATCGCGTTGTCGGTAATCTCAATGCTTTCCGGGCAAACTTTCGTGCAGCA
>WNEY01018656.1_pt1 | contig 10620 bp, 10 predicted proteins | sample 5400531 | NCBI WGS metagenome assembly WNEY01 (sample SAMN13153338, study PRJNA577476) | soil metagenome | isolation source: 200 cm saprolite under Douglas fir tree site 1 | place: USA:California | collected 2015-04-18
CTTCTCGTCGCACCACTTGCGCACGCCCTCGAGGTAGCCGGGCGCCGATGGGATGACGCCGATCTCACCCATGACCGGCTCGAGCATCACCGCGACGGTCTGCTCGTTGGTCGCGGCTTTGATCGCCTCGAGGTCGTTGAAGGGGACGTGCACGAAGCCGTCGGGCAGCGGCTTGAACGGGTCCGAGTACTTGGGCTGGCCGCCCGCGGTGATCGTGGCCATCGTGCGCCCGTGGAACGAGCCGATCGAGGTGATGATCTGGAACGCGCCGTTCTTGTTGCGCACGCCCCACTTGCGCGCGATCTTGATCGCGGCCTCGTTCGCCTCCGCGCCTGAGTTGCCGAAGAATACGCGAGCCGGGAAGGAGAGCTCGACCAGGCGCTGCGCGAGCTCGACCTGCGGCTGGGTGAAGTACAGGTTGGACGCGTGGATGAGGGCGTGGGCCTGGCTGGCGACGGCCGCCGCGACCTCGGGGTGCGCGTGGCCGAGCACGTTGACGGCGATGCCCGCGACGAGGTCGAGGTACTCGCGCCCGGCGTCGTCGTAAACGAGGCAGCCGCGGCCGCGCACGAAGGTGACCGGCAGGCGATTGCCGGTGTGCATGAGGTACTTGTCGGCGAGCTCGGGGGTCGTCGGCGTCATCGGGCCACGTGCTCCCCGCCCGGGGCACCGTCACCGCACCGCGCATCAAAGGATCGCGCGCGCGCGGCCCACCCACTAACCCCCCACCCACCTCTCAGGGGGAGATCCTTGCGGTGATCACGACAATACGGACGCGCCGCGACCTCGGCAACCCAGGTTGTTAAGGCTTTCACGGCGTGACCATCGTCCCGATGCCCGCCTCGGTGAACAGCTCGAGCAGCAGCGCGTGCGGCACCCGCCCGTCGATGATGTGCGCCAGCGGCACGCGGTCCAGCGACCGCAGGCACGCTTGCAGCTTGGGGATCATGCCGCCCGTGACCTCGCCGGTCTCGATCCTGCGCTGCGCGTCGTCCCTGGACATCACCGCCACCACGCCGCCGTCCGCGCCCTGCACGCCCGGCACGTCGGTGAGCAGGATCAGCTTGGCCGCTCCGAGGGCGACCGCGATCTCGGCCGCGACCGTGTCGGCGTTGATGTTGTACGCATGGCCGTCGTAGCCGAGCCCGATCGATGCGATCACCGGCACGTAGCCGCGACTCAGAAGCGCGGTGATCGGCTCCGCGTTCACCTGCACGACCTTGCCCACAAAGCCCATCTCGGAAGACAAAGGCTCGGCGATGATGCTCGGTCCGTCCTCACCGCTCATCCCGACCGCCTGTCCGCCGATACGGTTCAGCGAAGCGACCAGGTCAGGGCTGACCTTCCCGGTCAGCACCATCTTCACGACCTCCATCGTCTTTTCGTCGGTGACGCGCAGGCCGTTCTTGAACTCCGCGGTCAGTCCGAGCCGCTCGCTCATCGCCGTGATCTCCGGACCGCCGCCGTGCACGAGCAACGGCTGCATGCCCACGTAGCGCAGCAGCACGACGTCGAGGAGCGTCTGCTCCTTCGCCTTCTCGATCGCGTTGCCCCCGACCTTGATCACCACGATCTGGCCGTGGAACCGCTTGATGTAAGGCAGCGCCTCGACGAGAACCTTCGCCCGCTCTTCCACGGTCAGTGTCATGTCGTGTAGTCGGCGTTGATGCGCACGTACTCCTCCGATAGGTCGCAACCCCAGGCCTCAGAGGCTCCTTCGCCCATCCCGAGCGCGGCCACGATCTCGATCTCCGGCTGTTGGAACACTCCGCGGACAGCGCCATCTCGGCGCCGCTGTAGCCCAAAGCGCACACGATCCTGCCCCAGTTGGGGTCACCGCCGTGGATCGCGGTCTTCACCAGGCTCGACGAGGCGACGGTTCGCGCCGCAAGCCGGGCGTCATCACCCGACGCCGCCCCGGCGACACGCACCGTGAGCAGCTTCGTCGCGCCCTCGCCGTCCCGCGCGATCGACCGCGCGAGCCTCTGCGCCACCTCGAGCAGCGCGCCCTGCAGCGCGTCCGCTTCGGGGCTGCCGGAGCCCACCGGCTGGTTGCCTGCCGCGCCGTTGGCCAGCATCAGGAACGTGTCGTTGGTGGAGCTGTCCCCGTCGACCGTGACCTGGTTGAAGCTCTGGTCGGCCACAGCCTTGACCATCGAGGCCATCAGGCCGGGTTCAACAGCGGCATCGGTCGTGATGTACGCGAGCATCGTCGCCATGTTCGGATGGATCATGCCCGAGCCCTTGCACATCCCGCCGATTCTTACCCGCACTCCGCCGAGGTCCACCTCGAGCTCGGCGAGCTTGGGCTTCGAGTCGGTGGTCATGATCGCGTGCGCCGCGTCAAGCCCGTGCGCCGCGTCGAGGTCGGCGCACGCGTTGATGATCCCCGGCTTGACAGCGTCCATCGGCATGTAGCGCCCGATCACACCGGTCGAGCTCACCAGCACCTGGTCGGGGTCGAGGTCGAGGTGGTCTGCCGTGATCTTCGCCATCAGCAGCGCATCTTTGAATCCCTGCGCGCCAGTGCATGCATTCGCGTTGCCGGAGTTGACCACCAGGGCCTGGACCCGGTTGTGCTGCAGGTGCAGGTGGTCGATGACGACCGAGGCCGACTTGACCTTGTTGGTCGTGAACACCCCGCCCGTGTCGCACACGCGCTCCGACCGCACCACGCAAAGGTCCTTCTGCTGGCCCGAGGGGATGGCGGTCGCGCCGGCGGTGAACGCCTTGATCCCGCACGACGCCGTGCCGGCGAGGAAGCCCCGTGGGAACGTCACGGCCACTGGATCGTCGACTCCAGCGCCGTGCCGCGGTCGAACCCGAACGCGATGTTGAAGCACTCCACCCCCTGGCCGGACGCGCCCTTCACCAGGTTGTCGAGCGCCGCTGTCACCACAGCCTTCTCGCCCTGGGCGCTCACATGGACGAGGCAGAAGTTCGTGTGGCTCGCGAGCTTGGTGGCCGGGCTGTCAGGCACGACGCGCGTGAAGGGCTGCCCGGCGTAGAACTCCGTGTACGCGCTACGCAGCTGTTCGACTGAGCCTTTCAGGTCGAAGTAACAAGTGGCGAGAATTCCGCGAGTCATCGGCGCCAGGTGCGGCACGAAGGTCAGGCGCAGGCCGTTGCTTGCGAGCGCGCGCAGCTCCTGCGTCACCTCCGGAAGGTGACGATGGCCCGAGATCGCGTACGCGCCGAGCGACTCGTTGACCTCACTGAACTGCGCGCCGAGACCCGGCGAGCGACCTGCGCCGCTGACCCCAGACTTGGCGTCGACCACGATGTCCGACCCGACCAGGCCTGAAGCGACGGCCGGCGCGAGTGCAAGGATCGTGGCGGTCGAGTAGCAGCCGGGCACCGCGACCAGCTGCGCGCCCTTCAGCTCCTCCTCATGCAGCTCGGGCAGGCCGAAAACGGCCCGCGCCAGCAGCTGCGGAGCGGGATGCTCCTGCCCGTACCACACGGGGTACTGCGACGCATCCTTCAGCCGGAAATCGGCCGACATGTCGATCACACGCGCGCCGCCGTCCAGCCACGCAGCAGCCTTGGCTGCGCCGACGTTGTGGGGCAGGCAGCTGAACACCACGTCTGTCTTCGAAGCGTCGACCTCGGGCAGGAACTCTCCCACGAGGCTCAGAAGCGGGAACGTCGAGGCCATCGGCTTGCCCGCCAGAGATCGCGAGCTCAGCTGCTCGATTGCAACGTGCGGATGCCTGGCCAGCAGGTGCACGAGGGTCATGCCGGCGTAGCCGTTCGCCCCCGCCACAGCCGCGCGCACACGCCTGGTCATCGAACGCATAAATATACAGGCTTATACTTCGTTGAAGAAGCAGGACTCCGCGCCGGTGTGGCAGGCCGGCCCCGACGGCCGCACCTTCAGCAGAACGGCGTCGAGGTCGCAGTCCAGACGCATATCGACGACCTCCATCACGTTGCCGGAGGTGGCGCCCTTCTCCCACAGGCCGCGCGTGCGCGAGTGGAACCAGGCGCGCCCCGACTCCTGCGTCTTGGTCCACGCCTCCTCGTCCATGTAGGCGAGCATCAGCACCAGGCCTGTCTCCGCGTTCTGGACCACGGCCGGCACCAGGCCCTTCGAAAAATCGGGTTTCACAGCCTCACCTCCAGACCGCGGCGAGCCAGCTCGGTCTTGACACCGGCGATGGACACCTCGCCGAAATGAAAGATCGACGCCGCGAGGGCCGCCTCCGCCCCGCCGGTCGTCAGCGCGTCGTACATGTGCCCCGCGCCGCCGGCGCCGCCGGACGCGATGACCGGAACGCGGACCGCGGAGGTCACGGCCTCCAGCAGCCCGAGGTCGTAGCCGTCGAGCGTGCCGTCGCGATCCATCGACGTGAGCAGGATCTCGCCCGCGCCGAGCTTCACGCCTTCCACCGCCCACTCCACCCCATCGCGACCGGTGGCGCGACGCCCGCCGTGGCTGAACACTTCCCAACCCTCAGCCTCATCGCGCCTGCGTGCGTCGATTGCCAGCACCACGCACTGCGAGCCGAACACGTCGGCGCAGCGCGTGATCAGCGGCGGATCGGCCAGGGCCGCGCTGTTCAGCGACACCTTGTCGGCGCCGTGCGTGAGGAGCTCCGCCACATCGGTGACGCTCCGCACACCGCCGCCGACGGTCAGCGGGATGAAGACCTGGTCCGCAGTCCGCGCCACGGCGTCGAGCAGGATCCTGCGTCCCTCCGACGTCGCCGTGATGTCGAGGAACACGACCTCGTCCGCGCCCTGCCGGTCGTAGAACGCAGCCAGCTCCGCCGGGTCGCCCGCGTCGCGCAGCTCCTGGAAGCGCACGCCCTTGACCACGCGGCCCGCGTCCACGTCAAGGCAGGGAATGATCCTCTTGGCCGTCACTGGGGGTCGCTCACGCGCACATGGCGAGGAAGTTCGCATACACGCGGAGGCCGTCAGGTCCGCTCTTCTCCGGATGAAACTGCGTGCCCCGATCACAGGCACGTGCTGGCTCCCCCGCACCTCGACCACGCGCCCGGGCAGCAGTCCAAGCCCCTCATGGCGGCCGCCCTCGGTCGACTCTTCGAACAGCAGCTGATAGCCGAGGCACACGCCGAGCAGCGGCTTGCCCGCGCGGGCCAGCTCGACCACCAGCTCACCGAGGCCGCCCTCGGCCAGACGCTGTCGCGCGGCGCCGAACGCCCCGACGCCCGGCAGCACCAGGCCCGCGGCGTGCGCCAGCTCGTCGGCATCGGAGGTGATCGCCACCTCCGCACCCGCGTGCACCAGCGCGCGCTCGACCGAGCGCAGGTTGCCGACGCCGTAGTCGACGATCGCGATGATCATCCCAGCAGTCCCTTGGACGAAGGCGCGCCAGAGCCGCCGCCGGCGGCCATCGCCTCGCGCAGCGCGAGACCCAGCGCCTTGAACGTGGCCTCGGCCACGTGGTGACGGTTGCGACCGCGGACCACGTCCACGTGAATCGTGGCCCCGAGGTGAATCGACAGCGCCTTCCAGAACTCTTCCAGCACCTCGGCCTCGAGCGTGCCGATGCGTCCGCGCAGCGGCACGTTGTAGGAGAGGAAGGGCCGCCGCCCGAGATCCACCACGACTCGCGCGAGCGCCTCGTCGAGCGGCGCGTACGCAGACCCAAACCGCACGATGCCCGCGCGATCGCCAAGCGCTGACGAAAACGCCTGGCCCACCACGATGCCCGCGTCCTCCACCAGGTGGTGCGTATCGACATGCAGGTCGCCGGTGCCCTTGAGCTTCATGTCGACACCGGCGTAGCGGGCGACCTGCTCGAGCATGTGGTCCAGGAACGGCAGTCCCGTGGCGACGTTCACGCGTCCGCCGCCGTCAAGCGAAACGCGCGCGCTCAGCTGCGTCTCCTTGCTCTTGCGCTTGACCTCTCCGACGCGCGCCTTACTCAAGTCGCACCTCCACCGCGTGCGCGTGACCGCTCAGGCCTTCCATCCCCGCGAGCCGGACCGTGGCCTCGCGAAGCATCTCCAGGTCGCCGCGGTTCAGGCTCAGCACGCTGGTCCGCTTCATGAACGTGTGCACGCCGAGCGGCGAGGCGAAGCGAGCCGCGCCGGACGTCGGCAGCGTGTGGTTGGGACCCGCGGTGTAATCGCCGAGCGGGACCGTCGCGTAGGGGCCCACGAAAACCGCGCCCGCGTTCTCGACCTGCGAGGCGAGCCGCGCGCCATCCTCGGCAACGATGAGCAGGTGCTCTGGAGCGAAGTCGTTGGCCAGCGACATCGCCTGCGTCATGTCGTCCGCCACGACCACGCAGCAGTTGGCCGCGCGGATCACCTGCGCACGCTCGAGCCCTCCGATCAGGCTCTCCAGCTCCTCGACCACGCGGTCGGCCAGCTTCGGCGAGTCGGTCACCAGGACGCCCCACGCAAGCGGATCGTGCTCCAGCTGCGCCGCGAGGTCAGCGGCGACGAAGTCTGGTCGGGCGCCGCCGTCGGCGATCACAAGCAGCTCGGTCGGCCCAGCGATGCCGTCGACGCCGACCGAGCCGAACACCTCGCGCTTCGCGAGTGTCACGTAGATGTTGCCCGGCCCCGCGACCACGTCGACCCGCGGAATTGACGCGGTGCCGTAAGCCATCGCCGCCACCGCCTGTGCCCCGCCGATCCTGTAGACGGCATCGACGCCCGCGATGTGTGCGGCCGCGAGGATCGCCGACGGGACACTGCCGTCCGCGCTCGGCGGTGTGGCCAGCACGACCTCCTTCACGCCCGCCACGCGAGCCGGGATGGCCGTCATCAGGACGGTCGACGGATACGCGGCCCGGCCGCCAGGCGCGTACAGCCCCGCGCGGCGAACCGGACGGGCGAGCAGCTTGAGGCCTGGCTTGCCCACCGGCGGTGGTGCCACCTGCGCCTCGTGAAACTCACGGATGCGCTGAGCCGCAAACTCCAGGGCCGCGCGATCGGGCGCGGCGAGCCGCTTCGCCGCCGACGCCATCTCGCCTGACGGCACTCCGAACGATTCCGACGCGCCCGGCGCCCACCCGTCGAACCGCAACCCGTACTCGCGCAGCGCGGTGTCGCCGTCGGCAGCCACTCGCGCGCAGATCTCCTGCACGGCCGCCCTCTCCTCCGCGAACCGTGCGAGGTCGAGCCTCCGGCGCGACCACGGGGAGTCCAGCCAGGACGCGGCGTCGAAGCGCTTAATCGCCAACGGTCACCGCCTCGCGCAGCCGAGCGACCATTGCCTGGACCGCGTCGGTGCGCGTCTTCAGGCTAGCCTGGTTGGCGATGAGCCGCGCCGTCGAGGAGCCGAGGACGCCCGCGACGCGCAGCCGGTTCTCGCGGAGAGTCTGACCGCTCGCTGTCAGGTCGACGATCGCCTCGACCAGGCCCACCTGCGGCGCCAGCTCGACCGAGCCATGGAGACTCACCACCTCGACCGACTGGCCGTGCGCATCGAACCAAGATCCTGTCGTGCGCGGGTACTTGGTGGCCACGCGCATGAGCGGCGGCCACGTCTCCGGGCCGGCGAGCTTCGACGCCTCAGGCACTGCCAGCACCAGCTGGCATGCGCCGAAGCGCAGGTCGACCAGCTCGTAGTGCGCTCCCTGGTACTCCCACAGCACGTCCTTGCCCACGATCCCGAGGTCGGCGGCGCCGTGGTCGACGTACGCGGGCACATCGGATGGGCGCACGAGGACGACGCGCAGCCCCGGCCTGTCCACCAGGAGTTTCCGACCCAGCTCGGGCGCGCTCAGGCGCGCGAGGTGCGCCCGCGCAAGCAGCTTCAGCGCTCCCTGCAGCAGCACGCCGGTCGGCAGCGCGATCGAGACGCGGTCTTTGCGCGGAGCCTTCGTCAACTAGCGGCCACTCCCCGCCAGCCGCGCCGCCACCTGCTCGGGCGGAAGCTGCTTCGTGCGCCGGCCCGGCACCGTCCAGGAAACCGTGGACGCGTTGCGGCAGTGCACAAGGTTGGCCGCCCCGATCGCGCGGCACCAGGCGAGAGCGTCATCGTGGTCGCGCGACTGCGTGTCGACCACCGCGTTCATGCCGAACAGGCGCAGCGTCGAACCCAGCCGCAAAGCGGCCTCGAACCCTGATTCGGTCCACGCGATCGCCGCGTCCAGGCGCGGAAGGATCGGCGGCCGTGGGCCGCGGCTGAGCATCTCCCACACGAGATCGAGCTGCACCACGAACCCGGTCGCGGCGGCGGGCCGGCCGAACTTCGCGAGCAGACCGTCGTATCGACCTCCCTGCGCCACCGGCCGCCCGAGGTCGGGGCCGTAGCCCTCGAAGATGATGCCCGTGTAGTAGTCGAAGTCTCGGATCGCACCAAGGTCGAGGCGCACGATGTCGCCGAGCCCGTGCTTCTCGAGCAGCTCGCGAACGCGGCCCAGCTCCGTCAGTGCCCACTCGGAACGCCGGTTACGGACGAGGCCCGCGGCCGCATCGAGGATCTCGGGGCCGCCGCGCAGCGCGGGGAAGCGCAGCAGCAGCTCGTGCTCCGCGGACCGAAGCGCTGTGCGCGAGAGCAGGTCTTCGAGCGCCACGAAATCGCGGGCCGCGAGCGCTGACCGCACGCCCGCCTTCACCGCGTCGGGCAGCTTGACGGCGTCCATGATTCCCTGGAAGAACTCCGCGTGCCCGACGTCGACCTGGAAACGGCGCAGCCCTGCCGCCTCCAGACACCGCGCGGCCAGAGCAATGACCTCAGCATCGGCGATGGTGCCGCGCGCGCCCACCAGCTCGGCGCCCACCTGGTACGTCTCGCGCCGCTGGTGGAAACGTCCCGCATCCGCCGACAGCACCGGGCCCGCGTAACAGAGGCGCACGGGCAACGCGGTCGAACGCAATTTGCCCGCGACGAGCCGCGCCACCGGCACGGTGCGCTCGCCCACCAGCGCGACCACGTCGCCGCCCGAGTCCGTGAACTTGAACAAGCGCCGCCTCTGCTCGGCACCCAGCCCGAGCTCGAGCACGTTGGAGCTCTCGACCATCGGCGTGATCACGTGCCGGTAGCCCCACCGGCGCATCTCCGCGAGCAGCGACTCCTGCGCCTCGCGTATGACCTCCGCCTCTTCCGGCAGGAGGTCGCGGAATCCCGGAACGCCGCCTAGCTGCGGTGACGTAGGCGGAGACGGTGGACTAGAGTCGGTGAAGAGACCTCCGGGCGCCGGCCACGTCGCGCATGTCAGCGCTCATTCGTCTTCGTCCTCGTCATCGTCGCCGTCGCTATCCGCGTCTTCCGAGAAGTCAACCGTCTCGGCCTCGTCCTCGACCTCGTGCATGCCTTCTTCGACCTCATCGCTCGCGGGAGTGCCCTCGACCTGGCTGGTCTCCTCATCGTCCTCGGCGAAAGCCTCGACCTCGCGGGCTAGCAGGCTCTCCTTGGTGTAAGGACGGAACTCGACCTCGCGCTTGCGCCGTATCGGGAAGCTCGGCTTGCCCGCGAAGTGTGGGTCCTGGTATGTCTCGCGCACGATGAGCTTCACGATGCTGCCCTCGCATGACGTGACGCCGGCCTGGTAGCGGTTGCCGCCTCGCATGAACTTCGTGATTCGCCGGGCCAGCTTCGCCTCCAGCGTCCCCAGCCGCACCCCGCGCGACGTCTCGGCGACGATGCCGTCGCCCTCGATCTTCAGCTCCGCGACGTCGCCGGCCGCGGCCTTCGAGCAGATGTCGCTGCCGGGGACAACATCGAGCGTCGTCATGATGGTCTTGCCCATCTCCTCGACGAACAGGTTGAGGTCGACCCTGGTGCCGCCGACCTTCAGCCCCTCTTTCTGGTGCAGCAGCGCGTTGATGCGCGCGGCGTTGCGCTTGGCGATGGAGTTGAGCGGGTTGAGCTTCAGCGCGGCCTCGTAGGCGGCCTTCGCCTCTTTCAGCTTGCCGAGCTCCGACAGCGCCTTGCCCAGGCGGTTCTGCGACTCTTCGTCCGGACCGAGGTTGTCGATGATGAACTTGTTCAGCTTGACCGCATCGTCCCAGTTGCCTGCGATGGCGAGCTGCACTGCGTCGTCGGCGTACTGGGACCGCGGCTTCAGGTGCTCCGTCGACTCTGTCTTCACACGCGCTCCTCGCAGAAGTTGGACTAACCGCCTCGGACGCGCGGCCAAGAAACCGCGGGTGTCTGAGGGAGGACGAGTATAGATACTGCCAGAACGCGGCGAGGCCGAATCGGGACAATCTGCACGTGCTGCGTCCCCGGGCGGCCCTTCTGGCCGCCATTTCCTTATGCGTAGGCAGCTCTTGCCTGTTCGGCGGCCCTGCGCCAGTGATCAAGATCGGCGTCGACCTGCCGCTCAGCGGCGCCGAGGCTCGCGCTGCGGTGCCCGCGCTCAACGGCATCCGCTACTACGTCCAGCAGCATCCGACGCTGGACGGCTTCACCATCGTCCTGTCCGAGAGCGACGACTCGACTGGCGGGCTGCCCGACCCGAACCGTGGAGCCGACAACGTCCGCGCCTTCTTGCGGGATCCGCTGGTGGCGGCCATCATCGGCCCCTTCGACTCGAACGTCGCGCGCGCGGAGATCCCGGTGACGAACTCGTCGCTGTTGGGGATGGTGAGCCCCGTGACCAGCAGTCCCTGCCTCACGCAGGACGTCTACCTGCCGGCCGCGCTCAGCCTCAGCCACACGGCGGTGACCTGCAAGGACGCGGGCCTT
>WNEY01004494.1_pt1 | contig 10619 bp, 9 predicted proteins | sample 5400531 | NCBI WGS metagenome assembly WNEY01 (sample SAMN13153338, study PRJNA577476) | soil metagenome | isolation source: 200 cm saprolite under Douglas fir tree site 1 | place: USA:California | collected 2015-04-18
CCCCAATTGCGTACGTCAGGTGGGCAGCGTAGACTATGGCAGTAACTCCGACCCCTGCAGCCTACGGGAGAGATAACCCACGGCTGTCGGGGCGATGTCCCGAGAAATGTTCGGGGCTGAGGGTTCGGGCGGAAACGCCGGGGCCTCCCGTGTTTGGAAAGGAGCCATCCACCGAAATTGTGTACGTTTTCGGTGAGCGCCTGATTCTCAGCACTGGATCGGGCAGTTTTGTTTTAGATCTCTAGAGCGTCCGTGTAGCGAGGAGCCGCATCCAACAAGCACGACCGACCATGACCATTCACGACAAATTCGGCCGCCAGATTACCGACTTGCGCATCTCCATTACGGACCGCTGTAACTTTCGCTGCGTCTATTGCAGGTCTGCCGACCCGGAAAACTACCGCGATCATGACGAAATTCTGTCCTGGCCCGAGCTCGACCGTCTCGCCCTCATCTTCCTCAGCCTGGGCATTCGCAAAATCCGCATCACCGGCGGCGAGCCGCTCGTCCGCGAAGGCGTCGAGGAGTACATCGCCCGTCTCCACGCCCTCGGCGTCGAGGACCTCTCCATGACCACCAACGGCCACCTGCTCGCCGAGCGGTGCGCCCGGCTCCTCGACTCCGGCCTCCGCCGCATCAATATCAGCCTCGATTCGCTCGACCCCGCCAAGTTCGAGCGCATCACCAGAACCAAGTCTTTTTCAACTGTCATGCACGGCATCGATGCCGCCCAAAAGTCCCGCCTCGCGCCAGCCAAAGTGAACGCCGTCCTGGTCCGTGGCATCAATGACGACGAAGTCGAAGCCTTCGCAGAATTCGCCCTCGATCGCGCAGTTATCATGCGTTTCATCGAATTCATGCCGCTTGATGCCGACCGCCACTGGACGCGCGACCTGGTAGTCCCCGCCGCGGAGGTCTACCGGCGCATCCACGCGCGCTGGCCGCTCGAGCAGATCCCCCACGAGCGCAGTGAGACCGCTCGCAAGTACCGCTTCGCTGACGGCGCTCCCGGTGAAATCGGCCTTATCGCCCCGGTTACCCAGCCTTTCTGCGGTCATTGCTCCCGCATCCGGCTTACCGCCGACGGCAAGCTCCGCACCTGCCTCTTCAGCAAGGACGATCATGACCTGCGCGCTCTGCTCCGCGAAGGGGCCTCCGACGAGGATTTGGTCGCCTATATCAGCTCCATAGTCATGGAAAAGGAAGAGGGCCATCGCATCAATGATCCCGGTTTCGTGCCACCCTCCCGTACCATGGTATTTATCGGGGGATAGTGGAAATTTGCCTCAAATATGAGAAAATAGAGCTTCCAGGCAGGGAACAGGGACCGCTTAGCATCAACCTCCAGGAACGAACGACATCAACCATGGGCAACCTCGTATCCATTTCGGATAGCAGCATCCTCATCGGCGCAGACCAGCCGCCCACTCTCCGTGCTCCGGAAATCGAAGCCGGGGTGGGCTGCGACTTCGATTCTTACCTTCTCGTGCCGGACAACGCCCTCGACGACCGCATCGCCGCCGCGAAGGCCCGTCTGGGTCAGGACGTCGTCATCTTGGGCCATCACTACCAGCGCGACGAAGTCGTCAAGTTCGCCGATTTCCGAGGTGACTCCCTCAAACTCTCCTTCCAGGCCTCTCAGGCCGAGGGCCGCTATATCGTCTTCTGTGGCGTCCACTTCATGGCCGAGAGCGCGGACATTCTTCGCCGCGAGCACCAGACCGTTGTTCTGCCGGACCTCAACGCGGGCTGTTCCATGGCCGACATGGCCGACATCGGACAGGTGGAGGCTTGCTGGCGCGAACTCTCTTCGTTGGGCAACTTGGCTGCCCGTTCAATCGGCACGATCTCAAGCATCACTCCCGTCACTTATATGAACTCGACCGCAGCCATCAAAGCCTTCACCGGTGAACATGGAGGCGCCGTTTGCACCAGCTCGAACGCTGCCGCGGTCATGAAGTGGGCCTTCGAAAGCCGCGAGAAAGTTCTCTTTCTCCCCGATGAGCATCTCGGCCGCAACACTGCCTATCGCATGGGCATCCCGCTCGAGCAAATGATTGTTTGGGATCCCTACCAGGAATTTGGTGGCAATACGCCGGACGAGGTTCGCAGGGCGCGGGTCATTCTGTGGAAGGGCTACTGTTCCGTGCACCAACGCTTTACGCCGCAGCAAGTCGCCCGCGTTCGCCGCCAGCATCCCGGCATTCGCGTCATCGCCCATCCCGAGTGCCGCTTCGAGGTCGCCCAAGCCGCCGATGAAATCGGCTCGACCGAGGGCATCATCAAAGCAATCGAAGCTTCTCCTACTGGCACGGAATGGGCTGTCGGCACGGAAATCCACCTGGTCAACCGGCTCGGCAAGGAATTGAAGAACCACAAAGTGATCTCGCTCGATCCCAGTGTTTGCGTCTGCACCACCATGTTTCGCATCACCCCGCAACATCTCCTCTGGGCGCTCGAAAACCTCGGCGAAGGCAACGTTGTAAACCGCATTTCCGTCGATGAACGCACGCGCCACTATGCGCGGGTTGCTCTCGACCGCATGCTGAGTTTGCGTTAGCATCGAGTGGAACAGGCTTCAGCCTGTTTTCTTTTCTCAGTGCAGAGAGTCCCCAGAACGGAAACTCAATGGCAGACGAAGACGACGAACAGGAACAGGACGAAACTCCGGAGCCGCCGCAGCGCCTCTTCACGCTGACCGAAGCAGAGCGCGCCCGCCAGGAGCTCGAACCTTTTCTCGTCGAGGCCATGGACTCCCGCAAGAAACTTTCTGGTCTGGACAACCAGCTCAACGCCGTCTCCGCGCGCATCATGATGATGGGCGGCGTGGTCGTCCCGTACGAAAAGCTCGCAGCCGTCCGCATGGAGCACAACCAGCAGGCCGAGGCCTTGAAGTCTGCGCTCACCCGCATTCTCGAAACCGGTTGCATCATCAAGGATCTCGATGTCGGCTTGCTCGATTTTCCCGCGGTCATCGATAACCAGGAAGTCTATCTCTGCTGGAAGCTCGGTGAGGACCGTATCCGCTTTTACCATCGCCAGGACGAAGGCTTTGCCGGCCGCAAGCCCCTCGACCCGCGCGACCTCGGCCCCGGCAACGCCGTGCAATAGTTTTGGTATTTCAAATCGACAATCGTTTTTGTAGTGGCCGGTCTTCAGACTGGTGTTTTTCTCTTGATGTTATCCTAAGCGAAGCGATCGAAGGTTCCGGCCTTGCCGGAAAGGATCCCGACCGCTCGTTCTTCGAGATTTCAAATTGCGAGAAACCTTGACCGACCATCCCTCAAACCGCCTGAAAGATTCCGCGAGCCCTTACCTGCGCTCCGCCGCGCACCAACCGATCGACTGGCACGAATGGGGCGACGCTGCTTTCGCCCGCGCCAAATTAGAAGACAAGCCCATCCTTCTAGACATTGGCGCCGTGTGGTGCCACTGGTGCCACGTCATTGACCGCGAAAGCTACGAGAACGCCGAAATTGCCAAAATCATCAACGAACACTTTGTCGCCGTAAAAGTCGATCGCGACGAGCGCCCCGACGTCGACTCTCGTTACCAATCAGCGATCAGCTCCATCTCCGGCCAGGGCGGCTGGCCGCTCACCGGTTTTCTGCTTTCCGACGGCAAGCCTTTTTTCGGCGGAACCTATTTTCCTCCCGAAGATCAGATGGGCCGCCCCGGATTCCGCCGCATTCTCCTTGCCGTCGCCGATTCCTATCGCAACAAGCGCGCCGACCTCGAGCGCGCCGCCATCTCTCTCGCCGATGCCGTCTCGCAAGCCGAAGTCTTTACCGGTGCCCGCGCCGATTTCGACCTCGGCGTTGTTGACGCCCAGATCAAATCCATCACCCAGCTCTTCGACATCAAGAACGGCGGCTTCGGCCGCGCCCCAAAATTTCCGCACTCCTCCGCCATTGACCTCATCCTCGAGAGCTATCAGCAAACCAAAGAAAAACATCTCCTCGCCATGGCTGAAACCACGCTAGAAAAAATGGCCCGCGGTGGCGTCTACGACCAACTCGCCGGTGGCTTCCATCGCTATTCCGTCGATGAACGCTGGCTCGTTCCCCACTTCGAAAAAATGTCCTACGACAATTCCGAGCTGCTCAAAAATTATCTCCACGGCGCACAATTGACCCAAAACTGGCTCTTGCACGAAACAGCCAAAGGCCTCATCGCTTGGGTGAACGAAGTGCTTTCCGACCGGCAAAATGGTGGTTTCTTCGCCAGCCAAGACGCCGACTATTCCCTTGATGACGATGGCGATTATTTTACGTGGACGCTCGACGAAGTTCGCGCGGTCCTTACACTAGAAGAATCGAGAGTAGCCGAACTGTATTATGACGTCGAAGCTCACGGCGAAATGTATCACAATCCCGCGAAAAATGTCCTTTGGGTTGCGCGCGAATTTGGTGAGATTGCGGAAACCACAAAAACAGGCCTGGACTCCGCCATGAAGCTCTTGCTTCAGGCCAATCTGAAGATGCTGAACGCACGACGCACTCGACCGACACCGTTCGTCGACAATACCATGTACGTTAGTTGGAACGCGATGTTTGTGTCCGCCTATTTAGAAGCAAGCCGAGTATTGGAGGATTCCGAATATCTCGGTTGCAGGGAATTTGCCCTGAAAACTCTCGACCGCATGTTGAAAGAAGCCTGGAGCGAATCCCGCGGCTTCGGCCACCGCATCGGTGGTCCGGCTCTTGAAGGCTCGCTCGACGATCAAGTCTTCAGCGTCCTAGCGCTTCTCGACGCCTACGAAACCTCGCTCGAACCTCGCTATTTCACCGCCGCGCAAAAAACCATGGACCTCGCCATCGCCCGCTATGGTGACGCCGAATGCGGCGGCTTCTTTGATCGTCCTTCCGACGCCGCTCCCATGGGTGGCCTGGACGTTCGCCGCAAACCCTTTCAGGATTCACCCACGCCCGGCGCCAACTCCATCGCCGCCATCGCCTTGATTCGAATGCATGCCTTCACCGGCGAAGATCGTTACTACGCTTTCGCCAAGAAAACGCTCGAAGCCTTCGCCGGCATCGCCCCGCAGTACGGCCTCTTCGCCGCCTCCTACGGCCTCGCCGCCACGCTTTTTGCCCATCACCCGATCCAGGTCGTAATCACCGGCGATTCGAACGATCCCGTCGCCCAAGCCCTCGAAGCCGCCGCCCACCGCGTCTTCCGCTTGGGCAAATCCGTCCTTCGTGTCACTCCCGAAACTTCCCAACTCCATCTCCCCGGGGCCCTCAAAGAAACTCTTCCTCATCTTCCCGCCGGCAAACCCCTCGCTGTCGTTTGCTCCGGCAACACTTGTCTCCCTCCAATCAGCGACCCCGAACAACTCATCGCCCTCCTCGAAAACAGCATCGCCGGCGTTGCTAGCTCCTAGACGATTCAAACGCCTCTGCTGCCGAGCGCTTCATGCTCGTCGCGGGTTGTTATTCTCCGGCAAACAAATAAAAAGGCGCGATGCTCGCGCACCGCGCCCTGCAATTCATCAGCACGACTTTTTTCTTTTGCTTCCTTTACTTCTTCGGCCTCGATTCCGGCGGCACCATCCCGTTTGCCCTGTAATACACCACCAGGTTGCCGTAGTGTTCTCCAGAGTGTTCGATCAACCCATAAGCAAGGTCATACAGCCGGTTCAAATGTGGCCCACCGTCATTGACTGCTTCATTCAGTCCCTTGTCGCCCTTTGCTTTGATCACGTCTGCGCCGTCGCTCACACACCGCTTCACGAACGCCACCAGATCCGCGTTACTGTTAATCTTCAAGTCCGCTGGCTTGGGATCGTCCGGATACCGCGGCTTTTTCCCCTGCGCGATGTCTGTAAAGTAATACATGGACGCGGAAACATGCAGCAGCACCCCGCGAAACGTCCGCGAATCCGGATTCGGCTTGTAGTCGTACTTATCCTCCGGCAAATCCTCCGCGATGATGATCAATTTCCGCCCGATGTCGTTCCACTGTTCCAGCACCGCCTGCGAAGGGCTCGGTGCCGGTTTCGGCGGCTCTTTCTTCTCTGCCTCCTGCGCCAATGCCGACATCGCCACTAACCCCGTGGCCAACGCTAAACCTGCCATCCACTTTAGCTTCTTCATTTTTTCTTTCCTCCGTAACGCCCGCAAGCCGGACGTTCTCTCCTTCAGACGTGCCATTCTGCAAGGCGTTTCCCCTACCCAATGTTGATATTGCCTGCGGCAGCCTGCTTTCCTCGGGGGGTTCATCTTACGCAGTATTGCATCCGCCGTCATGCAGTTTTCACACGCCCGCATGGTAAACTTGTATTTTGCACTTGGGGGCGCCATCACCGTGAATTGGGGATTTCAATTGCTGCGCATTGCCATCGGTTTAAGCACTTTAACGCTGCTATATCTCTCGCAGCGCTTCTGGTATCGCGCTCTCTGGCGCGTCACCTCCCATTGGGGTCGTCCAATCCTCCGCGTTAGCGCTCGTCTCGCCTACATTGTTCTTCTTCTGGGGATAATCGTTACCGTGGCCCAGGGCTTGGTGTTCGGTCGTGGATTCCTAGCTCGCCAAAGCTCCTCTATGACCGTGATTACCGGTCTCTGGTTTTTCAGCGCGCTCTTCGGTTTTCTTGCCGTCAAGGCGGTTCACGCGCTGGAACGCCTTTGGCGATGGTTGCGCGCCGCTACGGCGAAGAAAGCTGTCCCGCAGCAAACTGGTACACACTCCGCTACCGCCTCCGCCGAGATGCTTGCTGATCCCGGTCGTCGATACTTTTTCCGTGCCGCCACAGCCGCCGCCGGCGCAGCCCCATTTCTTACCGCTATGTACGGCTTCGCGGCCGAGCGCCTTAACTATCAGGTCCGCCGCGTCGAAATTCCCATGCCCAACCTGCCTTCCGCTCTCGATGGCATGAAAATCGTGCAAATCAGCGACATTCACCTCAGCGGCTACATGTCCCGCGCTCAAGTGCGTCGCGCCGTGGACATGGCCAATGACCTCGGCGCACACCTTGCCGTTGTCACCGGCGACCTAATCACCGGAATGGGCGATCCCATCGCCGATTGCGTCGACGAGATTCGCCATCTGCACGCTCCACTCGGCGTCTGGGGCTGCAATGGCAATCACGAAATTTACGCGCGCGCGGAAGACGAAGCCACTTATCTCTACTCCCAGGCTGGCATGAAGTTGCTCCGTCAGGAAAATGTGCAGCTTACTTTCAAGGGCGCTCGATTCAACCTCATGGGCGTCGATTACCAGCGCGAGCGTTCTTCTCGTGGCCAGCGGCAACAGACTCTTGCTCGCATCGAGCCCCTCATCCGCCGCGACATGCCCAACATCCTTCTCTCCCACAATCCGAATTCTTTCAATCGTGCGGCCGAACTTGGCATCGAACTTTCTCTCGCTGGGCACACCCACGGAGGACAAGTCCAGGTCGAAATTCTCGACCATCGCCTGAGTCCCGCGCGCTTCATCACCGACTACATCGCCGGCCTTTACCAGCGCCCTCTCTTCGCCCCTGCCGCTAATGAACGTGCTGCTTCAAACGCGGCTGTTACTCGGCCGTTCATCCCATCACTATTCTCCTCGCCTTCGTCCCCAACCGCGCATCTCTACGTGAACCGCGGCCTCGGCACAGTTGGCGCTCCAGTACGTCTGGGCGTCCCTCCTGAAATTAGCCTGATTGTCCTCCGCAGCGCCTAGCCTGCCTTTCTCCGCTAGCCGAGTCCGGTCGCCGCGCCGCACCATTTGATTCGCGGAATACATTTCTCCAATCTTCAGTATCTTTTTCGATTCTCGGATTCAGTTTCTTGGAACCTTGACTACCTTCCCCGCATCCTACCCACTGCAAGTTCCTTGTTCTCAGGCACCGGGCTATGTGGCTCACTGCCTTTGACCTTGGAATCCGGCATGCATCAATACCTGCCGAGTCCAACCGGTAGAAATTCGTGTGCGAGCGCGTGGGACGTGTTTCGCTTCGAAAATCTCGCTTTGGAAGGATTCTCTAATGATAGCAACAATGAAGTGCTGGAAATTTCCTCCAGTTCTTGCGCTTTCGCTTTTTATACTCCCAGCCATATGCGAGGCGCAACATTACAAAAAGACGAACCTCGTTTCCGATATCCCCGGAATGGCCCCAACGGTCGACCCCAATCTGAAGAATCCTTGGGGACTCACCCGCAGCTCCGGAAGTCCTTGGTGGATCGGTAACAACAACTCGGGTACTTCCACGCTCTACGATGGCAAAGGCAACATCGTTCCTCTTGTTGTTACCATTCCGCCTCCTGCGGGCTCTCCAGCCGGTACTTCCGCTACTCCCACCGGAACCGTTTTCAATGGTAGTCCAACGGACTTTCTCCTCGCTCCGGGGAAGAGGGCCATTTTCATCTTTGTGACCGAGGATGGGACCATCTCGGGCTGGAACCCCGGCATCGATCCCACCAATGCTGTCCTGAAAGTCGACAATTCCGATGGAGGCAGTGCGCACGGTGCAGTGTACAAAGGCGCGACCATCGGCGAGATCGGGACTAAAAAATTTCTCTACGTCACGAATTTCCGCTCCGGCAAAGTCGAAGTCTACGACACCAACTTCAAGCGCGTTCTCCCAGGCGCAGATGCCTTCGAAGACCAGGGCCTCCCGCATGGCTTCGCCCCCTTTAACGTTCAGAACATCGGCGGCGCGCTCTTAGTTACTTACGCGAAGCAGGACGCCGCGAGACATGATGATGTCGCCGGTCCCGGTCTGGGCTTTGTCGAGATCTTCACAACGGCCGGAAACCACCTCGCCAACCTCGAACATGGCGACTGGCTCAATTCACCCTGGGGAGTCGTCTGGACCACCCGCGATTTCGGCGAGTTCAGCAACGCTATTCTCGTCGGCAATTTCGGCAGTGGCTGGATCGCCGCTTTCAACGGCTTCACTTACAAATTCATGGGCTTCGTCAAGAATCCTGATGACTCCATCCTGACCATCGACGGACTTTGGTCCCTCACCTTTGGCAATGACGCGACTGCCGGACCAGCTAACACTCTGTTTTTCACCGCCGGCATCAACGGTGAGCAGGACGGCCTCTTCGGCACCATCACGCCCACTGACGGTCTCGACGGCGACGAAGAATAAATACCGCAAGTTCCGTACTCCGATAAATTGGCATCCGACGAGACGGCAGCGCTACCATTCTCCGCTGCCGTCTTTTCTTTCTCTGCCCTAATCCAGGAGGTTGCCTTCCAACCTGCCCTCAATGCTAGAATCGCACCTAGCCAATTTAACCCATGCCCATCCAAGAGCATAATTTCTGGGCGACTACTGTCGATTCGCCGGCCGTCGCCGTCTCGCCCGAGCTACCTGATTCCGTCGATGTCGCCGTCGTCGGCGCCGGATTCTGCGGTCTGTCCGCCGCTCGCGCACTCGCCAAGCGCGGCGTGAAGGTCGCCGTGCTGGAAGCGGAAACTTTTGGCTGGGGCGCCAGCTCGCGCAACGGTGGCATGGTTCTTACCGGCATGAAGCTGCCCGTGCCTGCGCTCATCAAGCGCTACGGCAGGGAAATCGTCCGCAAAATGTACGCCGCATCGTTCGACTCCATCGATTGCGTCGAGCAGATCGTCCGCGAAGAAAACATCGACTGCAATTTTTCGCGCTGCGGCCACCTGGAGGTTGCCTGCAAGCAGGCGCACTTCGACGGTTACGAGGAATCCGCCGCGCTCATCAAGCGCGAATTTAAACACGACCGGCGCATTATCCCCAAAAGCGAGCTGCCCCGCGAAATTGGATCCGATATTTATTTCGGCGGCATGGTAGACGAAACCAGCGCCGGGCTGAACCCCGCGCGCTACGTTGCCGGACTCGCGCACGCCGCGCAGCGCGCCGGCGCGTGCCTCTACGATCGCACTCGCGTCACAGCCGTCGAGCCTTTCACAAGCAGCGGAGCGCGCAAATTCCGTGTGCGCACTTCACACGGCTCATTCACCGCGGGCGAAGTGCTTCTCGCCACCGGCGCGTACACCACCGAAGCCACTCCCGCCCTGCGGAAAAAAATCATTCCCATCGGTTCGTACATCATCGCCACGCAAATTCTCCCTCCCGATTTGGCGCGCGAGCTCAGCCCGCGCAGCCGCATGATCTACGACTCCAAACATTTTCTCTACTACTACCGCCTCACGCCCGACAACCGCATGCTCTTCGGAGGCCGCGCCGCTTTCTTTCCTGAAACTGAATACACCGTGCGTCAGAGCGCGGAAATTCTCCGCCGCGGTATGATCGGCGTCTACCCCCAACTGCGCGACACCAAAGTTGAATTCGTCTGGGGCGGCACTCTCGATTTCACTCTTGACGTAATGCCGCACGCCGGAAAAATCGACGGCATGTACTTCGCCGCGGGATTCGCAGGCCACGGCGTCGCCGCCGCCACTTGGTTCGGCGCGAAGCTCGCCGCGCGGATCTGCGGCGATCCTTCCGAGATCCCCTTCGACGGCATCAAGTTTCCCGCCGCCCCCATCGGCCTGCGCAGCGGCCACACCTGGGCGCTTCCTTTCGCCGGCGCCTGGTACCGCCTCCTCGATTTGTTGACGTAACGTGGCCTCGGCGTTTAATTTTGTTCTTCTGGTTTTCTTTTACTTCCCTATTTCGTTACCTCTTTACTTCCTCTTTTCATCAT
>WNEY01004495.1_pt1 | contig 10618 bp, 6 predicted proteins | sample 5400531 | NCBI WGS metagenome assembly WNEY01 (sample SAMN13153338, study PRJNA577476) | soil metagenome | isolation source: 200 cm saprolite under Douglas fir tree site 1 | place: USA:California | collected 2015-04-18
GTTATTTCGATTGACTATTCGACTTAACGCTGCTTAACTCCGGATCGAGTAGGGGGTCGGTCGTTGGGAGGAGGGCAGGGGCATGGTCCGCGTGTTCGCGCGCCGCCGCACACGGGTGTCACTTCGGGTTGCCATCGCCGTCGCCTCCGCGCTCGCCCTTCTCGGGCAAACCGCGCCCGCCCCTGCTCTCGCCGCCGGCAACGCCGGCCTCCACCTCTCCAAGACCGTCGACCCCGCTCAGATCACCGTCAACCCCGCCCTCGGGCTCACCCTCGGCGTCGACACAGCGTCCGCCATCCCCGGCAACACGCTCACTTACACCGCGGTCGTCACCAACGCCTTCTCGACCTTTGGCGTAGGGGGGACGTTCAGGGCTGTGTCGCTCGGCAACGCCGATGCCACCGTTGCCTATTACTGGGACGAGCTCCAGTCCTGTCTCCAGGGTTGCGGCGACGGCACGGATGCGGGGAACGTCCATTGGATCGCTTTCGCCGGATTTGTCGCCGGCCAGACGGGCTATGTGCCGGTGATGAGGCCCGATGTCGCGACCGGGCTCACCCTCACGGCAGCCGGCGTGCCCGCCAACGGCGTCACCTATCCGGCGGCCGGCGATGGGATCCTCGGCACCGTCATCCAGCCCCAGTCGACCGCCACCTGGAACTACCAATCCAGCTTGATGCTCACCCCCCGCCAGATCGCGTTTCTGAGCGATCCCACGAAGGTTGGGGCGCTCCGCAATGTCGTCCACTTCGAGGTCACGGTCCGTGACAGCAGCGCGGCCGAGCCCTACATCGACGCTCAGCCCTTCACCAACCCGTTCCAGTCTCAGCCGAACGTCGGATCCATCTCGAACATCACGGTCACCTTCACCTTCCCAGACGGGACGACAACTGCGATCACCTCGAGCCAGGTGGCCGGGCTGGCCGTGCTTGCCCCGGGCGCATCGCAAGCAGTGACGGCTACCTTCAAGGTTCCGGTGCCTGCGGCAAGGGCCGCCGGCGAAACCGACGCGGCCTACCTCGCGCGCCTCGTAGCCCTCGAGGGCTCGGCGCTCACCACCACGGCCTCCGCATCGGGAACCGGGTTCAGCGGCCCGGTCACCGCCAGCCCGATGTCCGTCACCACGGCGGAGCACCTACCGATCGTGACCATCGTCAAGTCCGGTCCGACCGAGTTGGTGGCCGGCAACGATGAGGTCAACCCGCTCGCGCTCGAGAACATCGGCGGGGCCCCGGCCTCCGGCCTAGCCGTCACCGACTCCCTGCCCGGCGGAGCCACAGGCACCGTGACCGGCGTGCCGACGAGCCTCACCGTCGGCCAGGGCGGTTCGGCGCAGGCCACGTTCACGGTGCCGGTCTCGCAGACGCCCGGAAATCTCACCGACACCGCGGCGGTGACCTGGCAAGACGTGAACGGCACCAACTACGGTCCGCTCACGAGCTCGTTCACGACCCTCGTCAAGAGCTCGCTTGCCAACGCCAGGCTGACCCTTGCTCCGGCTAGCGCCGGGCCCAATCCGCCTGGGACTACTCAGACGCTGACCGCCACGCTGGTCGACAGCACCGGCATTCCGATCCCGAACAAAGTCGTGACCTTCAACATCACCGGGGCGAATCCGGGAACGGGAACTGCGTCCACGGACGCGAACGGCAATGCGGTCTTCACCTACACCGGCGCCAATGCCGGCAATGATGTCGCGCAGGCGACCGTCACCGCGCCAGGGGTCACGCTCAACTCGAACACCGCGAACATCAGCTGGGGCAAGCTCCTGCAGCCGATCGTCACCGGGCCGGCGCAGGGCAACTTCTACCCGAACCCGAACAACAGCTGCACGTTCGACGTCGGGCCAAGCAGCACGCCGGCGTTCGGGCAGACCTTCCCCGACATCCTCTTCAACGCGCCCGCCTCGGCGGTGCCACATGACATCTCCACGGTCACCACCAACACCAGGCCGTTCACCGACCTCACGGTCGACGTCAACGGCAACTACAACGGCTCGATCGTGGCCCAGGGCAACGGCCTGCAGGCCGGCGTCGGCTCGCTCACCAACTTCTACGCGGTCTTCAACGGCAACTTCATCGTCACCCAGGCCGGCGACCTGACGTTCACGATCCTTCATGACGACGGCTACATCCTTGGCGTCGGCAATGGCGCCACGCGTGTCAGTGGCGACCTCATCAACCCGCCGGCGACAACGCCGTTCAACGGGTACGGGGTGATCGCGGCCTGGAACCAGGTCGCCGGCAGCACGCCTGGCACTGCGACGATCCATTTCCCGGCGGCGGGAACTTATCCGTACGAGCTGGACTACTCCGAATGTGGCGGAGGCGGCCTCTTCCTCGCCCTCCTGACCGCGCAGTTCATCGCTCAGACCGACCCCCTGTCCATTTACGTCGGATATGCCGACGGCCTCCGGGCCGGCGGATCGATCTTCCCGTTCCCCTGGGAGGGCTCGCCCGGGGTGACCTTCGTGGGAGCTTGCACCTTCGACGCAGGCGCGCTTCGCTTCGACAACAGCGGGGACACGAACATCACCCTTGACAAGGTCACGGTCGACGTAGGTGGCGCCCACTTCGACCTCTGGCCGGCGAACATGCTGGTCCCGGCGCACGCGATCCTGATCTTGACCCAGACCGGTTGTTTCAACTTCGACACCTCTGACATCAGCCCCGCAGGCTGTGGTGGCAACAACGGTCTGCTGCCCCTGGTCAACGTCACCCGCGGCGGGGTGACCACCGCCATCACCGACACCAATCAGGTCCTCAACACCCACGGATTCGACAGCGCATGCCAGGGCAACGAATCGATCTCCTGGCAGCGTATCGCGGGCACGGCGAACACGATCAACGTGCCCTTGCCCCCAGGGGCGAGCCTTAACCTCACGCCGTTCAACGTGCCCGGAGCGATCCAGGGTCAGAGCCTCACATTCACCGTTTCAGCCATGGACGGCGCCGGCAATGCGGTGCCGAGCCTGCCGATTTCGTTCCAGGTCTTCGGCGCCAACGCGCAGATCTTGAACGCAACTACCGGCGTGAACGGACTTGCCCCATTTACTTACGTCGGAGTGTCAGCGGGCGCCGACACCATCCAGGCGAGCGCGTTCATAAACGGCCTGCGTGAGATTTCCAATCAAGGCGCAGTCAGTTGGTCGGCACCTGGTGGCGCCGGTAGTCCCCTCGCGCCGTCGATTACCAACCAATCGCCGGCTGACGGCGCCGTTGTAACCACACCGGTTGCCATCTCGGCCGGGTTCGCGGCACCCGCCGGCCAAACCATTGCCTCCTGGCGGGTTGCTTACCAAGCCCTGCCCCAGGGTACGGTGGTGACGCTGGCCGCGGCCAGCGGGGCTCCGCCGAGCACTCTGGCCACGCTCGACCCAACCCGGCTTGCCGATGGCGCCTACGCGATCACCATCTCGGCCACCTCGTCTGGGGGTGCCGTCCAGACGCTGACAAGCACCGTCACCGTCATCGGCAACCTCAAGCCAGGACGCTATGTGACGACCTATCAAGACCTGGCGGTGTCGGTGGTCGGCTTGCCGATGGAGGTGCGAAGGACGTACGACTCCATCGACAAGTCGTCCGGCGATTTCGGGGTGGGATGGAAAGTCAGCGTCGTCAACTTCAGGGTCGCACCCAACCGCATCCTCGGCGCCGGCGGTTGGACTCAATACAACAAGTCGTGCGTGCTTGGACTCTGCTTCACCGCCTTCAAGAACTCGACGCCGCGTTTCGTGGCGATTACATTTCCCGACCAGCACACCGAGTTCTTCGATTTCACGCCTCAAGGTGGCACGAACCTTTTCTGGGAGTGCACGCCTTCATTCACCCCGAGGGTCGGGACCGGGACGTCGTCGACGCTGCAACCGATCGGCGACACGACCTGCTCTTACACGGGCGACGGCAACATTTACGGGTCTAGTGGTCTGTACTCGCCCAGCCGTTTCCGCCTGACCACCAGAGATGGCCGGGTCCTGGTGCTCGACATCCAGGCGGGCCTGGTCTCCGAGACGGATCCCTTCGGCAACTCCCTATCGGTTTCGCCATCCGGTCTTACTTCCACCCTCGGGCCCGCGTCCAACCCGACCCCCGGCCCCTCGATCACGCTCACGCGTGACAGCCAGGGCCGAATCACTGACATCAACGGGCCGTTGAGCGCACAGCATGTCCACTACGGCTACTTCGGCTCCGTCAACGAGCTGCAGACGGTCACGGACCCCAGTGGCAATGTCGATGTGTATTCGTATGACCCTCCCACGGGAAACCTTTCGTCTGTAAAGGGTCCGGGTAATGCTCCCCTTGCGGCCCAGACCTACGACGCGAACGGGCGCGTGCTGACGGTCTCGGTCAACGGCGGGCCTGCGGTGACCATCAATACTGATCCCGGACTGCTGCAGCAGACCTTCACCGACCCAAGCGGAAAGCTCACGACCGTCCTGACCTATGACAGCCTCGGGGATGTCGTTCAGAGAGACGACCTGGTCAGTGGGCAGCCGGCCCTGACCAGCAAGTACCAGTACGACCCCGTAGGGCGGGTGACCGATTCGATCGATGCCGCTGGGAACGAGACCAGGCTCGTGTACGACGAGACCGGCAGTGCCGCCAACGGAAACGTCCTTTCCGTGAGTCAGGTCAATCTCAACCGGACGTGGAGCTACCAGAACTACAACGCTCTAGGAGAACCCGGCCAGATCGTGCGGCCAGATGGAACTGTTCTGATGACGCTCAGCTACGACCCCATCACTGGGGCGATTCTCAGCACGCAGGCGCCAGGCCAGCCCGCCGCCACCTTCAGCTATCTGCCGTCCGGCGAGCTCAAGCAACAGGTGGACCCAGGCGGGCGGCAGGTCAACTACACCTACGACGCGAGCGGGCACGTGGCTACCGTTAGCGATGGGACGAACCCGCCGCTGAGCGTGAACATGGACTCCGGCGGGCTTCTGCGCTCGGTTACCGATGCAGTCGGAAACCAGATCAGCTACGACTACTGGCCCACCGGGCAGCTGAAGTCCGAGACCAACGGTCGTAACAACAGCTGGCAATACTTCTACGACTCGCTCGGCCGCCTTGATCACGAACTGGATCCTCGTCTGGCCGTTATCCAGTACCACTACAACGCCCTCGGCCAACTGGACCAGGTCACCGATCGCAACCTGGCGGTCACCACCTACACATATGACATCGATGGGAATCTGGTTCGAGAGACCAGACCCGGCAACGATGTCGTCAACTATGCATACGACCCCTTGGGACGTGTGGTCGAGTCCGACAACGCAGCCGCCCACGTCGACCGAAGCTACGACATCGCCGGTCGGCTGCAGTCAGAGACGACCTGCGGGAATACGGGATCTTCGGCTACGCCGTGCCCGGCGCCGGGGACCAATGTGGGCGGCCTCCCCGTAGTGAGAATCTCCTATCTGTATACGCCCACGGGCCAGGTGAGGCAGGTAGATAGTTCGGACACGAATTCGACGGTCAGCTACACCTACGACGCCAACGGAAGAGTTCACACCATCTCCGACCCGGCCAATCCCAACGCTTTCTACACGTATGGATATGACATGTCGAGCCGGTTGAGCACACTCCAGCTGCCCAATGGAATCGTCAACAACCTTACCTATGGCCTGTCTGGCGACTTGACCGGTATTGACGCGAGCTTGAACGGAGCTCCGGTTGCCGGGTTCGATTACCAGGTCGACCCCGCGACCGGACGGCGTACCCAGCTCACCGATTCGGCCGGCCAGCACAGCTTCACCTACAACGCGAACGGGACGCTCAAATCCGAGACGCACCCAACTGGGTCCGGCCTTTCGAACCAGACCTACACGTACGACGCGACCGGGAACCGGAGCGCCGGTTCGGTGACCTCCCAATATGACGCGGCAGATCGGCTCCAGACGGATGGGTCATTCACATACGTCTTCGATGGGGAAGGCAATCTGAAGAGCAAGACTCCCGTTGGAGGTGGCCCGGGGACCACGTATGCATGGAACTCCGATCATCAGTTGACCTCGATCACATACCCCGACGGGACGAGCAGCAGCTACCAGTACGACGCGTTCGGCCGAAGAGTCAAGAGCCAGGACCCGTCCGGGACTACGGCCTATGTGTACGACGGACTCGACGTACACGCCGACTACGATGGACAGGGTCGGCTCCAGAAAAGCTACTTGCCGCAACTCGAGTCGGTGAGTGGCACGAACCGCAGCTATTACTTGGCTGACGGTCTTGGGACCGTGCGGAACGAGACCGATCCGAATGGCGCGATCACCGGGCGCAGCGCCTACAGCGCCTGGGGAATCCCCGCTTCGGGCAACACCACAGGCAACCGCTACACATTTACCGGCTATCAGTTCGACCAGGCCAGCGGTCTCTACTACGCAGGTTCTCGGTACTACGACCCGGCTAGCGGGCGGTTCCTATCCGAAGACCCCCAGCCGGCGGCCAATTCATACCCGTATGCCGCCAACGACCCGGTCGGCAACGTCGACCTCAGAGGCGAAGGCCCGCTGGTGGAATACGCCACGTTCGTTTCGAATGCCATCAACAACGCCGAATGCGTGGCAGGCGTGGCAAGCGCGATTGCGACATCAGCATTCTCCGCGACGTTGTCTGCCTTGGCGGGAGCCCAGGTAACCTCCGATCAAGTCACAGCCGCGATTGCCGTCGGAGTCGGGCTCAGCGTTGCGTCGTGCGCGGCCAACGCGGCGACATCCGGTGGCGGCAAGGGTGTTCAAGCGAACCGGGCCATTGGAAAGGCTCTCGAAAGAAAGGTAATCGCGGACCTGCAGAAATTGGGCTTTGCACCAGTTGCGGAGCAGCTCTGGGTACGAACTGGGCTGGGGTGGAGGGTCATCGATTACCTTGCCATCCGCAACGGGAGCCTTGTAGCGTTTGAAATCAAGTCCGGTGGTTCCGTATACCTGGCGAGCCAGATCGCCAAGGATGCGTGGATGGCGAGGATCGGCGTGGATCTATTCCGTAATGGCACGATCTACAGAATCCCAACCATCCTGATTCGCGGTTGACGACACCCTTGCAATTACCCGCGCCTCAGGACATCCATGGCGCGATCCGTGATGCCCTGGATCCCGTCGTGCGACCGTTGGGTTATGTCGGCACGAAAGGACGCGCGGCAGGCTGGTCACTCAAAGAGAACCGTGGACGGCTCTTCGTTCAGTTCCAGTTACAGCCAAAGGCCACGGACTCGTATGCAGGAGGTGAATTCCTCGTCGAGTTCGAACACACCTTGGGCGAGGGTCAGGGCAGAGCTTTGTCAGGACGAGCGCGGTTTGACCAGTTGCTGACGAAGGCCGAGCTGAAGGCCGTTTTGGCGCATCAGAACGACATCATCGGGTCGCTCCCTCGCCCACCTGAAAGTCACGTCGCCGGCTACCCGGAATTCTTGCGGGACACATACCTGGAGAGCTTCGAACCGCAAGGTATGTTTTCACCAGGCAATCTTTGGTTGCGCTATCGCACTCTCGACGACGTGCGCGGCTGGCTTCAGCTCATCTCTGGCATCCTGCCTTCAGTGTTGGCAAGAGCCAAGCGTTTGGATCCGCAAGTGATCTACATGGGCAGTGAGATCGACCTGGATGCAGACCCCCTCCGTCCCATAAACCCACCGGTGATAACCCAGACTCCAGTGGAATAGCCCGCACGATGCGTGCGGCAAAGATCGATTTCCAGAGACCTTCGCGCTCACCTGGACAAAGTAGCGCTTTCCTACCGCAAGCTTGCCTCCGGTGATCGAGCCTCCGCACTCGAGCTTTGCCCGAATGGCTACGGAGAGGTCGACGAGACCTCTCCAGGTCCGGCGTTTCCATTTTGGCGATCTTCTTCAGTCTCATCGCAAGCAACGCGAACGCACAGGGCGTGAGGGAAAGTTCATCGCTCCGATCGAAGCAGCGCGCCCTGGCGACACCCAAGTTCTGGCCGCGGCCGAGCCGCGAACCAACCCACGCAGGCCGGTCATCGCCATCGATGGCTTGGCCCGGATCCCGAGCGTGGAATCAGTGGTGGCCTCGACCGAGGTCACACTCGGTACGCGGCTGCCGTCCGTGACCGAGCTCCTGCTCCTGGAAGGACCGCCGCTACCCGAGCCAGGCGCATTCGGTGCGCTGCCGAACCTGCACGGCCTTCACGCGATGGACGTCCATCGTCACGGCCCCAAGCTTTCGTTCCAGTCGATCGCCGGTATCGACATCAGGGACCTGGCGGTGACATGGGACAACCTGGAACCGGGCGACGTGGTGAATCTCGGTGCTTTGTCCGGGTTGCGTCGGCTCGTTTTCTGGGCCGGCCCCGCCAACTCAGTGGAGGCGGTCGGCCGGCTCCACAGCCTCGAATACCTGAACCTCGTCGGGGGCCGCAGTGGCTGGGCGCGACTGGCGGGACTGGCCAGCCTTCAAGAGGCGGTGCTGTGGGATGCACGACTCCCTGACCTTCGTCCAATGAGGGCATGGGCGAGCTTGAGGAGCCTGTGGCTGCGGGGCCGCGGCGTCAAGTCGCTTGACGGCATCTCCGAACTTCAAGCGCTCGAGTCGTGCTGGCTCGAGGTCCTTGGAATCACCGACCTGACCCCGTTGCGAGGCTTGGCGACGTTGACGACGCTGAACCTCAGCGGCCTCGCCCTGGATGATCTCGCCCCGCTTGCGGGCCTACCGTCGCTGCGCCACCTAACGCTGTCCGGCGCGGACAGCCGTTGGCATGTGAAGTCGCTGGCTCCCCTCGCACATCTCGAGCACCTCGAGGAGGTCAAGCTCCGGGGGGTTACGAGCCGTGACCTCAGTCTGTCCCCCCTCGAGCGGCTGCCGAACTTGAAGCGACTCGAGCTGTTCCCCGCGAGCTACCTGGGCGACCGGGTGGTCGCGTTCCGAAAGGCCAGGCCCGACGTCAAAGTTGAGGTTCAGCACGAGGCTGGGGTCGCGAGCATTTCGATCGGTCCGATTGAGGTCCACCCGCCGTCACCGGGTCTCGAGGGTTGGTGGTTCTTGCAGGACCTGACCGGGCCGCTCGGCACTGAAACGAACGCCGAAGCGGAAGCGCGGCTGCAGCATGCCATCGGCTTGCGTTCCGGCGACATGCTCGCACGCCTTAGCTTCGACAGCGAGGCGGGTGGTGTTGGCGTGACGGCTAAATCCGAGGCCGACATCCGCGCGGTGGCGGCAGTCATCGCCGAGCTGGCGGAATGGCAGTAGCTGCGGGCTGGCGAGGTGCCGGCCCGCGCTTAAACGTTTCTCCTTACTGCTTCATCTTCAGGAGGCCGAACGAGGCACCGTGCGGGTCGCTCAGGATTGAGAATCGGCCGCCCGGGAAGTCTTGCGGCTCCAACATCTCCTTCGCGCATCCCTAGAGCTTGACTGGGAGGCCGGCGGCTTTCCAGGCTTCGAAACCACCGATCACATCGGTGGCGTTGACCAGACCGAGGCTTTGCAGCGAGGCTGCGGCAAGGCTCGACGAGTAACCTTCGGCGCATACCAATATCACCCTGACCTGGTGGTCTTTGGCCTGATCGATTCGTGCAGGCGAGGTGGGATCGAGGCGCCATTCGAGCACCGTGCGATCGATCACGATGGCACCGGGTATTTCGCCCTGATCGCCCCGCTGGGCGGCGGTTCGGGTGTCGACCAGCAGCGCGCCTTGGGCCAGTTCGGCGGCGGCCTGCTCCGGCTCGACTCTCACCAACCGGCGCCGGGCCTGTTCGAGCACCTCATCAATGTTGGGCGGCATGACCTGGCGGCGAGTTTAGCGTCGATCTCGGTGATCGAACATGCTGTTTGAGGCCCGTGGACAGCGCCGCGATGTTCGACTGGTCCTTGTCGAGCCCGAGTCCGCGTTTGTCGCGAGCCGCGAGCTGAACTCCGCGAGCTCCCAAAGCCTCTCGTCGAATACCGCCAGGCGGCATCGCGGTGGGGAGGTAGCTGAAGCCTCCGACAGCAGAAGATGAGTTCTTCCGGATCGCTGATCTGTAGGCTGCTCAGGGCTTCTTGCCTGTCTGGATCCACCGCTCGAACAGATCCACTTGCTCCGACGGCCATTCGCCATCGCACGGCATCGAGCCCGCGCGCAGCCGCCCGAGGATACGGTCCGCCACGGTACTCACGTCCTCGAAAGACGTCAGATCGAAGTGGCGCGCCATCGATCGAACGTCCTTCTCGCGAAACAGCGGCTGGATGTCCGCGGCGAATGAGACCGCTCCCTCGGCGCTCATGCCGAAATCTTTTCACCACCCTGTGCCAGCATCCACCCTTGCCTCGTCATGAAACCGCTCAAGCCCATGATCACAACCCCGTTGACGATGTGCAGGGCTGAGATGACCTGCACTCCGGTGTGCGCGAGGACGAACTGGATGATCATGAGGACGACGAGGGCGCCATTGAAGATGAGAATCTGCCGCGGCGCTCGCGCCGCGAACGCGAGCCCAAGGCTGATCAGGATTGCAACGCCGATCACATCGCCCAACACCAGATGGGCATCGAAGCCCTTCAGGCCATTGAATGCGAACACCCCATAACCAGCCAGGTACAGCTGCACCACGATGAGCACTGCAACGAGGCTCAACCATCCGGCGTAGATCCGTCGCAACATCGACTAGTCCTCCTTCCCTACGTCTT
>WNEY01008161.1_pt1 | contig 10618 bp, 10 predicted proteins | sample 5400531 | NCBI WGS metagenome assembly WNEY01 (sample SAMN13153338, study PRJNA577476) | soil metagenome | isolation source: 200 cm saprolite under Douglas fir tree site 1 | place: USA:California | collected 2015-04-18
TGCGTGGTGGGGCGTCAGCGCCTGGCTCGCGCGACCGCGCCCGGCTCCCGCCCGCGGCTTCGAGTAGCCCGCGCCGGCACCGCCGGCTTCGGTGAGAATCGCGGCGGCCATGCGCAGCCATGCCGCCACCGCTCTCGTGGTCGCTCTCCTCGTGGGCACGGCGGTCGCCTTCGCAGAGACCGAGCGCCTGAAGCTGGAGGCGACCCCGATCGAGGAGTCGTTCGTCCAGCCCGCCTTCTCGCCGGTGTGCGGTTGCGACACGGCGAAGGCGGCGATCAGGCTCAGGCTCCACGGCGCGGACGAGGTCACGGTCCGGATCTACGATGCGTCCGGCCGCGCCGTCCGCGTCCTCGTCCGCCTCAAGCGGCTGCCACGCGGGCGAACCCAGCTCACCTGGGATGGGCGGAACGACGCCGGCGCCCGTGTGCCCGACGGGCAGTACCGGGTCGACGTGCGGCTCGAAGGCGCGGACCGAACGTACCAGCTTCCGCACGCGGTCACCGTCGACACGGTGCGTCCCAGGACGCGGCTCGTCTCGTACCGGCCGCGATCGCTCCGCGCGGGCCAGCGGGTCCGGATCCTCTATCGGATCAGCGAGTCTGCGCACGGCGTCCTCTGGGTGAACGGGAAGCGCGCCGTCGTCACCAACGGCAGGGAGCCTTCCGGCAGGATGCAGTGGCAGGCCGTCTCTCGTGGCCGTTACCGCCTGCAGCTCGCGGCACTCGATCTCGCCGGGAACCTCGGGCTGCCCACGCGGGTCTTCGTGGTGCGCGTCCGCCGCTAGCGCAATCAGGACTTGACGCGGTCGCCGGCGAGCGGCGTTGAACGATCGGCGGGGGACCGCCCGAGGGTCGCGATCTCCTCGGCGGTGCCGCTGCCGTCTCCGGACGGCGAGCCCGGCCGACCGGGATGGGCCACGAGCGCCGCTCCTGCCACTGCGAGCACTCCCCACGTGATCGGGTCCTCGAAGAAGCCGGCATAGAACAGCGAGTGGATGACGAGGGTCAGGAAGACCGCCGCCAGGCCGGTGCCGAGCGCCCGGTCACGCCGTGCGACGGAGAGCAGCGCACGTGCGGCTCCGGCAAGAAACACGAGGTACGCGACGATGCCGAGCACGCCCAGCTCGGCGGCGACGGTGAGCGGCGTCGTGTGCGAATGGTTCCGGCTCGCGGCGAGATTGCGCGCCGCCTCGTCGCGGCTCGCCTTGGGCTGCGCACCGACCCCCACGCCGGCGAGCGGATGGTTTCGAAACACCTTCCAGGTGACCGAGACGAGCCGCGAGCGGTCACTCGTGAACTTGCTCGCCGAGTGATGCCTGACGTGGATGCCGACAACGGCACCCGCCGCCAGCACGACCGCAGCAGCCACCGCGGCGACGACACGCCGCGTGCTGCGCGAGCCGGCGACGAACGCGAGCGCGGCGACGACGAGGAAGATCGTGACCATGCTCGATTGCGAGTACGAGAACCAGAGTGCGGCGAAAGCGACCGCAAGCAACACCGCAGCGATCTCCAGCCGCACGCGTCCGAGGAGATACGCAGCGACGAGGACCACGATGCCGAGCGTGAGGTAGCGGCCGAAGAGGCTCGGATCCTTGAACACCGAGCTCACCCGGAAGTACGACGTGAACGCGTTCTCGACTTCGAGCGAGGGCGCATACAGAAGCGTGTGCGTCGCGCGCTGGTAGAGGCCGATCAGGGCGAAGACGGTCGTCAGCCCGACGAGCGTGACCCCCAGCGCCCGGGGTAGCCAGCGCGGGAACGGCGTCCGCGCGACGATCGCGAACAGCGCCGCGAAGGGGAACAGGAAGAAGACGAGCTCGATGCTGCCCTGCTTCAGGTCGCGTGACCAGAGCAGGGAGAGCTCGTAGACCGTGATGAACGCCGCCACGGGCAGGGCGAGCGTCCACGTGACCTGGCGCGGCGGCGAGGCCAGGACGCGCCGGCAGAACGCCAGCCCCGCGGCAGCGAGTACCGCATAGAACGGCAACAGCAAGAAGGCGTGCTGCGAGCCCAGGTCGACGGGGATGCGGAACGGGGCCGCGAGGAGCAGGGCAACGGGGGTTAACGTGGGCCAGCGAGCGAGCGCAGCTGCGAGGGCCAACGCGCCGAGCGCCACGGCAACGAGGCCGGCGAGCGCCAGCGGCCGGTGCAGGCGGTCGAGGTCCGAGCGGGGGATAAGTGCGACGGCGAGCATCCCCTCTGCCGCCGCCAGCACGCCGAATCCGCCGAGCAGCAGTGCGCGGCCCCGCGCGAGCAGCACGAGGATGGAGCCGGCGGCGCCGACGACCGCAGCGACCTGAGCAAGGTCTCCATGAGGCATGTAGGAAGGAAGCCTAAGTCACGGTTTCTCCTGGAGTTCGATTGGGTCGACCGGTCATTTCAGACGGACACACTGGCAAGGCCCGTGTGTCCTGAGGGCGGCACCGCAAGCGGTGCCTTGGGCGTCTGGCTTTCCGCGCGACACGCTCGCACGCGAAGTGAAGGAGGCAACGGCCGAGCTCGGCATCTCGCCCGACAATCTCACCGTGCACGACTTCGACGTGCGTACGTTCCCGGAACATCGGCAGGACATCCTGGAGCTGCTCGTCGCGCTGTGGGAGGACTGGCGCCCAGACGCCGTCTTCCAGCCGAGCTTGCACGACATCCACCAGGACCACCAGGTGATTGCGGCCGAGAGCTTGCGCGCCTTCAAGCGGACGACGATCCTCGGCTACGAGATCCCGTGGAACAACTTCGACTTCGCCTACCAGGCGTACGTCTCACTGCAGGAGGCGCACGTGCAGAAGAAGGTCGCCGCACTCGGCAAGTACGCGTCGCAGCAGCACCGCCGCTATAGCGATCCCGAGTACATCCGCAGCGTCGCCCGCGGGCACGGCATCAACGTGAACCGCGACTATGCGGAGGTCTTCGAGGTGTACCGGGTCGTCGCCTAACGCGCGACGACGTCGCCCACGGCGTCGTCGATCGCTTTCAGGGTCGCCTGGTCGAGCTCGATGCCCGAGGCGCCCGCGTTCTCTTCGACCTGTTCCGGGCGAGACGCGCCGACGATCGCCGACGCCACGTTGGGCTTGCGTAACACCCAGGCGAGGGCGAGCTGCGCCATCGTGATCCCGAGACCGTCCGCGATCGGGCGCAGGAGCTGCACGGCCTCCAGCACCTCGCTATCGCGGAAGCGGTCCATCGCCCAGCCCATCTGTCCGGAGGCGGCGCGCGTGCCGGCGGGCGGCTCCTCGCCGGGCTTGTACTTCCCGGTCAGTGCGCCCTGCGCGAGGGGCGACCACACGAGCTGCGAGATCCCGTTCGCCTTGCAGAGGGGGATCACCTCGCGCTCCGGGACGCGGTACAGGATCGAGTACTGCGGTTGTGACGACACGAACTTCTCGACGCGCGGAACCATGTCGAGCGCGGCCTGGATCTGCTCGGCCGTCCACTCGCTGAAGCCCAGGTAACGTGCCTTTCCCTGGCGCACGACCTCGGTCAGCGCCTCCATCGTCTCCTCGAGCGGCGTGTTGACGTCGTAGCGGTGGCACTGGTAGAGGTCGACGTAATCCGTACGGAGCCGCGCGAGTGACGGGTCGATCTGCTTGAAGACCTGCTCGCGCGAGAGGCCCCGGTCGCCGTTCATCGGGAAGAAGAGCTTGGTGGCGAGGACGTATGAGTCCCGAGGCCGATCGGCGAGTACTTCGCCGAGGAACTCCTCCGCGCCGCCGCGCGCGTAGACGTTTGCGGTGTCGATGAAGTTGATCCCGACCTCGAAGGCCTTCGCGACGCAGGCCTCGGCCTGCTTACGCCCAACGCCGCCGCCGTACGTCAGCCAGGAGCCGAGGCTGATCTCGGAGACGTTGAGGTCGCTCGAACCGAGGCGGCGGTAGCGCACACGGAAGCTCTAGCATCTTCGGCCGTGCGCACGCGCCGCCTGGGAACGGATGGGCCCGAGGTGTCGGTCGTCGGTCTGGGCTGCAACAACTTCGGGATGCGAGTGGATCTCGAGGAGACGCGTGCCGTCGTGGACGCAGGGCTCGACGCAGGCGTCACGCTCCTCGACACCGCGGACATCTACGGCAACCTGGGCGGCAGCGAGTCGTTCCTAGGTGAGGTGCTGGAAGGGCGGCGCAACGGAGTGGTGCTCGCCACGAAGTTCGGTGGCGATATGGGCGACGGAACGGAGGCCCGTGGCTCGCGCCCATACATCCGCAAGGCGATCGACGGCTCGCTGAAGCGGCTGCGCACCGATTACGTCGACCTCTACCAGTACCACACCCCCGATCACATCACTCCGTTCGAAGAGACCTTCGGCGCACTCGACGAGCTGGTCGGCGAAGGGAAGGTGCGTTACGTCGGTCATTCGAATCTCCATGCTGCGCAGGTCGAGGAGGTCGATGCCCTGGCACGTGAGCGCGGATTCGCCCGGCCTGTCAGCGCGCAAAACCAGTACTCGCTCTTACGGCGCGAGGCCGAGGAGGAGCTGCTGCCGACGTGCGAGCGTCTCGGCATCGGCGTGCTGCCGTTCTTTCCGCTTGCCAGCGGCCTGCTCACCGGGAAGTACCGGCGTGGGCAGCCGCGGCCGGAAGGCACGCGCCTCTCGGACCGCGACGAGGTGTTCACGGAGGACATGTTCGACCGGCTCGAGGCGCTCGAGCGCTATGCGGAGGAGCGCGGTTCGACGATGCTCCAGGTGGCGATCGGCGGCCTGCTCGGCCAACCGGCGGTAGCCTCTGTCATCGCGGGGGCGACGAGGCCGGAACAGGTGCGCGCGAATGTCGCAGCCGCGGGGTGGGAACTGAGCCCGGAGGACATCGCGGCACTGAACGCCCTCCGGTAGGCCGATCAGCCGGGTCCCCGCGCGACACCCTTCCGGGGTCAGACCCCAAGACATGGGTGCAAGGGACAGAAGACGCTGCAAATGCGCGGGTTTGTGGTTGATCCTTGGACATGTCTGCGGACACGTCCGCGGGCATGTCGGGTTCCGTCACCGAGGCGGTCGGCAGAATCGGCGCGATGAGACGGTCTGACGCTGAGCGCGATGTCGCCGCCGCGGTCATCGACGTGGGCTGGGTCAACGGGCTCGCGGCGATCCGTTCCCTCGGTCGCGCCGGCATTCGCGTTCTCGCGATCGATCACCGCCCGAGCGCGCTCGGCTTTCGCTCGCGCTATGCCGAGCCGTTCATCTCCCCAGATCCGCGGCGCGACGAGACGCGCTTCGTGGCGTTCGTGCGCGCGCTCGGTGAGGTGGCCGTCTTCCCGACGCACGACGAGGGGCTCAACGCGATTGCCCGCCACCTCGACGATCTGCCGGTGCTCGCGCCGTTTCCTCCGTGGGACGTGCTCGAGCGCGTGCAGAGCAAGCGCTCGCAGCTCGAGGTAGCCGAGGGCGCGGGCGTCGCCGTCCCGCAGACGCTCTATCCCGGCTCCGGCCCCGAGGCGCGCGAAGCGGCCGAGGAGATCGGCCTTCCCGTGCTCGTGAAGCCGGAGCACCCCGTCGGCTTCAAGCAGCGCTTTCGCAGGCAGGCCTTCCGCTGCGAGTCGTTGCAAGACGTGGAGGACGCGTATGCGCGCGCTGAAGAGTTCGCCCCGATGGTGCAGGAGCTCGTTCCGGGCAACGACGACACCCTCTACACCGTAGGCAGCTATCTGGCGCGCGGCGGTCGCGCGCTCGGCGTCTTCTGCGGGCGCAAGCTGCGGCAGACGCCGCGCGGGATCGGCACGTGCCGGGTCGGCGAAGCGGTCTGGGTGCAGGAGGTCGTCGACGCCGCGCTGCAGCTCCTGCGTGCGTTCGGCTACTTCGGCCTCTCGCAGGTGGAGTTCAAGCGAGACGCGCGCGACGGCCGGTTCAAGTTGATGGAGATCAACCCGCGCCTCTGGCAGTGGCACGGTCTGGCCACCGCCTGCGGCGTCGATCTGCCGCGGATCGCCTATGCGGATCTGGTCGGCGAGACGCCCTCGGATGCCGCGATGGACGGCTTCGGGAAGCGCTGGGCGATCACGCTCCTCCCCGGCGAACGGCCCGCCCCGCAGCGTCCGCCCTACGTCGACGCGGTCTTTGCGCGCGACGACCCGAAGCCGGGACTCGTGCACCTTGCGCGCGTCGCTCGGAGTGCACTGCCGTGATCCCCGCTGCCGTCGAGCGGCGCGCACGCTGGGTGCTGGATTCCATCGGCGCGACGGAGCTCGGCTTCGGGGACGACGTTCCCTACCGGGCCGAGGCCTGGGAGCAGATCGAGCGCGGCGAGCGTCCCGATACGGACGACCTGGCCGAGGCGTTCTTTCACCTCGCCCGCGTCGAGGAGCGAAAAGGCCCGCGCGACGAGCACGGCCGCTTTCGCGCCGAATGGTCGTGCCTCGACCCGCTCGATCCACCGCTCGAGCGTCTCCGCAAGAAGCTCGGACTTGGGTCGACACGCTTCGTCATCGCCCTCACCCACGACGTCGACTCGCCGTGGCGTTGGACGCGCACCGGGCTTCGCGCCGCCGCCGCGCGGCTGAAGCGCGACCTGCTCGGCGTCCGGCTCGGACCTGCGGTGCGCGAGGCGACCGGTCTCGCGACCGCACCGCTGCACCGACTGCGCGGCACGGATCCGAACTGGCGCTTCGAGCAGATCGTGGCCGAGGAGCGCCGCCGCGGCGCCTCGGGATCCACCTTCTTCGTCCTCGCGACGCACAACGATCCGCACGACGGCGCGGCGCCGGAAAGCTACGAGCGCTTGCGGCCGCGTCTTGTCGAGACGCTGCTCGAGCTGGGCGCCGAGGTCGGGCTCCACGGGAGCTACACCGCAGCGGACGACCCGAACCGCCTCGGCGAGGAGAAGAGAGTGCTCGAAGCGCTCGCCGGTCCGATCGGCGGCCACCGCTACCACTACCTGCGAGCGGATCCGCACCGGAATCTCGCCCAGCTCCAAGCACTCGGCTTCCGCTACGACACGAGCGTCGGCTTCCCGGACGCCGTTGGATTCCGTGCCGGGATCGCGCGCCCGTTCCGCCCCTGGAGCTTCGAGCGCGACGAGCCGCTCGGGCTCGTGGAGATCCCGCTGGCCGCAATGGACGTGACGCTGGCCGAGGAGCGCTACCTGGGCCTCGCGGCAAAGCGGGCCGAGCCGCAACTCCTGCGCCTCCTCGATTGGGCCGCCGAGCACGGCGGCGGGTTCGCGATTCTCTGGCACCCCGACCGGTTCGACCCCGCGACTTCAGCGGGCTGGGACCGGCTCTACTCGAGGCTGTTGGACGGTGTGCGCGAGCGCGGCGGCGTCTGCGTTTCCGCGGCCGAGCTCGTGTCGTCCCATTCGACCTGGTCGAAGTAGCGCAACGCGCGCCGGGTGGGACGGATCTGCACGCTGAGCTGCGCGAGCTCCTCGCGAGAGATCTCGCCAAGGGCGTTCTTGACGCCGAGGTACGGCAGGTTCAGGTCCTCCTGGTAGACGATCGTCGAGATGCGGGGATTGATCTCGATCACCTGGTCCCCGACGAGCTGGATGTTGAAGAAGTGGTCGATCCCGAGCTCGGCGACGATCCGCTGCGCGACGTCGACCAACCAGTGGTCGTTGAGCGTCTCGAAGTACATCGCGAGTCCCGCGCGCATCGACTCGCGCGTCTTCGCGTGCGCGAGCAGAATTTGACCCGAGCGCGCGATCCCGTCCACGGTCCGCTCGCGCCCTTGCGCAAGCTCCATCACCAGCAGGTCGGGCCCGCCCTCATCCGGCAGCAGCTCGAGGACGTCCTTCAGGCGCATCGCCAGGTTCCCTGGCCGCTCCTCGATCAACTGCTTGGCCCGGTCGACGGTCGCGTCCAGGATGCGGAAGCCGCGCGAGCCCGAGCTGACCACCGGCTTGAAGCACACCGCACGCTCGGGATAGCCGAGCTCCTCCGCGGCCAGGGCGAGCGCCCGTCCACCGGTCACCTTCCGCCACGCGGGCGCGCGGAGCCCGATCCGCTCGAGCAGCGCGTACGCCTGCGCCTTGTCGTTTGCCCTCCGAACCGCCTCCGGCGAGGACACCAGGACGGTCGTCCCGACGAAACGCTCGCGCGCCTCGGCCAGACCGAGCAGGTCGAACGAGGACTGCGGGAGAACGGCGTCCACGTTCTCGCGCCGCACGATGTCGAAGATCGCGTCGGCGAAGGCGGGATCGCGGCCGGGCGGGACGACGTAGAACCGGTCGCAGAAGTGGCGCCCGATCGCCTGCGGAGACATGTCTGTCCCCACCACACGCACGCCGCGCTCGCCGTTGGCGCGCAGGGCGCGGAGCAGCGCCGCGGTGCCGGGCGCCCCGGAGGCGGTGACGAGGACGGTGATGTCGCGCATCAGCCGCGCGATGCTACTGAGGTCGATCCCGGTTAGCGGCTGTTCGTCGGGCCGACGCCGCCGGGGAGGAGGAACCGGACGCGGTTCCACCGGCCGATTTCGCACCCGTCCTTCCGGTTGAAGCGGGCTCGGATTGGCTGTCCCCGGAACCGGCCGACGACGAGCGCCTCCTGCGGTCCGCCGTAGATCTCCGTGCAGGCCATCCCCTTTGGCGTGGGGGCAAAAGGATGGCTGAGCCGGCTCAGCTTCGTGCACGCCTCGGCCGCGCGCGGCAGGGTGCCGCTCGCGGGAGCGCAGCGCAGCGTGTAGGTGCGCTTGCCCGCTTGGCCCTGCCCATCCGGCCAGACCGTGATGTTCAGCGAGGTCGACGCCACCAGGATGGCTGCGAGAACGTTCATCGCCCCAGGATAGGCAGAAGCCGGCGCAGCCGCTTGCGCTCGGCCGGCAGGTAGAAGCCCAGCAGGAGGAGGACGACGGGGAACGCTGCCGTCAGCCCAAGGGCGAGGGCGAGCGGCGCGTCCACGAGCTTTCCGAGGACCGTCAACCCCACCGCCGCCAGGCCGAGCGTCGCCACGCGGCGCCACTGGTACGGAACCGGGAAGACACGCTGTGCCCGCCAGGCCATGCCCACGAACAGCAGCGTGTAGGCGGAAACGGTCGCAACAGCTGCGCCCATACGGCCATACGTCGGAATGAGCGCCAGGTTCAGCGTGACGTTGACGACGGCGGCCGCGCCGGTGACGAGCCAGTTCGACCGCGTCTGGCGCGCGCGGCCCGTGCCGATCTGGACGACGACATACGCGCCGAACGCGGCGACCCCGAATGCGAGCGGCGCAATAACATTCTCCGAGGGATAGAACGGCTTCGTGGTGATCACCTTCAGGATCCACGGTCCGAGCAAACCAAGCGCCAGCGCGATCCAACAGCAGAAGTAGACGACGTACGTCAGGACGAAGCTGTACGTTCGCTGCGCCTCGCGATCGTCCTCGATCGAGTAGGCGAAGGCGGGCCACGCCATCCGGAAGGCCGTCAGCAACAGGACGATCGCGGACGCCACACGCACGCCGATCGAGTAGAGCCCGACCTCGTGCGTGTCGGCGAGCTTCACGAGGAAGAAGCGGTCGCTGAAGTTCGTGAGCCAGAGCGCCACCGCCGACGGGACGAGTGGCAGCCCGAACCGGTTCATCGCGCGGTAGAGCGAGCGGTCGAACTGGAGGCCGAGTGCACGCCGGCTGTACGCGAGCAAGGCGGCGTAGACGATCAGCGTCCCGATGAAGTTTCCGACGAGCACGCCGAGCGGTCCCTTGTCGAAGACGACGACGAGCAGGACCGTTGCGGCGATCGTGATCCCGACGTTCGCGAGTGTGGCGGCGACGTACGCGCTCGAGCGCTGCTCGACGCGGAACAGCGACGTCATCTGCTCGTAGTTCATCGCCGCCCAGAGGCCGACGAACGCTGCGATGACGAGCCCGTCGTGACTGCGCGTCCCGAAGAGGAGCCACGAGATCGGCTGCGCCAGCGCGACGCCGGCGACCAGCACGGCGGTCGACGCGGCGAGCACGTACCAGAACGCAGTGCGCACAACGAGCAGCCGCCGCGCCGGCTCCGCGGAGTCGAAGTAGAACCGGAAGAAGGCGCTCTTCATCCCCTGCGCCACGAGTGCGGTCAGCACGGCCGAGAGCGCGACGAGCGTCTCGATCAGGCCGTAGTCGCTCGGCGAGAGGTAGCGCGTGTAGAGCGGGAGGAGGAGGACCGCGAGGATGCGCGAGACGATCCCGCCCAGCCCGTAGATCGCCGAGTGGCGCAGCAGCTCTTTGAGTCGCTCGAGCATTCCCTAAGCCGCCGACTCGGCGGCGGCGACCATAGAGACCGCGCGGGCTTTGCCCGGGCGGCCGTCCAACGCCCGATCGAGGACTAGCTGGCTGAGGAACTCAGCTGACACAAGGCCTCAAAGTATGGACGTGTAAATCTCGATGAAGCGGTCGGCGACCTTGTCGAGGTCGTGGACCCGTTCCACATAGGCTCGCCCCTCCTCGCCGAGCCGCTTACGCAGCTCGAAAGACTCGACGAGCGGGCGCAGCTTCTCCACGAGATCGTCTTTCGTCGCGGCCACGATCGGCACCTTTACGCCGAACGCCTGCTCCGTCTGCTTCACCGCCTCGGGATCGAGGTGCGTCACCACAGGCTTGCCGTACGCCATCGACTCGATCGCGAAGACGCCGTGCCAGAGGTAGTGCATCTGGTCGACGACGATGTCGGCACGCTTGAACCGCTCGACCGCCTCCTCGTGCGGCACGCCGTGCACGACGTCCAGATCGACGGG
>WNEY01019419.1_pt1 | contig 10618 bp, 7 predicted proteins | sample 5400531 | NCBI WGS metagenome assembly WNEY01 (sample SAMN13153338, study PRJNA577476) | soil metagenome | isolation source: 200 cm saprolite under Douglas fir tree site 1 | place: USA:California | collected 2015-04-18
TATTCGGACTGCTCGAGGTCTTCTCGGTGCCGGAGGAGCTGGGCGAAAGCGCGCTGATCTCGCTGGACAAGCTCGACAAGCTTCGTCCCGATGATGTGATCGCCGAACTGGTCGGGCGGGGGCTGGCGGCTGAGGTGGCCGGCGATCTGGTCGCCGCGATGACCGCGCCCGATGCCACCGAGCGAATCAGGACCGCGCTGAAGGGCAGTGACCTCGGGATGGCCGGGCTTGATCAGGTCGATGAAGTGCTCTCGCTGGTGGGCGGGCAGATTCCGGCCGGGCGGATCGCGTTCACGCCCCGGATGGTACGAGGGCTGAGCTACTACACCGGCCCGATCTGGGAGCTGGCCGCCGCCGGGGTGCCGGGCTCGGTCGGCTCGGGCGGGCGGTATGACCACCTGATCGCTCAGCTCGGCGGTCCCGATCTGCCGGGTACCGGCAGCTCGATCGGGCTCGAGCGGGTGCTGATGCTGGCTCCCGATGACGCTGGTGCTGCCCGCGGCCGGATCGACGTGGCCGTTCCGGTGCTGAGCGATGAGCTGGCGACTCAGTCGTTCGCGCTCGCCGGTGCGGCCCGGTCGGCCGGGCTGCGGGCCTCGGTTTATCTCGGTTCCTCGGGCAAGCTGGGCAAGCAGCTCAAGTGGGCGTCGGATCAAGGTGCGCGGTGGTGCCTGATCTACGGCACCGCCGAGTATGCAGCCCGTGTCGTGACCGTGCGCGATATGGCCAGTGGCGAGCAGCGCGAAGTACCGATGGACGACGTGGTCGATTATCTGTCCGAGGTGTCGCGGCCGGCTGCCGAGGCCCTGGGTGGGTGAGGGCGGCAACGTCGAGTTCCTCGACGAGCAGACCTGGCTGGCGAGCTTGCCCGAGGTGGTAGTCGCGGCCGGAGCCGTGATCACTGATCCGGTGGGCCAGGTACTGCTGGTTAAGCCGAACTATCGTGACTGGTGGTCGGTGCCTGGCGGAATCTGCGAGTTCGGCGAGCCGCCGCATATAGGTTGCCGGCGCGAGGTCGCCGAAGAGGTCGGTATCGACCGGGTGCCTGGCCGGTTGCTGGTGCTCGACTGGTCCCAGCCGTACGGGGTCGCGTCGAGGCCGGTGATGCACATGTTGTTCGACGGCGGTCAGGTCACCAGCGGGCAGAACATCGTGCTGCAGGAGTCCGAGCTCGATGACTACCGGTTCACCGCCGAACATGAGCTGGCGGACTATCTGCCTCCGCGCGGCCTGGCCAGGATGGGATCTGCGCTTAAGGCACTGGCGTCGGGAACCGTGGTGTATGTGCCGCAGGTCGTGGGTTCGGCCGAAGGTCCGTGATGCTCGCGAGTTCGCTGGTTCGGGTTGCGTTTAGGACAGTGGCTAGGTGGCGCTGAACCGGGGCTATTGTGTCCTCGACCGTGATCTGGCGGCCCAGGCCGACCGAAAGTTCGGCTGACAGCGAGGTCACCGCTGCGTCTTTGATGCCGCAGGGGACGATCCGGTCGAACCAGCTCAGGTCGTTATTGCAGTTGAGCGCGAACCCGTGCATGGTGACGCCGCGCGCGACCCTGATGCCGATCGCGGCGACCTTGCGGTCTTTGGCTTCGTTGAACTGGGGGAGCGGCCCGGCATCCGGGCCGCTCCGAGTGAGCTTGACGTTCGCGGCTACATTGAGACTCTGGACCGGGTTGCCGTTGCTGTCGTTGTCGCCGTTGCGGTGGCTGCCTAGGACCCAGGCGCCGCTCCTGCCTTCGACGCGCGTGGCCGACAGGCCGAAGTCCGCACACGCTCTGATCATCGCTTCCTCGAGCGATCGCACGTAGGCGACGACGTCGACCGGATCGCCCAGCCGGACGATCGGGTAGCCGACTAGCTGGCCTGGTCCGTGCCAGGTGATCCGGCCGCCCCGATCGGTATCCACGACAGGCGCACCGGGATCGCCGACCGGCCGGTCCTCCGGGCTGGTCCGGCGGCCGGCGGTATAGACCGGGTGATGTTCAAGCAGCAGGCAGACGTCCGGGATCTCGTCGTCGACTCGCCTTGCGTGCAGTTCTCGCTGCAGGGCGAGGGCCTGGTCGTAGGGGAGGGCCGAGTCACCGAATCCGGCGGAGATGAAGATTAGCTCGCGGTCCACGCCGCCAGCCTATGCCCGAGGCGTACCTGGCTCGGCGCGGGCTGGTTGGCCGTCGGCGGGCCGGTCGGCCGCCGGCGGTATCGTCGGCCGCGGGTTACCGGCATCGCCGGCTCCGGTTGCCGACGTCCTTGGACGGGTCGGGCTGGGAGGGCTGTCAGGGGTGTCAGTTAGGCTTTTTGGCAATGGACAAGAAGTTTGATCAGAATGCTTTGCAGAGCCTCTCCGAGGACGAGCGGCGCCAACTACTCAGGCAACTTGTCGATACAGACCAGCACAGGCCGGTCAAGCCGGGTACGAGTTGGAAATGGGACCTGCTGCTCGTCGTGATCATCGGCGGCTGCATCCTGCTGGCCGCCTGGATCGGCTATCTGGCCGTGAGCCTGCCCGCTTTCTACCGGGCCGGCAGCTGGCGCGGCGCGTGGGTCGGATTCGACGTCGCCGAGCTGGTCGCGTTCGCCACGACCGGCTGGGCCGCCTGGAAGCGACGTCAGATCCTGATCATCTGCCTGATCGTGCTGGCGACGTTGCTGCTGTGCGACGCCTGGTTCGACGTGGTGCTCGACGCGCGGACGTCCGGATTCCTTAGCAGCCTGGTGTCGGCCCTGGTGATCGAGGTGCCGATCGCGGTGATCGCGGTGCTGGTGGCCCGGCGGCTGCTGCGGCTGACGGTCGGACAGGTGATCAAGTACGAGGGCGGCAGCGGGCCGGTGCCGTCACTGTGGAAGATCCCGCTGTTCGGGCCCGAGGGCCAGGGCACGCCACTGGAGCGGCTCATCCGCGCGGCCAGAGCTGACGGTGAGACCCAGCCGGAGGTCAGCGACCAGGATTCTTCCGTCCTCTGGCCCGAGGTCAAGCCTGATCCCGCCGACGAGACGGACGAGGCGGACGAGGCGGACGTCGAGGCTGGCCACAGCAGCAGCGGAGCCGGCAGCTAGGCGGCTGGCGCGACTATGGAGGTCAGCGCCGTGCGGATGTCTGGGGTGCGGAAGGTGAAACCGGCCTCTTGCAGGCGGGTGGGGACGATTCTCGCGCTTCCTAGCAACTCGCCCGCGACCTCGCCCAGCGCGGCGCTCAGCAGGCCGGCTGGCAACCATAGCAACGCTGGGCGGTGCAGCGCTTGCGCCAGCGCCCGGGTGAAGTCCGCGTTGGTGACCGGCTCGGGCGCGGTCAGGTTCACCGGTCCTTCGATGTCGTCAGCCTGAAGCAGGAACTCGATCGCACGCACCTCGTCGGTCAGGCTGATCCAGCTCAGATACTGAGTCCCGCCTCCGATCCTGGGTCCGAGCCCGAACTTGAACGGCAGCATCAGCCGGCCCAGCATCCCGCCGCCGGCCGCGAGCACCACTCCGCTTCTGATGTTCACGACCCGGGTTCCTGACCTGGTCGCACCCTCGGCGGCCGATTCCCAGTCCCGCACGAGGTCGGCCAGGAAGCCGGTGCCGGCCGGGGAGTTCTCGTCGGTTGTCTTGTCGCCGGTCTCACCGTAGTAGCCGATCGCCGAACCGCAGATCAGTACCCCAGGGGTGGGATCGGCGGTGGCCATGGCCGCAACCAACGAGCGCGTGGAGGTGATCCGGCTGCTGCGCAGTTCTGACTTGCGGGCGGCGGTCCAGCGTTTGTCGGCGACCGGCGCGCCGGACAGGTGCACGACCGCGTCGAGGCCGCTCAGCGCCGCCGGGTCGAGACCGCCTGCGTCCGCCATCGGGTCCCATTGAACCTCGCTGGCCGACCGGGGGGCCGAACGCACCAGCTTGACGACCTCGTTGCCAGTCGACGCCAGGTCAGCGGCCAGCGCCGAGCCGATCAGCCCGGACGAACCCGAGATCGCTATCTTCATCGATCCTCCTCAGGTCCAAGGTCGGCCTCGGCTCGGCGGTCGCTAGCTTCTTTTGCCTCGCGGGGGGACGACCCCCCGGACCCTCTGCCGCTCGCGCGAAAGGGCCAGCACTAGTGCCCCAGCTCGGACTCGAACGCGCCTTCCTGCAGCCGGTTCTTGACCGTCACCAGGAACCGGGCCGCGTCCGCGCCGTCCACCAGGCGGTGGTCGTAAGTCAGCGCCAGGTACACGATCGATCTGACCGTGATGACCTCGCCCAGATCTGGGTCATCTACCACGACGGGCCGCTTGTTAACCGTGCCGGTACCGAGGATGCCCACCTGCGGCTGGTTGATGATCGGCGTGTCGAACAGCGCGCCCCGGCTGCCGGTGTTGGTCAGCGTGAACGTTCCGCCGCTCAGGTCGTCCGGGTTCACGTGGCCGGCCCGGGTCCGCTGGGCCAGGTCCGCGATCTTGCGCGCGAGCCCGCCGATGTTGAGGTCACCGGCGTTCCTGACCACTGGCACCATAAGACCGCGATCAGTGTCGACCGCGATGCCCAGGTGCTCGGCGTCGTGGTAGGTGACCGTCCCGTTGGCGGTATCGATGACGGCGTTGAGCCTCGGGTGCACCTTGAGCGCTTCTATCGTCGCAAGAGCGAAGAACGGGAGGAAAGATAGCTTCACGCCTTCGCGTGCTTCGAAGCTGGCTTTCGCCCGCTCGCGCAGTCTCGCTATCGCGGTCACGTCGGCCTCGACCACCGTCGTCAGCTGAGCCGAGGTCTGCAGGGACTCGACCATGCGCTGGGCGATGACCTGCCGGGCCCGGGACAGCCGTTCGGTGGTTCCGCGCTTGGCCGACGGCGTTCCGGCGGAAGGCTGGCCTCCGGGCTCGGGTTGCTCGGCCTTAGCCGCGACCGGAACTGGCGCCTGCGCTGGCGGCGCGACGGGTGCGGCGGGCGGGGCCGGCGCGGCGGGCGCGGCGGGCGGGGCGGGCGGGGCCGGCGCGGCGGGCGCGGCGGGCGGCGCCGCTACCGGGGCGGCGGCCGGTGCCTGGGCGGCGGGTTCGGCGGGTGGCTCGACCGCGCCGGCCTGGGCGGGCTGCGGCGCCTGCTCGTACACGGGCTGGGCGAAACCAGGCGCCTCGTCGCCGCGCTTGGCTCGGGCGGCCTCGAGCACGTCTTGCTTGCGGATGCGCCCGCCGACGCCCGTGCCCGCAATCGCCCCGAGATCGATGCCGTGCTCGGCCGCCAGCTTGCGCACGAGTGGCGTCACGTACGCGTTCTCCGCGCTCTCGGCGATCGCCGACGGCTCCTGCGCCTGCGGTGCTGCCGGGGCCGGAGCCGGGGCCTGCTGGGGCTGGAAGGCGGGCGCCTGGAACGCCGGCTCGGCCGGATGCTGGGACGGCTCGTAGCTGTGCGGCTGGGGCTCAGCGAATTCGTAGGACCTCGGCTCGGCGGGCGCGGCCTGGGCCGGCGCGGCCTGCTGCGGCTCCGGCTGTGCTGGCTGATCGTGGACCGGCTCGTCATGCTGTGGCTCGGGCGCGGCGTACTGCGGCTGCTGGCCGTAGCCCGAGGCATAGTCGGGCTGGGCGTACCCGTACCCAGGCTGCTGGTCCTGCTGGTGCCCGCCGCCGTCGTAGCCGGGCTGGTGGGTCGCGGCAGGCGCTTCCTGATAGCTGGTCGGTGGCGCGTGGGTAGGCGTCTGCCAGCTGGTTACGGTCTGGCCGGCCGAGCCGTACCCGGCGGACGTGTCGCCCGTGCTAACTCCAGCAGCGCCAGCGGTCGCGTCAGCGGCGGCGTCATCAACAGCGCCACCCGAACCGTCCTCGTCGATCACGGCGAGCTCAGCGCCAACAGCGACGGTCTCGTCTTCGCTTACGGTGATGCCGCGCAAGATGCCTGAGACGGGCGAGGGGATCTCGGTGTCGACCTTGTCCGTCGACACCTCAAGCAGCGGCTCGTCCGCGGAGACGTGGTCACCCTCGCGCTTCAGCCAGCGGGTAACGGTGCCTTCGGTGACGCTCTCGCCCAGCTGCGGCATGGATACGGAAACCGACATGGCTTCGGCTACCCCTTCGTTCGTTCTGTGTCAGTTCTGGTTGTACGTCATGAGTGGAAGTGCAGTGGCTTGCCGGCCAGCGCCAGGTGCGCCTCGCCGATCGCCTCGGACTGAGTCGGGTGCGGGTGGATGAGCTTGGCTACGTCGGCCGGGAACGCTTCCCAGTTGTAGATCAGCTGACCCTCGGCGATGAGCTCGCCCGCCCGCGCGCCCACCAGATGGATGCCGAGTACGGGACCGCCGCCGCGAGCCGCAATCACTTTCGCCGCGCCCTGCGTCTGCAAAATGATGCTCTTGCCGTTGCCGCCGAGGTTGTAATTGACCTCGTCGACTTCGATTCCCCGCTCGGCGGCCTGGGCCGAGGTGATCCCGACCGAGGCCACCTCCGGGTTGCTGTAGGTAACCCGCGGCACACCCTCGTAGTCGATCGGCGTCACCGGCAGCCCGGCGAGCCGCTCGGCGACGCCAATGCCTTCGGCGAAGCCGACGTGCGCCAGCTGGGGTCCGGGCGTCAGGTCGCCGACCGCCGAGATCGTCGGGACGTTGGTCCGCCACAACTCGTCGACGAGCACGAACCCGCGCTCCATCGCCACTCCGGCCTCTTCGTAGCCGAGTCCAGCCGAGACCGGTCCGCGGCCGACGGCGACCAGCATCAACTCGGCTTCGATGGTCTTGCCGTTCTCCAGCGTGACCTGCACCCCGTCGGGGGTCTCCTTCACCTCGGAGAACTTGACGCCCAGGTGCGAGTTGATACCGCGGCGCCGAAAGGCCCGCTCGAGCAGCCGCGAGCTGGCCTCATCCTCAGGCGGCAGCAGATGCGGCAGCATCTCGACAATCGTGACTTCGGCGCCGAAGGAACGCCAGACGCTCGCGAACTCGACTCCGATCACGCCGCCGCCAAGGATCACGGCCGAGGCGGGTACATGCTTGAGCTGGAGCGCGTGGTCGCTGGAGATGACTTTGACGCCGTCGATCTCCAGGCCGGGCAGGCTGCGCGGCTCAGAACCGGTTGCGAGCACCACGTGGGTGCCTTCGTAGATGTCGTCGCCGACAGCGACCTGGGTCGGGGAAACCAGGCGACCGTCGCCGTGCACAATCTCGACTTTGCGCCCGGCTAGAAGCCCCTGCAATCCTTTCCACAACCGATCGACGACCTTGTCTTTGTAGACATTGACGCCAGGCATGTCGATGTGGTCGAAGCTGGCCACCACGCCGAAGTCGCCGGCTTCCTTGGCCAGGTCAGCGACCTCGGCGGCGTGCAGCAGGGCCTTGGTGGGGATGCAGCCCTTGTGCAGGCAGGTACCGCCGACCTTGTCCTTCTCGATCAGGACGACCCGGCTGCCGAGCTCGGCCGCGCGCAGCGCGCATGCGTAGCCGCCGCTTCCGCCACCGAGGATGACCAGGTCAAAAACGTTGGTCTCGGTCACTACACGCTCCTAGATCGAAACAGCTGACAGCGTCGGCAGCTGGGCAATCCCCGCTACAGCAGTCCATCGGCTACATCTGCGGCAATCTGGACAAGGGTACGGACGGCGCTGCCTGTGCCGCCCTTGGGGGTATAGCCATGGGCCTCGCCGGTGTTGAACGCAGGCCCGGCGATATCCAGATGCGCCCACCTGACGCCGTCGGGGACGAACTCGCGCAGGAACAGGCCGGCGACCAGCATGCCACCATCGCGCTCGGCGGCCACATTGGCCAGATCGGCGACCTTGGAGTCCAGGCCCCGGCGCAGCTCCTCAGGCAGCGGCATCGGCCACATGGCCTCGCCGGCCCGGTCGGCAGCCTTGACCACGCCCTCGCGGGTCGCGTCGTCATTGGCCATCACCCCGGCCACCCGCTTGCCCAGCGCGACCAGCTGGGCGCCGGTCAGCGTGGCCACGTCGATGAGCAGGTCGGGGGAGTCCTGGGCGGACCTGGCCATGGCGTCGGCGAGCACCAGGCGGCCCTCCGCGTCGGTGTTCAGCACCTCGACCGTCGTGCCGCCATAAATGGTGATCACGTCGGATGGGCGCTGGGCCTCGCCGCCGGGCATGTTCTCGGCGAGCGACAGGTAGCCGACGACGTTGACCGCCGGCCGCAGCGCCGCGATCGCCTGCAGCGCCGCCAGTACGGCCGCCGCGCCGCCCATGTCGCACTTCATGGTTTCCATCGCCTTCGGCGGCTTCAGCGACAGGCCGCCGGAGTCGAACGTGATGCCCTTGCCGGCGAAGACGACGGTCTTGGTGGCGTCCGGGTGGCGGTAGCCAAGGCGGACCAGGCGGGGCGGGTGCACCGAGCCCTGGCCGACGCCGATGAGGCCGCCGTAGCCGCCCTCGCGCAGTGTCTTCTCATCGAGGATCTCGATGTCCAGCCCGGCCTGACCGGCGATCTTGTCAGCCTCGGCGGCCATGGTCTCCGGGTACAGATGCGACGGGCTGGTGTTCACCAGGTCCCTGACCAGGTTGACGGCGGCGGCGATGACCTCCGCCCTGGCCACGGCGGGCGCTACGTGCTCGCCGGCTGCGACTAGCGTGAGCTGCGGGGCGGCGTGGCCGTTACTGCGGTACCGGTCGAAGTAGTAACTGCCGAGCAGGGCTCCGACCGCGACGGCTTCGGCGCTGGCAGCGTCGGCGGCGGGAAGAGCGAAGGCGATCTTGGTCACCTTGGCCGATGACAAAGCTCTGACGGCCGCGCCGGCACCGCGCCTGAGCACTTCCTGGCCGGGGGAGCCGCTTGATACCTTGCCGAGGCCGACCGCGGCAATCAATGGCGCCCCGAGCGCGCCGGCCGACAGGGTCTTGGTGATTTCCTCGGCTTTGCCGGTGGCACCTAGGGCGGTGAGAGTCTGAGTAAGGTGGCCGCCAAGGGCCGCATCGACATCCTGAGCGCCATCGGCCAGCACCAGGCCGTCCTGACCCTGGCTGATGCCTATCACTATGACGTCAGCGCTGACGTCCCGCGCAGCTGAACTAGTGGCAATGGATGCAGTCACGTACCTGAGCCTAGTGCCTGCGCGCCGGGCTCATGGAGACACTGCGAGGCCAGGTGCGACGACGAGTTCGCCCCTGAGGCTGGGCTCGACCCAGAACTGAATCCGGCCGTGCTTATGCCCGCCCGCGCCGAGGCCAGGTGGGGACAACGACGTCTTCGGTCATTTGCGCCTGTCTATCGGTCGCGCGCGCTCGCCACTGGCGTTTGCGCGCTGCTGCCAAGTTGGCTCGGACCGCCATCGTCGCCAAAATCACATGAGCCCCGATGGTCACATGGGCCGCTTTAAGTGCCCTGCCGCCGCGAGTCCGTAGGCTCCAGCGGCCGACTTATCACGTTCCGCGACGACTTATCACGGATTCTCGACAAAATTTGTCATGATTTGAGTGGTTATATGAATCAGAAATCCGTGATATGTCGTCGCCAGCCGTGATAAGTGGACTGGGATCTGGGCTGAGGGCCGGGATCTGGGGCTGGTAGGTCGGCGCGCCGGCCGGCCGGCGGGATCCGGGCTGGTAGGCCGGCGCACTGGTCGGTCGGCGGTGGGTTAGTTGGTCATCCGGTGGCGTCTTGCTGCTATGCCGGCCCAGCACTTGAGCGGTGCCAGGTCGGCGTGCTAACAGGGCGTCAATTCTTCGCGGATCGGTGTTAATACCGCGTCAAGATCGTCGAAAATCGGCCTGACCTGGGATGCACTGGTAGTGCGATGACTTATGCCAGAGATGACCTCCAGCCGCGGCCTGCTGCGCAGTCCCGCCTAGCGCAGCGTCAGCACAGGCCCGGCCGGTCAGCCCGTGGCCAGGCGGCCCAGCCCCGGAATGCTTCGGGCCGCCTGGCCCGGCCTCAGTCAGAGCCCGATCGGCCTGGGCAGCAGGAGCCGAAGCAGGACCAGCCGCCGCAGGACCTGCCGCCACTGGACCTGCCGGGACAAGGCCAGGTCGGGCAGCCGGCCCTGCACTCGCCAGAGCAGCACTGGCCGGTGCGGGGCCGCCTCCAGGCCGGGCAGCAAATCCCGAGACGGCGAGGACTGGCTGCGCCCTATGCGCTGCCGGCCGGGTTCGCGGCGCTGTTGGTGACCGGTGCGGTCGCGGCGGCCACGCACGGGCTCGTGTCGGCCGGGTGGGTGCTGCTGATCGTCGCGGTGATCGTATCGGCCGTAGCCTTGATCGCCGAGCCGGGCGCCGCACTGTTCGTGACGCTGGCCGGATGGTTCACCACGGCCGGGTTCTCAGCGGCGCCGTACGCCCAGCTGCAGGTGACGTGGGCGAGCGGATCGAGATCGGCGATCGTGCTCGGTTGCTGTGGTTTTGGCGGAATTGCGGTCGGGTTGGGAGTGCGAAGGCTGACTTCGTCGTTCACACTGTGGATAGTGGACGTGTCAGACCGGGACCAGCTGATCGAGGCCCAGGCACAGGCCGAGGCCTGGATGGAGTCAGCCGACCCCAACGGCTCGACCGGCCCGCTGCCGGAGTACGGGCAGCGGCAGCCGCCAGCGACATATGAGCCTGAGCAGCCGCCAGCGACCCTTGATCCCGGCAAAGATGAGGCGCCCGCCGAGGCTTACGTGCTGCCTGCCGCCGAGCTGCCTGCCGACCTGCCGGCTGCCGCCGAGCCGCGTTCGGCCCTGCCGGCTGCCGCCGGGGTGCCTGCAGCCCTGCC
>WNEY01004496.1_pt1 | contig 10617 bp, 10 predicted proteins | sample 5400531 | NCBI WGS metagenome assembly WNEY01 (sample SAMN13153338, study PRJNA577476) | soil metagenome | isolation source: 200 cm saprolite under Douglas fir tree site 1 | place: USA:California | collected 2015-04-18
CGCACCGGACAGGTCCAGGGAGTGTCCCTTGGACGTGGCTAGTTGAGTCGCTCGACGACCATGGCCATCCCCTGGCCACCGCCGACGCACATCGTCTCGACTCCGATCGTCCTGTCCAGCGTCCGGAGGTCGTTGAGCAGCGTGTTCATGATCCGCGCGCCGGTCATGCCGTACGGATGGCCGAGCGCGATCGCGCCGCCGTGTGGGTTCAGCTTGTCGCTGAACGGGTCGACTCCGATTTCCCGGCAGACGGGCAGCACCTGCGCCGCGAATGCTTCGTTCAACTCGACCACGTCGACCTCGTCGATCGTCATCCCGGCTTGTTTCAGCACTTTGCGCACCGCTTCGATCGGGCCGACGCCCATGATCTCCGGCGCTACGCCCGACACCGAAGACGCGATGATTCGCGCGAGTGGCGTGATCCCTAGCTCGCGCGCGCGCGTGTCACTCATGACGACGACCGCCGCCGCGCCGTCGTTCAACGGGCAGGAGTTACCCGCCGTTACCTTGCCGCCCGGCTTGAACGCCGGCTCGAGCTGCGACAGCTTCTCGAGCGTGGAGTCGGGCCTGGGCCCGTCGTCTTTCGCGACGCCGTCCCACGGCGTGATCTCCCGCTCGAAGAACCCGGATTCCTGCGCGGCGACGGCACGCTCCTGCGACTGCTGGGCGAAGCGGTCCATGTCCTCGCGGGAAACGTTCCACTGTTCGGCGACGTTCTCCGCCGTGAGGCCCATAGGGATGTAGACGTTCGCGATCGGCGCGTCGTCGCCGAACAGCTTCGGGTGCAGCTCCTCTGCGTCCTTCGGGTAGCCGTCCACCTGCGTGATCGACTCGACGCCCGCGGCGACGTACACGTCGCCCTCGCCTGCGCGAATCGCGTGGAACGCCATGCGGATCGTTTGCAGGCTCGACGCGCAGAACCGGTTCACAGTCGTGCCGGGCACGGTTTCCGGGAGCCCGGCGAGCAGAGCCACACGCCGCGCCAGGTTCATCCCTTGTTTGTCCTGCGGAAAGCCGCAGCCGACCATCACGTCGACGATCTCGGAGCGGTCGAGCTCAGGCACCCGCTTCAACGCTGCGTCGATGGCGAACGCGGCGAGATCGTCGGGACGCGCGTCGACGAGCGAGCCCTTGCGCGCGCGACCGATCGGCGTCCTGGTTGCAGCAACGATCACCGCTTCAGCCATCGGGTGCTCCCGCCGCCATGTAGACGACCTCGCCGACGAGCGCAGGCTTTTCCTTGCCCTCGATCTCGATCTGAATGCCGACGTACCAGACGACGCTCGGCCCGCGCCGCTCGGTGCGAAGGAGCTTCGCGTGCAGGCGCACGCGCGAGCCCGACGGCACCGGGCTCGTGAAACGAACCTTCTCGGTGCCGTAGTTGACGCCCATGACGGCATCGCTGACCGACACGACCTCGCTGAGCAGCATCGGCAGCATCGACAGGGTCAGGTAGCCATGCGCGACGGTCGTGCCGAACGGACCATTCGCGGCAGCTTCGGGATCGACGTGGATCCACTGGTGGTCGCCGGTTGCTTCCGCGAAGAGGTTGATCTGTTCCTGCGTGATCTCGTGCCAGTCGCTCGTTCCGAGCTCGCGCTCGCCCGACTGCTCGAGCTCCTCGATCGTCAGTGTGGTCGTCATGTCGTCTTCATCACTCCCTCATCGATTGTCCGCCGGCCTGGTGCATCGAGGCGAGCATTCCCGGAGGCGCCGCCCCGCCCGGGAGGCGGTCGCGGAGCTCCTGCAGCAGCGCGTCAGGGTCCCAACGCTCGTCGCTTGCGAACAATTCCCCGGCCTCCCAGCCGCTGAGCATGTTGACCACGCCGCCGTAGATGAAGAACACCTGGCCCGTGATGTCCTGTGCCTCGTCCGCACAGAGCGCGACGACGATGGGGGAGTTGTTCGCGGGGTCTGCAGGATCGAAACCGTCCTCGGGCGCCGGGATCTCTCCGAACGCGGCCTCGGTCATCCGCGTGCGCGCGTTCGGCGCGATCGCGTTGACGGTCACGCCGTACCGCTGGAGCTCTTGCGCCGCGATCAGCGTGAAGCCGACGATCCCGGCCTTAGCCGCGCCGTAGTTCAGCTGGCCGACGTTGCCGAAGACACCCGAAGGGCTCGACGTATTGATCACGCGCGCGGCCACTTGGTCGCCCGCCTTCGACCGCTCGCGCCAGTAAGCGGCAGCATGCCGCATCGGCGCGAAATGGCCTTTGAGATGCACCTCGATCACCGCATCCCATTCGTGCTCCTCCATGTTGACGAGCATGCGGTCACGCAGGATCCCGGCGTTGTTGACGAGGATGTCCAGGCGTCCGAATGCGGCGACGGCACCGTCGATCAGACGCTTCGCGCCGGCGAAGTCGGCGACGTTCTCGCCGTCCGCAACGGCCTCGCCCCCGAGCGTTTCGATCTCCCGTACGACGTCGTGCGCCGGTCCTGTGTCGGCGCCCTCCCCGGCCAGCGACGCGCCCAGGTCGTTGACGACGATCTTTGCGCCGGCGCGTGCCAGCGCAAGAGCGTGCTCGCGGCCGATCCCGCGGCCGGCTCCGGTGACGACCGCGACCTTCCCGTCCAGCTTGGGCATTTCGCCTCCTCCTACGCGAAAGCGCTCTCGCCGGTGAGCGCCCGTCCGATGATGAGCTTCTGGATCTGGCTCGTTCCTTCGTACAGCGTCGTCACACGCGCGTCACGAAGGTACTTGCCCACCGGATACTCGTCCACGTAACCGTAGCCGCCATGCACCTGAACCGCCGCGTTCGCGGCGCGCACCGAGACCTCGCTCGCGTAGTACTTCGCGACGGAGGACTCGAGCGTGTGCCGCTGCCCCGAGTCGGCGAGCAGCGCCGCGCGCCAGGTCAAGAGCCGCGCCGCTTCGAGCTCGACCGAAATGTCCGCCAGTAGCTCCTGTACGAGCTGGAACGACGAGATCGTCTTGCCGAACTGGCGGCGCTCTCCTGCGTATTTGACGCATGCATCGAGGCAGCCCTGTGCGATTCCGACGCAGCCTGCAGCAAGTGAGATACGGCCGTTGTCGAGGGCCGACATCGCGACCTTGAAGCCGTCGCCTTCCGCGCCGAGGCGGCTTGAGTCCGGGACCCGGACGCCGTCGAGAAACACTTCGGCGGTGTCTTGCGCCCGCAGCCCGAGCTTGCCTTTGATCGGAGTGGCGGAGAATCCGGCCGTGCTCGTCGGCACGAGAAAGCACGTCAGGCCGCGAGCGCCTTCCTCGCCGCTGCGGGCGAACACGAGTGCGAGGCCGGCCCAGCTGCCGAGCGTGATGAAAAGCTTGGAGCCGGAGAGCAGCCAGTCGTCGCCGTCGCGCTCCGCGCGTGTCACGAGGCTCGCGGGATCGGAGCCCGAATCGGGCTCGGTGAGCGCGTAGCAACCGAGCGCGCTGCCGGACGCGAGCTGCGGTAGCCACTCGCGCTTCTGCTCGTCGCTTCCCCACTTTGCGATCGTCTTCCCGACGAGGCCGAGGTTCACGGAAACGATTCCGCGCACCGAGGAATCGGCGCGCCCGAGCTCTTCCATCAACAGGCAGTACGAGACCGTGTCGAGGCCCATGCCGCCGTACTCCTCCGCAATCGTCGCGCCCAGGTAACCCGCGGCGGCGAGCTTGGGAACGAGCCCGCGGTCGAGCTCCTCGGCGCGGTCCCAATCGCGGGAGTGAGGCACGATCTCGCGTTCGCAGAATTCACGCGCCGAGGCTCGGATCAGCTCCTGCTCGGGTGTGAGAGAGAAGTCCATTCAGATCGAGGGACCGGCGCGGAGGCGCCGGCCCCTCAGATGATGGCTCAGCGTCCCTTGATCAGGGACCCGAACTCGTTGAACGTTCCGTTCGCGTAGCGAACGAGCTTCAGCTGCGAGATCGGGAAGTGGTCGGTCTTACTGGTCTTGACCTTGATTCCCTTGATCATGTACGGGTTGACCCAGTTCATGCTCTGCGTCGCCTTGATCAGCGAGGCCCGCGTCGGGTTCTTACCCGCGTTGTAGAGCAGCTTCACGACGTCGTATGCCTTCGCGAACCCGTAGAAGTAGAACGTGTTCCTCGGGTCGGCGCCGCTCGGCCCGTACTGCGCCAACAGCGACGTGTACCGCGTGACGATCGGATCGTTCAGGTACTCCGGGTTGGCGTTGTTCTTCAGGTAGCCGGAGCTGATCGCCCCGTTGACATACGCAGCGCCCGCGGATGCCGCTGCGGCCTTCATGACTACGTCGATCGCCGCCACCGAGTTGATCACGATCGTGTCCGGCTTCCAGTTCAGCGCCTTCGCCGTCGCAAGTGCACGGACGGTCGGCGTGGGAATCGAGAGCAGCACCCACGTGTCAGCTCCGGATGCCTTCTGCCGTGCGAGTTGCGATGCATAGCTCGTATCCGTCACTTCGTAGCTCTGCTCCGACACGATCAGGCTCTTCTTCGAGCCAAGGCCGATCTTCAGACCGCGGAGATAGTCCTTCCCGTAATCGTCGTTCTGGTAGAAGACCGCGATCTTCGCGTTCGGCGCGTTCTGCTTGATCCACAGACCGTACGAGCGCCCTTCGGCGATGTAGTCCGGCTGCCAGCCGATCGTCCACGGGTACTGCTTGTACTGCAGCCCCCAAATGCTCGCACCCGTGGCGATGAGGATCTGCGGAATCTTGCGTTCGTTCAAGAGCGGACGAATCGCCTGGTTGTGCTCCGTCCCCAGCGAGCCGACGTCCGCGAAGATCTTGTCCTCGAGGATCAGCTTGTTCGTCATCTGCACGGTCTGAGCGGGGTTGTAGCCGTCGTCGTAGTACTTCCAGACGATCTTGCGTCCCCTGATGCCGATCTTTCCGTCCGGCCCCTTGCGCGTGTTGATCCAGTTGAAGTAGGCCTCCATCCCGCGCGGGATCGGCGCGTAGAGCGACGCCGGCCCGCTCAGCGGGAAGGTTCCGCCGATCGTGATCGACGACGACGTGACTCCCGGCGTCGCGGTGGGCGCCGTGCCTCCCAGCGTGCGTCCGAATGCGCCGGGGATGCTCACGGCCAGCGCTGCAAGAACGGCCGCAAGCGCAATTAGCGCTCTGTTCACGAGTTTCCCTCCTCCTCCGAATTCAGCTTCTCGGTACTCGTATGCGACGACCGCTCGAGTGGTTTGCTGATTGTCGCACCTCTTGGTACGGAGCATCGTTGGCTGGCGATGCGCGCAAGGCTCTCACGGTCAGGCCTTCCGGGCAAGGGCTGCCGTCACCGGCCGGGTGAGCCGCCTGATGAGACTGGCCATCCCGCCGGGGACGAGGAGCACGATCACCATCAGGACGACCCCGAAGACAACCGGGCCGGCCTGCTTGGCGAAATTCAGGTGCACAACGGGAGGTGTCTGGGCGTAGATGGGCAGGAACTCCAGGACGAGGGCGCCGACGATCACGCCGGACAGCGAGGAGAGGCCGCCGATGACGACGCTCGCCAGGAGGAGGATGGAGAGCGTCACCGGGAACGTGTCCGGATTGATGTACGAGACCTGGATTGCGAACAGGGCGCCGGCGACCCCGGCATACGCCGCCGAGATGCCGAAGGCGAGCGTCTTGTAGACGGCCGGGCTGACCCCTGACGAAACCGCAGCGATCTCGCCGTCGCGGATGGCGCGCCAGGCACGTCCCACTCTTCCCCGCACGAGCAGCCAGGCGACGACGAACAGGATCGCCGCCGTCGCCCACGCCTCGTAGTAGAGCCAGTGCGGGGTGGAGATGTTCCAGCCGAACGGCGTATGCGGTAGCGGGAGGGACAACCCGCCGCCGCCGCCCGTCAGATGCTCGAACCGCTTTGCCAGCGCCGGCAACGAGACTGCGACCGCAAGCGTCGCGAGCGCGAGCGAGACAGCCGCCAGGCGCAGGGCGGGAATCCCGAACAGGTAGCCGATGACGCCGGTGACGAGGCCGGCGATCGGGATCGTGAAGAGCGGGCGCATCCCGTGCTCGGGGAGGACGTGCGAGGGATGCTGGCCGGCGAGCTCGAACCCTTTCTGACCGAGGATGAGAATCGCTGCGGTGTAGCCCCCGATCGCCATGAAGGCGGCATGGCCTAGCGAGATCTGGCCGTTGTATCCCGTGAGGATGTTGAGACCGAGCAGCGCGATGAAGTAGATCCCGACGTACGTGAACTGCCCGAGCCGGAACTCGCTCGTGAACCGCGGGAGCAGCACGATCAGCACCACCGCCCCGGCAAGCACGAGGCCTTGCAACGCCGGCGGGGCCCAGCGTCGCATCAAACTCTCCGCACCACGACGCGGCCGAAGAGACCCGTCGGCCGGATGACGAGCACGAGCAGCAGGACGGCCAAGGCTGTCGGCAATCTGAGCTCCTGGCCGACGAAGTTGACGTAGCTGCCGAGCAAGTTGATCACGACGCCGAGAGTGAGGCCGCCGACGACTGCGCCGACCGGACTGTCGATTCCGCCGAGCACGGCCGCGGCGAACGCGTAGATCAAGACGACGAGCATCATGTCGGGGTCGAGGAAGACCGTCGGGGCGGCCATCATCCCCGCGACCGCCCCCAGTGCAGCCGCGAAGCCCCAGCCGAGCGCGAGCATCCAGCCGACACGAACTCCCATCAGTCGGCTGGCATCGGGATTGAAGGCGACCGACCGCATCGCGAGCCCGAGCGTCGTGAACCGGAAGAAGAGCCACAGGACGACGACGGTGCCGAGACAGATGCAAAACGTGCCGATGTCCTGGATCGAGATCGCCACTCCCCCAACGATCACGGAGCGGTTGGGGAACGGGCTGTCGAACGCCTTCACCTCGGGTCCGAAGATCCAGCCGGTGAGACCGTTGATCGCAATCAACATCCCGATCGTCAGGATCACGATCACGAGCTCCGGTCGGTGCTCGACCGGCCGGATGAGCACGCGCTCGATTGTGACGCCGCCGCCGAATGCGATCAACAGCGTCAGGACGAAGGCCGGCCAGTACGCGACGCCGTGGTTCATGATCGTCCAGGCGATGTAGGTCGTGAAGGTCGCCATCTCTCCCTGCGCGAAGTTGACGACGTTCGTCGTCTGATAGATCAGGACGAGAGCGAGCGCGAGACTCGCGTAGATCGCGCCGGCGGCGAGGCCGCTCGTCACCTGTTGCGCGAACTCGGACCAGACGAATGCCAGCGGGGGCGTCATCAATACCCGAGGTAGGACTTGCGGACGCCTTCGTGGCGGCGAAGCTCAGCGCTTTCGCCCTCGATCGCCACCTGGCCCACCTCGAGCACGTACGCGCGCGCCGAAGTAGCGAGCGCGACGTTCGCATTCTGCTCGACGACCAGCACCGTGAGCCCGTCGTCGGCGTTGAGCTCCGTGACGATGCGGAAGATCTCCTGGACGATCGTCGGTGCAAGCCCGAGCGACGGCTCGTCGAGCATCAGTAGCCGCGGCCGGCCGACGAGCGCGCGGGCAAGCGCGAGCATCTGCTGTTCGCCGCCGCTCAAGGTGCCCGCCTGCTGGTCGCGGCGGCGCTCCAGCCAGGGGAAATACTTGAAGACGCGCGGCGCTTCCTGGCGCAGCGTGCGCCGCTCACCGCGCACGTAGGCGCCCATCCGCAGGTTCTCCCAGACACTGAGCTCCGCAAAGAGGCCGCGACCCTCTGGAACGTGTGCGATACCGGCCCGCGCGACAGCGTCCGGCTTGCTGCGCATGATCTGCTTGCCCTCGAAGACGATCTCGCCGGTATGCCGGACCGTGCCCGAGACAGCACGCAGCGTTGTCGTCTTGCCGGCCCCATTGGCCCCGAGCAGGGCGACAATCTCGCCTTCCGCGACCGTCAGCGAGACACCATGCAGGGCCTTGATCGGCCCGTACCGCGCCTCGACACCGCGCAGCTCAAGCAGCGTGGACACTCTCGGCGCCCAGGTACGCCTCGATCACGTCCGGATTTGCCTGCACCTCGCCGGGCGTTCCCTCGGCGATCTTGCGCCCGAAGTTGAGCACGTGCACACGGTCGCAGACCGACATCACCAGCTGCATGTGGTGCTCGACGAGCAGGATCGTCAGGTCGAAATCGCGGCGAAGACGGCGGATTGCGCCGGCAAGCTCGCCGACCTCTTCGTGGTTGAGCCCACCGGCGGGCTCGTCGAGCAGAAGTAGTGTCGGCTTGGCGACGAGCGCGCGGGCGAGCTCAACCCGCTTGAGCGTTCCGAAGGGGAGCCCGCCAGGAAGCCGCTCGCCGAGGTCGCCGAGGTGGAGGTACTCGAGCATCTCCAGAGCTTGTTTCCGGCCGCGCCGCTCCGAGAAGGGGCGCAGTTGCGAGTGCGCGCCGACGAGCAGGTTCTCGAGCACCGTCATGTTCTGGAAGAGCACGACGTTCTGGAAGGTGCGCGCGATTCCGAGTCGCACGATCCGGTAGGCAGGTGTTCGCGTCAGGTCCTTGCCGTCGAAGAGGATGCGGCCGCTGTGCGGGCGATACAACCGTGTGATCAGATTGAAGAGCGTTGTCTTGCCGGCGCCGTTCGGGCCGATCAGCCCGATGATCTCTCCCCCTTCCAGCGCGAGCGAGACGTCGGCGAGGGCCACGATCCCGCCGAAGCGCCGCGTGACATCCTCGACCGCAAGAAGCGTCATAGGAGGCGGGATGATATGACCGTCCGGACGGCGAATGCATTTCGACGGTAGCCAGTTCCAAAACGAGATCTACGTCACAGGCGAGTCCCCTTGGCCCGTCGGCGCCGACGACTGGGAGGCGCTGGCCTCGGAGAAGCTCGAGCCGGGCCCCTTCGGGTACATCGCGGGCGGCGCGGGAAACGAGTCGACGCTGCGCGCCAATCGGGAGGCGTTCGAGCAGCGGCGGTTGCGGCCGCGCATGCTGGCGGGCAACAGCGCGCGCGACCTTTCGGTCGAAGTGTTGGGAACGCCGTCGCCGTTCCCGTTCTTCCTTGCGCCGGTCGGAGTCCTCAGCATCGCGCATCCCGACGGTGAGCTCGCTCCGGCGCGCGCTGCGGCGACGTTGCGCGTCCCGTTCATCCTCTCCAGCGCGGCGTCGCACTCGATCGAGGAGATCGCGGCTGCGATGGGCGATGCGCCGCGGTGGTTCCAGCTCTACTGGGTCAGCGACCGTGAGGTGGTCGAGAGCCTCGTGCACAGGGCTGAGGCGTCCGGCTACTCGGCGATCGTTGTCACGCTCGACACGCTGACGCTCGGTTGGCGTCCACGCGACCTGCGCAATGGGTACCTGCCGTTTCGCCAAGGCGAGGGGATCGCGCAGTTCACGAGCGATCCTGTCTTTCGTTCGCGCCTCTCCGTTCCGCCCGAAGAGGATCCGCTCGTAGCGGCCGGGACCATGCTCGCGATGTTCCCGAACCTTGCGTTGCGCTGGGAGGATCTCGCCTGGCTCCGCGAGCTGACCTCGCTGCCGCTGCTTGTGAAGGGCGTGCTCACCGCGGAGGACGCCCGGCGGGCGCTCGACTCAGGGATCGACGGCATCATCGTCTCGAATCACGGCGGGCGCCAGGTCGACGGCGCGGTCGCCTCGCTCGACGCGTTGCTGGAAGTTCGTTCCGCTGTCGGCCCGGACGCGCCCGTCTTGATGGACGGCGGGATACGCGGGGGCGCCGACGTTCTGAAGGCGGTCGCACTCGGAGCGAACGCCGTGCTCCTGGGCCGGCCGTACGTGTACGGGCTCGCGGTCGGCGGCCAGCCCGGCGTCGAGGCTGTGCTGCAACAGCTCGCAGCCGAGACGGACCTAACGCTCGCGCTGATCGGCGGCACGGTCGCGCGCGATCTCGATGCGGCATGGATCGCGGCGTCGTCCTGAGCGAGGTCGGGCGCTTCGATCTCGAAGAGATCGAGGTCGACCCCCCGGGCGACGACGAAGTACTCGTTCGGATCGAAGCGAGTGGGGTGTGTCACAGCGATCTCCACGTGGTCGAGACGGGCTGGGCGCACCGGTTGCCGGTGCTGCTTGGCCATGAGGGAGCAGGCGTGGTGGAAGAGATCGGCGCCGGTGTCAGCTCGCTGGCTCCCGGAGATCGCGTCGTGTTGGGGTGGCGCTCGCCTTGCGGTGCCTGCCGCTGGTGCGCGCGTGGCGACATCCGTCGCTGCCGCACCCCGCCCGGAGTGAGGGATCGCCTGCATCTCGCGGACGGCCGGTCGCTTTCACAGACATTGCAGATGGGAACGTTCGCCACGCGCACGGTCGTCCATTCCGCAGCGGCAATCCCGATCGCGGACGGGCTACCGCCGGAGCAGGCGTGCCTGATCGGCTGCAGCGTCGCCACGGGCGTCGGCTCGGTGCTGAACACGGCGGGCGTCTGGGAGGGGGCACGCGTCGCCGTCATCGGCTGCGGCGCCGTAGGTCTGTCGGTCGTCCAGGGCGCGCGGCTCGCAGGCGCAACGGAGATCTACGCGCTCGACCTCGAGCAGCGGAAGCTTGCTGCGGCAGAGGCGTTCGGCGCAACACATCGCGGCCAAGGCGCGAAGCTCGACTTCGTCTTCGACGTCGTCGGCCGGCCGGAGACCGTCGCTCAGGGTCTCGAGATGCTCGGCCATGCCGGCACGCTCGTGTACATCGGTCTCCCTCAGCCCGGCGCAGCCGCGGCGATCGATCTCCAGCTGCTCTTCGACCGGCGCCTGCGAGTCGTCGTCTCGCACGGCGGCGACCACGTGCCTGCACT
>WNEY01004497.1_pt1 | contig 10616 bp, 9 predicted proteins | sample 5400531 | NCBI WGS metagenome assembly WNEY01 (sample SAMN13153338, study PRJNA577476) | soil metagenome | isolation source: 200 cm saprolite under Douglas fir tree site 1 | place: USA:California | collected 2015-04-18
GCGATGCAGGCACCCGCGTGCTCGTCGGGAAGTGTTGGTGTGACACGGTGCGTTACCGGGTCGCGGACGCGTTCCTCTACGCGTCGAACTGTCACTGCTCGCGGTGTCGCGCGGCGACCGGTTCAGCCTTCAAGCCGTTTGCCGGGATCGAGCGGGAGAAGCTCGACGTCACGGACGGCCTGGACGAGCTGCTCGTCGTCGGAGACGACGACTTGAACGACACGCGCTGCGGGAGGTGTGGCTCCCTCCTCTTCTCCGTGGTGCGAGACGGCGCCTACGTGCACGTCGCGATGGGGTCGCTTGTCGATGCCCCCAGCATCCGGCCGACGAAGCACATCTTCGTCGGCTCCAAGGCGCCGTGGTTCGAGGTGACCGACGACCTGCCGCAATTCGAGGAGCACGCGACGTAGGAAGGGGCGTTGGCGCCGCATTAAGATGCGCGCCGGTGCCGACTCCAGACGTCGACGCGGCCGCCCGGTTTCTCGCCGGCAACGCCCGGGTCCTCGATCGTCGTCGCTTCGAGCGGCTCTTCACCGGCGGAGACGCTCGACCTGTCCGCGACGCGGTCGCCGCGTTCCGCAACTCCGACGGCGGATTCGGTTACGCGCTCGAGCCGGACGGACGCACGCCGGCGAGCCAGCCGGCCGCGGTGATGATGGCTCTGGACACGCTCGACGAGGCCGACGCCTGGGACGAGGCGCTTGTCGCGGGAGCATGCGAGTGGCTCGTGGCCAACGCGCCCACCGAAGGCGGCGCGTCGTTCGTGGAGCCGAGCGTCGAGGGGTGGCCGCACGCGCCGTGGTGGGAGGCAGAGGAGGGGCGGCCGGCATCGCTCCTCACCACGGGCCAGATCGCAGGGACGCTGCATGCGCGCCGCGTCGAGCATCCGTGGCTCGAAGGCGCCACGGACCTGCTCTGGCGGCGGATTGACGAGCTCGACGACCCAGGGCCGTACGGGTTCCGCGGCGTGCTGAAGTTCCTCCAGCACGTGAGCGATCGCGGCCGGGCCAAGCAGGCTTTCGAGCGCGTCGGGGAGCTGCTGTTCGACCGGGACATGGTCGCGCTCGACCCCGATGCGGAGGGCGAGGTTCACACGCCGCTCGACTTCGCGCCGAACCCCGACTCGATCGCCCGTCGTCTCTTCGACGAGGCCACGATCGAGGCGCATCTCGAACACCTCGCCGCGAGTCAGGCAGACGATGGAGGCTGGACGTTCAACTGGCTGGCTTGGTCGCCGGTCGCCGCGAGCGAATGGCGCGGGTCGATCACCGTGGACGCTCTCCGCGTCCTGCGTGCGAACGGTCGTCTCTGAGCAGGCGCGCGACCCGCGTAGTCAGGTAGCGCTGTTCTGGAAGGCTCGTGGTGCGATTCGCCGCGGCGCGGTAGTGCGCCAGTGCAGCCTCGGTGTCACCGGCCATCTCCAACAGGTGCGCACGGACCGCATCGAGACGGTAGTGACCGTTCAGCCGTTCGTCGACCGCGTCGAGCAGGACCAAGCCCGCAGACGGACCACGGGCCATCGCAGCTGCGACGGCCCGGTTGAGCGTGACGATCGGGTTGCCGGTCATCTGCTCCAACAACTCGTACAGGGCAAGGATCTGTTGCCAGTCGGTGTCGTCGGCTCGTGGAGCCTGGTCGTGAACGGCCGCGATGGCGGCCTGGATCTGGTACTCGCCAACCGCCCCGTTGCGCATTGCGCGGTTGACCAAAGCAACCCCTTCGGCGATGAGCGCTTGATCCCACAGTGTTCGGTCCTGTTCCGGCAACGGGATCAGATCCCCTGCAGCGTTCGTTCGCGCGGGACGTCTTGCATCGATGAGCAGCATGAGAGCGAGCAGACCTGTGACCTCGGCGTCGTCGGGAAGCACCCGTTGCACCATCCTGGTCAACCGGATCGCCTCCTCCGATAACGCGGCGCGGTGCAGCTCGCGTCCGGTGCTGCTGGCGTACCCCTCGTTGAAGATGAGGTACAGCACGTGCAGCACGGTGCGCACTCTGGCCGCCTGCTCTTCGGGTGTGGGCATCCGGAAAGGCACACCTGAGGCCTTGATGCGCTGCTTCGCCCTGGCGATGCGCTGGGCCATGGTCGCCTCGCCCACCAGGAACGCGTTCGCGATCTCGGCCGTGGTAAGTCCGCCGACCGCCCGTAACGTCAGTGCGATCGCCGAGGCTGGGGTCAGCACTGGATGGCAGCATATGAACAACACGGTCAACGTGTCGTCCTGATCGGAGATCGCTCGCCTCGGTGTGTCCTGCAGCAACGCCCGGCTCTCCCGGTATCTCCGGGACTGTTCACTTCGCCACTGGTCGATCATTCGCCGCTCGGCGGTCTGAACGAGCCAGCCGCGCGGCTTCGCCGGAACACCCTCTCGCGGCCAGTGCAAGGCGGCCGCGAGCAGCGCCTCCTGGACAGCGTCCTCGGCTGCGTCGAAGTCGCCCGACCTGCGAACGAGCGCGCCGAGGACCTGCGGCGCCAACTCGTGCAGCAGGTCCTCGACACTCGACGGCACGTTCAGTGCTCGCCACCTACCTGTTGAAGGAATGCCTCCATCTCGGCGACATTGGACGGAGCTCGCTCCATCACCTGCCGCACCTGGATCGGCTGCTGCGTCGCAACGCCGCCGGGTCCCGGGACGGCCGAGATCTTCGCGGCGATCTCGATCGCACGCGCCTCCGACTCCACGTCGACGATCTGATAGCCGGCCAGCCACTCCTTGAATTCCTGGAAGGGACCATCAGTGACCACGGGCGCAATCACGCCGTCGGACGTCACGATCTTGGCGACGTCGGGCCCGGCCAGAACCTCGGATTCGACCAGCTCACCGCTGCTGACCAGCTGCTTGTGGAGGGCCTTGTAGTAGTCCAAATGCGCCGCGATCTCCTCCGGCTTCCACTCCTCCATGGGCGTGTCGACGACGCCTCCCTCGAAATTGACCACCAGTAGGTACCTGGTCATCTCACTCCTCTTCTGTGGCTGTGTGCCTAATTTGGCACGGTCACCCATTAGAACGGAGCACGCCGTCGGTTCTCGACATTCTCGCGCTGGCTTGACTCTCAGGCGGCCTGAGACTTCATGCTTCGTCCGTGAGCGATGCAGAACTACTCGGCATCGGATCATTTGCCATGCTGGGCGGCCTTTCGATCTCTGCCCTCCGCCACTACGACGAGGCCGGAGTGCTCAAGCCGGCACGCATCGATCCCCGCACCGGATACCGCTACTACCGGCCGGATCAGATTCGAGAGGCTCGCGCCGTTCGCGCATTGCGCACGCTCGATCTTCCGCTCGAAGAGATCAGCGACGTGTTGAAGCGCGGCGACGACGATCACGTGCGCACGGTTCTCCTCAATCACCGGGATCGATTGTCAGAACGTGCGCGCGTGCTGTCGCACCAGATAACGGCCTTGGACGAGTTCATCGAGAGAGGAGTGGTCGTGTCCGTTTTGCGAGGGAACCGAATCGTGATGATCAACATCGCCGTGAACGAGCTCGACCAGTCACGGCAGTTCTACGAGGAGATGCTGGACGTCGAGTTCGCCGAGGAACGCCACGGCGACGGCCCCGTGCATCTCAATGCGACGTTCGGAGAATGGAACACACCGAGCTGGTTCCTCGTCTCGCTGTGGCCGAACTTCCGATCTCGCCGGCACGGTGGACATCGGCTTCCTCGTCGAGGACCTTGAAAGAGCGTATGAACGAGCTCTCGCTGCAGGGGCGGCCGACGTCTTCGGACCACGAAACATGGAAGGCATGCCGAGAGCCGCCCAAATCAAGGACCCGAGCGGTAACCAGATCGGCCTCTATCAAGGCTGAACATCGAAGCCGGTTGCGAGAGCCGGTCAGCGAGCCGGCCGCTCGTCGCGATTGCTTGTCGGTCGCGCGTCAGTGTCGAACAGCCCCGTCTCGTGCGCGAGCACGACTGCCTGGACGCGGTCGCGGAGGTTGAGCTTCTGGAGTATGTGCGTGATGTGTGTCTTGACGGTCGTGTCGCTGATGTAGAGCTCTCGGCCGATCTCGACGTTCGAGAGGCCGCGGGCGATCAAGCGAAACACGTCTAGCTCGCGCTCCGTCAGATCGTCGAGCTGTTTTGGAGGCGCGGGACGTGGAATGCGCATGAACTGTTTGATCACACGTTTCGTTATGGCGGGGGAGAGAAGCGCATCTCCGCCGGCAACGATTTGGATTGCGGCGATGAGCTGTTCGGGCGGGTCGTCCTTGAGAACGAAACCGCTGGCGCCGGCGCGGAGCGCCTCGTAGACGTATTCGTCGAGGTCGAACGTCGTCAGGATCAGAATCCGCGTGGCGTCATCGGCGGCGAGGATTCGCCGCGTCGCCTCGAGCCCGTCGAGCTCGGGCATGCGGATGTCCATCAGCACGATCGTGGGTCGAAAGCGGGCGGCCTTTTCCACCGCCTCGAGCCCGTCGCTCGCCTCGGCCACGACTTCGATGTCCTGTTCGTGAGAGAGCAGCATGCGAAAGCCGGCGCGGACCATCGATTGGTCGTCGGCCACGAGCACGCGGATCTTCATGGTCGGTCGCGGCTGAGCGGCAAGCGCGTGCTGAGGACGAAGCCGCCCCCGTTTGCGGTTCCTGCGGTCATCTCACCGCCGTAGATCTTGACGCGTTCGCGGACGCCGATGAGTCCGTGGCCGAGGCCGTCACTCGTCGAGCCCCCCTCACCGTTGTCACGGACTTCGATTTGCAGGTCGTCGGACTCGTAGCGGACGGTCACGTCCGCCCGGCTGGCGCGCGCGTGCTTGAGCGCGTTGGTCAGGCCTTCTTGAACGATTCGATAGGCAGAGAGGTCGATCGCTCGCGGGAGCGGGAAACGCTCGCCGTCGACATGGAGCCGGACCGGGAGGCCGGCGCGGCTGATGTCTTCCAGCAGTGAGTCGAGGCCGTCGAGGCCGGGCTGCGGCGTGAGCTCGACGTCGTCCCCGTCGTGGCGCATTGCCGCGAGGAGACGGCGCATCTCGGTAAGCGCTGTGCGGCCGGCCTGCTCGAGCCTCTGAGCGCATCGCGGTCCTCGGCGAGCGCATCGGGGAGCTTGTGCCTGACGGCGCCGACCTGGAGCACCATCACGCTGACGGCGTGGGCGACGATGTCGTGGAGCTCGCGCGCGATCCGCGCACGCTCCTCGGCCACCGCGATGCGCGTCGCCGCGTCCCGCTCGCGCTCGGCCTGGGTCGCGCGTACTTCCGCCGCTTCGGCCTTCTCAGCCCTCTCGCGCACAGCGAAGCCTGCCAGCCAGCTGATCCCGAACTCGAGGGGAATGAAGACGAGGTCCGCAGTCGAGTGTCCAGGGATCTTGTAGACGACGGTCCCCACGCCGCCGAGAACGAAGGCCAGACCGATGCCGGCCTGCGAGGCGTTGCGCAGGTTCCCGAGCAGGAACGCGACCGTCATCCCGATGACGAAGACGCTGTTCATGAACGGAATCAGCCGCCAGTCGACGAAGGAGATCGCCGCGGCCAGCACCCAGTACGCCGTCAGAGCTGTAAAGGGAAAGCGCCGACGCGCGAAGATGGCGAGCACCAGGACGGCAACTGCGGGTACGACGAACCAGAACGTGGACTGCGGCGCGTCCGGCGCGTCGCGTCGGACGGCGATCTCGAGCAGACCGACGACCGCCAGGAGCGCGATCACGCCGTCGTAGACGTACCGGCGTGCAGGGATCCAGACGCCTCTCATGCCGTGAACGTACTCCAGTCGCCCGCGGGCCGCGTCCTACCGAAGTAGGACACCGAATCGACGGTTGGTACGACTGCGAACGCACCTTCGCGACGATGCCGGTCGGGCGCTGCGGTCCTAGTGTCGGTCGAGCCATCGACTCGACGAAAGGACAAGCAATGAACGCCCCAAATCCTAAAGCGTTCGGCCCGGCGCGAATCGTCGCCCTCACGCTTATCTCCATCACTGCGCTCGGCCTCGCGTATCTCCATTTCGGCACCGGCAAGGACCCGGTCTCCGTGCCTTCGGGGGCACACGCCGGCCAGCTGAAGCTCCACTCGTGCCACTACGCGACCGAAAACGGCAGCTACCCCGCCGACTGCGGCACGCTCGTCGTTCCGGAGAACCGGCACAACGCGCGCTCGCGGCTGATCGCGATCCCGGTCACTCGGATCCGCGCGCGCTCGGCGAACCCCAGTGTCCCGGTCTTCCGCCTCCAAGGCGGGCCCGGCAAGACCAACATGCAGTTCAAGGACGCGAGCCGGTTCGCCGACGGCCGCGATGTCGTGCTCGTCGGCTACCGAGGGGTGGACGGCTCGGTCCGGCTGGACTGTCCGGAGGTCGAGTCGGCAATCAAACACTCGACCAATCTTCTCGGCGAGAAGTTCTTCCGGGCGTACGGCGACGCGTTCCGGTCCTGCGCGCACCGCCTGACCGACGACGGCATCGATCTCGCCCAATATGGGCTCGCGGCGCAGGTCGACGATCTGGAGGCAGCGCGCAAGGCGCTCGGCTACAAGCGCATCGACCTCGTGAGTGAGAGCGCAGGGACGCGAACGGCGATGATCTATTCGTGGCGCTACCCGAAGAGCATCCACCGCTCGGTGATGATCGCGGTGAACCCGCCCGGCAACTTCCTCTGGGACGCGAAGACGACCGACGAGCAGATCCGTAAGTACTCCACCCTCTGCTCGAAAGACGCCACTTGCAGCAAGCGGACCGACAACCTTGCCGCGTCGATCAGGCGCGCGACCGCCGACATCCCCGATCACTGGCTCTTCCTGCCGATCAAGAAGGGCAACGCGCGGATCGCCTCCTTCTACGGACTGATGGAGTCGACCTCGGAGGCTGCGCCGCTTTCAGCGCCGATCACGCTGAGCACCTTGCTCTCCGCGGCCAACGGTGACGCGAGCGGGTTCTGGTTCCAGTCGCTGCTCGCCGACTTCGCCTTCCCGACCTCATTCGTCTGGGGGCAGATGGCGGGCGCCGGGCGCGCCGATGCCGATACAGCGAAGCGCTACTTCTCGTCGGGCGACCACCGCGGCGAGTCGATCCTCGGCGACCCCGGCACTCGCTTCATCTGGGGCGGCGGGGAGATGGCGGACGCGTGGCCGCCCAACGCGAGCGAGAACGAATACGACCACGTGCGGACATCCAAGGTCAACACGCTGCTGATCGGCGGGGCGCTCGACCTCGCGACGCCGCCGCAGACCGCGACCAAGGAACTCCTCCCGTATCTCCCGAATGGCCATCAGGTCGTGCTGGCCGGGCTCGGACACACGACGTCCTTCTGGACGGAACAGCCGCAAGCAAGCAGCCACCTGATCAACACCTTCTTCGACAGCAGCCGGGTCGACGACTCGCTCTACAAGCCGATCAGTGTCGACTTCACGCCCGAGGTCACGCAGACGGCGCTTGCCAAGGGCATCGCGGGCGCCATGGTCGGCCTCGCGCTCCTCACCGTCCTCTCGCTGCTGTGGATGGCTCGGCGAGTGCACAAGCGAGGACGCTTCGGACGCAAGGCCGGCGCAACGCTGCGGTCGCTCTACCCGATCGTGCTCGGCCTGGGCGGCTGGTTCCTCGGCGTCCTGATCGTCATCACGACGATGCCCGGCACACCGCTCGACGACGAGCTGCTCGCGGCTTTCTCCGTCGGTCTACCGATCGGGCTCGGCGTCTACCTTGCCTGGATGGATCGCGGCTGGGCCACCAAGACCAAGGCGACCGGATTCGCGGCCGCGGTAGGCGGCGCTCTCGTCGGTGCCTGGCTTGGATTCCACGCCACCGAGGGGCTCCTTGCGCTCATCACCGCGATCGCCGGAGCCGCGGTCGGTGCAAACGTGACCCTCCTCGGCCTCGACATCGCGTGGGATCAGCAGGTTCGTGATCGCTTCGCAGCAACGACCGCGGACGAAACGCAACCGAGCGTCGCCTTGACGTAACGCCTCCTCCGCGCGAGTCGCCTCGTCAAGTCCTGCGGGCTTTCATGTCCGCAGGACTTGACGCGTTGGGCAGGTGCTCGAGCGCCGCTCCTACCTGAGTAGGAGCCCGAATCATCTGTTGGTTCGAGCTCAAATCCAGCTTCGCGACGACGTGCTTTGCGCAGCCGCGCCTTAGCGTCGCGACATGGAATCGATCAGGGAACGGAACGCACGGGAACTCGCCGCTCGGGATAGCGAAGGCGTCCGCGTCGTCTTGCTTTGGCACCCGCGCGAGAACGCGGTCACGGTCTCCGTCGACGACGCGCGCGTCGGAGATCGCTTCCAACTCGCGAACGCTCCTGACCGAGCCCTCGATGCCTTCTACCACCCCTTCGCCTACCGGCATGGGGCCTAACCGATTCGAAGGAGGAACGAGCATGTCTCGTGCAAGAAAGCACTCCAACGTCGCGGCCCGTATGGGCCGCTGGAGCGCCGGTCACTGGAAGACCGCCACGTTCGGTTGGCTCGCGCTCGTGGCGGCCGCGTTCGCCGTTGGCGGCCAGGTCGGCACGAAGCAGGTCGATCCGAACACGGCCGGCCCCGGCGAGTCGGGCCGCATGGACAGGATTCTGGATACCGGGTTCAAGCTGCCCGCGGATGAGAGCGTCCTGATCCAGAGCCGCTCCGTTCGAGCGGGCGCGCCGGCCTTCGACTCCGCGGTCGAGGACGTCGTAGGGCGCTTTTCGAAGGAGGCGGCCGTTCAGAACGTCCGGTCGCCGCTCGATCCGGGCAACGCAGGTCAGATCGCGACGGATAGGCATGCCGCGCTCGTCGAGTTCGAGATCCGAGGCGACAAAAAGGACGCGGGCGACAAGCTCGGCCCGGTCCTCAAGAGCGTCGCCGAAGCGCAACGTGCTCATCCGGGCTTCTTCATCGGAGAGTTCGGCTATGCGAGCGCGGCGAAGGAGACCGACGCGGCCTTCGCGGACGACCTCAAGAGCGCGGGCGTGTTCTCCATCCCGCTCACGCTGATCATCCTGGTGCTCGCGTTTGGCGCGCTCGTGGCCGCGAGCATCCCGCTGCTGCTTGCGCTCACTGCCGTCTTCGCGACGTTCGGGCTGGTCGCCCTGCCTAGTCATCTGCTCCCGCTCGCACAGGAAGCGCTCGCGGTCGTGCTGCTGATCGGGCTCGCGGTGGGCGTGGACTACTCGATGTTCTACCTGCGCCGCGAGCGTGAGGAGCGTGCCGCGGGGCGGAGCGAGCGGGCCGCTCTCGAGGCCGCCGCTGCCACCTCGGGCCGCTCGGTCCTCATCTCCGGCCTGACGGTGATGGTGGCGATGGCCGGGATGTTCCTGACCGGCGATGCCACCTTCGCGTCCTTCGGGTACGCGACGATGATCGTCGTCGCCATCGCCATGGTCGGGTCGCTGACCGTTCTCCCAGCGCTGCTCTCGAAGCTCGGCGACCGGGTCGACCGGCTGCACGTCCCGCTCGTCGGCCGGCTCTGCCGCGACAAGGGCGAAGGCCGCGTCTGGGGAGCGATCGTCGACCGCGTCCTGCGCCGGCCGCTGCCGTCCGCTGTGCTCGCCGGCGGCTTGTTGCTGGCGCTCGCCGCCCCGGCGCTTCAGCTACGAATCGCGACTCCGGGGCCGGACACCTACCCCCGTTCGCTGGCGGTGGTGAAGACCTACAACCGCATGCAGCAGGCGTTCCCGGGCAAGGCGCTACCGGCGAACGTCGTCGTCAAGGCGGACGACGTCAACTCGCCGGCCGTCACGCAGGCGATCGAGCAACTCGAGCGGGCAGCGCTCGCCACCGGCCGAGCACGCGAGCCGATCACGGTCGACAAGAACGGCGACGGCACGATCGCGAACATCACGGTCCCGATCGCGGGGACCGGAACCGACGCGCAGTCGAACGCCGCTCTTGCAGCTCTGCGCGAGCGGGTCGTCCCGCAGACCGTCGGCGCGCTGCCGAACGTGGAATCCGGTGTTACCGGACTTACGGCCGAATGGAAGGACCAGCAGGACCAGCTGAAGTCCAAGCTCCCGCTCGTGGTTGGCTTCGTCCTCCTGTTTGCGTTCGGCCTCATGCTGGTCGCGTTCCGCTCGATCGTGGTTGCGATCAAGGCGATCGTGCTCAATCTCCTCTCGGTCGCCGCCGCATACGGCGTGCTGGTGCTCGTCTTCCAGCACGGCGTCGGCAAAGGGCTGCTCGGCTTCAGCTCGACCGCGGGCATCTCGCCCGTCGTGCCGTTGTTGCTGTTCGTGATCCTCTTCGGACTCTCGATGGACTACCACGTCTTCATCGTCAGCCGGATCCGGGAGACGTTCGATCGTGGCGCGAGCATGGATGACGCGATCGCGCACGGGATCAAGTCCACCGCCGGAGTGGTCACGAGTGCAGCGATCGTCATGGTCGCCGTGTTCTCGATCTTCGCGACCCTCTCGATGCTGTTCTTCAAGCAGTTCGGCGTCGGGCTCGCGGCTGCGATCCTGATCGACGCGACCCTCGTTCGAGCCGTGCTCCTGCCGGCGACCATGAAGCTGCTGGGCGACTGGAACTGGTACCTCCCCGCCTGGCTCCAGTGGCTCCCGCGCGTCGGGCCCGAGGAGCCGTCGGCCGCGCCGGAGGCGCCGCCGGTTCCCGCCGTCTAGCTCGTGCACGGATCCCGGCCGCGGATCGCCGCGGCCGGGATCCGATCCAAACGGATGCTGTGGGCGATACTCGCTGGGCATGACGAAGCC
>WNEY01004498.1_pt1 | contig 10615 bp, 10 predicted proteins | sample 5400531 | NCBI WGS metagenome assembly WNEY01 (sample SAMN13153338, study PRJNA577476) | soil metagenome | isolation source: 200 cm saprolite under Douglas fir tree site 1 | place: USA:California | collected 2015-04-18
TGGGCGGTGACAGCATGAGCGTCAACTGCCCGCTCTAGCATCTGGAAAACGTCGCGGCCGGGGGCTCGCTCGACCTCGCAGCAAGGAGCCGAGAGGAGGCAAGCCATGTCCTACAGCATATCGACCTTGCTGACCCGCAATCTTCACGACGTCTTCGGTGAAAACGACCCCGCGCGTCGGCGCGCGGCCATCGACGAGATCTTCACCGAAGATTGCGCGTTCTACGAGCCCAGGGGCGTCTACCGTGGCCGCGACGAGATCGAGCGCGTCGCTGGCGCGATCAAGGCTACTCACCCTGACTTTCGATATCAGCCAATTGCGGGCCCGAGGAATTGGGCAATGGCGGGCGGATCCAATGGGTATCGGGCCGCGCTGGTGAGGCGCCGGCTTACGCCGGGACTGATTTCATCATTGCCCGCGACGGCCGGATTGCCGCCGTTTATCTCTTTTTCGACAAGCTACTCTGAGCTGGACTCTGCCGTGCGCCGTCCTATGCGTAGGATTGGCAGCGGCGGGGGCAATATTTCGGGGTCGCCCAAGCTACCTTGCTCGTGGTTTGGCGGCTGCGACGAGGGATAGAGATCTTGCCACCACGCTGACGGTGTTCGATCGCTTCTTTGATTTGGGACGGTTTGTATGTTGAGGTGATTGGCACGGTTAATTTGCCATTACTACAACGTGGTCGCATCGTTCGATCGTGTCCTGTATGCTCCGGCTGGAGTCCGAGCACTGTACCGCCAGAAACTAAGAAAGTATATAAGCACGTGGACGGAGGGGCAGTGACGTTGACGCGTGCCAGGAACCAGATGGGAGGCAACGCAAGGCGCGTCGTTAGCGACTGCCTACGTTTGACGCACACAACGATGAGGAAGCGGAGCGCCCGGAGCCGTTCTCTGCCTCTCATCGGGACCATGAGTGACGTCGATGAGCTGGTAACGAGGAGACTGCAATGGATCGCCTAGTTCAGTTCTGATTGAATAAAGTCTCCCCGTCGCCGAGAGTTTTCTTCATCCGCGATGTCGAGAATCCGGTCCGTGCTCCGACCTACCGATGAAGGCGCTGATCACGTCGCCTGAAAAGGAGCCAAAGCGATGAATTGGAACCCGAAAAAGCTCGAGACGCTCCCCACTGCCACGGTGCCGGCAAGCCTGCATGACGTCGACTTCATGGTGAAGGACAGCAAGAGGTTCGCGGACAGCGGCGGATGGGGATGGGGCGCGTTCAAGTATGACGCCGCGTCCGATACGTTCACGCCCGCCACCCAGGCTGACGTGCCGCCGCAGGCGAACGACGCCAAGTGCGGGCTCGCGTGCCACACGATCGTGAAGACAAGAGATTACGTTTTCACGGACTACGGGAAACGGTGAATCGTCCGATTTTGCACCGCGGCATAGGAGGAGTCACCGCCGGCCCCATCCCCTTCAACCCAAACGCCACAGGAGCAAGCCATGCCCGACAACACCGCGATCCGTTCGTTCCAGGTGAGCTTTCCTGAAACCGATGTCACCGAGCTGCGCCGGCGCATCAAAATGACGAGATGGCCGGAGCATGAGCTGGTGTCCGACGCCGCTTCCCGGCGGATCTGGTCGACCCCGGCGGCGGTGGGGCCAACACAAGGCGTGCAGCTCGCCACGATGCAAAAACTCATCCAGTACTGGGGGACGGATTACGATTGGAGCAGGTGCGAGGCGCATTTGAAATCGCTGCCGCACTTCATGACGCAGATCGACGGTCTGGATATCCACTTCATCCATGTGAAGTCGAAGCACCAGAATGCGCTGCCGATGATCGTGACCCATGGCTGGCCGGGTTCGGTCATCGAGCAGCTGAAGATCATCGAACCGCTCACGAACCCCACCGCGCACGGCGGCACCGAAGCGGACGCATTCCATCTCGTGATCCCGTCGATGCCGGGATACGGCTTTTCCGGCAAGCCCACGGAAACCGGCTGGGATCCGGAGCGCATTGCGCGGGCGTGGGTCGTGCTGATGAAGCGCCTTGGCTACAATCGGTATGTCGCGCAAGGCGGCGATTGGGGAGCGCTCATCACCGAACAGATGGCCCTCATCGCGCCTCCCGAGCTGATCGCTATCCACACCAACATGCCGGGGACCATTCCGCCCGAGATTGTGAAGGCGCTTGCGGCCGGCAGTCCGCCCCCCGCCGATCTCGGCCCCGACGAGAAGCGCGCCTACGAGCAGGTCGCGTTCTTCTACAAGAACGGTCTGGGCTACGCCAACGAGATGGCGCTTCGTCCGCAAACGCTCTACGGGATCGTCGATTCACCCGCTGGCCTGGCGGCGTGGATTCTCGATCACGATGCGGACAGCTACGCGTTGATCGCCCGCTCCTTCGATGGAGAGCCGGAGGGCCTTACCCGCGACGACATCCTCGACAACATCACGTTCTACTGGCTGACGAACACAGCCATCTCATCAGCCCAGCTCTATTGGGAGTTCCGGCAAACGGCGAAGGCGGGCTTCTTTGACGCCAAGGGCGTCACCATTCCCGTCGGCGTGAGCGCGAACCCCAGCGAAATCTACACGGCGCCGAAGAGTTGGGCCGAGCGCGCGTTCCCGAGGCTTCTGCATTACGGCCGCACGCCCAAGGGCTGCCATTTCGCGGCGTGGGAACAGCCGAAGATCTTCACCGATGAGGTGCGCGCCTCATTCAAGACGTTGCGGAAGTGAAACGACGCATGGGGCGGCGCGCGCATGACGCGCGCGCCCTCCACTGCCTGTGACAGCTGAACAGGGGATCTGCAAGTCGGAGAGAATGCGATGAACTCGCTCGCTCAAAGCACTGTGGTCCCCATCGACAACGAGCCCGCGCCCAAATTGACGGTGGAAGCGCCGCTTCCTGGTCCGTTGGCGCAAAACGTCGTGTACATCTCATATCGCGTGGAGAATTTGCGCATCATGCCATTGGGTGGATCGGCGGCACGCAATTTGTCGCCGCGCGTCGGGCACTTGCACATCACCGTCGACGACCTGCCGTGGTCATGGGCGGATTACGGCCAGAGCAACACCCTCATTCTGGTGGGGCTGCAGCGCGGGCCGCATAAGGTCTTGATCGAGGTGGTGGATCCCGAAGGGGCCGTCTTCACCAAGCAGACGGTGTCGTTTGACGCGCCTGGGAAACCGGATCGCGGATGACGAACTCCTCCGCCACGCCGCATTTTGATTTGACGCCGCCCAGTGAGGCACAACTCAGAAAACTGATCGACGGCCTCAGCGATGAAGAGCGCCGCGTCATGCTTCATCACGGCGACGAAGAACCGTTTTGCGGCGTCTTCCTCGCCGAGAAGCGCGAGGGCGTGTTCACCTGCCGCCTGAGCGGGCTGCCCCTGTTCAAGGCCGGCACGAAGTTCGAGAGCGGCACCGGCTGGCCCAGCTTCACCGCGCCGTTCGATGAAGATCACCTGCGCCGCGTGCGCGACGCCCGCTACGCGACGGAGACGTTTGAGGTCGTGTGCGCCCGCTGTGGCGCGCAACAGGGGCACGTCTTTGACAGACGAGGCCGGGACACCAGCCCTGTATCTCGGTGCGGGCACGGAATTGCCGAACTCCGCATGGTGAGCCGCACGGTGACGCAGCTCTACGACGACGTCCTGCGACATCGAGATCCTCAAGGACAACGCCAGTCCGCTGGCCGGCCCCGTTTACGACGCTCTCGACATGCCGTGGGCTACGCTCGTCGGCCGGATCGCGAAGGCCTACGTCAAGTAAGCGCGATCGTCGTCGATCGGCGCGTGCCGACCGGCGAGCCTCTCCGGCGACCTAGCTCTTGACGGTGACGCTGATCTTCGTGCCCTCGTCGCTTGTATCGACTAAATCAGATCCACCTCAAACTTGAGCGCGTTTGATATCGGTGATTACAAGGCCCTCGCAATCACCGGAGGCCACAACGCGGCCCGCCGAGAAGGTCAGTCTGATTCTCATTTTCCCAGGAAAGTCCCGTTCGGATTCCCGGCTGCTTCCCAAACTTCTCAGATGTGGTCCCGGCTGATGAGAACTCGTGGGATTCAGCACGGAGAGGGGACGCAAACCACAAGCGAATTTGAGTCCCGGGAGGCTTGATGTTTAGTCAACAGCGCCTAACTTCTTTCGACCCCTACGAAAGCGCGTGGCGGACGGCAAACACGGGTTCGAATCCCGTTGGGGCCACCAGTTCGAACTTGCAGAAATCACCCGCGGAGAGTCCCGCCCCTGAGTTCGTACAGTCGTCGGAGAGCGCGCGAGAGACCGCCATTCGAAAGGCGGCACGGGCGACGTAGAGGAGCCACGGCCGCAGATCCCGCCCCTTCGTCTAAAACACACCCCGAAGACCGACGGTGCCAGCTGCACGCGCTCCGAATCCGATCGCGTTGTTCGTATTGCCCGTCGCGTACGTGTGGCTGCCCTCGCCGCCGCCCCACGCGATCGAGAATTCCGCCACCGCTCTGCCGCCGAGTCGTAGCGCGAGGCCAAAACCGATGCTGTGCTTCAATCGGTCGAAATCGAGCTCACCGGGGTTCAGCCCCACTTTTCCCCATTGCGCGAATATGGAGAAACCGAACGGATCGATCAGTCGCCTTTCATAGGTCACGCCATACGCGACCGTGTTCGGCGCCGTGAACCGGTAGTTCGTATAGCTCCGCAGCCAATTTTCGTTATGAATATCGCCGCCGCCCAATGTCGGCTGGAGATAGAACGGCACCGCGTTGTGTGCCCGCGGCTCGCTGATGACCAGATTCGCCTCGCCACTGAAGCGGCTCGAGCCAAGCAGACTTCGCAAGAATGGGAATTTCCCCAGGGAGAAGGGCTGATCCTCGATGCCGTAGTGCAAAGCCATCCGCGCTTCGAATCGATCGAACGTGAACTTCCCACCCGCCAGCGCCTCGTAGGCCTCGTAACTCACGCGGGCCTCGCCGGACAGGCCATACAGCACGTCCGGAGAGCGATAGCTCGCGATGAGTCCGGGGACGATGTACGTCGTACGCGACCGGATGCCCGGCACCGATGACTCGGAGAACCGGCTAAGGAAAAGCTGGGACGGATCCGACGTCGCATAGAGCGCGGTCGCCTGCGCAGACAACGTCAGTCCGTATGCCACGGGGAAATCCATCAGGATCGGCAGTTCGGTCTCGGTCAGCTTGAACAACGACCGGTCGCTGAGCGAGGTCTGGTTCCCCAGGCCGAAGAACGGCATCGCGGGAAGATCGAAATGTTTGACGGCGACCGTGATCTGCGGCATCCGGAACGAGCCGACATCGTACGCGCGGTACCAGTCGAACTGCATGTGCGACAGCGCACCGGCCGCCCAGAATCCGTTGTCCGACCCGCGCGCCTCGACGCTGGTCGTGAACCGGATGTGCGGCGTCTCGGTGATGTGCCACTCGTCGTTCAGCGCGGCGCCGAACGCGATCCCGCCTTCGGGGACGATGCGGCCGATCGTCGGATGCAGGCCGCGGCCGGCGAAGACGTCGACGATCAGGTCCTGGACCGTCCCGAATTGTCGTTCGAGCATGCCGCGGAAGCCGTCCTCGTTGTAGTCCTCTTTCACGCGGCAGACGTCGAAGAGTAGATCCCGGAACTCCGTCCGTAGATCACGCGCGACCGGATTGGTGCTCTGCGCCACGGACGGTTTCGAACACAGGGAGAGACCGAACGACTCGGGCGGTGCCGCGTTGGTCACTTGCGCCTGGGTCGCGTGCGGCGCGGCGAGGGCGGTCAGCGCCCAGACGACGACCGCGACCGTCAGCGGCCGGCGAGCCGGCCGCCTAAGAATCGCGGGCCTCCAGCTCGGAGTGGAGGGCTGCCAGCGCCGTGCGCATGAATTGCCCGACCGCCCGCTGTGTCGTGATGCGACGGGGATCGAACGCGGACGCGACCTTCGGCATCCGGGACGCCAGGAGCTGATGCACGTCGCGGATGTGCTGTATCTGCAGCGACGACGCCGGTCGCGTCGGTCCGAAGGTCGGGCGGTCCGGTATACGAGACTCGGACAGCGAAGCCAGGATCACGCGGTCGTCCCACCACTCACTCCGCCGTGGGGGCCGGCCGAAGTCGGGTCGCTCCATGCGCGGCGCCATGTCGATCAGGAGCTGCTGCAGCGTCGGCGCGTACTGCTCGCGCCGGTACGGCGCGTGTCCGTCGGGCGGGCCGATGAACTGTTGCGTAACGGTGGCGGGGATCGACGCGTGCTCGAACAGTGCGTGCGAGACGCTCGGCGTCACGTAGGGCGACACCACGATCGCCCCGACGCGAATGCCGAGCCGGTCGAAGTTGAAGCCAGCCACCGGCGACCTGAAGGTGTCGCCGTACGGCAGCGTCGGCGGCGACGCGTGGTCGAAGATCCCGCCGTGCTCGTCCCAGACGATCAGGAACAGCGTCGAGCGCCACACCTCGTCGCACGAGCGGATCGCCTCGTACACGCTCCGGATGAACTGATCGCCCGCGAGCACGAAGTTGTCGGGATGATGGTCGGCGGCCAGCGTGCCGTCGTCCTGATCCACATACGGCGGCTCGATGAACGCGTAGTCCGGCAGCGCGTTGTTCCTGCAGTCCCTCACGAAATCGCGATAGAGCCCGAAGTAGGACGACCCCAGAAATGTCATCGCGATCGTTCCGCTCTGCAGGCTGTAGTAGTAGATCTTTGAGGACCTGCCGCGATCGCGCAGTCGACCGTAGATGCCCTTTTCGTGGCGCCGATCGACCATCGCGAACCACACGGGGCCGTTGTCGACGCGGCCGAAAGACGTGCCGAAGTGCGCGAAGGCGCGGTTGGGGTTCGTCGGGCCCGGCACCGAGGCGAACCAGTTGTCGCACACGAGGTAATTCCTGGCAAGCGCGCGGATGGTCGGCAGTCGCTCCGGGCTGAAGCATTTCATGACGTGGGCCGGGTTGCCGCCGGCTCGCGCATAGGTTGCGGCGAATCCCCGCATGTCCGGTTGTGGCTGCTGCGTCGGCTGCCCCGGGTGCGCGTAGATCTGCTGGTGCACGCTCCAGAAATCGTGCGGCGGGTCGACGAGGAACTGCCCCTGGTACGCCGCGTCGGCGGTCAGCGGATGCACGTTGCCTTTGTCGTCGACGTTGGTCCAGTCGCCGGTGTGGACGCCGCGCAGGTCGGGAATCTCGTTCATCAACAGCCCGAGCATGTGATCGAACGAGCGGTTCTCCATCATCAGCACGACGATGTGCTTGATGCGCGGATGGCCACCGTTCTCGTCCGACCGCGCCGCGGGCGGTTGCCCCAGGGCGCCCATCGCAACGCCGGTGGCTCCCCGCGCGACGATCGACAGCCACTCTCGTCGTCCCGTCGTCTTCGCCATGCTCAATGGCTCCGGCGGGCTCGAGGCCCGAGGTTCGCGGCGCGACGCGCTGGTGCATAGGGCCGCCGGGGGCAGGACCGAGTTGGTGGACGGCGTTCGTCACGAAGAACTGCTTCGTGACTCCCGGGATCACTCAAACCTAGAAACCTCTCAGCGCCTCAGGGATCTCGTCGCCCCGCATCATACCGCGGGGCCGCCGCGCAGCGCGTGACTTGCCCATCACACGATCCCGCCCTTACGACGGTCCCGTGAGCCTGTATAGAGAGCGGCGCGGAGACGGCGCTCGACCCCCGCACTCGAGCCGAAGAGACCGAACGAGGATTTTGGTCGCGTCGGCGACGGGCGCGCCGTAAAAACAGTCCCGTTCGGCCAAGTTCTTGGTCGCGTCTGCCTTTCGAGGCAAGCAGAATTGATTCCCACTCACTCCGCCGCGACTCGTCCGAGCGGCCCGAGCGCCTTTTCGACCCTCGGTTTGACCTCGCCGATCATCAGTTCCATCGAGCGCATCGCCGCCGTGTGCGGCGTGTTGCCGACCTTGAACGAAAAGCACACATGCACGGGCTTGGTCGCGCGGATCTCGGCGACGAGCTTTTCGGCAACCGTCTCGACATCGCCGATCAGCAGATCGTTGTAGATGGTTTCGAGCGGCGGCTCGTCGGGGAAAGGCAGATCAACCAATACGGTCCCTTGCATGACCTCCTGCCGGCGCCTGAGGCTCGACGCGAGCCGCGACTGATAGCGCGCGTTCTCGGCAAAGCGCATCCCATCCTCGCGGCTGTCGGTGATGTGGGCGAAGCGGTTGACGGTGATATGCGCCCGCGACAAGGGCGCATTCTCGGCGGCAAACGCGGCGACGATGTCGGCATACTGCCCGGCTAGCAGTTTGGCGCCGCCGACCCGGCCCGACGTCAGCACCCGATAGCCGTGCCGCGCGGCGGCGCGGAACATCGCCTGGGTATGGCCGGCGACGTAGATCGGCAGCGGGTTTTGCACCGTGCGGGCCGGGATATGAGTTTCCGGTATCTGGTAGTGCTTGCCGTTGTAGCTGAAGAAATCCCGGCTGAAGACCAGGTCGAGGATGTCGCAGAACTCATCAGTCATTTCGAGATTCTGGGCGATGTCGACGCCGAACCGCTCGAATTCGTAGGGCTGATAACCGGCGCCGATGCCGAGCATCAGTCGGCCATTCGACAATGCGTCGGCAGTGGCGATTTCGGCGGCAAGCCGAGCCGGGTTGTACAAGGGCAATACCACGACCGCGGTGCCGAGCCGGATCTTTTTGGTGACCGAGGCGCAATGCGCCACCATCATCAATGGCGACGCACACAGGCAATAATTCGAGAAATGGTGCTCGGCGAACCAGGCGATCGTGTAGCCGAGCGCGTCGGCCAGCCTCGTCTGCTCGGCGACTTCGCCAAACACCTGCGCCGTCGGCTTGTCCGCTTCGCGCGACCCCATCAGATTGAAGATCCCGAAATCCATCGCCTCATCCTCCACTTCAGCCTGTTATCCCAACCGTCGCTGCGATATGCGCCGGACGTCAAGGGCGCGCGCATATAATCGGCACCGCGCGTTACGCAACGCTCCTCGGCATGGCACGGTACCGCAATGAGCCCAACGGCGACCGAGCACCCGCTCCAGCAGCGTCACGACGAGGCCGCAGGCCAGCTCACCGCATTGAGCGTAGGCAACTTTAGCACCCTCCGGCGGCGGTCGCCCCGTCCGTGGGCCCCCGTCACCGTGACGTAACCTGCCAGACTCGGACGCTGGCCGCCCAGGAGCCGATGCCAGCCGATGATGGCGCTGACGAGGACCGGTCCCATGGCCTCCTACGCGCCGACAAGATTGCTGCGCAGGATCCGGCTACGCGGTAGGATTCAGGCGACACGCGCTCGCTATGGAACGAGAGGAGAGAGATCATGCACAGGCCCGTACGGTTTGCCGATGACATCGAGCCGCTGGTGCAGTTCATCGAGGAGACCGACCCCAGCCGGATCCTCGAAGCCACCCTGGGCAAGTTACGCGAAGGCCTGTCGGTCAAGAAGCTCCTGACCGCGTCGGCGCTCGCGGTCACTCGTTCCTCGGACTTGCCGCCCGGCCACCATGGCGGGCCGCTGCACCCGCTCGTCGGGCTTCATGCACTCCATAACACCGTGGAGCGCGTGTCGGGCGAACAGCGGTTCCTGCCGATCCTTCAGCACGTCGCGCTGTCGAACCAGCATATCAATCACCCCGGCATGGGCCCGTACATCCTGGCGGATGCCAAGCCCGTGGACTCGGGCGGCGTCGAAGGCACGAAGAAGGCGTTTTTCGCCGCCGTGGATCGCGGCCTGTACAACGCCGCGGATCACGCCTTCCTCTGGCTCTGGGACAACATCCCGCATGCCCAGGCGCTGGACCTGCTGCTGACCGTGGCGATCCCGAAGAACATGCTCGACGATCACTACTTCATCTTCCCCATGTTCACGTGGCGCGCCCTCGACTGGCTGGGACGCGAGTACACGCCGTTCCTGATGCGCCCCGCCGTCCGGTACGTCAGCCGGTTCCCCACGCCGCCTGCGCTGCGGGACATCGAGCCGCTGCTCGAGGAGTACGAGCTCCTGAAGCGCCCGCTCGGGTTCCACACGAGCCCGGATGAAACACCGGCGATCGGCCTCCTGGGCGAGGCGATCACCGGGTGCGACACCTATGCGGAGATCCCGAGGATGCTCGCGAAGGCCCTCGCGGACGGTCTGTCGCTCCAGGGCACAGGCGAAGCCTTGTCGATCGGCGCCGCCGGCCTGTTCATGCGATCGCTCACGGGGAATCCGATGGACGTGCACCTGCACACGGGCGCGAACCTGCGCCGGTATCTCTTGAAGCTGGAAGGTGTGAGCCTGCGCAACAAGCTGCTGGCGCTGCTGACGTGGCACACAGGCCCCGAGGTGCGCTCGACGCAGAACCGCATGGAGCCACCGCCCCAGCCGAATCCGGAGGCCGTCGCGGCGCTGCCCCATCGCACCCAGGCCGCGTTGCTGGATGCGCTCGAGGAGAGCATCTACACGCAGCCGCCGACCGACTGGTCGAAGGTCACCAACCTCGGGCAGATGCGCGCGGTGCCCGAGGTGAAGAACACCGTGAACCTGGCGCAGCAGTATGCCGACCTCGGGTATGACCCGGATGCGCTCATCAGCCGTCTGGCCACGATTGTCGTGCACGACAACTTCACCGAGATGCACGCCTTCAAGCACCATCAGGCCACCTTCGAGGAGTTCCACGCCACCCGCCTTCCGTGGCGCTGGCGCCATCTCGTGAGCGCGGCCC
>WNEY01004500.1_pt1 | contig 10614 bp, 7 predicted proteins | sample 5400531 | NCBI WGS metagenome assembly WNEY01 (sample SAMN13153338, study PRJNA577476) | soil metagenome | isolation source: 200 cm saprolite under Douglas fir tree site 1 | place: USA:California | collected 2015-04-18
CGGGCGGGTGAGGGCGAAGGATCGGCATCGGTCCTCCTGTGCTCGTGGGGGTGACCGAGGTTGACGGGAGGAGTGGCTGGGCGTCGTTGGGCGATGTTTGCCAGTGTGCGGACGGGCGCTGAGCGCTGCCTGAGCGCCGGCTGAGCCGGCCGGGATGGACCCGGTGATCTGCCGGCAGCCGGGATGCAGGAACAGAGGCGGCCATCGGCAGGGCACGGGCCGATCAGGCTCGTGGCCTGCGCGCCACCCGGGCTGAGGGTGATCAGCTCGCCGCCGCGTGTTGCTGCGCGTGGGACGCGGAGGTGACGGCTGGGCTGGCGGGCGCGTCAGTGATGCCGGGGTTGGTCCTGGCCCGAGTCGGTGCGGTGGCTGAGCCCGGGCTGCTGCCCGGGTTCAGTCGGCGGGCCCGGGCTGGCGGTGTTCGCTGCGGTCGTGCAGGAGCCCGAGGATGCGGAGGTGGCCGGCGCTGCCGAACGCGAACAGCGCCATCTCGATGGGGAGGAAGGTTCCCGATTTCGTCCGGCAGGTGAGCTTGATCGTTGAGCCCTGCCCGTGCTCGAGGACGCCGTCGAAGAACTCGCGAAGCTGGGGCAGGTCGGCGGGGTGGATGCGGGAGACGGGCGTGTCGAGCAACTCCTGGCGGGTGTAGCCGAGCAGCGCGCAGCCCGCGCGGTTGGCGCCGAGAATCTGGTCGCCAAAGGGGTCGACGATGAAGGCCGGATCGCTGGTTTCCTCGAACAGCTGCCCGAAGTGGTGATCGCGGTGCATCTCTGGTTAGCCCTTCGCCGCGCCGGGTGCTTGCTTAGCCGGAATGGAACTGGCCTGGTCGCCGGGGTGGCCGAGCTGCTGTCGGAGGAGCCCCCGGCGGGCAGGTGACAGGCTCGCGAGCAGGACCTCGCGCACCAGGCCGTAGCGGAAACTGAATCGCGGGCCGTCGACGCGCAGGATGCGGCGTTCGCACAGGCGCTCGAGGTCCTCGGTCAGCTCGGCCGCGTCGGCGCGCAGCAGGGCCGCGAGCGGTTCGGGGTCGAACGGCTGCGCCAGCGTGGAGGCGGCGAGGAGCACGCGGTAGGACGCGGCGCCCTCGGACCGGCAGCGGGCCAGCACCGTTTCCGCGAGGGTTGCGGGGAGTTCCCCGCGGCTGCCGCTGGTCACCGTCGCGGCCACGAAGCGGGGATTCCCGCCTGTCGACTTGTGCAGGTCAGGTACTCCCAGGGGCGCCAGCTCGGCGGGGGTCAGGGGGCTGAGCCGCACGATCGTGTCCGGTTTCAGGCGGCGGACAAGGTGGCCGGGTGGCGCGTCTTCGGTCCGGATCGCGGTCACCAGCGCGGCCGGGATCGCCGCGCCGCGGCGTTGCAGATAGCTGAGGGCGGTGACCGTCGCCCGGTCGGCCCACTGCAGGTCGTCCAGGAGGAGTATCAGCGGGGCGTGCCCGGCGAGGACGGCGACGAGCGCTTCCAGCACGTCGATCTCCGCGACCCCTGCCGGCGGATCGTCCGGCGCGAGTTCGGGCACGATCTTGCGCAGCGCCTCCCGGTGCTGCCCGGTGAGCTCGGCCCGGGTGAGCCCGTCCCGGAGCGCGGCGGCGAGCGGGACGTAGGGAAGGTGGCACTCCAGCTCGGAGCAGCTCGCCCGCCCGACGCGCACGCCGGCCAGGCTCGCCGCGAGCTCGTCGAGCAGGCGTGTCTTTCCCAGCCCGGCCTCTGCCTCGATCAGCAGCAGCGCGAACGATCCGCCGAGCGCGTGCCGGGCGGCCCGCTCCAGCGTGCCGAGCTCATTCGCCCGGCCGAGCAGGCGCACGGAGCGCTCCCCGGCGTCTCGGCGCGGCCGCTCGATCGGGCGCGGTATGAGCGCGCGGACGTCTTCCTGGCGGAGAATAGCCGATTGCAGCGCGCGGGTTTGCGCAGTCGGTTCGAGCCCGAGCTCGCCGTCTATCCGGGCGCAGAAGCAACGGTATGCCTGCAAGGCCTCGTGCTGGCGGCCCAGCGCGTACAGGGCAAGCATCGCCGTCCGCTGCGCGCGCTCGCTGAAGCGATCCAGCGCGGCGGCGGCGGCGGCGTGAGCGAGGGCGTCTGCGTAGTCCAGTTCGGCCAGCGCCGTGTCCGCGGCATCCAGGTACGCGCCCAGCACCCGCCCCTGGTAGGTGCCGCGCAGATCCTGGGCCCACACAGCGTACGGCTCGTCCTCGAGCAGCTCGCCGCGCACCAGCGCCAGCGCCCGCTCCAGCGAGCGCCGCGCCACCCGGGTCGGCTCGCCCGCCGAGCGCTCGACAAGCCCGTCGAAACGGTCCAGGTCGAAGTCGACGAGGTCGGTCGCGAACCGGTACGCCTCCGCCTCGGTGACGACAAGCTCACGCGCCCGCGCGCGGTCGTGGGTGAGATGACGCCGCAGCGCCGACACAAAGGTCTGGAGCGATCCGGCCGTATCCCGCGGCCGCTGCCGCGGCCAGAGCAGCTCGGCCAGGCGATCGGTCGACACCCGATGACCCCGCGCGGCGAGCAGGATCTCAAGCACCTGCTTCGGCCGGGCGCCCCCCAGGTCACGCGGACCAAGCGCACGGCCGCCATCCTGGATCGCCAGCGGCCCGAACAGGCGGATCACAAAACTCCCCCGATTCTCTTTGTCTACGCGCATGCGCTGCGTCACCCTCACGCGATCGGGCTTCTGTTTCTCTGCGGCACGGTCGTCTCAACTCACCGGGGTTCTGTCTCTTCGCGGCACGACTCGTTACACCAGGTATGCGTCCGCGCAGACGCGCCTCTTACATCGCAGCCCGGGCCGGAGCCGATGACCGCCAAGCGATTCGGTCACCGGGCAGCCCCAGCCAAGCCTCGCGAGCGGCGGCGCGCCAATTCGAGCATGCGGACGTGATCATCGCGGCAGGCGACGCAGCCGCAAAAGGGCTCGGCCACAGCCCCCTTGCCCGGCTGGCCTGCCCGCTCAGGCCGCACTCAGCCGACGCTGAGGGACCTCAGACATTATGTGAGCCGGTCCCCTGGTGAAGGGAAATTCGATGCGTAACAGGTGGCTGGCGCCGGCCGGACTGGCCGCTGTCACGTTGATTGTTGCCGCGTGCGGGAGCTCTTCTGCGGGCTCCGGCGCCGCGAGTAGCACGCCGTCAAGCGCGGCCACCGCCGCGTCGAGCCCGGCCTCGCCCGGGACGGCCCTGAAGACCGCGAAGATCGGTGGCGCGACGGTGCTCACCAACGCGGGGAGCTTCACCCTCTACTGGTTCGCCCCGGACACCCCGACCAAATCGAACTGCGACGGTTCGTGTACCACATTCTGGCCGCCGGTCAAAGGACCCGCGACCCCGGGCCCGGGTGTCACCGGCAAGCTCGGCACGATCACCCGGTCAGAAGGCACGATCCAGGCCACCTACAACGGGCATCCTCTCTATACCTACGTCGGTGACACTGCCCCCGGCCAGGCCAAGGGCAACGGCCTCAACGTGTCCGGCGGGGTGTGGCACGAGGTCACCGTGTCCGGGCTGGCCGCCTCCACATCGTCCTCCGGCTCCGGCGGGGGCGGCGGCTCCGGGTACTGACAGGGCCCCAAGGCCGCCGGGTTCCCCTGGGCGCAGTTCCACAACTTCATCACCGGGACCTCACGGCAAGGGCTGCCGGACGGTACCGCGGCCTCCGCCTCGTGCTGTCATCCTGCGGCCCTGGGCCCACCTGGCGGCCGGTGCGCCCAGCAACCGCGAGCCGCCCGTAGAAGCCGTTAGTTCATCAGCGCCTCCGCAGGGCACCATGTGACAAGGCCGGGAGTCCGGCGACCGGGCCGTTCCCCGGGGGTGCGGTGACAGCCGGACCGATAACAGGGTGGAGGACGAGATGACAGCACCGGGCGCCACAGGCCGCCGGCTGACGACGGCGCGGCTGGCAGGCATCGGCCTAGTGTCCGTCGCGGTGGCCGTTGCGCTGTACGGGGCAGGCAGGCTGCACATGCCCAACTACAACTTCAGCCTTTTCGGGCGGGTTGGGCTGGACGCGCTCATGCTGAAGCCCACGCTGGCATCCGTCGGCCTTGGCATGGCCGCGCTCCAGGTGCTCCTTGCCCTGTGGATGTACCGTAAACTGCCGCTGGTGGCCAGCCCGCCGCGCCCGGTGCGGCTGGCCCATAGGATCATTGGCTTCGTCCTGTTCGCACTCACCGTGCCGATCGCACTGCACTGCCTGATCGCTTACGGCGTGCAGCTCACCACCGTCCGGGTGGCCGTGCACTCCCTGGCCGGCTGCTTTTTCTACGGTGCCTTCGTAGCTAAGGTCCTGCTCGTGCAGAGCCGCCGCCTGCCCGGCTGGGCGCTGCCAGTTGCCGGGGGCGCGCTCGCCGTCGTCGTCGCCCTGCTCTGGTACACATCCGCGCTTTGGTACTACAACGGCTACCGGCTCCCTGGCATGTAGCCCGCATTGCGCCGAAGACCGATGACTGCGGTAGCGCTGAGACGGCTTGCTCCGACCGGCCAGCCGCGACACCGGAAGCCGCGATTTCGGTGACCAGGTACAGTCCACCAGCGCAGTTACGGGGTTGAGACTGGACGAACGGCCCGGAGATGTCGACCCGTGCTGCTTCGGCGGCCCAGGCCAGCAGGAACGACGCGGCGACGACGGCGGTCCCGAACACCAGCAGCCCGAGCGCGGCCGCGGGGTGCACGCCGCTCAGGCGCATGAACAGGGCGGGGATAGTGAGCGCGGCACACAGCGCGATCGGCCGCGCCAGCTTTGGTGACATGACGGCCCTCCGGGGCGGACGCGCCGCCGGACCGAAGGACCAGGGCCCACCCGCGGCCAGGCGACTGAACTGGCCGAAGGTCTCGCCCGCCCTGGTTCGGGCCCTGCCACCGGAGGGCCACCGAGCCCTCGGCATGTCGACGGCACCCTGGCCCGGCGCGTCGGGCTCAGCATTCCCACCACCAGCCAGCACCTGGCAAAACTGCGGCTAGCCGGGATCGTGTCCGCCAGGCGCGAAGGCCGGCACACGTACTACACAGTCGAAGATCCGCACGTGCTGACCATGATCGGCCAGATCTTCAGCCACATCGCAGCAGATGGCACGCTGGCACCCGACCCCTAGAGGACCGGGAGTACCGGCAGTCGGGCCTGGAGCGTGACGCTGAGGCCGCCGCGCACACCGGCAATCTCATCCCGGTGGCCCGGGCCGGCCGCAGCGGGGCTCCGGCGCAACGCCAGGCTCCTGCGCGAGTACGCGGCGGCCCTGCTACTAGGCGGGGGCCCAGGATGCGAGCGGACGGCCCTCCGGCTGACGTCGGCCCGCCGCAGATAGCCGCGGCCGATCTCGACGCTATCGCGCACGACCTGGAATCCTGCATCGAAGGTGACTGGATCGCCGTCATCGACCTCGGCCCGGACCGTGAGCACCTGGCAGGGCCGCTTCCGTTTCTCGCGGAGACCAGCTCGCGTAGCCGTCCCGTGTGGGCGCAGGGCGTGGGGCGCGCGAGAGCGACAGGCAGCCGCGCTCAGCGCAAGGAGCTGCGGACGATCTTGCCGAGGTGGTTGCGCGGCAGGGCCGCCAGCGCGAACACCCGTTTCGGGCACTTGTACCCGGCCAGCAGCGTCCGGGCGTGCGCGATGAGCGCGGCCTCGTCGAGCCCGTGCCCGTCCCGCAGCACCACCCAGGCGGTCACCCGCTCGCCCCACCGCTGGTCGGGCACGCCCGCCACGGCGGCCTCCGCCACCGACGGATGGCTCTCCAGCGCGATCTCCACCTCGCGCGGATAGACGTTCAGGCCGCCGGTAATGATCATTTCCTTGGTCCGGCCGCGGATCATCAGGTGCCCGGTGGCCTGGTCCACGGCGCCGATGTCGCCGGTGCGGAACCAGCCGTCGGGGGTGAAGGCGGCCTGGGTGCCCTCCGGGTCGTTCCAGTAGCCCGCGAAAACATGCGGCCCGCGGACCTGGATCTCGCCGTCCGCGCCGGGATCCGCTGGGCCGCCCGCGCCGGGAGCCGCCGGGCCGCCCGCGCCGGGATCCGCCGCGGCGCGGATCCTGACCTGCACGCCCGGCAGCGGCACGCCGATCGTGTCCCCGCGGATATCGCCGACCGGGTTCGAGACGTCGAGCCCGCTCTCGGTCGTGCCGTACCGGACCAGCGGCAGCCGGCCGAGCAGCGCCGGGAGCCGTGCCGCCAGCGCCGGGCTCAGCGGAGCCGAACCGCAGACCGCCAGGCGCAGGTCCCGCAGGCCGCCGGCCAGCGCGGCCGGCGATTCGGCCAGCGCCTGGTAGTCGGCCAGCGCCTGGTAGATGGTGGGCACGGCGAACAGCACGCTGGCCCGGGTGTCGGCGGCCGCCTGCACCAGGTCGGCCGCGGAGAACTTCGACCGGATGTGCACCGTCCCGCCGGCGATCAGGGCGGCGTGCAGCCCGCCGAGCCCGTGCTGGTGGTACAGCGGCAGCGCGTGCACCAGCACGTCGTCGGGCTGCCACTGCCAGGCCGCCATCGCCGCGCGGATCGAGACCGCCACCTGGCGGTGGGTCAGCGGCACCCCCTTGGGCCTGCCGGTGGTGCCCGAGGTGTACGCGAGCAGCGCCACGTCGTGCGGCCGGGCTGCGATCGCCGGGGCCGGCCCGGCATCCGGGGGCAGCTCCCCGACATCCACCGTCATCAGAGCCGGTTCCAGCCCGGCCAGCCGTTGCGCGGGCTCACGGTCGGCGAAGGCCAGCATCGCGCCGGAGTCGGCGACCAGGTGACCGAGTTCGGCGGCGGTGTAGCCGGGGTTGGCCAGGACCACCGCGGCCCCGGCCCGCAGCGCGCCGAGATAGCAGCGCACGAAGCCGGCGCTGGCTCCGGCCGCTAGCAGCACCCGGTCGCCGGGGCGGACCCGCCCGGCCAGCCAGGCCGCCACCCGGCCTGCCGCGTCGTCGAGTTCGGCGTGGGTGACAGGCTCTGAGTCCACGCTGACCGCGACCCGGCCGGGAACCCGGTCCGCGGCCGCGGCAGCCAGCGCGGGGATCGTCTCGGCGCCCAGCCCGGCGACACAGTCCTCGACGTCGGCCACGCCGGGCAGGTGCGTCCGCCACCCGGCCAGGCTCCAGTCCTCGTAACCGGTCATGAGCCCGGAGGTGCCGGCACCACGCGGGCCCAGGCCGAACGGTTGGCCGACTGCTCGGCCCGCAGCCGATCGAGCAGCCCGCCGGCCGCCATCACCGCCTTGACCCCGGCGCTACCGCCTCGCCCGGCCAGGCCGGCGGCGATCTGCGCGGCCACGGGTTCTGGGTCGTCGCAGACGCGGTTGACCAGGCCGAGCGCGAGCGCCTCCGCGGCCTCCACCCAGCGGCCGGTCAGCACCAGGTCCATGGCCGCGCCCCGGCCGATCAGGTCGGGCAGCAGCCAGGCGCCCACCGCGAGGTCGAGCCCGGGCGGGCCGGTCCAGCGCAGCCGCGCCGCCGGGGACGCGATCCGCAGGTCGGACGCCGCGGCCAGCTGCGCGCCGCCGCCCACGGCTGGCCCGGCCACCACCGCGATCACCGGGCCTGGCCTGGTGAGAATGGTTTCGCAGCAGCCGTAGACCAGGTCGGAGACCGCCGCCCGTTCGGCATCAGTAATGGTCAGGTCGGCCCCGGCGCAGAACACCCGAGGGTCGGCGCTGCCGAGCACGACCGGCACCTCGGGGTCGGTGGCCAGCGCGTCCGTGACCGCCCGCAGGAGGCTCAGGTCGAGCGCGTTGCGCCGCTCCGGCCGGGAAAGGCGCAGCCACCGGTAGCCGGCCGGGCTGGTCTCGACGACCAGATGAGGATGCGGCATGCAGGCCCTCTCTACGGCCGGGGCTCCGGAAACGTGTGAAATATGATATACCAAATGAACCGGGGCCCACGTGATCCGGGCCCCGTACGAACCAGGCCGCGGCGGGCACACGGGGGCCAGGACTCGGCCGACCTGAGGAGCCAGGTGAAGCCAGCACCGTTCGCCTACCACCAGGCGCGCAGCGTCGCCGAGGCCGTCGCGCTGCTGGCCGAGCTGGGCGACGAGGCGAAGATCCTGGCCGGTGGCCTGAGCCTGGTCCCGATGATGAACTTCCGGCTGGCCCGGCCGGCCGCGCTGGTGGACGTGTCCAGGATCGAGGGCCTGAGCTACCTGCGCGCCAACGCGAGCGACGGGCTGCGCATCGGCGCGCTCACCACCCACCGCACCGTCGAGACCTGCCGCGACCCCGCCGTCCTCGGCGGCTACGGCGTGCTGCCCAGGTCGGCCCGGTGGATCGGGCACTATCCGATCCGCAGCCGGGGGACGTTCGGCGGCAGCATCGCGCACGCCGACCCGGCCTCGGAATGGTGCCTGCTGGCCGTCCTGCTAGACGCCCGGATCGTGCTCACCGGGCCGGGCGGGCAGCGTACCGTCCCGGCCGCCGACTTCTTCCAGGGGTACTACAGCACCGCGGCCAGCCCGGACGAGATGATCACCGAGATCTGGTTCCCGCGGCCTGCGCCGCGGGCGGTGCTCACCGAGTTCGCCCAACGGCAGGGGGACTTCGCGGTCGTGGCCGCGGCCGTGTCGGCGGACATCGAGGACGGCGTCTGCCGCCACGGCCGCGTGGTCCTCGGCGGCGTCGGGCCGCGGCCCGTCGAGGTGAACGCGGACCCGCTGGCCGGAGCGCCCGCCACCGGCCCGACCTGGCAGGCCATGGGCGAGCACGCCGCCCGCCAGATCGACCCCCCCGAAGACACCCACGGCGACGCCGGGTTCCGCCGCAAGCTGACCGCCACCCTGGTCGCGCGGGCCCTGGCCGAGGCAAGCCAAAAAGCCGAGGCTCAGCGATGAACCGCTGGATCGGCGCCTCGATGCCCCGCAAGGAAGACCGCAGGCTGCTGCTGGGCCGGGGCCGGTTCACCGGCGACCTCACCCGCCCGGGGTTGCTGCACGCCGCGTTCGTGCGCAGCCCGCACGCCCACGCCCTGGTCAACAAGATCGACGGCACCGCCGCCAGCCAGGCCCCGGGCGTGCACGGCGTGTTCACCGCGGCGGGCCTTGGGCACCCCTACCTGCTCGCGATGCTGGAACGGGACGAGTTCGTGCCGACGAGAATGCCCGTCCTCGCCGGCGAAAAAGCAAGGTTCGTCGGCGAGCCGGTGGCGATCGTCGTCGCCGACGACGCCTACCGCGCCGAGGATGCGGCCGAACTCGTCGAGGTGGACTGGGACCCGCAGCCCGTCGTGACGAGCATCGAGGACGCCGCCGCAGCCTGGGCGCCCAGGCTGCACGAGGAAGCCAGCGGCAACCGCCTGGTCGACCTGCTGATGTTCGACGACGATCGGCTGCCGCGGATCTTCGCCCAGGCGAAAGCCACCGTCAGCGCGACCTTCGCCAGCGCCAGGGTCGCCGCCTTGCCGCTGGAGGGACGCGCCTGCCTGGCCGAATGGGATGACCGCGACGACCAGCTGGTGCTGCACGTCTCCACCCAGGTGCCGCACCAGGTCCGCTCGGGGGTCGCCCAGGCGCTGGAGCTCCCGGAGCGCGCCGTCCGGGTGATCGCCCCTGACGTGGGCGGTGGGTTCGGGCTGAAGTGCGTGGTCGGCCGCGAGGAGGTCGCCGTGGCGGCGGCCGCGCTGAGACTAAAGCGGCCGGTGCGCTGGACCGAGGACCGGCAGGAGAACCTGACCGCCGCGTTCCACGGGCACGAGCAGCGCTACCGGGTCACGGCCGCATTCGACGAGCACGGCCGGATCCTCGGCCTGGACGCCGAGATCGACTGCGACACCGGGGCCTACTCGGTGTTCCCTTTCACGTGCGCCGTCGAGCCGCTGATGGCCGCCACCGAGCTCCCCGGCGTGTACAAGGTGCCCGCGTACCGGGCCAGGGGCCGGGCCATCGCCACCAACAAGGCCCCCGCCGCGCCGTACCGGGGCGTGTCCCGCCCGCAGATCGTGCTGGTCATGGAGCGGCTGATGGAGAAGGCCGCGGCCGCCCTGCAGCTCGGCCCGCTGCAGGTGCGCCGGGCCAACCTGATCGCCAGGAGCGACTTCCCCTACACCGGGATCAACAAGATCACCTACGACGAGGGCAGCTACCGCGAGTCCCTCGACCTGGCGGAACAGCAGGTCACGGAGAAGGCATGGCCCGGGGAGCGCGACGAGCTCAGGAAGCAGGGCCAGCGCGCGGGTATCGGCTACGCCTGCTTCTCCGAGCGCACCGCGTACGGCACCCCGACGATGTCGCAGCGGCGGATGCGGATGACCCCCGGTTATGACACCGCGCTGGTCCGGATGGACCCGACTGGCGAGGTCATCGTCACCACCGGGACCTGCGGGCACGGCCAGGGGCACGAGACGACGTTCGCGCAGATCGTCGCCGACCGCCTCGGCGTGCACCCGGACCAGGTCAAGCTCAGGCAGGGCGACACCGACCTGGCCTCCTACGGCTGGGGCACCTGGGGCAGCCGTTCGGTGGTGATCGGCGGCGGCGCGGCCGGCCGGGCCGCGGACGTCGTGGCAGGCCAGCTGAGGAAGGTGGCCGGCTGCCTACTCGAGGCCAGCCCGGCCGACATCGAGCTCGCCGCGGGCGTGGCCCGCGTCCGCGGAGACGACAGCGCGGCGGTCCCGATTCCCGAGCTGGCCCGGGTGGTCCACTTCCAGGCGCACCGGCTGGCCGAGGACCTGC
>WNEY01004501.1_pt1 | contig 10614 bp, 8 predicted proteins | sample 5400531 | NCBI WGS metagenome assembly WNEY01 (sample SAMN13153338, study PRJNA577476) | soil metagenome | isolation source: 200 cm saprolite under Douglas fir tree site 1 | place: USA:California | collected 2015-04-18
CGGCCGGAGTTTGAAATTATGGTCGGGTGAGCGAGGTACCAGACTGGACGCGCGGCGTCAGCCGGGTCGCCGTGCTGACCGGGGCCGGCATCTCCACCGATTCCGGCATTCCCGACTTCCGGGGTCCGAACGGCCTATGGACCCGCAACCCGGCGGCCGAACGACTCTCGACCTACCAGGCCTACCTGACCGATCCGGAGCTGCGGTGCCGGTCGTGGCAGGCACGGCTGGAACATCCGGCCTGGTCGGCCAAACCCAACGCCGCGCATCTGGCCCTGGCCGGGCTCGGCGAGGTGATCGACACCCACGTGATCACCCAGAACATCGATGAACTCCACCAGCGGGCCGGGACACAAGCCGAGCGGGTGCTTGAGCTGCACGGAACGATGTTCGGCGTGGTCTGCGTCGGCTGCGGGGAACGCACGCAGATGGCGCAGGCCCTTGACCGGGTCCGGGCGGGCGAAGCCGACCCGGCCTGCCTCAAGTGCGGCGGGGTACTCAAGTCGGCCACGGTCATGTTCGGCCAGCCGCTCGACCGGGCCGTGCTCGCGCAAGCGGTTCGCGTGGCCGCGAACTGCGACCTGATGCTGGCCATCGGCAGCACGCTGACCGTCGAGCCGGCCGCGTCACTGTGCGCTGTCGCGGCCGGTCATGGCGCCTGGCTAGTGATCGTGAACCGCGATCCCACGCCCTACGACAAGCTGGCGACCGAAGTGATCAGCGAGCCAATCGGCACCTGCATCCCGCGCATCGCGACCGCCCTGCGACCGGCCGGGCTGCCTGAGTAGCCGGGCCTGAGTTCAGCCGTGGTGGCCGCCGCCTACGTGCCCGCCGCCGCCCGCGTGGCCACCGCCCATGTGCCCGCCGTGATGGCCTTGGTGGTGGTTGTGCCCGCCGCCCGTGTGCCCGCCGGGCAGCAGGCCGCCGTGGTGTTTCGGCTCAGCTCCTGGCTCCATCGGCAGATAGTCCGGCGAACCCGGATTCATCCGACCAACTCGCCTGATGCTCCGGCCCAGGCTCAGCACTATCGCCAAGAACACAGGAAGGCCGACGACCGCGACGACAATTGTCCCGATGTGACTCATGGTAAGCCTCCAGCCCGGGCACCTATGCCCGGTAATTGCAGCTTAATCAAGGCGGCGTAAATTTCGGTTATGACCGCTGCCAACCATGACGTATTCGTGATCGGCGCCGGAGTCTGCGGCCTGAGCGTCGCGCTTGTCCTGCTCGATGAGGGCCTGACCGTCACGGTCTACGCCGCCGACCCACCGCACCGGAGCACATCCGCGGCGGCCGGAGCCCTGTGGGGAGCACATCTGGTCGGAGCCAACGACCAGGTGCCGAGCTGGGGCGAGAGCACGCTGACCAGACTCCGCGAACTGGCCGCGGATCCCGCGACCGGAGTCCGCGAGACCAGCGGGCTGGCCGCATCTACCGCCGACACCGCTGCCGAGCCCGGCTTCGCCAGCGGCCTGCGCGACCTGGTCCCGGCGGATCAGGCGAGCCTTCCCGCGGGCTATCTGACCGGCTGGCGGTACCGGGCGCCGATCGTCGCCATGCCGGAGTACCTGGACTTCCTGGTCGGCGAGGTGGTGGGCCGCGGCGGCACGGTGACCATCGGGAAGCCGTTAAAGTCCCTGACCCAGGCCGAGCAGGTCTCGACCGCTCCGGTGATCGTGAACTGCTCGGGGATCGGCGCCCGCGAACTCGCCGACGACGATGACCTGATCCCGGTTCGCGGCCAGGTCGTGGTCGTGGCCAATCCCGGCCTCACCGACTTCTTCGTCGGAGAGGAGGAGGAACCCGGACAGATCACCTATATCTTCCCGCACGGCGCCACCGCCGTCCTGGGCGGAACCGAGCAGCCAGGCGACGCGAGCCGGCAAGCCGACGCCGCGACCGCCAGCCGGATCCTCCGTTCTTGCGCGAACGTTGAACCTCGGCTGGCGGACGCGCTGGTGCTGAGCCACCGGGTCGGCCTGCGCCCGGTACGCCCGTTCGTCCGCATGGAAACCGAGCTATTGGGCGGTGGCCGCCACGTCGTGCACAACTACGGCCACGGCGGGGGCGGCGTCACGCTGTCCTGGGGCTGCGCTCAGTCAGTGCGCGATGAGGTGCTCGCGCTCCTGCGCTGATCTGACGCAAAACCCAATCCAAAGATCTTTTAGAAGCCTGGAAACATTGCGCGGAGTGTTTCCAAGTCGGCTGGCTTAGCCACGACGGTCGCCGGTGTGTGATCGGCGTCCAGCCGGCCGTAGGCCAGCCGTAGCAGCGCCTCGGCGGGCATCGTCACCGTGGCGGTGTCGGTGGTGTCGCCGTCGGTCGGCCAGTTACCCATGGCAACCGGGTCGGAGGAGGCCAACTGGTAGTCCCGATCCGGTTCGGTGGTCTTGATCCTGTACTTGCCGACCGGGTCCTGCGCCTTGCCCAGCCGCGGCGCCAGGAACTGCGGCACGTTGTCGATCAGCAGGTCGACGGCGTTCTGGGACACCGTCGCGGCGGGGTCGAGCGCAACCGCGACATCCCAGGTGTGCAGGGCGTGCTCGCCGAGCCGCATCCGGACCAGGCCGGCCGCGTCGAGTGTCATCATGCCGAAGAAGTCAAAGCTGATGCTCGCGAGCTCTTCATCGCTGAGCTGAGCCAGGGCCTGGACGTACTGGGCGTCGGTCATGATGCCGGCCGCTGCCTGCTCGTCGGCGCTCATCGCGTTCCACCGGTCCCAGACCGGCTGGAACGCCTCCCGGCCGACCGGCTCGGACTGCCCGAGCGCGACAGGGAGGTTCATCATCGCGATCTCGGCGCCGCTGCCCAGGTGGGAAAGCACTTGGGCGATGCTCCACTCCGTTGCGTACGACTTCCCGCCGAGCTGCTCTGGGGTGAGCGGCCCGACCAGGCCGAGCAGCCGCTCGTGTGACTGACGTAGCACGTCGATCCAGACGCGCGGGTTGGACTCCATGGTCCGGCTCCATTCGATTAGCCAGCACTGTGTTACCTAATGGGTACTGCGTGGAGATGATTGAGCTTTCATCTAATCTTGTCCAGTTTGGCACATCCGCGCTCGGCGAGCGGCACCAGCCGGCCGCGTACCGGCACGTAAAGTAGGCGAAATGAAGATCGGATTTGGCCTGCCGGTATCGGGGGCTTGGGCAACCCCGGGCAATATTTCCTCATTCGCCACCCGAGCCGAAGCGGCCGGCTACGCCTCGCTGTGGACGTTCCAGCGGCTGATCGTCCCCGACGGATCAGGCATGGATCAGGTCTATCAGAGCGTGCTCGATCCGATGGCCGCGCTGGCGTTCGCCGCCGCCGTCACCAGCCGGATCAGGCTCGGCGTCGCGGTGATCAACCTGCCGTTCGTCTCCCCCATTTACCTGGCCAAACAGGCTGCCAGCCTGGATGTGCTGTCGGCCGGACGACACGACCTGGGCGTGGGTCTTGGCTGGATGCCGGAGGAGTTCACCGCCAGCGGCGCCTCCATGGAGCGCCGGGGCGCCCGCGCCGAGGAGTATGTCGAGGTGCTCAGGACGATCTGGGGACCTCAGCCCTGCGAGTTCAGCGGCGAGTTCTACTCGGTACCGCTCGGATCGGTCAGGCCCGCGCCGGCCCAGCAAGGCGGGCCGCCGATCCTGCTTGGCGGTACGGCGGCCGCGGCGCTTCGCCGGGTCGGCCGGATCGCCGACGGCTGGGTCACCTCGAGCCGGGCCGACCTGTCCAAGATCGACGATGCCATCTCGGTGGTGCGGTCGGCGGCGACGCAGGCCGGGCGTGACCCGGCTGCGCTCCGGATCATCTGCCGCGGCGTCGTCCGCTCCGGCGAGCCCGTGACCGGCAGCGATGGCCGGCTGCTGCTGTCCGGCAGCAGCGCGCAGATCCAGGCTGACCTGGACTGGCTGGCCGCGGCCGGAGTGACCGAGGTCTTCCTCGACCTCAACTGGGACCCGCTCATCGGCTCGCCGGACGCCGAACCATCGGCCGCGACCGACCGGGCCTCGGCCCTGCTGGAGGCACTGAAGCCCGCCGGCTAACCCGGTTTTCAAGATCCCTTGCGGCCAGGGTTTCGTAGCCGTGGCGCGAGGCTTTTATCTCCGGTCTTGACCGGCTGGTAACCCATTGTTAAGTTCCGGCCGTGCGCAAACGTTCTCAGCAAGCCTGTTCTTGCTTGCGAAGTTGAACGTATCCGATCACCGACGAGAGGTGAGCACGTGCCTAACCGCTGGTCCCTGAACAGACGCTCCTGGGCGCTGGCCGGAGCCCCATTGCTGGCGGTCGCCAGCATGGCGGTCTTCGCTGCCGGCCCAGCCACGGCGCATATGACCGAGACACGGTCTAGCGCCACGCATACTGTCACGGCGAAGTCCGTCGTGCCGAACAAGACCAACATGATGGACTGCAACGGCTGGAGCAAGAAGTACAAGTCGGTCAGCCCCACCTTCCGCATGCACTGCGTCGACCCGAGGGGCAAGCCCAAGGGCGCACAGACCCCGTGGATCGCCGGCGGCAAGACTTATAAGAACAACGGCCGGTTCATGGACAACGGGCACTACGTCGGCCACGACGAGCCGAGCGTGAAGTTCATCTCGTCGGCGGCCGGGTCCGGCAACACGATGACCTACTACATGCAGATCCCGCACGAGCCGACCAAGGCGGCGACCAACAGCGGCAGCGTGGTCGACTACGCCCAGCTCAGCCCGGCCCCCTGGTTCGGGCTGCCGCTGTGCGACCCGAACTCCTACCCGGTGAACTCCTGCACGCCGCACAGCGATCTCAACATCGGCGCCAACCAGTCGGACGCGGCCGGCTCGGCGTTCATGGAATTGCAGTTCTACCCGCCCGGCTTCGCTCCGTTCGCTGACGATGTCAGCTGCAGCCAGACGTTCTGGTGCGCAGCGATGACGATCGACAGCCTGGAGTCGCATTTCGGCTTCGCCGACATCAACCCGAACTGCCCCGAGCCGGTGAACTTCGCGTTCATTCAGCGCAATGGCAAGCCGACCGGACCGCCGAGCCCGCAGAAGACAAACTTCAGTACGTTCACTCCGAACGCTCAGACGCTGCGGATCCACGACGGCGACGCCCTCCGGGTGGCGATCTCCGACCCGTTGACCGGCCCGAACGCCGGATTCACCATCACGATCAATGACCTCACCACGCACCAGACCGGCACCATGACGGCCAGCGCCAAGAACAACTTCATGAACACCGACGTCACGTCCTGCGATGGCACGAAGTTCACGTTCCACGCCGAGTACGACTCCGCTCAGGCGCAGAACCAGGTCCCGTGGGCCGCGCTGCAGGGCGGCGTGCTCATGCAGCAGGAGATTGGCCACTCCGAGGTGTGCACCTCGCTGGCCAACAAGGACCCGATCAGCCAGTTCGGCGTCACCGACCCCAACGTCTTCGACAACTGCGTCAACGGCAGCGAGGGCAAGAAGGACAAGGGTGAAGGTCCCTGCAACGCCAGGACCGGAGTCTGCAAGGGCGCGACCACGGAAGGAACGACCGGGCCGATCGCCTGTCCGAGCAACAACTTCGGCAGCGGCCAGCTGTGTGAGTACTCCGATGGCTCGTGCATGCCGCAAGGCAGCAGGCACGTGACGCTCGGCGGCCATGGCGCGTTCGAACACTCGCCGGTCAACTTCTGCCAGGCGGGCCGGTTCCAGAACGGTGACCTGGACTTCGACGGTATTCCTTACCAGAAGGGCAAGTGGCCGAACGGGTCCAAGAACAACCCGACCTCGTTCAGATACGCAGGGCCATTCACAGCCTCGGGGGCCTCGTACCCGACGGTCCAGTTCGAGACCCCGGTCGGCGGCTCGGAGTTCCTCTGTAACATCTTCGACGGCCTGAACTGTGACACTCCGCCGCTCGCGGCGAAGTTCTACCCGTTCTGGACGCTGACCAACAAGGCGGCGTCGGGCCAGGGCATCGGCAACGTCTTCAAGGGCAAGGGCCAGTGCATCTGGAACTTCGGCGACGTCATTCCGGGCGTCACGAGCAAGAGCCTCGGAAAGGCCGCGCAGTACGGCGCGCCAGCCGTGACTGTTTTCGGCGGCACGCTGATCAGCAATCCCGCCAAGAATCCTGAGGTGAACAACGGATGCCCGGCGCTGAAGGACCCGAAGCCGTCCGGGTGACCGGCGGCTAGCCTGTTAGCGAGAAGGCCCTGCCGCGAGCGTTCGCGGCAGGGCCGTTCGCGCTATCATCGGGTCATGAACTCCCAACCACGCCAAGCTCAGGTGCCCGCCAAACCAACACTGGACGGCATCGAGGAAAACTGGTCGCGGGTTTGGGATAAGGAGTGTGTAGTACAAGTTTGACCGCTCCAAGAGCCGTGGCGAGATCTACTCGATCGATACCCCGCCGCTAACGGCCAGCGGTTCACTCCACATCGGGCACGCCTTCTCCTACACCCAGACCGACCTCATCGCGCGCTTTCAGAGGATGCGCGGCAAAGAGGTCTTCTATCCAATCGGCTGGGACGATAACGGCCTGGCCACCGAACGCCGGGTGCAGAACTATTACGGCATCAGCTGTGATCCGCACCTGACCTACGATCCCGACTTCGTCGCGCCGGGCCCTGACCGGCCTAAGCAGGCCGCGCCGGTGCCGGTCTCGCGGCGAAACTTCATCGATCTGTGCCGTCAGCTCACCGAGCTCGACGAGCACGCCTATGAGCAAGCCTGGCGTCAGCTCGCGCTGTCGGTGGACTGGTCGACCAGCTACCGGACAATCAATGACGCCTGCTCGGCCGTGTCCCAGCGCGCTTTCCTGCAGGCCATCGCCGCCGGCGATGCCTACCAGGCGCTCGCGCCGGTGCTGTGGGACGTGACGTTCGCCACCGCGGTCGCCCAGGCCGAGATCGAAGACCGGCCGATGCCGGGCAGTTACTGGCGGCTGGCCTTTGGCTTGCCCGGTGGCGGCCTGCCCGCCGGGGAGTTGGTCGTCGCCACCACCCGTCCCGAGCTGCTGCCCGCCTGCGTGGCGCTGGTCGCGCATCCGGCCGACGAGCGGTACAGCGGCTTGTTCGGTCAGACCGCGTCTACTCCGTTGTTCGGGGTGGATGTGCCGATCCTGGCCCACCACCTGGCCGACCCGGCCAAGGGCACCGGCATCGCGATGGTCTGCACGTTCGGCGACACCACCGACGTGACCTGGTGGCGGGACCTGGCCCTGCCGACCAGGCCGGTGCTCGGGCCGGACGGCCGGCTGCTTACCGACCAGCCGGACTGGATCACCGATCAGGCCGGGCAGGCCGCCTATGCCGATCTGGCGGGCCGCCGGGCGAAGTCAGCGCGGAACCGCGTTGCTGAACTGCTCGACGCGGCCGGTGCGCTGCGCGGCGAGCCCGAGCCGATCACTCACCCGGTGAAGTTCTACGAGAAGGGCGACACCCCGCTCGAGATCATCACCGCCCGGCAGTGGTACGTCCGCAACGGCAGCGGCGACCCGCAACTGCGGCGGCAGCTAGTCCAGCGCGGCCGTGAACTTACCTGGCACCCGCCGCACATGCGGGCCCGCTATGAGGACTGGGTCAACGGCCTGACCGGCGACTGGCTGATCAGCCGCCAGCGGTACTTCGGCGTGCCGATCCCGGTCTGGTACCGGGTCGGCCCCGACGGCCAGCCCGATCACGAATCGCTGATCCTGCCCGCCGACGACGCGCTGCCGGTCGACCCGCAGGCGCAGACACCGGCGGGCTACGAAGAGGACCAACGAAACCAGCCTGGCGGATTCACCGCCGACCAGGACGTGATGGACACCTGGGCGACCTCATCGCTGACCCCGCAGATCGGCGGTGGCTGGTCGGTCGATGAGGACCTGTTCGCGCGGGTCTATCCGATGGACCTGCGTCCGCAGGCGCACGAGATCATCAGGACCTGGCTGTTCTACACCATGCTGCGGTCCCAGGTGCTTGAGGACGTGCTTCCGTGGAAGCACGCCGCGATCTCGGGCTGGATCGTCGACCCCGACCGCAAGAAGATGGGCAAGTCCACCGGCAACGCGGTCACCCCGGCCGATCTGCTCCGCGAGTACGGCGCCGACGCGGTGCGGTACTGGGCGGCCTGCGCCCGGCTCGGCGTGGACACCACGTTCGACCTGGCCCAGATCAAGGTCGGCCGGCGGCTGGCGATCAAGATCCTGAACGCGACGAGGTTCGTGCTCGGGTTCGAGGCTCCGGGAAAAGGTGCCGTGACTGAGCCGCTGGACGTGGCCATGCTCGACCGGCTCGGTGCCGTCATCACGCGCTGTACCGCCGCGTTCGAGGACTACGAGCACGCCAGCGCGCTCGAACTCGCGGAGCAGTTCTTCTGGCAGTTCTGCGACGACTACCTCGAGCTGGTGAAACCTCGCGCCTACGGCACCGACCCGGCCGCCGCCGGATCGGCTATCACGGCGCTGCGCTGCGCGCTGTCGGTCCTGCTCCGGCTGCTCGCTCCGGTGCTGCCGTACGCGTGCGAGGAGGCCTGGTCCTGGTGGCGCGAGGGGTCGATCCACCGCGCTTCGTGGCCTGAGGTCGGTGAGCTCCGCCTTGTGGTCTCCGACATACCTCAGCGCGCCGCGGCGTCGAGACCAGATGCCATCATCTTGGCTTCGCAACGGATTGATGGCACTGGACTCGACGCCGCGGCCGAAGCGATCGCAGCCATTCGCAAGGCCAAGTCGGAGGCGCGGCTGCCGCAGAAGGCGGAGGTCGCCCGGCTGATTGCGAGCGGGAAGCGGCAGCAGCTTGATCTGCTTTCCGAAGTGCTCAGCGACGTGGTCGGTGCCGGGCACGTGCTGGAAGTCGACCTGGTTCCCGCCGAGAGCCCCGAAATCGAGTACTCGGTGACCTTCTGAGGAGCTGGACCGGCCGCCAGAAGCCGGTCCAGCCTCCGGAAAATGGCGTCAACCCTGATGAATGCGCGGTTTCATCAGATGGCGCCGCAGATGAATCCGCATATTCATCTGGTTTCCACGGATGAATGTGCACATTCATCCTTTGGACCCACTTTGTGTCGGCGGATGAATGCGCACATTCATCAGACCAAATTGATCTTGCAATCGCTCGGGTCGATCACGAACCTTGACATCTAGCGCAATCCGGACACCAAGCAGCAGCGCGCGAAGTGCCCACCCTCCCCCCGCGCCGTCCTCGCTGCATCTTTAACGGCGCCCCTAGTCCGCCCTCACCGCTCTGGCCCGCTCGCCCCCGGAGGGAGCGCTCCGGCGAAGATCTAGTTAAACCGATTCATTCGTTCCATTGAATTATTCAAATCTGGCCGGCTAAGGTCTCTCGCGTGACCGATGCGGACCGACTGCGTGCTGCGGGGCTGCGGGTCACCGCTGCGCGGCTGGCGATCCTCGACGCGGTCCGGGCCGGGAATCATCCCGGTACCGACGAGGTCGCGCGGATCGCGCGAGAGCGAGTGGGGCACCTCACCCTGCAAGGGGTCTACGAGGCGCTTGGCGTGCTGACTGGGGCCGGCCTTGTGCGTCGTATCGAGCCGGCGGGAAGTCCGGCCCGATACGAAGCGCGGGTCGCCGACAACCACCATCACATCGTCTGCCGCCGCTGCGGCCACGTGACCGACGTGGACTGCGTGATCGGCGCCGCGCCGTGCCTGGAGCCCGCCGTGGCGGCCGGCTATGCGATCGACGAGGCAGAGGTGACGTTCTGGGGACTTTGCCCGAACTGCCAAGACCGACTAACCGAGCAGGCTGAAGGGGACCAAGCATGACTGACGACCACTTCGTAACCACGACCGACGCGGGCACGCCGGCCCCAAGTGACGAGTTTTCCCAGTCGGTCGGCTCCGACGGCCCGTTGCTGCTGCAAGATCATTACCTGATCCAGAAGATGGCCCAGTTCAACCGGGAACGGGTCCCCGAGCGAGTCGTGCACGCCAAGGGCGGCGGGGCCTACGGGGTGTTCGAGGCCACCGAGGACGTCAGCCAGTTCACCAAGGCCGGCCTGTTCGCCAAGGGCAGGCGGACCAACCTGATCCTGCGGTTCTCCAGCGTGGCCGGCAAACTCGGCTTCCCCGACACCGTCCGCGACCCCCGCGGCTTCGCGATCAAGTTCTACACCGAGCAAGGCAACTACGACCTGGTCGGCAACAACACGCCGGTGTTCTTCATCCGCGACCCGCAGAAGTTCTCCGACTTCATCCACAGCCAGAAGCGCCGGGCCGACACCCACCTGCACGACAACAAACATGCAGTGGGACTTCTGGACGCTGTCCACCGAGTCCGCGCACCAGGTCACGTTCCTGATGAGCGACCGGGGCACCCCGTACTCCTGGCGGCACATGAACGGCTACGGCAGCCACACATTCGGTTGGTACAACGCGGTCGGCGACAAGTACTGGGTGAAGTACCACTTCAAGACCGAGCAGGGGATCAAGAACTTCACCAACGACGACGCGGCCGCGATGACGGCCCAGGACCGGGACTTCCACATCCGCGACCTGCACGCCGCGATCAAGAACGGTGACCACCCGTCGTGGCGGGTGGAGGTGCAGGTCATGCCGTTCGAGGAGGCGGCGAGCTACCGGTTCAACCCGTTCGACTTGACCAAGGTCTGGCCGCACGCCGACTTCCCGCCGATCACTGTCGGTCGCCTGACCTTGAACA
>WNEY01004502.1_pt1 | contig 10613 bp, 11 predicted proteins | sample 5400531 | NCBI WGS metagenome assembly WNEY01 (sample SAMN13153338, study PRJNA577476) | soil metagenome | isolation source: 200 cm saprolite under Douglas fir tree site 1 | place: USA:California | collected 2015-04-18
CAGAATCTGGTCGATCGACATTCGGCCCAGATCCTCGGCGCGAAGGCCGAAAACCTGGCGGAAGGCCCGATTCGCGAACACCACCGACCGATCCGGCGCGAGCACGATCAGCGGGACCGGGAGCGCCGCGACCAGGTTCTGGTAGTAACGCCGTCCGCCCTCGACCAGCGCCAGAAGGCGCGCTACTTCCTTTGGTTTCCACTGTTCGAAGTCCACGCGCTCCATGAAAAGAGAAGAGTCCTTGTCTTCTAGTCTGGTGCCTGCGACAGGAGAGTCACAAGGTACTGTGGGGGGTCGGTGCGGGGTATTCAGTAATGGTACTGGGGGGTACCCGGGACGACTTACTGCAGCGGACCAGGGGTTTCGGCGATAGTACCGCCCAAACCGGCGTAGGTATCTTTCACGCGCACCACTTTATCGCCGGTGAAGGTCACGAAGGTGACGCGCCCCGGAGGTTCCCCGTAGATCCAGTCTTCCATTTCGGCCCCGTCCTTGGACTCGCGCGACTTCCGCAAGGGGCGCCCCACCGCCAGCAGGACCTGGTCGCGGTTCATGCCCACCACGGCCCGCTTGTCCCGAACCGCCGTTTGGATCTCCGGAGGCAGCGTCTCAATGTAATTCTGGGTGACGCTCTCCTTTGCGAAATCGAGGACCGGCTGTAGCATCTTCTTGATTTCGGCGGAAGTCACTTCGCCGATAGGTCCGCCAAACAGGAGCGCAATGGTGGTACCGCTGGGGGCGTTGGTCGGAGCGCCGCCACTGATCGGGCTGGTGGAGGTACCCATTCCGATCTGAACATGGTCTTTCCAACTGCCTTTTCCCCGCATCCCGTTATTCAGCACAAGAACGATGCGATCTTTGTCGATCACAACCTGAGTGATCTGGATCAGATCGCCGACGCGGCCGGCCGGCCCCAGCTCCTTGGCAGCCGCTTCCCACTTGGCCTTGTCCCAGGAGCCGTCGGTATTGAACTCCAGGGGCTTCTTGGAACGCGGCAGAAGCGTCTTGATGGTGGCGTATTCGGCGCTGAGCCCGCGCAGCAGCTCGATGCGCTGGTCCTCGGTCAGCTTCTTGGAATCGGCGCGCAGACCGGCCGCCGCAATCAAGAAAGCCAAGAGAACCGAGCCCAAGCGAGCCGAACATCGCCGCATCATTCCACACCTTCTTCCGGGCTGCTTCGCTCCGGGACAACCCGGTGCACCACGAAGAACAGCGCAATCACGATCGCCGTGGTGAACAGACTGCCTTCCAGACCGTAGCCGCCGCCGCTCCAGAGAATCCCAGTTCTCCAGTGGAGCTGATACCCGGTCACCCCTATTGTAAACCCGCTCAAATTGACGCCGAGGAGGGGCGTCGCCGCATTCCAGCCAAAGTGCAGCCCGATCGGGAGCCACAAAGCGCTGGTGCGCACATACGCATAGCCCAGCAGAACTCCCCACGCGATCGTATTCGCGACTGCCAGCGCCGTCACGTTCCGGTTGTTCAAATGCATCAGGCCAAAGAGAACGGCCACTGGGAGAATAGTCGCGAACTGGCCCAGCGTGCGGACCAGGATCTGGAATGCGTAGCCGTGGAACAGCATCTCCTCTCCCGCTGCTCCGAACAAGAGAACCAGCGCCACGAAAGTAAGATTCACCCAGGCTTTTTCGACGCGCGGCGCGCTCTGGAATGCCGCCATTTGCAAGACCAGAGCCGCGACGACGATTGCGACGGCCGCCCCTGCGGCAGCGGCGATGCCGGTGAACAATTCGCGCGTGGAGGTTTCCGTCCAGCCCAGACCGATGCCTGAAAGCTGACCGTGCTCATAGATCCGCAACAGGATGGCGTTCGCGACGGCCGCCGCGGCAAAGGTGGAAAGCGCCGACCCGATGAAATCGACCGTGACCCCCGAAATCAGCCACGGAAACAGGATCATTCCGCTCCACGCGATCATCACGAACAGGCTGACGCGCAAAAGAAGGCTCAGCTTTTCAGAACTCAGCCGGAAGGAATGGGCGCTCATCGCGGCTCCACTTGCCGGCGCAACACGAAAATCATCGCAACCGAGATGACCGCCCCCAGCGCCGCGCCTCTAAGGGCCGCGTCCGGCAGCCAGCGCGACCAGAAGTAGAAAGCGACCAGCATAGCCAGAAACACAAAACGTAAAGCCCTGCGTGCAGCGCCGTAGGAGAAACGCAGGGTGACCCAGCCGGCTATCAGCGCGAGCGCAGTCGATGCCGTCAACCCCAGCAAGCCGGCCTCACCCAGGACATCGAGCTCGGGCAGCCGCAGCCGCCTGCCCCGGCTGATGCTCACCGTAGCGACGCCGGCGATCAGCATCACCACAGCCAGGCCCTCGCCGTAGATCACCGCTTTGGCCACACGCCGAAGCGCCGCCTTCAACGAATCCGACCGCTTTTCAGCAAACGCTTCCGCCGCCGCAGGGCCCGCGAACAAGACGCCCAAGCAGGCGTACGCCGCAGTCATGACGGGATCCAGAAAGTCCAGGCCCTTGGTCCATGGGAGAAGGACTCCGAAGACGGCGATCAAGGCGACGTAAAGAAGGACGGTCGGCACGCAGGCTGGCCCAGTGAAAACATGGTAGCAACCTGGCGGCTATGTCCTAGGGACCCAAGGCTAGGGCAGCGCCCTATGCCCAAGATAGGGGAAAATTGTCTAAGGCTGCGGCGCTAAACAAATGACTCCGGCAAGTCGATAACACAAATAGATATGTTGGACAGGCGTGTTGAAACCCGGCTATTGTGCGCGGATCTGGTAGACGTGCAATGGAAGGACCCCAGCGGCCGGCTCCGGCGCAGCGTCGCGAATCTGGAGGATATCTCGCTTTCCGGCGCATGCCTGCAAGTGGATCGTCCGGTTCCCCTGGGCACGAATTTCCGGATCACCTACCCCAACGGCAAGCTGAACGGCAAGGTGAAATACTGCGTTTTTCGCGAGATCGGCTATTTTCTCGGGATCGAATTCGAGCCGGGTTCTCAGTGGTCGCAGCGCAGCTACCGCCCGCAGCATCTGCTGGACCCGCGGCGCCTGGTAACCCGCGCCATTAACCGGCTCAAACCGGCTGAACCCGCGGCCGAAACCGCCAATTGAGCTCTACTTTCTCACGGCCACTTCGGTCACCGCGCTCCAGGTAAACTCCACGAAGCTGTAGAGCGAGGATTCGAGCAGCCGCTCGACGTCGCTGTGCGCCCCGAAGTTGACGCTATCGCTGTCCGTCGCCGGCGGTCCGATGCCGTAGCACAGGACTCCTTTGGCGCGGAGCTGCGCCATGTCGGTTGCGCCGGTGAGCATCATGGGTAAGGTTGTGGATCCTGGGTACACGCGCTTGGCGGCCTGTTCCAGCGCCTTGAACATTTCGGTGTCAAGCCGGGACGGCGCCGATGGAGAGCGCGTTTCATCCGCCATCGGCACGACCTTTACGGCCGGGTCGCCGATGACGCGCTGCATTTCAGCGAAGAACTTGGGGAGGTCTTCGTCGGGAACCGCCCGGATGTCCACGGTGGCCTCGGCTTCGGAAGGAATTACGTTCATCCGGAAACCGGCCTTGAGAATCGTGGGCACAACCGAAGTCCGCAACATCGAATAGCGCTCCGGTTCGTTCACGGCGAGATACCGCTGCGTCAAGGACGAACGCTGGGGATTGGTGAGCCCGTTGTAGCGCGCCGCCTTGTCCGGCGGGCTGATGGACGCCAGCTTTTCGAAGTAGGTGCGGGTGGTGTCGTTCAGGCGCATGGGCGTCTCCCAGGTTCCGATCTTGGCCACCGCGGCCGACAGATGGACCAGGGCGTTATCCACGCGCGGAACCGATCCGTGTCCCGAAGTTCCGTTGACCACCAGCCGGACACGGCGGGGAACCTTCTCGGTGGTGGCGATGCCGACCACCTTCACGCGCGAGCCGTCGAGCGTCGCGCCGCCGCCTTCGGAGAGCGTGAATTCGGCGTTAATCTCGTCGAAATGCTGCCCCACCATGTAGTCGATCCCGGGGCCATTGGTGCCCTCCTCACCGGACTCGGCTAGAAAGATCACGTCGCGGTCGAGCTGGGCCTTGCTGCGCTTGAGCAGCAGCATCACCATGAGGTTCGCCGCCAGCTTATCTTTATCGTCGCTGGTGCCCCGCCCCCAGACATACCCATCCTTGAGAACCGCCGCGAAGGGGTCCACCGGCCACTTCTCGCGCTGGACGCCGACCACGTCGGTGTGGGCCATGAGCAGAATCGGCCGCTTCTTCCCGTTGCCCCGAATGCGGGCCACCAGGTTGGCGCGCGCAGGTTCGAGGGCGAATACCTTGGCGGGTATTCCCTCTGATTCGAAAACCCTCTTCAGATATTCAACGGCTTTGGTCTCGTTGCCAGGCGGATTGCTGGTGTCAATTTGTACGAGCGACCGGTAGTGCCGCAGGATTTCGGCTTTCTGCTTGGTCCAGTCGACCGTCTGGGTTTGCGCCAGGGCGGCCGAGGCAAACAGGGCGACGAGCGCGATTTTATTCATCTGGCCGACGAGTGTAGCACAGCCCGCGAGGCGGCTAATTCTGCGAATATAAGCCGATATAATAGGTTTCATGGCTTCGGTTGTCGAACAACTCCCGGGGCGGCCGCCCACGGCCAAGGCGCCGTCGATTTCGTGGGCAGCTTTCGCCTGGTTTTCCGCGCTCCTGGTAGCCGCTTATTTCCCAGTGCTGAAGCACTTGGTGGAGCAATGGAGCAACGATGAGAACGTTAGCCACGGATTCTTTGTTCCGGCGGTTGCGCTTTACATTGCCTGGCAGCGCCGCGGCAGCATTCTCGCGATCGGGCGCCGGCCGGCCTGGTGGGGTCTGGCGATCATGGCCTGGGGTGCGTTGCAAGGCTACGTCGGCGTGCTGGGGGCCGAACTGTTCCTGCAGCGGACTTCATTCCTGATCACGCTCGTGGGCTTGCTGCTGGTGGTGGGCGGGACCCAACTGGTGCGGGCGCTGGCTTTCCCGCTTCTTCTGCTGCCCTTCATGATCCCCATTCCGGCGATCGTCTACAATCAGATCACTTTCCCGCTCCAGCTGTTCGCGAGTCAGGTTGCCGAGACCGTCTTAGGCTGGATCGGAATCCCGGTTTTGCGCGACGGTAATATTCTTGAACTGGCCAGTCAGCGGTTGTCGGTGGCGGAAGCCTGCAGCGGAATCCGCAGCCTTTTGTCGCTTTCGTTTCTTTCCCTGGTTTACGCATACTTCTTCGACCACCGGATTTGGATGCGCTGGGTGTTGTTGATTGCCACTGTGCCCATTGCAATTTTGGCCAATGCGGGACGCGTCACAATGACCGGCATCATGAGCGAGATCAATCCGGAACTGGCGCGCGGATTCTTTCACAGTCTGGAAGGCTGGATCATTTTTCTGATCGCGCTGGTGATGCTGGTAGGACTGCATGTGGTCATCAACCGCGCGGCGAAATGGGTGTCCGTCAAGGAGCAAAGCGTTGTTTAAGTTCTTACAATCTTCCGCCGCGATAGCGGCTACCGCGTTCCTTGTGATCCAAGGGGCGCTCCTTTATAGCGCCAACCGGCCTGAGACCCTCCCATCGGGCCGGCCGTTGGCGGCGGTGCCGGCCATGCTCGGCTCCTGGCAGTTGACCCAAGAAGGCGTGGTGGATCAGGAAACGCGGGACGTGTTGCAGGCCGATGATCTTCTGAACCGGTATTACAGCGACGGGCGCACCGGTGCGAACTTTTTTGTCGCGGCCTTCCGCTCCCAGCGCACCGGGAAGGCCCCGCATTCACCGAAAAATTGCCTCCCCGGGAGCGGATGGGAGCCGTTGGCCTCCGATGAGTATTCGTTCGATCCGGGCGTGGGCGCGCCCATCACTGTGAATCGTTACGTAGTGACTCACGGGAATGACCGGAGCCTGGTGCTGTACTGGTATCAATCGCGCGACCGCGTGGTTGCGAGCGAATACAAAGCCAAGTTCTGGGTAGTGGTCGACTCCATGCGCTTGCATCGCACCGATACCGCCCTGGTCCGGGTGGTGGTGCCCATCGTCGATCGCGATGAGGAAGCCGCAACGAAGGCGGCCTCCGATTTCGTGCGATCCTTTTACGGAACGCTCCGGCAGTATCTGCCGGCCTAGCCCTGGCCTAGCCCGCCACATTTACTTTCAGCAGTTTTATCTCACCTGCCTCTCGCACGCCCCTACATGCTGGGCTCGGAAGGAGTGGCCCGCGTGGTCGATCCGCAGCGCGATGTGTCGCTATATATCGACTAAGTGGCGTGTCGCGGAGATATATCGTTGTGGGGCCGGGCCTGCCCGGCCGCTACAAAACCGGTGGGATGTAGGGGCGAGGCAGGCCTCGCCGGACGCCGGTAACGAATTTGGGCCCGGCCTTACTCGACCACTTTAGCGGAGGAAGCCAGACTGCTTCGCGCGGCCCGTCTCTGTTGCCGTTGCAACTCGAGCAACTCCCGGCGGCGCCGCAGTTTCACGTGCGTATCCACCTTGCGCCAAAACTTGCGGAAATAATCAGCGGCCGAAACCAGGGCGAACAACACCACCGTCCACATCGCGAGCATCGAAATTTCATTGAGCGCGGGCCAGCGGATTCCGGCGATCACCAGCGCGATGGCCGCCACCTGCGCCACCATCTTGCTCTTGCCCAGCTCGCTGGCCTCGATCGTGTAGCCCCCGGCCGCCGCAATCGATCGCAGGCCGGACACCGCGAATTCGCGCCCGATGATCAGAATCACCATCCAGGCCGGCAGGCGATGAATATCCACCAACGAAATCAGGGCTGCCGAAATCAGAAGCTTGTCCGCGATGGGATCGAGCAGCGTGCCGACGGTGGTGATCTGTCCCCAGCGGCGCGCCAGGTAACCATCCAGCAGGTCGGTGGCGGCGGCCGCCAGAAAAATCAGCAACGCGAAGGTGTCGCGGGAGAGGCGAAACTCCCCCATCCAGGGCGCGGAAAAATCCTCGCCCAGCAGCGCTGCTACCAGCAGCGGCACGAAGAAGATTCGCAGAAGCGTAAGCAGGTTTGGCCCGTTCATCGGACGTTATCTAGATCATAGCAGTGCCACCGAAAAGCCGGGACAGCTCATTCCACGCGTTTCGCAACGGAGCGTATTTGCCGGGGAAACGCGCGGACGTTCCGCTTTTATTAAACCTATCGGGGGGCCACCAGATATTTCGAGAGCCGGCGCCGGACCGATTCCGGCGCAATGGCTGCGATCTCGCAAAAGTCATCGGAATAGCGCGTGGAAGTTACGCGCGCATGCTGGTGCAGAAGGTGCATCGGACCGCCTTCGGCAACCGGGATCCGGAACGTGCATTCCAGAACCGGATCCAGAACCAGCGTATCGTCGATTTTCTGAAGCAGCGCCTCGAACCCCGCTCCGGTCCGCGCTGAAATCGCCACCGCGCCGGCCGGCTGATGCTCGGGGTCCTGGAGGATTCTCCGCGCCAGAGCCGATGCATCGGGTTCATCGGGAATCTGGTCGATTTTATTGAGCACCAAAATTTGCGGCGTCGACTCCGCGCCAATTTCCTGCAACGTGGCCAGCACATGCGCGGTGTGTTCCGGCGCTTCCGGCGAGCCGGCATCGACCACATGCAGCAGAAGCTCGGCTTCGGTCACCTCTTCGAGCGTCGCGCGAAAGGCCTTCACCAAAGTTGTGGGAAGATTGCGGATGAAGCCGACCGTATCGCTCACCAGCACTCTGCGCCGCGAGGGCAAGGTGATATGCCGCACGGTGGGGTCGAGCGTGGCAAACATTTTGGAGTCGGCGAGTACTCCGGCGCCCGTGAGCCGGTTGAACAAAGTCGATTTCCCGGCGTTGGTATAACCCACCAGCGCGATGGTCGCCAGCGGGACGGCTTGCCGCTGGCGCCGCTGGGTGGTGCGGCCGCCGCGCACCCGCTCCAGATCCTTCCCGATCGCCTGAATGCGCTGGTGAATGCGCCGCCGGTCGGTCTCGAGCTTGGTTTCGCCGGGTCCGCGCGTACCGATGCCGCCGCCCAGCCGCGACATCGCCGCGCCGCGCCCGGTTAGCCGGGGAAGCAGGTAATTGAGCTGCGCGAGCTCCACTTGCAGCTGGCCTTCCCTGGTCCGCGCCCGGCGCGCAAAGATATCAAGGATCAACTGCGTGCGATCCAGAATCTTCACATCCAGCGCTGTTTCCAGGTTGCGTTGCTGCGTGGGCGTAAGCTCGCGGTCGAAGATCACCACGCTGGCATCGTGGAAGGGGATCAGCGCCTTCAGCTCCTCCACTTTTCCGGAGCCGATCTGGGTGGCGGAGTCTACGCGCGAGCGCGATTGAATCTGCCTTTCGGCAATCCGCGCTCCGGCCGTGAGCGCCAGCGAGGCCAGCTCTTCCAGTGATTCTTCCGCGCCGGCCGGCTCGCGATCAAGTGCCGAAGGCGCCCGCTGCCGGCCGCGGCCCGTCAGATGAAGGCCCACCAGAATCGCAACTTCTTCTTCTGCCGGCAAATGCGATTCTAGTTCTCGCCTTCACTCGGCGGCGCGCCGGGTGAGTGATGCCCCCCCGCCGAAGCAGCACTCGATTGGGGCCCGGCGTGGAAGGGCTTGGAAACAACCACGGTGGAGATCGCATGCTTGAAGATCAGTTGTTCCTGATTGTTGGTTTCCAGAACCACGGAATACTTATCGAAGCTCTTGATGCGTCCCGAGAGCTTAACCCCGCTCATCAGATAAATCGTCAGGAATGTCTTGTCTTTGCGCGCGTTGTTTAGAAATACTTCTTGTATGTTTTGCGCTTGTTTTTCCATGGGAATTTCCTTTTTTTACCACCCGCGGAGCCTCAGCTTGCCTGCCCCGGCCCAGTGAAATGCATCCATGCCATCATCATATCGTAAGGGAAAGACGACGATGGACCGGGTCGTCCGTCTGAAAGAGAGGCTGCGGGAAAACACTTGGACATACCGCTCCCTCACGGTCGCGGCTCGGTAACTGAGCCGCGCGCGTCAGCAAGCGGTTTCAGCGTGTTTTTCCGCAGCCTTTAAGAACCGGCGCTCGGCTTGAAATGCCCCCACTACCCTAGTTTTCCCCCACCACCTTCTTCAGATCGGCGATGGTCACTAAGCGCCCGTGGAGCGGCGTGATCTGCTGCACATCGAGCTTCAGGCGCTTGATGTTGTCGTTCAAATTGATGTTTTCCTTGGTCGGCGGAGCGGCCGGCGCGTTCGCGGGAGTGGGATTATACACATCCGCCTCGATCAGCACCTTCTGCTTGGGCAGATAGCCGAGCAGCATCGTGTCGGTGTGGTTGCTTCCCTGCAGGTGATAAAGCTCCAGGGTCTGCGTGCCGTCGGTGAGCACGCGTTTGTCCGCCACCGCTTCGACCACCGGCTTTTTCGGCACCTTGGCCAGCCGGTCGGGATTCAGCGTGTGCGGCATGGCCCACACTTTCTCGTAATACGGCTTGTTATCGGTGCTGGTGAGAATGGTGGCTCCTTCGGCTACGCACGCGCGCAAGCCTCCGGAATGATCGAAGTGGTTGTGCGAGTTGATCACGTAGCGGATGGGCTTGTTGGGAATCGTCTTCTTGACTGCGTCAAGAACCGCCACGGCGCGCTCGTCATTCAGCGGGCATTCGACCAGCGCCACGTAAGTTTTGAACTCGACCGCCACGCTGTGATGGGTGCCGCCCGTCAGATACCAGACGCCGTCGCCCACTTTCTGACTTTCCACCTTCACGGGTGGCGGGGCTTGCGGAGCCTTCTCGACGCTGTCGGGCACCGGAAAGACAACGTATGGGTTGTTGGCGTCGGTCTTGCTGATCGTCAGGTCCATCACCGGATATCCACCCTGCTTCTGAACGATGCGCGAGGGGAACATCACGTCGCTCTTGATCTCGCCCAGGTCCTTGTAGCCGGAATACGTGGTTTCGGTGACCATGTCGCCCAGCACCGGATTGTCGGTGCGCGTCTCGACCCGCTCCACCTCGCTCTTGCCGTTCAGCGTCACCTTCGCGGTAATCCCGGTCAACGCGCCCGAGTATGGGAAGGTGATGACCGTGGCTCCGCCTTCGGTGGTGACTTTCGCGTTCGCGCCGGCGCGCTCCGCCATTTTGAGCACGCCGAACGGCAGCGTCCACAATTGCAGCAGACGGTCACTGGCGGCGCCGGGCGCAGGAGCCGCGGTGGTGCCGGGCGCGAAACCGGCGCCTGGGGCCGACTCATTCCACGCGAATTGCCCGCTCACCACCTGGATGAGACGCTGCGGCGCGGCCAGCGGCAATCCTCCACCGCCCTGCACCAGCCCGTCGGGGTTAGAACGCATCATATCCACGCGCATGGCCGGCACCGCATAGCTCAAGCTGGCGTGATACGTGGTCTTGAATGGGGGCCAAGGCTGGTCCGGCTTGTACGACTGGCCGAACGCGTACGTCGATCCCGTGGCCCAGAACTCCAGCGTATTGATGGCGTCAATGCGGGCCGGCCCGCGGATCATCCCCAGGGCGTATTCGGCCTTTTTAATCGTGGCCGCAGCGTCCTGCGCGCTCACCGATGCCATGCTGAGCGCCGCAACCGTGAAGCAATTGAACAGGCGACGAGTCATTTTAATGATGCTCCTTGGTGACCAGATGCGATAAATCCCGCTCGACGCAAGGCAGCGATTCCGGCAGCGTCGCT
>WNEY01004503.1_pt1 | contig 10613 bp, 9 predicted proteins | sample 5400531 | NCBI WGS metagenome assembly WNEY01 (sample SAMN13153338, study PRJNA577476) | soil metagenome | isolation source: 200 cm saprolite under Douglas fir tree site 1 | place: USA:California | collected 2015-04-18
CCCTTCGGCGTGACGTAGAGGAGACGCTGGCGACGATCGTTGGCGCCTTCCTTCTGGGCCACATAGCCCTGATCGATGAGCTGCTTGAGCACGCGCCCGAGCGATTGCTTGGTGATCTTGAGGATGTCGAGCAGCTCCGCGACCTTCATGCCGGGATTGCGGTTGACGAAGTGCAGCACCCGGTGGTGCGCGCGCCCGAAGCCGAATTTCGCCAGCACGTCGTCGGGATCGCCGATGAAATCGCGATAAGCGAAGAACAGAAGCTCGATGATGTCCCAGCTCGGCTCGCCTCCCCGCGGCGCGCGGTCCGCGCCCGAAGACGCCCGATTGGTCGCAAGTGGGACAGTTAGGTCAGCCATATTGACATATTTCGATCAGATTGTTACCCAATAACCGGCCGGCACGAAAGGATCGTGCCGCGCCGCCCTGCCCCCGGAACGGAGATTGCGCCGGAAGCGCAAGCACGCTCTCATGGGCGGCCGAAAACATACCGGGTGTCGGCTCGGGACGCAAAAGCGGAAGCGACGGCGGCGCGGGACGCCAAACGCGCCCGGTGCCTGAAAGCGCGACCCAAGGTCCGAGGAGGAAGTGCCATGGCGGAACAATCCTACGACCGGCTCGACGGCGTCATCTGGTATGACGGCAAGCTCGTGCCCTGGTGCGATGCCACCATGCATGTGCTCACCCACGGGCTGCACTACGCCAGCTGCGTGTTCGAGGGCGAGCGCGCCTATGGCGGCGACATCTTCAAGTGCACCGCGCATTCGGAACGGCTCAAGCGCTCGGCGCAGGTGCTCGATTTCGAAATCCCCTACACGGTCGCCGAGATCGACGCGGCCAAACGCCTGGTCCTGGAGAAGAACGGACAGCAGGACGCCTATGTGCGGCCGGTCGCCTGGCGCGGCTCGGAGATGATGGGCGTCTCGGCGCAGAACAACACGATTCACCTCGCCATCGCCACCTGGCAGTGGCCGAGCTATTTCGATCCGGCGCAGCGAGCGAAGGGCATCCGGCTCGACTTGGCCGACTATCGCCGGCCCGATCCGGCGACCGCGCCGGTGCTCGCCAAGGCGGCGGGGCTCTACATGATCTGCACCATCTCCAAGCACAAGGCCGAGCGCAAAGGCTACGCCGACGCCATGATGCTCGACTGGCAGGGTCGCGTCGCCGAATGCACCGGCGCCAACATCTTCTTTATCCGGGACGGGAAGATCCACACCCCGATCGCCGACTGCTTCCTCGACGGCATCACCCGGCGCACGGCGATGGAGCTCGCCAGAAAGCGCGGCATCGAGGTGATCGAGCGGCGCATCCTGCCCGACGAGCTGACCCAATTTTCAGAGTGCTTCATCACCGGCAGCGCCGCCGAAGTCACCGCGGTGTCCGAGATCGCGCATTGGCGCTTCACCCCCGGCAACATCACCCAGCAGCTGGCGAGCGACTACACCGCCGAGGTGCAGCCGAAGGGCAAGGCCGCGGCGGCTTAGTTCGGCGCGTTTCTCGCCAATCCAGACCTGCCGGCCCGCTATTCGCGCAACGCCGGGCTCAATGCGCCGGACCAGGCCACGTTCTATGCCGGCGAGGACAAGGGCTATATCGACTACCCGGCGTTGGCGGGCTCCTGACGTTTTCCCGGTCGCAATCATTGGGTCTCGTGGAGAACGCGACCCAACTACTGCTGAAAAAAGAAGGCCGCCGAGAGGCGGCCTTCTCACTTTTGCGGATCAGTTCGATCTCAGTAGCGCGCCTCGAAGGTCGTCATCTTGGTCACGTCCGGATAGAGCACGCCCACCGCGCCCTTGAGCGCGGAACGCGGGTTATACCAGATCGCGCCCTCGCGGGTGATCTCGATCTTCGGCAAGTCGCCGCGCTGCACCGCCGGATAGAAGGTGAACTTCTCGGTCTTCGGATCGAACTTGATGATGGCGCCGCCCATGGCGCCGTCCGCGATCCACATATTGTTGTCCTTATCCGGCCAGATGTCGTAGGGCTCGGCGAAGGCCACCGGCATCTTGTATTCGACCATCTTGCCGGTCGCCGGATCGAGCTTGCCGATCTTGCCGTTGCTGAACACGCCGTACCAGACCATGCCGTTCTTATCGACGCTGCCGCGCCGGATCAGGCAGAACGGGTCCTCATAGGCGGTGAGCACCGGATATTCGGTGAACACTTCCTCCTTCGGATCGAATTTCGCCATCCGGCATTGCGTGAATTGCGACATCCAGATGTTGCCGGCCTTGTCCTTGTCGACGCCATAAGGATACGAGTTCGGGGTCGGCGGCTCGTAGAGCGAAATTTTCTGGGTCTTGGCGTCGAACTTGGCCAGCCGGTTGCCGTTGATCACGGCCAGCCAGATATTGTCCTCGGCGTCGACGATCGGATCGTGGCCGCGTCCTTTCAGATAGCCGCGCGAATCGATCGGATAGCGGTCCATCTTTCCGGTCTTGGGATCGAGCCGGCCGAACTTGAAGCCGACGGTCTCGCCCCACCACACGATGCCCTTGGAATCGACGGTGATGCCGTGCGGGATGCCGCGCTCGGGAAGCAGGTAGCTCTCGAACTTCACCGTACGCGGATCGAGCTTGACGATTCCGTTGGGCGTGCCGCGGTCGGTCATCCACACGTTGCCGTCATGGTCGAAATACGGATTCTGTCCGATCGGCCGCGCGTTCGGCACATTGGCCTTGGGCATGTCGTATTCGATGTACATGGCTTTGCCCAAGGCTGCCTCGTCGAGCGGCATGTCGGCATCGATGGCGAGCGCCCGCTTCTTCCCAGTCGGATTGAGGTTGGTCGCCAGGTAATCGAGCAGCAGCTGCCGGTTCTTGACCGACAGCTTGCCGGGCGGAACCGAGGTATCCATCCCGTTCAGGCGCTTGCTCATCATGTTGATGGCGGCATCCCAGCCGGCGCGATCCAACTGGCGTACCGCAAAGAAGTTCACCCCGTGGCAGGACATGCACACCTGCTCGAGCACCGCGCGACCGGGGCCGGGCGGATAGACCTTGTCGTAGTCGTAGTGGAATTCAACGTCCTTGTCGGTGATCGTCGCGCGGCCCGGATAGGCCACCACGGTCGACGGCCCATTGATCCCGGCCTTGGGAGCCGGATCGGCGTCCTTGAGCACGAAGTCGGCCTTCACGCTCGTGCCCGCCTGCACCTTGATCTTCTGCGGGTCGGAGGCAAAGCCGCGCCGCGCGACCGTCACGTCATAGTCGCCCGGGTAGAGGTTGACGGCCTGGTACTTGCCGCCGGCCGTATAGACCATGAAGGTGACGCCCTTCTCGGCATTGCGCAGGTAGACCTGCGCGGCGGTGAACGGCTTCGATGCCGTCACCGTTCCGCTCACGACACCGGTGCCGGGGATGGTCGACCCGTCGGCCGCCGCCGCGGACCCGATCGGCAGTGAGCCGCAGGCGAGCAGGGCGAGCACTTTCACGATGCCGAAGCGAAATCGCTTGAACATGGCATTTTCTCCCTGATGACGTTTTCTTGGTTGGCGAAATTCCGGGCTGGCCGAACGTCATCGGACAGTCCGCCGCAACGCATTACAAGCACCAGCGCGGCGGCATGGAGCCGCCGCGTAGCTCAATCCCGCACGACCACCAGCCGATCCGTTCCGGATTCCCCGCCCCACGCCTCGCCCGGCCGTCCCAGCATCTGGCGCACGTTCGCGCTCTTCTTGTCGCTCGGGAACGTCGCGTAGGTTTCGGTCTTGGGATCGAAGCGCTGGATGGCGTTGGCGGCCCAATCGGTGGCCCAGACGCGATCCTTGTCGTCGACGTAGATCGAATAGGCCCCCCACTTGCTCTGCGGCATCGGATAGCTCGTCCACGTCTTGGTCGCCGGATCATAGCGCCCGATGGCCCCCGCTTGCCAGAAGCTTACCCAGATGACGCCCTTGGAGTCCGACCAGACGCGCCGGGGCCCGACCCCGGGCTTGGGCGGCTCCACCACCGTCACGGCGCCGGTCGCGGTGTCGATCTTGGCGATGTGATCGCCGGCGAGCGATGCGTACCAAACGTCACCCGACGGGGTGGTGGCGATGCCGTAGGGCCCGCGGCCCTTCGGCGACGCCCAGGCGTCGACCTTGCCGGTCTTGGGATCGACGCGGCCATAGACGCCGCTCTGGCCGGTGAACCAGACCACGCCGGTCTTGTCGATGGTGGGCGTGTTGAGGTTGGCGGTGGCAAATTCCTTCGGCAGCGGAAAGAGCCTCACGGCCCTGGTGGCGGGATCGACGCGCGCGATGGCGTTCTGGCCGCCTTCGGTGACCCAAGCCGCGCCGTCGGGACCGACGACGACGCCGTGCGGGGCGGCATTGGCCCCCAGCGGAATCTCCTCGTTCTTCTGCGTTTTCGGATCGAAGCGTCCGAGGACGCCCTTACGCTGACCGGTGTACCAGACGGCGCCGTCCGCTGCCGGTGCGACATCGTGCGGGAATGCGCCTTGCGGAAGCTGGTAGAACGTCATCTCCGCCGCCGGCGCTGTACCGGCCGCGGCCAGTGCCGCAGCGGCAATCAAGGCACGGATCATGACGTATCCTCCCTCTGCGTGCGCCGGCGGGTCCGTAGGTCCTAGCTCGTCACTCCGCCGCCTCGCGCCGGCCGGGCGGCTTGCTCCAGCGATCGGCGAGCGCGTCGTCGGATTGCTTGGCGTCGACCCATTTCGTCTCGCGGTCGCCCTTGCCGTCCGCGTATTCCACCTGTTTCCAGAACGGCGCGCGGGTCTTGAGATAGTCCATCAGGAATTCGGCGGCCGCGAAGGCGTCCTGCCGGTGCGATGATGCGGCGACGACCAGCACGATGTCCTCGCCCGGCACGAGGCGGCCGAAGCGGTGAATCACGGTGACGCCGAGCAGCGGCCAGCGTCGCTCGGCCGCCTCGACGTGGCGCGCGATCTCGGCCTCCGCCATATCGGGATAATGCTCGAGCGTCAGCGCCGAAAGCGACCGGCCGTTCTCATCGCCGCGGCAGATGCCCGTGAAGGTGACGATGGCGCCGATGTCGGTGCGCCCGCGCGTGAGCTTCGCCGCCTCGGTCGCGGCGTCGAACGGCTCGCGCTGCAGACGGACGGTGGCGGACATCGACCCTTACTCCGGACTTCACCTCTTGCCGTTGCGGCAAGCGGCGAGACTAACCCCCCGTCATGGGCGGGAAGAAGGCGATCTCGCGGGCGCCGACGATCGCCGCGTCGGCCCGCACATGGGCGCGGTCGATGGCCGCACGGATCACCTTCGGATTCTCGAACGCATGGGCGTATTCCTCGCCGCGCCCAGCGAGCCAATTCATCAGGTCGGCCACGGTCGCGATCGCGGCCGGCGGCTCGAGCTCCTCCTCAGGCTTGCCGACGCGCTCGCGCACCCAGGCGAAATAGCGAATCTTCAACGCTCAGTCCTCGATCAGGTGGCGCACGCCGGCGCGGAAATAGTCCCAGCCAGTGTACAGCGTCAGCAGGGCCGACAGCCAGAGCAGCGTGAGCCCGATCGGCGTCACCACCGGCACGACCGCGTCGCCTGCCTTGCCGGCAATCAGGAATCCGACGGCGATCAGCTGCAGCGTGGTCTTCCACTTGGCGAGCTGCGTCACCGGCACGCTCACGCGCAACTCGGCGAGGTATTCGCGCAGGCCCGAGACCAGGATCTCGCGGCACAGAATCACGATCGCCGCCAGCAGCGACCAGCCGCGGATGGTGCCGTCGGCGGCGAGCATCAGCAGGCACGACGCCACCAACAGCTTGTCGGCGATCGGGTCGAGCATGCGGCCGAAGGTCGATTGCTCGCCCCACTTGCGGGCGAAGTAGCCGTCGAGGACGTCGGTCACGCCGGCGGCGATGAAGATCGCGAGCGCGACCCAGCGCAGCCACAAGCCGCCCTGCAAGATGTCCTGCCAATAGAGGCAGGCAACCACCAGCGGGACCGCGGCGATGCGGGCATAGGTCAACAGGTTCGGAAGCGCGAGCGGGCGCGCCACCACCACAGGTCTCGATGCGACGGCTTTCATGGCGCGAAACAATACCCTTCCTGGCCCGGCATCAAAAGGAACGCCCCGGCGCATTCCACATCAACTTTTGCTCACCATCTCCGACCGACCGCATAAGCACAAGCGACAACCGTCGGTTCCCTGCACGGCGCTAGTGCGGTGGATTTGAAGTTCCTATCAGTTCTTGCGGCGAGTCCGTTTAGGAACTTCAAATCCAAAAACCGCACTAGAATCATAACATTGCTAGTGTCCCTTTGATTCCGAAGTTCGCATCAGAACGTGCCGTGAACTCTTGCGAACTTCGGAATCGGGACACTAGAGTACCGCGCATGCGTGGCGCGCATGCGACGTCACACCGCCCGCTCGTGGAAGAAATCGTAGATCTTGCGGGCGGTCTCGGCGCTGATCCCCGGCACCTTGGCGAGGTCGGCGGGGGCGGCACGCTCGATCGCCTTGAGCGTCCCGAAGTGGCGGAGCAGCGCACGCTTGCGGGTCGGCCCGACGCCGGGGATCTCCTGCAGACCCGCTTCGCGGATATCGCGCCTTCGCCTTGTGCGGTGAGACCCGACGGCGAACCGGTGCGCCTCGTCGCGCAGCCGCTGAACGAAATACAACAGCGGGTCGCGTGGCTTGAGCTTGAACGGCTCGCGCCCGGGCATGAAGAACGTCTCCTCGCCAGCGTCGCGATTGGGACCCTTGGCGATGGCGACGAGCGGTACGTCGGTGATGCCGAGCGCGGTGAGCGTGTCGTGCGCGGTGGAGAGCTGGCCGCGACCGCCGTCGATCAGCACGAGACCCGGCCACGGTGACTCGTCCTCCTCGTCGCCTCCCGCGCCGTCGATATCGGTCGGCGCCCCGTCTTGCCGGGGCGCAAGGCCCGGAACCGCCTCGACCGATGCCGGCGCCTCAATTGCAGGCTCGTCGATTGCAGGCGTTTCGATTGCAATCCTGGGCGAGTCCCTGATCAGCCGCTTGAAGCGGCGGCTCAAGACCTCCCGCATCATCCCGAAGTCGTCGCCCGGCACGAGATCGGCCGAGCGGATGTTGAACTTGCGGTACTGATTTTTGCGGAAGCCCTCCGGTCCCGCGACGATCATGGCGCCGACCGCGTTGCTGCCCTGGATGTGGCTGTTGTCGTAGACCTCGATGCGCCGCGGCACCCGCGGCAGCCCGAAGCGTTCGGCCAGCGCTCCCAGCAGCTTGCGTTGCGAGGACGTGTCGGCGAGCTTGCGTCCGAGCGCCTCGCGCGCGTTGGCGAGCGCGTGGTCGACGAGGTCCTTCTTCTCGCCGCGTCGCGGCACGCTCACCTCGACCTTGTAGCCGCTCTTGGTGCTCAGGGCTTCGGCCAGCAACGCGCGCTCCTCGATCTCGTGCGAGATGAAGACGCAGCGCGGGCACGGCTTGTCGTCATAGAACTGCGTGAGGAATGCGCCGAGCACCTCGCCCGGCGCGAGCGAGCGGTCGGCCTTCGGGAAATAGGCGCGATTGCCCCAGTTCTGGCCGGTGCGGAAGAAGAACACCTCGATGCAGTTGAAGCCCCCGTCCTGGTGGACGGCGAAGACGTCGGCCTCCTCGACGCCGCGCGGGTTGATGCCCTGGTGCGACTGCACCGCCGACAGCGCCGCGAGGCGATCGCGATAGATCGCGGCGCGCTCGAAATCGAGCGCCGCCGAGGCCTTTTCCATCGCGCCGGCGAGCTCGTCCTGGACCGCCTGGCTTTTGCCCGACAGGAACGCGTTGGCCTCGCGCACCAGCTCGCCGTATTCGGCAAAATCGATCTCGCGGGTGCAGGGGCCGGAGCAGCGCTTGATCTGGTAGAGCAGGCAGGGCCGCGTGCGGCTTTCGAAGAAGCCGTCGGAGCACGAGCGCAGCAGGAACGCGCGCTGCAGCGCCGTGATGGTACGGTTCACCGCCCACACCGAGGCGAAAGGTCCGTAATAGTTGCCGGCCCGCCCACGGGCGCCGCGATGCTTGAGGATCTGCGGCGCCCAATGGTCGGCGGTGATCAAGATGTACGGAAACGACTTGTCGTCGCGCAGCAACACGTTGAAGCGCGGCCGCAGCCGCTTGATCAGATTGGCTTCGAGCAGCAGCGCCTCGGTCTCGGTCGCGGTCGAGACGAATTCGAGCGCGGCGGTCGCCGCGATCATGCGCTCGATGCGCGGGTCGTAGCCGGTGGGGCGCGTGTAGGCGATGATGCGCTTGCGGATGTTCTTGGCCTTGCCCACATAGAGCACGTCGCCGCCGGCATCGATCATGCGGTAGACGCCGGGCGAGGACGGCGCGTGCTTGGCGTGGCGCGCGATCGCGGCGCGGCCGGCCGCCAGCGGTCCCGCCGCCGAAAGATCGATCGCGATTTCCTGCTCGAGCTCGGGCAGCGCCGCGTCCTCGTCCTCCTCGACGAGCGCGGTGGCCGGATCGACGTCCTGCTTGCGACCGTTCATGGCTGGGAACGTAAGGTCTCGGCCGGTCGCGAGCCACCGACGCGCAGCCCGTGTGGACAGGAATTCGTGCGGTTGACCGGCCACCGGTGGGCGTTCTCGGGCGACGGCAAGCGGATCGAAAACGAGTGGACGGCCGGGAGCGGCGGCCCCCGGGTCGGTGCCGACATCGGCGGCTGGTTTAGCCTCCTCAAGTGCATGGTAAATGGAACTTAACCGACAGCGGCACCGTATACGGTCTCTTAGCCATCGCCCGCGTTGGTTAGCTTACGATTCATTTTCGCTTAACCTAAAAATCCCGATAACTTTACTTATGAAGTTCATGAAATCGTCGTCATTTCGCCCGTCATCGGGCGCCGTCCGTCCACGTTGCCGATAGAGAAATCGCCTGCCGTGTGCGGGAGCGGACCGCCGCGGATGGGGAGGCCCAAGTGAAGAAGGCCGTATTTGCAGCGGCGGCGGTCGGTTTGACCGTGGCGGCGGGCGCGGCATGCGCTGCCGATCTCGCGCGCGCGCCGTATTACACGGCGGCGGCGCCGCTCGGCGCCTACGCCTGGGCCGGCCCTTATCTGGGCGTCAATCTCGGTTACCAGTGGGGCTATACGACCAACAATCCGACCACGCCCGCCGGCCTCGCTGGCGGCGTGCAGGCCGGATACAACTGGCAGACCGGCCAGTTCGTGTTCGGCGGCGAGGCGGACATTACGTTTTCCGGCGCCGACGACACCTTCGCCCCGTGGAAGTTCGCCAATCCGTGGTTCAGCACGCTGCGGGCCCGGGCCGGCTTCGCATTCAACAACGTCCTGCTCTACGGCGCGCTCGGCCTGGCCCTGGGCGGTATCCGGGTCGAGACCGCCGGCGGATCGGACCGCAAGACCCATGCGGGCTGGACCATGGGCGGCGGCGTCGAGGCCGGCGTGACGCAGAGCCTGTCGGCGCGCGTCGAGTACCTCTATGTCGACTTGGCGGATCAAACCTATGCGTTGACCGGGGCCGCTGGCCTCGCGTCGCATCTGGTGCGGCTGGGGATCAACTATCGCTTCTGATGTTCGGCTCTAGAAAGTAATTGATAAGTATTTATTTACTATATCTCGCCACAATCTCTAACTTTAATTCACTTATATGGCGATATTGATCGGATATAAGCCGCTATATCAACATTATGTTTGATAATAGCTGTGTCTTTCTTGCACTAGACTTTGCGACAATTGAAACTACTCTGCCGGCCATGGTCGTGTCAGGAGGGTAGGGTTATGAGACGCGTGCTTGTTGCGAGTGTGGGTTTGTTGGCGTTCAGCGCGGCGATGGGAGCGGCGCAAGCCGCCGATCTAAACCGCCGCTATGCGCCGCCGCCGATGGCCCCGGTCTACGCGCCCGGCTACAACTGGACCGGATTCTATGTCGGCATCAACGGCGGCGGCGGTTGGGGCCGCTCCAGGTGGGATACGGTCGACACGTTCGATCTTTCAGGCGGCTTCATCGGCGCTACCCTCGGCTACAATTGGCAGTTCGGCCAAGTGGTGGTCGGCGCGGAAGGCGACGTCGCCTGGTCCGGCATCAAGGGCACCACCACGACGCTGTGCCCCTTCGGTTGCGAAACCCGCAATTCGTGGCTCGCGACCGTGCGCGGCCGGCTCGGCTATGCCTTCGATCGCTTCTTGCCGTTCGTCACCGGCGGCCTCGCGGTCGGCGACATCAAGGCCAGCACACCGTTCTTCCCGGGCGGCAGCATCAGCACCGTCGGCTGGACCGTCGGCGCCGGCCTCGAATTCGCGGTCGTGAGCAACGTCACGGTCAAGGCCGAGTATCTCTACGTCGATCTCGGCAACTTCAATTGCGGGCTCAATTGCAACCTGCTGGCGAACGGCAACGTCTCGTTCCACACCAGCCTCTTGCGCGCGGGTCTCAACGTCCGCTTCTGATCGATTTGCGGACCGCAGCCGCAGTGAAGCCCCGGATTAGATCCGGGGCTTTCGTTTGTCCCTGCGCCCCAACGCTGCGCGTTGATGCTGCTGTCTAGAGCATGATCCCGAAAAGTGGACACCGGTTTTCGGAAAAGATCATGCTCCAGCAATAAGCTAGAGCGGGATGACGATTCGACGAAAAGTCATCCCGCTCAGCCCGGCGGCGGCTTGGTGGCGGCGAATGCCGGCACCCGGGCGGCGAAGCCGTCGAGCCATGCCACCAGCCG
>WNEY01010600.1_pt1 | contig 10613 bp, 11 predicted proteins | sample 5400531 | NCBI WGS metagenome assembly WNEY01 (sample SAMN13153338, study PRJNA577476) | soil metagenome | isolation source: 200 cm saprolite under Douglas fir tree site 1 | place: USA:California | collected 2015-04-18
AAGCACGGCAAGATCGAAGGACTGAAGGTCTGCCTGGTGGGCGATGTGCTGCACTCGCGGGTCGCCCGGTCCAATCTCTGGGGACTGACCAAGCTCGGCGCCGAAGTCGCGGTGTGTGGACCGTGGACGCTGATGCCGCGGGGCATCGAAGAGCTGGGCGTGAAAGTCTTCGGGCGCATCGAAGAGGCGATCGAGTGGGCCGACGTGCTGAACGTGCTGCGCCTGCAGCTCGAGCGCATGGAGAAGGGCTTCATTCCGAGCGTGCGCGAGTACTATCGCGTCTTCGGCGTGACGCCGGAGCGCCTCGCGCGTTCGCCGAGAGCGATTACGATCATGCACCCCGGCCCGATGAACCGCGGCGTCGAGATCGACTCGCGCGTGGCCGATGGGCCGCACAGCGTCATTCTCGATCAAGTCACGAATGGTGTCGCAGTGCGGATGGCCGTGCTGTATCTGCTCGCCGGGGGACGCGCGGAGCTGGCCGAGGCGGCCAAGCGGGGCGCCGAGTGACTCCGCCGATCTTGCTGCGGGGCGGGCGGGTTATCGACCCCAGCCGCGACATGGACGGGGCCGCGGACGTGTTGATCCAGGACGGGAAAATCGCGAGCGTCGGCCGCGGGCTTTCGGCCCCCGATGGCACCCTCGTCCGCGACGTGAAGGGCAAAGTCGTCACGCCGGGTCTCGTGGACCTGCACGTGCATTTGCGCGAACCCGGCAACGAGGACGAAGAGACGGTGGCGAGCGGCGCGCGTGCGGCTGCCGCCGGCGGATTCACGGCGATCTGCGCGATGCCGAACACCGATCCGGTCACCGACAACCAGGCAGCCGTCGGGTTTATCGTGCGGCAGTCGGGCCGCGCGGGACTGGCGCGGGTGTACCCGATCGGCGCCGTGTCGATCGGCCAGAAGGGCGAACGGCTCGCCGAGTTCGGGGAGATGGTGAGTGCCGGCGCCGTCGCCGTCTCGGACGATGGCAGGCCGGTCGTCTCCAGTCACCTGATGCGCACCGCGCTCGAGTATGCGCGCACGTTCAACATTCCCGTCGCCGATCACTGTGAGGACCCAGCCCTCGCGGCCGGCGGCGTCATGCACGAAGGCCTGGTCTCCACACGACTCGGCCTGAAAGGCATTCCCGCCGCCGCTGAAGAGATCATGGTCGCGCGCGACGTGTTGCTGGCGGAATTGACCGGCGGCCATGTCCATCTCTGCCATATGTCGGCTCGCGGGTCGGTCGCCATCATTCGGGAGGCAAAGGATCGTGGCATTCGCGTGACCGCCGAGGTGACGCCGCATCATCTCACGTTGACCGACTACGCCTGCGAGGAGTACGACACACACGCGAAGATGAATCCACCGCTGCGCGAAGCGGCCGATATCGCGGCGCTGCGCGGCGCCCTCAAAGACGGCGTCATCGACTGCATCGCCTCCGACCACGCGCCCCACGCGTACGACGAAAAGGAAGCGGCGTTCGACGACGCGCCATTCGGCGTTGTGGGCCTGGAGACCGCGTTTGCCGTCGCGCACACAGAGCTGGTGGAGGGAGGCGTCTTCACACTGCCGGAGCTCATCCGCCGCATGAGCACCGAGCCGGCGCGCGTGTTCCATCTGGCGGGGGGTACACTTGCGCCCCGTGCCGTCGCCGATGTCGTGGTGTTCGACACCGCGGCGAAGTGGTCGGTGGATCCGGCGGCATTCCATTCCAAGAGCCGCAACACGCCGTTTGCGGGCCGTGCCCTCACGGGGCGCGCGATCCTGACCATCGTGGGCGGCGCGATCGTTCACGATCTGGATCAAACCGATACACGATGAACAGGGGCGCGGTGGCCCGGCGCATGGCGCTGTGCTGCCGGCAACTCGCAGCGCAGGGCTTGATGGCGGGCCGCGACGGCAATCTCTCGGTGCGACTCAGTCCGGAACGGGTGCTGGTCACACCAAGTGGATTCATCAAGTCGCTCGTGACGCCCAGCGACATGGTCGAAGTCGATCTCTCCGGGAAAACACGCCGGCGTAGCTCCCGCAAGCCTACCAGCGAGTTGGAGTTACACTTGCGTATCTTGCGTCACCGGCCCGACGCTCAGGCGGTGGTGCACGCGCATCCGCCTGCCGCTACAGGCTTTGCCGTTGCGGGCGAGACGATTCCGGGCAATTTGTTGCCGGAGCTTATTTTCGTGGTGGGTCCGGTGGCGCTCGTCCCCTTTGGGATGTCGGGCACTCCGGAGCTGGGTGACCAAGTCGTCCCCTATCTCGACAAGCACGATGCGCTGCTGCTCGCCAATCATGGCGCCGTAACGATGGGCAGTACGCTCGATGAGGCTTGGATTCGCATGGAAACTCTGGAGCACGGCGCGCGGATCATCCTTGCCGCTCGACAAGTGGGTCAACCGCAGCCTCTGAGCCTCGAAGCAGTTCGTGTGTTGGTGCAGCAACGGGAGAAGGATGCCTAAGGGACCGTCGAAAAGCGCTGCCGCGATTCAGCGGCTCCTGGAAGAGCGTCGCCAGTACGAGGCGTGGCTCGCGCGCATCACTGCGACCGCGGACTCGGCGCCCGAGCACGTGCGGACGCGCGTGCGCGCCGATTATGAGGCGCGGCTGAAGGCCGTCACAGAAGAATTGCGGGCCCATGCCGAATCCGCGCGGCAGCTGATCGCGCAGCGCAAGGAAAACCTCATCGAGCTTCAGAAGAAGGAAAAGGCGGCCGCCGAGCGCCTGGCCGAAACGGAGTTGCGGCACGAGGTCGGCGAATACGACGAAGGGCAGTGGGCGCAGGTCCACAAGGACGCGCTGGCCGACCTCGGCGCCGTGCGCGACGAACTGATGGACGTCGAGCGCGACATCACCCGGCTCGAGGAGCTGGACACGCTCGTGAAAGCGAAACCCGCCCCGGCCGCGCCGCGTGCCGGAACCGCATCCAGATCACCCGAGAAGCCTCCCGAACGCCGGAAGACGCCAATCGACGAGCTGGCCTTCCTGAAATCAGTCACGGAAGATGATCGGACACCCTCGCCGCGGCGGGCAAGTGGGGCGCAGTATCAGCCCGACGACGTACTAGACGGAACGCCGCTCGCACCGATCGACGAAAACGCGCCTGTCGAGAAGACACTCAAGTGCAAAGAATGCGGAACGATGAACGTGGCGACGGAGTGGTACTGCGAGAAATGTGGCGGGGAATTGGCGGCGATGTAGTTACGCCGACGCCTTCTCCTTGAGACGCTTTACCAATGCCGCGAGGCGGGATTTCTGCCGGGCGGCGTTGTTTTTGTGGATCAGTCCTTTGCGCGCGGCTTGGTCGAGCACGCGGGCCGCGAGCGCATAGGCAGCCGCCGCGGCGTCGGCAGTCGCGGCCGCGCGTACGTGCTTCAGCGCGGTGCGCAGTGGAAAGTAGGCGGTAAGTTGCGTCGGGTCAAGCGTATACATATCTTTGGCGGTCACCTACCCGAGTACACGCTATCTCGTTCGAGTTTCTCCTCTGGGCCCCCGTGTTGCTGTTTTCGATGGTGGCCCATGAATACGCCCACGCCGAGGCGGCCTATCGGCAGGGTGATTCCACCGCCTACATGCTCGGGCGGCTGACGTTCAATCCGCTGAAGCACATCGATCCCTTCATGACCATCCTGCTCCCGATCATCACTGCGGTCGGGTCGAGGGGGCTATGGGCGTTCGGGGGGGCCAAGCCGGTGCCCGTGAATCCGCGGAACTACCGGCACTACGTGAGCGGAGACATCATCGTCTCGCTGGCCGGCATTGCCGTGAATCTCGTGCTCTTCATCATTTTCACGGCGCTGTTCGCGACGGTCGGGACAATCGCTCCGGCGTTGCCATCCTTCACGCCGACCCTCGAGCTTCTCCAACGGATGATGTACTACGGTCTGTGGTACAATCTCGTCCTGGCCTTTTTCAACCTGATTCCGATCCCGCCGCTCGATGGCAGCCATGTGTTCTACCATGTGCTGCCGCCGGGCGCGGGTATGCAGTACCGGCAACTCCAGCGCTACGGGTTTCTCCCGATCATGCTGGTCAGTTACATGCTGCCGGGTGTCGTGCGGTTTTTCTTGTGGCCAGCGTTCCAGCTGCGCTTCGCCGCACTGCAGGTGATCTGTCCGGTGGCGCTGGGACACGGTCTCCCTCCCTACATCATGTGTTCATGAGCGGGCCGATCATGCGGGATCAGGCAGGCTTCGTCGTCGAGCTGGAGAAGTTTTCCGGCCCGCTCGATCTGCTGTTGCACTTGATCCGCGAAGACGAGGTCGACATCACCGACCTCCCGATCGCGAAGATCGCGGATCAATTCCTCTCGGTCATCGCCGAGCTGGGCCTCAATCAGGCGGCCGATTACCTCGAAATGGCGGCGCGCCTGTTGCGCATCAAGGCGCAGATGCTGCTCCCGCGCCGGCTCGGCGACGACGAGTGGGAAGACCCGCGCGCCGAGCTGGTGCGCCGGCTGCTCGAGTACCAGCAGATCCGTGAACTCGTGGACTGGTTTGGCCACGCCGCTGAGGTGCGCGCCGAGCGGTTTGGGCGCGGCTACGAGGCGCCGCCTCCCGACGCGCCTCCCGCGCCGTTGCAGATCGACTTGAACGATCTGCTCGCGGCCGCCGAGCGCGTCATTGCGCTCATCCCCGAGCCGATGCTGCACCGGGTGGTGCCGCGCCCGCTCGACGTCGAGGGCGCGACGGCGCGGATCCAGGCGCTCCTCGCCGAGCGCGAGACGTTCGGCTGGCGCGACGCCGTCGGGGGGGGGCCAGAGGCGACGTTGGCGGACGTGCTGTCGACGTTTATCGCCCTGCTCGAGCTCGCCAAACGCAGCGCCCTCACGCTGTCGCAGCACGAACCATTCGGCCCGATGGTGATCACGCGTGCAATCCCTCGCGAAGCTGCTTGAAGCCGCGCTGTTTGCGGCGTCGCGCCCGCTGACGCTGGAGGAGCTGGCGTCGCTCGAGCCCGAGGCCGGTGAAGCTGCCATCCACTCGGCACTGGCCGAGCTTCGTGCCGCGTATGACATGGAGCATGGCGTCGAGTTAGGTGAGATCGCCGAAGGATGGCAGTTCCTCACGCGGCGCGAGTATGCCGAGACGATCGAGCGCGCGCAGTTTGCGCTGCGGCCACGCCGGCTGTCCCCCGCCGCGCTCGAAACGCTCGCGATCATCGCGTACCGGCAGCCCGTCGGGCGCCTCGAGGTCGACGAGATCCGCGGCGTCGATTCGGGCGCCGTCATGGACAAGCTGGTGGAGCGCGGCCTGATCGAGGTCGTCACGCGCGGCGCAGGCCTGGGCCGCCCGCTGCTCTACGGCACCACGCCATCGTTTCTGGAGATTCTCGGTCTGAAAGACCTGGAGGACCTGCCGCGGCTCGAGGAGCTGTCGGTGGCTCTCCGGCGCCCCACGCCCGTCGACGAATCCGAATGACCCTCATGCGCCTGCAGCGCGCCCTGGCGCGCGCGGGCGTCGCATCACGCCGCAAGGCGGAAGATCTGATCCGCGCCGGCCGTGTGCGTGTCGATGGCGAGACCGCGACGATCGGCATGAGCGTCGATCCCGACGCGCAGAAGCTCACCGTCGACGGCCGCCCCGTGCGCAGCGCGACGCGCACCACCTGGCTCGCGCTCAACAAACCGATCGGCTACGTCGTGAGCCGGTCCGATCCCGAGGGACGCCGCACGGTGTTCGGGCTCCTCCCAAAGGTCCCCGGTCTCACGTACGTTGGACGGCTGGACGTGATGACCTCCGGGCTGCTGCTCCTGACCACGGACGGCGCGGCGGCCCACCGGCTCATGCATCCGCGCTACGAGGTGCCCCGGACCTACTGGCTGGGCGTGCACGGAGCCGACGCGGGCGCGATCCGCACGGCGCTCGCGCAACGGATTGTGATCGACGGCCGCGCCGTGCGCGTCGTCGAGTCGCGCGTGCGGCCGCAGGGGAAGTCGGTCGAGATCGAGCTGACGCTCGCCGAAGGGCGGCAGCGGATTGTGCGCCGCATCGCAGAGGCGTTGGGGCTCAAAGTCGAATGGTTGCACCGCGTGTCGTACGGCCCGGTCCGCCTCGGCAAACTGGCGGAGGGCCACTGGCGGGAGCTCACCAGGCAGGAGATCGGAGCGATCGAGCGATTACATGGAGCTCGCTGACCGGACGGTGATGCTGTTGGGCGGGAGTGGCCTGGTCGGCCACGCGGTGGCGCGCCGGGTCCTGGCGGCGACGCCGGCGCCGCGGCGCCTCGTGCTGGTCGCGCTGTTCGAGGATGAAGTGCGGGCCGCCGCGCGCGCGCTCGAGCCGGACCGCGGCGCTGTGACGATCGATGTCGAATGGGGCAACGTGTTCATGCCGGCGCCCGTCGCGCGACTCGACATCGCCACGATCATGGGCAACGGCGAGCACCGCGCGCTGGTGCTCGACGATTTGCTGGGCGATCTCAGCGACGGGGTCCTGGAGCGCAACCTCTTGTTTCGCCTGTTGGTGCGCTACAAACCCGACGCAGTCGTGGATAGCATCAACACCGCGACTGCGTTTGCATATCAGGACATTTTTCAGAGCGCGCGTACGCTGCTCGCGCGCGCGCAAGACAGTGAGGTCGATCGCGCGACGGTCGAGCAGCATCTGCTGCGTCTGCCGTTGCCGCAGCTGATCCGTCACGCGCAGATCATCACCGAGGCGCTGCGGCGCGCCGGCACGCAGGCCTACGTGAAGATCGGGACGAGCGGCACGGGCGGAATGGGATTCAATATTCCCTACACGCATTCGGAGGAGCGGCCCAGTGCCCCGCTGCTCACGAAATCGGCGATCGCCGGCGCGCATTCGATGCTGCTGTTCCTGCTGGGACGCACGCCCGACGCGCCGGTGACGGTGGAGATCAAGCCGACGGCGACGATCGCGTGGCGCGAAGTGGCGCACGGACCGGTGCGCCGGAAAGGGAAATCGATCCCGCTCGTGGATTGCGAAACGCCGATCCCGTTGCAAGAGGCGTTTGCGCCCGGGGCACAACCGTGGCGCGACCTCGGCCGGCCACTCGCCGGCGTGTACATCGACGTCGGCGAAAATGGATTGTTCGCCCGCGACGAGTTCGAAACCGTCACGGCGCTGGGACAGATGGAATTCATCACGCCGGAGGAAGTCGCGGATTACGTGATCATGGAGCTGCAAGGCCGGCCGACCGGGAAGGACATCGTGGCCGCGTTGGACGCCTCCACCGCGGGCCCGACCTATCGTGCGGGAATGCTGCGCCGCAACGCGATCGGCCGCCTGCGGTCGCTCGAGTCGCGCCACGGCCACCGCGGCGTAGCCTACGAAATGCTGGGGCCACCCCGGCTGACCAAGCTGTTGTACGAAGCGTACTTGTGCAGGCGGCTGCGCTCGAGCGTGCGGGCGCTCGCGGAGAGCCGGGCGAGCGAGCTGGCGGCCGCGGCCTACAAGCTCGTGCAAGACGAACCGGCGTTGCGGCAGCACATTATCTCGGTGGGACTGCCTATCGTGACGCCGGACGGCAAGCACGTGTTCCGCGGGAGCACGGTAGTCGTGCCGCCCACGGCCGAATTCGATGCGTTGAGCGCAGCGCCACGCGGCTGGGTCGACTTGCGGCCGGACCAGTTCGGCGTCTGGGTGAAGCGCGCGGGGGAAATGGTGCGCGCGGGGGACGCGCGCGCCGCGGGACCGCAGGGATCGGGCAGCGATTTCGACTGGAACGCGATCGATCCCGATGAACCGATCGAGCCGTCGCGCTTCGCCACGTGGGTCTTTACCGTCGAGGACAAGGGGACGCGAATCAAGCGCTGATGATGGCGATCGATACTGGAGCAGTAGACCGCGCGCTCGGCGCGATCGGCACGACTTTCCGGCTGACGCGCCTCTATCCGCCGTCCCATCCGGCGGTGCTCGAAGCGATGCGCCAGATCACCGCCTCGCTGTCGGGCCTCGCTGCGCTGGGGACGGTGGAGTGGAAGATTGGCGCGACCGGTCTGCATTGGCATGGCCAGCATTTGCTGCCGCGCAACACGCAGGTTGCTGAGCTCGCCGGACTGCTGTTCGCGCGCGGCATCCGCGCGATTCAACTCAATCCCGGTGTTACGCCCGAGCATTGGCTCGGCCTGTTCGGTGTTGCGGTGGGCAACGTCGCGCCCGATGACCACGTCCTGGGGCGAATTACCCTGCACCTGGGCCGCCGCGCGACCCAGCGTCTGTCGGCATCGCGCGCGCTCGGCGAGGTGACGCCGGTATCGGCAGCGACGGTCGCCGCCCCCTCGCCGCCCCCATCGGAGCCCGTTTTCGTCGCCGCCCCCGCTCCTGCGCCGCCGCCTTCGGAGACAGTCGGTCCTGCGCGCTCGAGCAGCGTGTTCCGGCCCGATGTCCTGCCGCCCGATGTCGAAGCCCGGCGAGCGGTCACCGCGTTGCTGGCCGCGTCGACACCGGAAGAACAGCGCGAGAACATCGAACAGCTGCGTCGTCTCGCGCCAGACGTGATCGCGTTGCGCGACATCGGCGCGGTCGCGGAGGTCGTCGCCGGTCTCGATCGCTCACTCGGCAAGATTCAGGATGCCGCGATTCAGGAGGCGATCGGCGAGGTTGCGGGGGCGCTTGCGGACGAGACTATAGTGGAGCGTATGGTGACGCGCCTGGGGGAGCCCCGTGTCCCGCCCGCCGAGCGCGCGCATCTGGTGCATGCGGTCGGCGCTCTGGGCGCTGTGTCCGCCGGACTCGTGGTGGATGCCTATCTGCATGCGGCGCCGGAGCGGCGCGAAGCGTATCGCGCGGCGATGCGGGCAGCGGGCGAGCGCACGGTGGAAGTACTGCAAGGCCAGATCGATAGCAAAGTGCCCGAGGTCGTCGCGGCGGTGGCCGAATTTCTTGGGTTGAGTGGCAACTCGCAGGTCGCTGAGGTGCTCATTCGACTGACGCACCACGGCGACGAGCGCGTACGCGAAGCGGCGCTGCTCGGTCTCGCGGAGCTGGGCGGGCGCGAGATCTCGCGGCCGGCGATGCCGGCGCTCAAGGACGAATCGGTGCTGGTGCGCACGGCAGCCGCGCGCGCGGTCGCGGCAGCGGGCGACGTGGGCGCCACGACCGTTCTGGTACGCCGGCTGGAGCAGGAGAAAGACGAAGGGGTATTGGCTGCGTTGCTTACGGCGATCGGCCAGCTCGGCGCCAAGGAAGCATTGGAGGTGCTGGCGAAATATGCCGAGCCGGGTGGAAGGCCGCGTCGCACGCCGTTCGTGCGGGCCGCGGCGATCGAAGGTTTGGCGCGACTGGATCGCATGGAGGCGAAGGCGTTGCTGGAACTCTACGCACGAGACAAGGAGCCGACAGTGAAGCGGGCAGCGGAAGCGTCTCTGAAATGACGGCACGCACGGCAAAGACGAACGACGCGGTGTTGACACAGACCATCACCCGCGAAGTCGCGAAGCGCGTCGTCGGTCAAGAGGTCATGGTTGAGCGGCTGTTGATCGGCCTGCTCACCGGTGGCCACATTCTGCTCGAAGGCGTCCCCGGCCTCGCCAAGACGTTGGCGGTGCGCACCGTCGCGGAATGCCTGAAGATCAGCTTCTCGCGCATCCAGTTCACGCCGGACCTGCTCCCTGCCGACGTGATCGGCACGATGGTGTTCGACCAGCGCTCGCAGGAGTTCTATCCCAAGAAGGGGCCGCTGTTCGCGAACCTCGTGCTCGCCGACGAAATCAACCGCGCGCCGGCCAAAGTCCAGTCGGCGCTGCTCGAGGCGATGCAGGAAAAGCAGGTGACAATCGGTGGCGAGACCTTCTTCCTCGGCGAGCCGTTCCTCGTGCTCGCGACGCAGAACCCGATCGAGCACGAAGGCACCTATCCGCTCCCGGAGGCGCAGCTCGACCGCTTCATGCTCAAGGTGCGCGTCGGCTACCCGACGCGCGATGCGGAAAAGGAGATCGTCGGGCGCATGGCGTCGGGCCGGCCCATCGAAGTCCAGCGCATCGCCGAAGCGGACGACATCCTCGCGGCGCGCAGCGCGATCGCCGAGCTGTTCATGGATCAGAAGGTGGTCGACTACATCGTGGACGCGGTGCGCGCGACCCGTGAGCCGCAGGCGATCGGCTTGGCGGAGCTCAAACCGCTGATCGCCTTCGGCGCCTCGCCGCGTGCCTCGATTTATCTGGCGCAAGCCGCACGCGCGCACGCCTACCTGCGGGGGCGGGCGTTTGTCGTGCCCGAGGACGTCAAGGCGATGGCGTTCGACGTGCTGCGCCATCGCATCCTGCTCACGTTCGAAGCCGAGGCGGAGGACGTGGACACCGACCACGTGATCACGAAGATCCTCGAGGCGGTCGGCGTGCCGTGAAGTACGAAGGACCAGAGCGCCGCAAGACGGTGAGGTCCCCGGTCCAGGCCCGCCGACGGGCCGTGACCGCGGACGTGCTCAAGCAGGTGAAGGGGCTCGAGCTACGGACCCGTAACCTCGTCAGCACCCTGTTCTCGGGCGAATACCGCTCCGTCTTCCGCGGCCAGGGGATCGAGTTCGCAGAGGTCCGCGCCTACCAGCAGGGCGATGACTTCCGGGCAATCGACTGGAATGTCTCGGCGCGAATGGGTCATCCCTTCGTCAAGACGTTTATGGAAGAGCGCGAGCTCACGCTCCTCCTCATCGTGGACCAGTCCGGTTCGC
>WNEY01004506.1_pt1 | contig 10611 bp, 10 predicted proteins | sample 5400531 | NCBI WGS metagenome assembly WNEY01 (sample SAMN13153338, study PRJNA577476) | soil metagenome | isolation source: 200 cm saprolite under Douglas fir tree site 1 | place: USA:California | collected 2015-04-18
GGCACACCCGAGAAAAGAAGGAGATCCTCTTGAAGCGATCCCTCTTCCCCTTCTCAGCGATCCTCGGCCAGGACAAGATGAAAAAGGCGCTCATCTACAACGCCATCGATCCCTCCTCCGGCGGCGTTCTGATCCGCGGACAGAAGGGCACGGCCAAGTCCACGGCCGTCCGGGGCATCGCCGAGCTTCTGCCCCCGCGCCTCGTGGTGCACGGGTGCCCATTCGCCTGTCACCCCGACCAGAAAGAGGGCCTCTGCCCGGAGTGTCAGGCCAAGATGGAGAGAGGGGAGGCGCTCGCCCTCGTCGAGAGCTCCACGCCGGTGGTGGAGCTACCACTCAATGCCTCGGAGGATCGTGTCGTGGGATCCATCGACATCGAGGCGGCGCTGAAGATGGGGCAGAGGGCCTTCCAGCCGGGAATCCTGGCCCGGGCCCACCGGGCCATTCTGTACGTGGACGAGGTGAACCTTCTGGATGATCACATCGTGGATCTCCTCCTCGATGTCGCCGTCACCGGGGTCAATCTGGTCGAACGGGAAGGGGTGAGCTACGCGCATCCCTGCCGGTTCATCCTGGCCGGGACCATGAATCCCGAGGAGGGAGAGCTAAGACCCCAGCTTCTGGACCGGTTCGGCCTCTGCGTGGAGATCCAGACCGAGCGGGCCAAGGAGCACCGAAAGGAGATTGCCCGTCGGGCCCTGGCATTCCAGACCGACCCTGAAGGGTTCGGGTTGAAGTGGCAGGCTCCTCAAGATCTGCTCCAAGCCGAGATCGCGAGGGCTCGGGAGCTTCTCCCCACCCTGAGCCCCTCGGAAGATCTGGTGGGCCTTGCGGCCGAAGTCGCCGAGGAGTCAAAGGTGGACGGCCATCGGGCCGAGATCACGATGCTGAAGGTAAGCCTCGCCGCCGCGGCCCTCCGCGGGCAGCGGGAGCCGGCCCCGGAGGACCTTCGGGACATCATCGAGCTGAGCCTCTGCCACCGCATCAAACGCCTGCCCTTCCAGGAGACGGCCCTCGACACCAAGACGCTGGATCGTCTGGCCGGAGCGTTCCTGGCAAGGAGGCATCTTTGACGCGAAGGCGTCGTCGTCGGTCTCGGCCGCCGTCGATCCGAACGAGTCCCCGGACATGAGCCGTGCGTCCGCGACGGCGCATGCCGGCAGGGATGGCGGACCCCGGGAGGGACCAGACGGGGGGACGGGTTCCGGCGGGCCCGGGAGCGTCCGCGCGGCGGTCCGCTCGTGTCACTGCGGTCAGGATGATTGCCCCTATAAGCCCTACGAGCAGGAGATGCAACGGGTCAGATTCGACGAGGCGCTCCTCCACCGGGTGATGGAGGGTTTCAACCCCCATCTCCTCACGCCCAAGAAGGAACGCCGCTGGCGGGACATGCCCGGGAAACGGAGCACCGCGCGGACAGAGCTTAGGCGCGGCCGCTACATTCGCGCCGTCCACGCCGGCCCTCTCTGTCGCGACATCGCCCTCGATGCGACCGTCAGGAGCGCCGCCCTGCACCAGCAACACCGAGAGCGACGCGGGATGACCGTCAGCGTGGAGCCGTCAGACTTCCATGCCAAGGTCCGGGAGCGGAAGGTAGGGAATCTACTCCTCTTCGTCGTGGATTGCAGCGGCTCCATGGGCACGCAGCGGCGGCTCCTCGCCACTCAAGGGGCGATCCTCTCCATGCTGGTGGACGCCTATCAGCGCCGGGATCGAGTCGGTCTCGTCACCTTCCAGGATCAGTCCGCCGCCGTCATTCTGCGCCCGACCTCCAGCATCGAGCTGGCGAAAGGGGCGTTTCAATCCCTGACGACCGGGGGCACGACCCCTTTGTCGAGGGGGCTCCTCACTGGCTACGAGCTGATCCAGCGGGAGCTTCGTCGGGAACGGAAGCTCATCCCCGTGCTGATCCTGGTGAGTGACGGCTGGGCCAACGTCTCGATGAGCGACAGGGCACCAGTCGAGGAGGCTGTTCTGCTCGGGGAGCTCATCCGGGCCCGAAAGATCCGCAGCATCGTCCTCGGTACCGGGGGCCAAGGCTGGCGGATGTCTGACGGGCGTACCTTTGCGCCGGCCCAAGAGCTGGCCGTTACGATGGGCGGGGAATTCTATCCTATGGACGAGATCAGCGCTGAGCGTATTCTGGCTGTCATCGGCCGCGACCGCGCGATCTACGCCTGACCCGTCGGCGTCCGCCGCCAGGGCCGCCCGCACGTCGCGGGCGCCGGACGCCGACGAATAGACGAATGACGATGGCTGGACGCGAGGGTTCGAAGATCTCGGTTCCAGCGACGGGAGGAAACGCTACATGGTTCCAGGGCAGGAACGGAAACGCATGGAAGAGCGGTTCGGGGAGGTCGGCACGGGCCTCACCGAACTCACGATTCAGGGGAAGCGCTACGATCTGTACGAGCTGCTCAAACTCGTGGGGATGGACCATGCCGACATCCGGCCGATCGACGCCCACTACGTCGACGGCTCCGACCGGTTCGCCATCCGCTATTTCGACTTCGAGGAGCGCGTCATCGTCGCGTACGAGTTCGACGCCGAATTCGGCTACCGCGGGGAACACGGGGCCCACATCGACGAGTGGATGGGGGAGGACTACTACAATTTCCCCTGGGCGATCTTCTGCCCCGACTCCCCCTGAGGCCGCCCGGCACTTCCCACCTCGGATCCCGATCGACGGCCACCGGAGCCCGTGAGATGGAAGAACCATCACGGATCGCCCCCCAGCGCCGGTACATCGAGCGGCGGGCCGAAGAGCTGCTGGAGCGGATCCCCTTCATGGATGATGCCGAGCTCCGGTGGACCGTCCGCGTTCTTCAGGACTGCCTGCCTCCCGCGGCGCAGGAGCAGATGCTCTCGCAGTACAGCGAGCACTTGGAACTGCATCAGATGCGGCACGTCGTGCAGGGCTTCGTCTCGCGGTACACCGAGCATGCCCTGGAGGCCTTGGAGGCGAAGCGGCTTACGCCCGGAACGGGCCTGAAGGACTTCACCGATGAAGAGCTTCAGTCGATGTCGGCGGCCGAAAAGTGTGGTCTCCTGCGGCGTACGGACTCAGCCTTGTACCCCTATCAGCTCCGACGGGAGCTCGCAAGGCTCTTCATGTGCCTCGATTTCAACCTCTTTCACGACCCCAGCCTCGGAGAGGCGGCGGTCGAGTTCAATGCCTACCTCGACGTCCTGGAGAGGTTGCAACGCCTCCCTGACACGGCGATCGAGGAACTGAGGGAACAGGTCCTGGCGACTTTGAGCGGTGTCGATTACCGAGACGTCTCGGCCGTGGATGCGGTGTTGACCACCCTCCGCGAAGCAATCGGCCGGGGGGTCGGCCTCGTTCCGCCCTTCGACCACCTCTTCGCGGAGCGGATGGCGCGATGGCCGCCCACGCCGCCGCCCGAACTCCCCGAGGTGCTGAATCCACAGATCACCGAAGCAATCGGGGGGATGAATCTCTCGCAGCTCCAGAGCTCTCTCCGCGTCCTTCTCGAGCTCATGGGGCTCGAGGAGCAACGACGAGAGTTCGAGTCCATCCGGTCGAGGTACCGCAGCCTCGGCGAGATTCCGGTGGAGGCGCTCACTGCCTTCCTGCCGCGGCTGTCGATGCGGCTGGGCGACCGCAATATCTGCGATTTCGCGCTTCGATACCGCTCAGGGCGCCTGTGGGCAGGGGAGCCGATCAACCCGGAGGCGTGGAAGCTCCTCCCGTTCAAGGACAGGTTCATGGTCTTGGAGGCGGACAACGAGGCGATGGATTCTCTTCAAGCCGCCCGACACCTGTCGCGCCTCTTGCTCACCGAACGATACGAGCTCCTCTTCGACCCGGCCTATCAGGTCGGCCTGACTTACCAGCCGATCTATCAGCGCGTCCTCGACCGCTGCATGAGGGAGCTCCGGAATGCCGACGATCTCCAGAACCTCAACCGGCAAGTCACCCGGATGATGTTGGAGCTGGAGGAGATGGTCCCGGACGTGGAAAGGCCAGGCCGCTTTCTGGCAATCCGAGAGGTCATCGGGACCGGCCTCCGGTTCGCCCCGGCGCCGGACGAGGGTTGATGTCGGCGCCACCGAACCCCCAGAGCGCGGCGGAGGCCCTGGAGGCTGAGGCCCGCGCCCAGGAGGCCGATGGGAATTGGGTCGGCCTCATGGAGACCCTCGCTCAGTTGGCCACGATTCTGCGGGAAGGGTACGACGAGGCGCGAGCGCGAAACGCCTTGGACCAAGCCTACCGAGTCGCCGGGACCATCGCCGATGAGCCCGGGATGGCCCCGGCGCTCCACCAACTGGGTTTCCTCTACTTTCTTCAAGGAGGTTGGAACCGGGCCTTGGAGCTGTATCATCGCGCCCTGGCGTTACACAAGGAGGCGAGCGACCGGGTGGGAACCGCCGAGACGCTCGGCGCCATCGCCGAAGCCTTCCAGGGAAGGGGCGCGTTTGGCAAGGCCTTGGAGGCCTACGAAGAGAGCCTCGCTCTGAAGAGGGACCTCGGGGACGCGCCGGGCCTGACCCTCACCTGGAACAATATCGGGACCATCAGGGCCCGGATGGGAGATCTGTCAGGCGCGATCGAGGCCTTCGAGACGAGCCTCCAGATCCAGGAACAACTGGGAGAGGCGCCCGGGAGGGCAGTCACGGTGGCGAACATCGGCGGCATCCACCTGCGTCGGCAGAGCTGGCCGGAGGCACTCCAATGCCTCGAACAGGCTCTGGCCCTGTACGAGAAGGCGGGGGACGCCCTCGGCATGGCCACCACACTCAACAACCTCGGTCTCGTTCAGCGGCGACTGGGCGACCTGGATGGAGCCTACCAGCGATACGCGAGGACCAGCGAGCTCATGAAGGCGTCCGGCGACCTTCTCCGGGCCAGTGTCCCCGTTCACAACATGGCCTTGATCCACGAAGAGAAGGGAGAGTACCGTGAGGCCCTCCGCCTCATGGAGGAGGTCGTCGCCATCGACAAGCGGATCGGTCACCCCGACCTCAGACAGGACCTCGAGACCTTCGGGCGGATCCGAGCAAAGCTGGATCGGGAGCGGGACCGGCGCCCCTCCGGGTAGAGGCGCCGCCGCGCGGCCGGTCAGCCCTTGCCTAGGATGTGGCTCTCCAGCTCCTTCGCCGTCTCCTTCAAGGTCGGGAAGGGTGATCGCTTGACCACGTGCTCCTGGCGGTGGCTACAGCCGGGGCATTTCATCACGTGGACCGCGTCGATGTAGTAATGGCCGCAATTGGGATCGTCGGGATCATCGGCCAACGAGATCCGTTCGAAGCTATCCACGCGCTGGAATTGCTCCCCCGCCCCGTTCCCGCACCGCTTACACACCATCGCGCGCTCCAGCAACCTCCAGAAAAGAGGGGGCCCGCATACGGCCCCTGTGCCTCCTGTGCGAGGAGCCTGGTTCAGCCCTTCTTCACGAGATTCTCCAGAGCCTCCTCGACGCCAACCAGCCGGTCCAGCTCCCGATCCGTCCTGGGGAAAACCTCGGAAGGGTACCGGTCCCCTTCCTTGTCGAAGACGAGGAGGGCAGGTACCGTCTTCCCGAAGTCCTCCTCCAGCGCCCCTTTGGCCCCGAATACGGCGCGCTTCGCCGAGGGGGGGCCGGTCACCGCGGCATTGTAGGTCATGAAGGCGGCCGCCTGCTCGGCGGTGTCCTGGACCTTGACGGTGATCCCCTTCTGCTCCAGCTGCTTCACGAGATCCAGGGCCTTCTTGTTGTCGCAACGAAACTGCGGCCCGGACTCTTGTTTACTACTGTAGTAAAACTCGACCTTCATCGAAGTGACCTCCTGAAACACCTCACGACCGCCGAGGCCGTCGTGAGGTGGATGATCTGGGTCGGCCCAGGAACTGGGTAGATGCTAAGCGAACGGGAAACCCGTCCGGATCGGGCTCGTCCCCGCGCAGTAGTCACACTTCGGCGGCGCGCTCGCCTTGGGGATGATCCGCGTGTAGGGCCACTCGCTCACTGCGTCGTATCCCCAGTACGCCTGAGCAATGTGGGGGTCGAGCGCCTTCGTGTAGTGTGGGCACTCGAAGGGGTAGGTCTCGGCTGGCCAGGTTCCCTTTGCCATGCTGGATTGCCTCCTCTCCACGGCTTTGCCGCCGTCAGACGCCGGATGCTTCCCTTTCGCGGTCCCGCCGCGGCGGCCGCGCCGGGCAACCTTTCTCTCCGCCGGCGCGCCGGGCCGACTAGGCCCGGAACGCCGCTTCGTTCGCTTAGACGCGGAACGTCCCTTCGCTCGGCCAGGGCCGGAGCGTCCCGGCCTTCGCCTACTTCGTCTACTTCGCCGGCTGATACGGCTTACCCTCCAAGATGAAGCGGGGCCGGCTCCCCACCAAGTCGGTAGCCGCCAGCTTCCCGGCCGACACGAGATTTCCCCGGACGTTCTTGTACGTCGGTCCGTGCTTGATGTCCGGGGGCCGGGCGTACAGGGGCGGGCTCACCTTGGCGGTGTCGGTGTACTGGGTCTTGTAGTCCTTTGTCTGGGCGAAGCCTGGCAGCTTATCGTGGGGTCCCTGCGCCGGCTCCGGCGCCTTCACCCGCTGGCCGTTCGTGTAGGCGACGGCATAGATCGTGTCGCAGCCGGCGCACTTGATCTTCCCGCTGAAGTTCCAGAATGTGAACGGGTCCATGTAGTTGACCACCTGGCACTTGGCACACTCCAAGAGCAGTGAGCAGTGGCTGTAGCTGATCTCGGCCATCTATCTCTCCTTCCCGTCGGTCCCGGGTGTCAGATGATCGCGTCCGCTTCGAGTTCGGCGATCTTGGTCTTCGAGAAGCCGCAGAGCTTGCCGAGGATGTACTCGTTATCCGCGCCCACCGGCTTGAGCGCCCACTTGTGGCGGGGCGGGGTCTCCGACAGGTGGAAGGCCGGTCCCTGACTCTGGACCTCGCCGAAGGTCGGATCGTCCAGCCACTCGAGCTCCCCGCGGAGGTGGAAGTGCTCCTGGTTCGACACCTCCTTCGAGTTCCAGACCGGCTGGTTGTTGATTCCCTCTTTGCTGAGGATATCGCGCGCTTGCTCCTTGGTCTTGTCCTTGGCCCAGGCCTCGATCGCGGGGTAGATCTCGTACTGGCTCTCGGCCTTCACCCGCTGGTCGTGGGTGGCGTACTTCTTCGCCAAGTCGTCCCGGTTGATCAGCTTCATCAGCTTCGCGTAGTCGGCGTCCTTGTAGGCGCTGACCAGGATGTACCCCACCTCCAGCTCCTGCGGGTTCTTCGAGTCGGGATAGGACGACTTGCCGCACTTGATGATCCCGTGGACGGAGAGCAGCGTGTCGTAGTTCCCCCAGCGCTGGGGCACGAGGCCGTGCCGCCCGTAGAGAGCGATGCAGTCAGAGAGGTGGCGCTGGGCCCCCTGCACCTGGGAGTACTCCATGAAGTTGCCGAGGCCGGAGACGTTGTCCCGCCAGTACATGCACGCGAGGATCTGGAAGGCGCCCATCATCCCGCCCCAGTAGTCCATGATCCAGATCGTCTGCTTGGCGGGAAGGCCGCCCTTGTCCAGCGGCCAGCCAGTCACCGAGAAGCAGCCGCCCTGGGCCTGACCCAGGATGTCGTAGCTCGCTCGCTTCCGCCCGGGCCCCCAGCCACCAAAGCCCCCCAGCCACTGGTAGATGATCCGGGGATTGATCTGGGAGAGCTGCCGGTAGCCGATCCCCCAGCGGTCGAAGGTGCCGGCGCGGTAGTTCTCCACGACGCCGTCACACTTGGACGCCAGCATCTTGACGATTGCCTGTCCTTCCGGCTTGTGGAAATCCACCGAGAGGAAGTACTCGTTGTGGTTGGCCCCGTAGAAGCCGAGCCCGGTGCCCAGCTCTGGCATCTGTTTGGACAGGGGATAGAGCTTGGGCTCGTTGAAGGGGGTGGTGTGGCGCATCGGCTCGCCCCGGCGGGGCAGCTCGATCTTGATCACCTCTGCCCCCAACTCGGCCAGATAGTTCGCGCAGGAAGGGCCGAGGATGTACTGGGTGCAACTCAGGAACCGGGTGCCCTTGAGCGGCTCCGGCTTGGAGAAGATCTTCTTCGGGTCGAAGACGTCTCGACAGAACTCTTCGAAGCTCAGGGTTTCAGCCATCAGACTACCCCTTTCTGTTTGAGCGCGTCCAGGCCCGCCTTGGTGAAGCCCAGGAGCCCGCGGTAGACTTCCTCGTTGTCATGCCCGGTCGGCCGGCCGATCCACTTCACCCGGCCCGGGGTCCGCTGGCCGAGGAACGCGGAGGCCCCGATCAGGACCTTCCCGTAGAAGACGTCATCGATGATCTCCAGGTGGCCCCGGTATTTGTAGTGCGGAAACTCGGACACCTCATCGAGGAAGGACACCCCGCCCGACGCGACCTCCTCGGCCTGGAGCTTGGTCTCGGCCTCCGAGCGGGTGTTGTCCTTCATCCACTCGCACAGCGTCGTGTAGGTCTCCACCTGCCTGTAGTGGGGCAGCCGGCCGGTCACTTCCTTGAGGTTGGGGTCTTCGATGATGTGCTGCTCGACCTCCGGCCGGTCCTTCCCTGCCGTCCGCCAGATCCGGAACCAGAGCCGGTCGTGGCCGCCCCCTACCATGATCTGGCCGTCCTTGCAGGGGTTCACGGCATAGATGCAGATAGCGAGGTCCCAGTTGCCGTAGCGGGGCCGAATGCTGCCGTCGATGCCATACCAGCCCCAGTTGTAGTCCAGGATCCTGATGACCCCGGCCGCGCCGGTCGCCTCGACGAACTGACCACGGCCCGAAACCTTGTCCCGGTAGTTGAGGGCGGTCATGATCCCGATGGCCGCCCCGGTTCCCCCGACCTGGTCGCACATCCACCACCCGGACCGGGTGGGGGTGCCACCGAAGGCCACGGGCGCGCCGGTCCCGTGGACGAAGCCGCAAGCGGCCTGAGCGGTGGGATCGAGATTGCCCGGCTTGTCCTTCAAGGGGCCCCACTGGCCGAGCTGACCGACCCAGCAATAGACCAGACGGGGGTTGATCTGGGAGAGCTGCCGGTAGCCGATCCCCCACTCATCCCACTGGCCGGGGGGGGCGTTCTCGATGATGACATCGGCGTGGGCGGCGAGCTTCTTCAGGATCTCGCGCCCCTCGGGTTTGGTCAGGTCCAGCGTGACGGCCTGCTTGCTGCGGGCCTCGGCTAGGAACCGGGCCCCGACCTCCTCACCGCTCTCAGAATCCTTGAACATGTACTCTTTGCGGCCGAAGGGGGTCAGCTTGCGGAGGGGATCCCCGCCGGGCGGTTCGACCATGATGACCTCGGCCCCCAGCTCGGCGAAGAGGGACGAGCACCAGTGCCCGATGATCATCGTGTTGCTACAGTCGAGCACTCGAATGTTGCCGAGGGCCTCGGGCTTCTCGAAGTTCTTGCTCTGGCGGAGATTCTCTTCTAGCCACAAGGCGTACTCCTTCGCCTTGTCGCTCTCCCCTTTATAGACCTCCTCGGGGGACGGTGTCGGAACGGCAGGCCAGTCTAAGACCGGATAATTCTTCCCCATGCTGACCTCCTTGTCGCGAGGGCTCTTGGATCTCTCCGCCGGACGTCGACTGCTCCTCTCTTGCCTCTTGCCCCCTACCCCAGGGAGTACGCATCGGGAGTCAGCGGCGTGAGGCTCCCTCGTCAGCGAAGTAGGCCTCGAACCGCGGGGGGGACTTATGTCGTTGGCCCTACCTTGCCTCCTTCCCCGGTCATGACGGGGGGAACCCGCGGTGACTCGTGGTCGGCTAACCTTCAGGTGCGCTAATCAGGGTGCTGTGTTGCCCGGCCGGAGCCGTCACAGCGCGTTACCCAATAGCACGCGCGCGGAAGGCCTGTCAAGCCCCTTATTGGATCGCCGCTTGAGGGCCCGCTCAGCCGCCGGGCGTCCGACCACCGGCCCCAATGGCGCCTCGTTCAACCAGGATGCGACGCGTCGTCAGCTGGGAGGACAACGGCTAGACCGACCGTTCAGCTCGAAGGAGCCGCGCCTCCTCGGCATTCGGGTCCCAGCCGGCGGTTTCCCCTTGGGGCGCCTCGGCCATTCGCGCCAGGAGCCGCTCGTGAAGCGCCTGGGTCTTCACGCTCCGGCAGCCGTCCCGCGCCGCGAGCACGGAATCGAGGGCGCCGCGCGCCCCGGCGATGTCGGCCAGCCCCTCCCGAGTCTGGTCCATGAGTCTCCGGTAGATCTTTGTCAGCTCCGCGATGAGCGGCGCAGGGTACTCGCGCCCCTGGATCTTGAGCGTCGTGACTCCGAGGGCGATGTAACGCGGCACGTCCTCGAGGAGGTTGTAGATCTCGTTGTTTGACTTCTCCAGGTACGTCAGCACCTTCACCGGGAACTTCTCGGCGATGGCCGGCACGTGGTTGCCCAGACACGGCCGATAGCAGACACCACCCTTGTCCGGGTTGCCGATGAGCTTCACGCGCACGCTGCCGTCCGTATCCTGCACGAGCTGCTCCTCGAAGTAGGGCGCGAAGTAGTCGTAGAGCCGGCAGCCCCCCACTCCGGTGACGCAGCGGTTCGAGTGGATCAACACCTCCACACCGATGCCCACTTCGTCGGCCGTGCGCTTGAGGGCCGTGATGCGCTCGTAGGTGTTCAGGGCGGTCGACGCGACGAACTGGGTCGCCCCGGCCGCCTTCAC
>WNEY01004507.1_pt1 | contig 10610 bp, 11 predicted proteins | sample 5400531 | NCBI WGS metagenome assembly WNEY01 (sample SAMN13153338, study PRJNA577476) | soil metagenome | isolation source: 200 cm saprolite under Douglas fir tree site 1 | place: USA:California | collected 2015-04-18
CGCAAGAACATCGGCACGCCGAGCTCGGACAGGGAGAGCGCGAAGACCACGAGCGCACCCAGTGCCGCAGCCGGCCACGCAAGTGGCAGCAGGATGCGCGTTGCGACGCGGCCGGGGCGAGCGGCGACCCTCGCCGCCTCTACGAGTGACGGGTCGATGCCCTGAAGGGCGAGCGCCACGAGCGATGTAACGATAGGAGCGAAGACGAGCGCCTCCACCGCGACGGAGCCGCCCAGGCTGAAGAGGGCGCCCGACGACTGCTCGGATCCCCACAGCCCCGACTTGCCGAAGAGGAAGAACCAGCCGAGCGCAAGCAGGAAGGGCGGCAAGAACATCGGGAAGGCATGCAGGATGAGCGCCGTCTTGCGTCCGCGCACGTCCGTCGCTGCGAAGAGGACGCCGAGCGGGACGCCGATGAGCAGAGACGCAAGCGCGACGACGAAAGCGGACGCGACTGAGCGCAGAAACACGGCCCATGGCTCGCGAGAGCCGAGTAGTGCTATCCCCGCAGACAGCTGTGCAGGGGAACGCACCAGGCCGACGACGAGGAACAGGAACGGTAGCAGCGCTGCGACGATCAGCATCACGCCGACAAGCCCGAGCGCGAGCGGCTCCTCGGCGCGCTTGAGCGTCGCGCTCAGATGCCGGCCCACTGACGCAGCCAGGGCTCGATCTTGCCGATCTCGTCCGCCACGCGGGCGTAGTCGACCGGCATCGTCCGGAAAGAGCCCGGACCTGGAGCGCTCGGGACCGCCGCCGCCTCACGTCGAAGTGGAATGTGCCCGGCCGTCTCGACCATGCGCTTCTCGACGTCGGCCGACACGAGATGATCGACGAGCGCGCGCGCCTCAGCGGGATGCGGTCCTCCCTTGATCAGCACGACCGCGTTCGGCATCACGAGAGTGCCTAGATCGTCCTGGTCGGGGTAGACGACCTGCACGGGCGCCTTGTCCTGCATCGCCTCGTGCGCGTCGTCCGTGTCGGTCAGGCCGAAGGCGACTTCGCCGGCCGCGACGAGCCGACGGACTTCGCCGTTCGAGCTGGCGATGCGCGTGCCGTTCGCCTTGACCTGCTCGAGAAAGCCTCTCGCGCGATTGTCGCCCCAGACCGTGAATAGGGCAGCAACGTACATCGTCGTCGTGCCGAAGACGGGGTTGGCCATCGCGCCCTGACCCTTCCAGCGCGGATTTGCGAGATCGCGGATCGATCGCGGCATGTCGGAGGGTGCAACCCTCTGGGTGTTGATGAGCAAGATCTTCGCTCGTGCAGCCGCTCCGGTCCACAGGCCGTCCGGGGACTTGAACTGTGCCGGGGTGGAGGCGGCAACCGGCGAGGCGTACGGCTCGAGGAGGCCGCGTTTCGCCAGGATGAAGGGGCGCACCGGATCCCCCGACCAGAACACGTCCGCCTGGGGCCGCTGCGCCTCGGCGATCAGACGATTGAGCACGCCCGTGCTCTTCGTCTCCTCGGTGTCGAAGACGGCGCGCACCTGGATGCCCGACCGTTTCTCGAAGTCGCGGAAGATCGGTTCCGCGAAGGGCTGGTCGACCGAGGTGTAGACGACCACCTCGCGCTCTGCGCGTTTGCAGCCTGGTGCAGCGAGCAGCACCGCGGCGAGCACGAGGTAGGAACGCCTCATCGCGTTCGCTCCTGCAACGCGGCGTAGAGCGCATCGTAGAGAAACGACGCCTTCGCCAGCGCCTCGTGGTCGTCACGCGCGACGAGCGGGAAACCCCGCGAGATCGCGCGGAGCCCGGCAGCTTCGGGAACGTCCTGCACCTCGTCTGGGAAATCGGCGCAATGGACGATGCGCGCCATGGCGCGGAGCGCGGCGTCGTCCGGCCGGTGATCCTGGACGAGTGCCTCGAACGAGCAGCGACCCTGCGCGTCGCGGTGTGGGTACGTGGCGCCGGGCGCATCGAACCCTGCCGCCTTCCGGTCGGCCTGGACGGCCGCGACCTCGTCCGCTTCCACGAAGAGAAGCTCAGCGTCGCGGTCGATGAAGCGTCGCACCAGCCAGGCCGTGGCGATTCGGTTCACGCGGGCGTTCCGCCGGGTCACCCACTTCATGCCCAGCTCCTCTCAGTGCGCCAAGCCGCGGAGTGCCAAGCCGGCCGCTCCCGCTGCGAGGATGATCACCGGTTCCGGAATCTTGCGCACCTTCGTCAGCACCACCAGCGTGGCGGCAAAGATCACCACCGTCGCAACGTCGACCACCGCGCGGCGGCCGAGCACGTACGCCGCGCCGGCGATCGCGCCTGTGGCCGCGGCCGTGACCCCGTCGACGAACGACTTGATCTGCGGGACCCGGGCCCAGCGCCGGTAATAGGGCGCCGGGATGATGACGAAGAGGTAGCAAGGCAGGAACACGCCCAGCGCGGCGAGCAGGGCGCCCGCCAGGCCGGCGACGAGGTACCCGATGAAAGCGACCGTGATCACGACGGGACCTGGCGTGATCATTGCGACCGCCACGGCATCGAGAAATTGCCGCTCGTTGAGCCAGTGGTAGTCGTTCACGACCCCGCCGTGGAGGAAGGGAACGATCGCGAGGCCGCTGCCGAACACAACGGCTCCGGCTCCGGTGAAGAACAAGAGGATCTTCCACAGCACCGGAACGGTCGCCGGCCCATCGAGTCCGGCGAGCAGCCAATGTGCGGGAAAGATCGACAGGGCCGACGCGCCTCGCCAGAACGGAGTTCGCACCAGCATGGCGACGACGCCCGAGAGCAGGAACACCCAGACGATCTCGCTCTCGGTCCAGGCGGTGACCACCGCGCTGACTGCGAAGATTGCCCAGAGGAGCCAATCCCGCGCGAGAGTCATCTTCACCAGCTTCACCGCGCTGCGGGCAATGATCGCGATGACGGCCGCGCCGATGCCGTAGAACAGGCCCTGCATCCAGGGGAGGCCGCCGTACGCGACGTAGAGAGCGGAGATGGCGAGGACCATCACCAGCGAGGGCGCCACGAAGGCCAGGGCGACGAGCGTGGCGCCCAGGACGCGCGCGCGGACCCAGCCCAGATAGATCGCGAGCTGCGCCGCGAGCGGACCCGGGGCGAGCTGCGCCAGGGCCAGGCCTTCCAGGTAGTCCTGCTTGGAGATCCAGCGCCTGCGCTCGACCAGGTCGCGCTGCATGTACCCGGCGAGCGCGATCGGCCCGCCGAAGCCGAAAGTCCCGAGGGACAGGAAGTAAAGCAGGAACTCCCGCATCGTGCAGGGGACCGTCTCCTGGGCAGGAGGTACTGCGGGCGCGCTGGGCTCGGCCACGTCGGCGCGCATGCTAAGGGGGATGACGTGTGGCATCAACTGCCATAAGTCTGATTGACTCCCGATACGGCTGCTCTATAACACGTCGCCCATGGCCAGCGCCGGCAAACCGACGAAGGAGCCCGGCTGGCTGCTCCTCATCCACCAGATCCCGCCCAAGCCGAACTACTTCCGCGTCAAGATCTGGCGGAGGCTCCAGCGGCTCGGCGCAGTCGGCATCAAGAACTCCGTCTACGCCCTCCCTGCGAGCGACCAGGCGCACGAGGATCTGAACTGGGTCTTGCGGGAGATCGTGGAAGGCGGCGGCGACGCCTCGCTCGTTGAGGCGCGATTCGTGGAGGGATTGTCCGACGAGCAGGTACAGGAGATGTTCCGCGCCGCTCGCGACGCGGACTATCTGGAGATCACGAAGGAGGCGCGCGAGCTCGCGCGCAAGCTGCCGCGCAAGAACGATTTGTCCGACGACCGCCGCGCCGAGCTCGAACCCCCGCTCGCCCGCCTGCAGAAGCGGGTTGCCGAGGTGGCCAGCGTGGATTTCTTTCTCGGCCGCGCTCGCGAGCCTCTCGAAGGATTGCTCGGCGAGCTCGCCGAGCGACTCGCGCCACCGGAACCGAAGCCGGAGGGTGCGCCCTCCGCCGAGGAGAAGCCGCGCGGGCGCACTTGGGTGACACGCACGGGGATCCACGTCGATCGCATGGCGAGCGCGTGGCTCATCCGCCGGTTCATCGATCCGGACGCCCGGTTCAAGTTCGTCGCGTCGCGCGAGCATCGCCACCAAGCCGGCGAGCTGCGCTTCGACATGTTCGACGGGGAGTACACCCACCAAGGCGAGCTGTGTACGTTCGAGGTGCTGCTCTCGCGATTCGAGATCACCGACGCGGCGCTGCGGCCGATCGCGGAGATCGTGCACGACATCGACCTCAAGGACGAGAAGTACGGCCGGCCGCAGACTGCGGGCATCGAGCTGGTCGTGAACGGCATTGCGATGGCGCACCGCGAGGACGAGACGCGGCTCGCGCGCGCCGCAGCCGTGCTCGACGACCTCTACGAGTACTTCAAGCGCAAGCGTCCGGAGCGCGGGCGCGGCGAGGAGGCATCAGGATGAAGGGCGCAATCATGCTCGCGGGGGTGCTGCTCGGAGCAGCGGCCACCGCGGAGGAGAAGACGATGACCACCTTCAACTTCGATTCGGATACGCCGGGGAAGCCTCCGAAGGGATTCCAGTTCGGGCTGACCGGGAAGGGCAGGCCGGGCAACTGGGTCGTGCAAACGGCGGACGACGCGCCCAGCGGCAAGAACGTGCTCGCGCAAACCGACGGCGAGACGACCGATTACAGGTTCCCGATCGCCTACACGGGCCCGGAGCTGAAGGACCTTCGCCTGGCGGTCAAGTGCAAGCCAATCGCCGGAAAGGGCGACCAAGGCTGCGGGATCATCTGGCGGCTCAAGGATACGGACAACTACTACATCACGCGGACGAACGCGCTCGAGGACAACGTGCACCTGTACCACGTCGTTCGCGGCAAGCGCGTCCGATTCGACGGATGGAACGGGAAGGTCCAGTCCGGCGTCTGGCATGACCTGGCTGTGGAGATGGTCGGCGACCACATCCAGGTCTTCTACGACGGGAGGAAGGTCATCGACGCGCACGACTCGACCTTCGCCGATGCAGGCAAATTCGGCGTGTGGACCAAGGCCGACTCGATCATCCAGTTCGACGATCTGACGGCCACGCCGAAGTAGGAGCGCGCCATGGCAGAAGCAACCGCGCTCGCAGGCAAGCATCAGATCCGGCCGCTCCCGTTCCAGCCTTCCCGGCTGAAGGGGCTGTCGGAGCGGCTCATCGTCTCGCATCACGAGAACAATTATGGCGGCGCGGTCCGCAACCTGAACCGCGTCGAAGAGGAGCTTTCGCGCGTCACGAAAGACACTCCTCCGCCAATCGTCGCCGCGCTCAAGGAGCGCGAGCTGACCTTCGGGAACTCGGCCACACTGCACGAGCTGTACTTCGGGAACCTCGGCGGCGACGGGCGGCCGGACGGCGCCATCGAGCGCGCCGTGTCGCGCGCGTACGGCTCGTTCGCGCGCTGGGAAGAGCAGTTCCGGCTCACCGGGATCGGGCTCGCCGGCGGGAGCGGCTGGGCGATCCTCACGTATGATTTCCAGCGCCGCGACGTGCGGACGTATTGGTCGGGCAACCATACGCAGGCCTGCGCGTTCGGGCAGCCGCTGCTCGTGCTCGACATGTACGAGCACTCCTACGCGCTCGACTACGGCGCCGCGGCCGCGAAGTACGTCGACGCGTTCTTCCAGAACGTCAATTGGTACGAGGTGGAGCGCAGGCTTGAAGCAGCCGGGAAGGCCGCCGAAGACCTGCGCCGGTGAAGAGGAGGAACATCATGATGAAATCGTTCGTCGCGCTGTGCTTGGTCGCTGCTCCCGCGATGGCAGCGAAGGGCCTGGATTCCGCTCGCATCGAACAGATCACCGGTCTGAAAGGTCAGTGGACCGAAAAGGAAGGCGTTTTCAAGGTGCAGGTGCCGCGCAGCGACCTGGCGGTCACCGCCGCGGGCGCAAAAGTCACACCTCCTCTCGGGTTGACCGCCTGGGCCGCCTTCACCAAGGCCGGCGCGCACACCGTGGTGATGGGTGACATCGTCCTCACCGAGGACCAGGTGAACCCGGCGATGGATGCCGCCCTGCAGAACGGGCTGGAGGTGACCGCGCTGCACAACCACTTCTTCTGGGAGAACCCGCGGGTGATGTTCATGCACATCGGCGGGATGGGCGACGAGGAGAAGCTCGCCCAGGGCGTGGCGAAGGTGTTCGCCGTGCTGAAGCAACAAGGCCCGGTGCCCACCAGCGACATCGATCCGGCGAACAGCAACCTCGATCCGAAGCGCATCGTCGCCGTGCTGGGACGCAATGGGGAGATGAGCAAGGGCGTCTACAAGGTCACCATCGGCCGCGAAGTCAAGATGGCCGGCCACGCGATGGGCAACGCGATGGGCGTGAACACCTGGGCGGCCTTCGCCGGGAGCGACGATCGCGCCATCGTCGACGGTGACTTCGCGATGCTCGAGGGCGAGTTGCAGGACGTGCTCAAGGCGTTGCGCGCGGGCGGCATCAACATCGTCGCCATCCACCAGCACATGACGCACGAGCAGCCGCGGATGCTCTTCCTGCACTACTGGGGCGTGGGCCGCACCGAAGACCTGGCGCGCGCGCTCGCCTCTGCTCTGAAGAAGACCAAGGTCGCCTGAAAGAGGAGAACGCCATGAAGACGATGCTGTCCGCGGCACTGGCCACCGCCGCGTTGTTGTGCAACGCGTCGGCGCGCGCCGAAGGAGACACCGCTGCGCTCGCCGGTCAGATGAAGGGCGTCAAGGTGACGCTGGAGCAGGGCCTCACCGCGAGCTCGAGCAAAGGCAAAGCGATCTCGGGCAAGTTCGAGGTGGAGGACGGCAAGCTGCAACTGTCCGTCTACACGGCGAAAGGATCCGACTATTCGGAGGTGATCGTGGATCACCGGACAGGCAAGGTCGCGAACGCCAAGCCGATCACCGGTGGTGACGATCTCACCGCAGCCAAGGCGCAGGCCGAGGCGATGGCGGCTGCAAAGACCCCTCTGAAAGCGGCAGTGCAGACAGCTGTCAAGGCGAACAAGGGCTACCGCGCGGTCAGCGTGACCCCGTCGATGAAAGACGGTCACACAAGCGCGGAGGTGACGCTGCTCAAGGGCAGCGAGACGAAGAGCGTCACTGAACCGCTCGACTGAGAGCACCGGGCACATCGGGTGCGGCGATGCGTCCTGGCGGGTGTCGTGGTGCTCTGCACGGCGCCCGCGTCGTTCGGGTACCGGCCTTTCGACGGGACCGATGCCGCGGTCGCCGGCCGTGGAGAGCTGGAGATCGAGCTCGGCCCGGCCGGTCTGCTCCGGCTCGGGCCGGACCGGTTCCTCGTCGCGCCGGCGTTGATCGCCAACCTCGGGTTCGCGGACCGGTGGGAGGTCGTGCTGGAAGGCCGTCAGCACGTGCTGCTCGGGTCCGCTCCGGACGCCCCGCGCTCGCGCATCGTAGACACGGCGCTGAACCTCAAGACGGTCCTTCGCAGTGGAGAGCTGCAGGAGGAGGCGGGACCGAGCGTCGCGGCGGAGCTTGGCGTGCTGCTGCCGACGGTGAACGACGAGCCAGGCGTGGGTGCGCAGGGGACCGTCATCGTCTCGCGCCGATTCGCCGATCTGACCGCGCATCTGAACGTTGGCGTGGCGCTCTCGCGGGACCGGCACCTGGAGCTGCCCGCGAGCCTCATTCTGGAAGGGCCCTGGCGTTGGACCGTGCGACCCGTCTTCGAGCTGTTCTCGCAATTCCGGGAGCCCGACCAGGTGGTCGTGAGCGCCCTCGGTGGGCTCATCTGGCGCCCGTCGGGGTCGCTGGCAATCGACGCCGGGTTGCGCGCCGGACGCGCAGCGGGCCAGCCGCTTCTCGAAGGACGCCTCGGCTTGACCGTCTCGCTCGACCTCCTCGCGAAGACCTGAGCCGCCTTGACGGCGTCCAGCCGCGTCGGACGATGCGTGACGGGTCTCCAGCATGTCCCGAATCGTGGGATCAATGTCCTTGCGGACAACCGGGCGGCCGCGCACCATCGCGGGATGGGACCCTCCGCCGCACCGGACAGGCCGCTTCGCATCGCGCTTCTCGCGTACCCCGGAGTGCAGGGGTTGGACCTGTCCGGGCCGCTGGAGCTGTTCGCGCGGGCGTCGCGGCTGCTCCGGGACGAGGGCCGGTCGCACCCGGGGTACTCGCTCGTCGTCGTCGGCACGGAGGAGGGACCGATGGCCGCGTCCTCCGGGTTCCGCTTCCTGCCCGACACGACCTTCCGGACCGTGCGGGGAGGCGTGGACACCCTGCTGGTGGTCGGTGGACTCGGAATCGACGGGGTCCTCGGCGATCGCGCCGTCCTCGCCTGGCTGCGGCGGATGGCCGGCCGCGTGCGCAGGATCGGCTCGGTCTGCACGGGGGCCTTCCTCCTCGCCGAGTCAGGGTTGCTCGACGGGCGCACCGCGACCACGCACTGGTCGCGCGCCGCGGAGTTGCAGCGGCGTTACCCGAGGGTCCAGGTGGAAAAGGACCGCATCTGGGTGCGCGACGGCGACGTTTACACCTCTGCCGGCGTGAGCGCGGGGATGGACCTCGCCCTCGCGCTGATCGAGGAGGACCTCGGCGCGGAGGTGGCGCTGGCGGTCGCGCGGGCGATGGTCATGTACCTGCGCCGGCCGGGCGACCAGAGCCAGTACAGCGCGCCGCTGCGGCTGCAAGCGGCGCAGACGCCATCGGTGCGCGAGCTGATCGCCTGGGCCGCCGAGCACCCCGAAAGCGATCTCTCCGTGCCGGCGCTGGCCAGGCGCGTGGGAAAAAGCCCACGGCACCTGGCGCGCGTCTTCCAGCGGGAGCTGGGGATCGCCCCCGCCGAGGCCATCGAGCAGCTCCGGCTGGAAGCGGCGCGCCGCGCGCTACAACAGTCGCCCGCCGGCCTGGAGGAAGTCGCCGCGCGCTGCGGGTTCGGCAGCGCCGAGGTGTTGCGCCGCGCCTTCCTCCGGGCGCTGCACGTCACGCCCTCCGCCTACCGGGCGCGCTTCTCGTCGCGCCAGGAGCTCGCGTCATGAAAACACGGATCCATCCCGCGTTCGTCGTCGCCGGCGCCGTATTCGTGGTCCTCCTCTGCGCGGCCGCGGTGCGCGCGACTCCGTCGATCTTGATCGTTCCGCTCGAGCGCGAGTTCGGCTGGAGCCGCGCGCTGCTCTCCTCGGCCGTCTCCGTCAACCTCGTGCTCTACGGCCTTACGGGTCCGTTCGCCGCCGCTCTCATGGAGCGCTTCGGCATTCGCCGCACCGTGCTCGCCTCGCTGGCGCTGATCTGCGCGGGCGTCGCGCTCACCTCGCAGATGCGCACCAGCTGGCAGCTCGTGCTCGCCTGGGGAATCCTGGTCGGCCTCGGCACCGGGACCACCGCGATGGTGCTCGGCGCCACGGTGGTGAACCGCTGGTTCGTCTCGCGCCGGGGCGCGGTGATGGGCATGCTCACCGCGAGCACCGCCACCGGGCAGATGCTCTTCCTCCCCCTCGAGGCGCACGTGGTCGAGCAGCACGGCTGGCGGGCGGTGACGCTGCTCGTCGCCTCGGTGATCGCGCTGCTCTTGCCGCTGGTGGCGCTCCTGGTGCGCGATCGGCCGGCCGACCTCGGCCTGCTGCCCTACGGGGCATCTCCGGACACCCCGCCGTTGGTCCCGTCGCGCCAGAACCCGCTGGCGAACGCGCTCCGCGTCCTGCGCGAGAGCGCGCGCAAGGGCGACTTCTGGCTCCTCGCCGGCAGCTTCTTCGTCTGCGGCGCGACCACCAACGGCCTGGTCGGGACGCACCTCGTCCCCGCCTGCATGGACCACGGCATCCCCGAGGTGCGCGCGGCGGGACTGCTCGCGGTGATGGGCATCTTCGACCTGATCGGCACCACCGCCAGCGGCTGGCTCTCGGACCGCATCGACTCCCGCAAGCTCCTCTTCTGGTACTACGGCCTGCGCGGGCTTTCGCTGCTCTGGCTTCCGCAAGCATTCGACGCGCAGGTGCTCGGGCTGCCGGTCTTCGCCGTGTTCTACGGCCTCGACTGGATCGCGACGGTCCCGCCCACGGTGCGCCTGACCACCGAGGCGGTGGGCGTGCGCGACGCGCCCATCGCGTTCGGCTGGATCGTCGCCTCGCACCAGATCGGCGCGGGCGTCGGCGCGCTGGGCGCCGGAGTGATCCGCACCTCGCTCACGACCTACACGCCGGCCTGGGTCGCGGCGGGCGCGATCTGCCTGGTGGCGGCGCTGGTGGTCCTGCGCATCGGGCGCCGGGCGCCGACCCTCGGGCTCGCGCGCGCCGCGGCGGAATGATCCACGGCCGGAACGGTTCGCTTGCCCTGCGGCGGACTGACCCTCTCCTCGGCCGATCCCGGGCAAGCGCGCGTGGTGGTCGCCTCGATCGAGCCTACCTCAGGCACTCGGACACCATCACGCGCACGCTGTCCCTGGCGCTCCGGTCGATTTGAGAGTCGCTGCGCCAGGGCGGGGCCGCCCCGGCGCTTCCGAAGTGCGGCGCGAGGTCGGCCGGTCAGGGCCCGAGCATGAAGTCGATCGTCCAGTTCGGCTCGCTGGCATCGCGCCGCTTGAGCGCGAACGATCCGTTCCCCGAGCCGGAGATCGATCCGGCCATCGAGTCGCCCGCGACCGCGCCGTCGAAGGTGCCCTCGCCGGGCAGCTCGAAGTGGACGCTGGACGCCGTCACACGAACGTCTTGCAGCGGGACC
>WNEY01007665.1_pt1 | contig 10610 bp, 11 predicted proteins | sample 5400531 | NCBI WGS metagenome assembly WNEY01 (sample SAMN13153338, study PRJNA577476) | soil metagenome | isolation source: 200 cm saprolite under Douglas fir tree site 1 | place: USA:California | collected 2015-04-18
AGCAACATTCAGGTCACCGGAAACCGGTTCAGTCGCGCCTTCTATCCGCGGGGCGGCTACTACGGCCCGGTCGCGCACTACCGTTCAGGCGGACCCAAGAACGCCTGGTACGCCAGTTTCTGGGACGACACGCTCGCGCCGGTTCCAGCACCCTGTGCAGGCCTCGCGCCATTCCCGCCAGATCGCCGGGATCAGATGGCGGTACGCCCGCCATCCGCGGCGATAACGGCGCCGGTGACGTAGCTAGCCTTCGGGGACGCGAGGAAGGCGATGAACTCAGCGATCTCGGCGGGCCGGGCGGCACGGGAGAGCAAGGTCGTCGCGCCAAGGGCCTCGATCCGTTCGGGCGCTGCCCCCGCAGTGAGCACCGGCCCCGCAGCGATCGCGTTGACCCGGACCCCGGCCGGGCTGAACTCGGCGGCCCAGGACCGGGTCATCGACGCCAGGCTGGCCTTTGTGGCGCCGTAAGCGGCACCCCCGGCCAGGCCAATCTGGCCGGCCATGCTGGCAACGTTGACAATGCTGCCGCTGCCACGGGCGGCCATCTTCGGCGCCAGTGCGGCGACCAGGAAGTACGGCGCCCGCACATTGGCCGCGAACAGCCGGTCAAAGGTCGCTACGTCGAGCTCGGCGGTTGGCCCGAACCAAGAGAACCCGGCGTTGTTGACCAGTACGTCGACCAGGCCCACGTGCCCGGCCAGTTCATCCAGCTGGGCTGGATCGCTGAGATCGGCGGCTATGAACCGGGCCGTGCCGCCCTCAGCTCTGATCGCGTCGACCACTTCGGAGCCGCGAACGGGATTCCGGCCGTGAACGACAACCTCGGCGCCATGCCGGCCGAGTTCCTGGGCCGCTGCCTGGCCGATACCCGACGTGGCACCGGTTACCAGGGCGACGAAGCCTTCGAGGTCTCGCTGCTCGCTCATCACTCATCTTCCTTTGATGGGACATATCTGGCGGACAGGAGCTCAGGTAATGGCCATGACCTCGACCTCAAGGAGCGCGCCGGGGACAAACAAGCGGGACACCTCAACGCTTGTGACCGTCGGCGGCGTCCCGGCGAAGCGCGCCGCTCGCACCTTGCCGTACTCGGAAAGCTGGCTCATGTCTGTGAGGTAGGCCCGGATATTGACCACATCGGCGAGAGTGGCGCCATGGGCGGCCAGGATCGCGGTGATGTTGTCCATGATGTATTCCGCCTGAGCGGCCATGTCGTTGCCGCCGACGACTTTGCCGTCGGCGTCGATGGCGGCTTGGCCAGAAAGCTGCAGGATGGCTTTATCGCCGAGTTCAGCGCGCGCGACGTGGGAATAGTGGCCAGCCGGGGCGGGGACGGTCGCTGGGTTATCGAAGATGACCATGATGGCGGCCTCCGTTCAGTCTTTCATTAGGAGCTACCTCCACCCTGGACGGAAACGGGCCGCCCCGGTATCCGACGCGTGACTGCACCTGGCGGTTACCGGGGCAGGGCGGGGGTGCTGGCGCGGGCGATCACGTCCCGTAGCTGGTGGCGGTCGGTGATCCCGAGCTTGGGGAAGGACCGGTAAAGGTGTGAGCTGACCGTGCGGGGTGAGAGGAAGAGCCGGTCGCCGATCTCGCGGTTGGTCAGGCCTTCGCTGGCCAGCCGGACGATCTGGCGCTGCTGGGGGGTTAGGTCCCACAGGGCATCGGGTTCGCCGGGCGTACCGGCGATGGCCACCCCGGAGGCTCGCAGCTCGGCTTCTGCCCGCTGGGCCCAGGACCGGGCCCCTAGCCGCTGGAAGGTTGCCAGAGCCTGCGTCAGTTCTGGCTTGGCGTCATTGATCCGGCGGCGCCGCCGCAGCCACTCGGCATAGTCAAGGCGAAGCTGCGCTCGCTCGAAGGGCCACTGGTCCCCGGCCGGGTCGGCGAGCGCAGTCTCGAAGTGGGCTTCGGCCCGGTCCGAGGCGACGAGGATGCCGCGAGCGCGGGCGATGAGCTGCTCCAGCCGAGGAGAAGCCCTTCCGTCTAGATGGCTGAGCGCGCGCTCGAGGACATCTAGACCTTCCGTACGTCGATCAGCGCGGATCGCCGCCGTGGCGAAATCGGCCACGCCCAGGTAGGAAAAGATGTTGTGGACGGGCGCGCCCTCGTCGCTGAACAGCTGGCGGAGCTGCGTGAAGGCAAGAAGGTGGCTGCCGTCGGCGAGGGCGGCGATGCCGAGGACCCGCCGCGCCCGGGCGGCTACTAGACCACTTTCTGCTGTATCGGCAATAGTGAGCGCCCTGTCGGCATGCCTGCGTGCCTCGCCAGAGTCGCCGCGCATGGCACTGACGGTGGCCGTGATCAGGCAAGCGGACGCGGCGACGAGTTTCATCTGGTTCGCCTCAGCCAGATCCGCGGCTTCGGCGGCAGCTCCCTGGGCCTCGTCCCACCGTCCGCTGTCGATGTACGCCCAGCCGAGCGCGGTCAAGCCAGGGCCGCTGGTACCCCGCGTGCCGGGGGCCTGGAGCCGGTGCATGGCATCCTGCAGCATGGTGATCGCCAGGTGCGATTCGTCTAGGAGCCATGCGGCGGAACCGATCCGCCACAGAGCGGCCTCATCTAGGGGAGAGCTGCTGCTCTGGCGCAGGTACCGGATGAGCTCGCTTCTGCTGCCGAACGGGTCGGTGCACGCCTGTATCCAGAGCCTGCGCGGGCCCGCGTCAACACGCGGGCGATGACTGCCGGCGGTGGACCCATAATTCTCCAGGAGTCCGAGAACGCGGTATACGGCCTGGCAGCTGCTAGGCGAGCCCGCATGGTAGACGACGGTAGCCGCGTCCGCGAGGGCATCCCAGGCAAGATTCGGCTGGTCACGCGCTGCCTCTTCGGCGACGGATATGAGGGCCTCCAGCGCGGCGGACGGCCGACCTGAATAGGCCAGTGCCCATCCGGCGTCGTGGCGGGCGGTCAGCCGCAGTCCGGGGTCCGATGTGACAGCGAGGGCGCGGGTGGTGAGATCCACGACCCATCCGGCCTGGCCGGTGGGCACGGCGGCCGAGGCAGCGGCTACCAGCCTGCGTGCTTGGTCGTCGGGGCTGGGGCTGAGTTCGGCGGCGCGCTCCATGGCCAGCGCTGCTGCGGCGGCGCCGCCACGGTACTGCGCCTGGGTGGCGGTGGCTTCGAGCAGCCAGGCCACGTGCTCGTCAGGCTGCAGGGCCGCGGTTGCCAGATGCCAGGCTCGGCGGTCCGGCTGGTCGTGCAGCGCCTCGGCGAGCTGGCGGTGCGCCGCGGCTCGTTGCGCGAACGGCGCGGAGTGGTAGATAGCGGAACGGACGAGAGGATGGGTGAACTGCAGCCCGGCCCGGCCGACCGTGACCAGCCCCGCCCCCTCCGCCGGCGCGAGCCCCGGCGCATCTGACCCAGCAACTCTGCTGTTCACGTTCAGTTCCGGGCCATCGGCAGCCGCGGCCAGCAGCAGAGCCTCTCGTGTTCGCGCTGGCAGGGTGGCGAACCTGGCGGCGATGACAGTGCTCAGCCGGTCGGTCAGCGGAAGGGGCTCGGCGGCCCACCGGCGGCTGACGGCCGGATCGGCGGCGATGACCTTCGCCAGCTCGATCAGCGCCATGGGATTACCCGCTGCCTGGGCGAGCACCTGCGCCCGCGCTCGTCCGCGCGGCGGTTGAGGTTGCTCGTCCAACAGGCGGCCGGCGTCGGCCGCAGACAGCGGCCCGAGATGCAGCTCCGGGAATCGCCGCTCAAAGCCGAGTGGCGGGGCCTGACCCCGCGCGCCCACCAGCATCACGGCAGGCTCCACGTCCAGGCGGCTGGCGGCGAACGCCAGCGCGTCAAGCGAGCTGCGGTCGAGCCAGTGAGCGTCGTCGGCGACCACTAGCACCGGGGAACTTTCCGAAAGGTCAGAAAGCAGGGTGAGGACGGCGACGCCGGTGAGAAGCGGGTCTGGTGCAACGGGCTCCGCAGACAGGCCGAGAGCCCCTAGCAGCGCCAGTTCTTGCCGGCCGGGAAGCCGGGCGGCGGCCGACAGCACCGGCCGCAGGAGCTGATGCAGCCCGGCGAACGCGAGTTTCGACTCCGATTCCCATCCGGTGACGCGCAGTACCTGCATGCCCGCTGACCGGGCCCGCTCGGCTGCGTCCGCCAGCAGCACGGTCTTGCCTATGCCCGCCTCGCCGGTCACGACCAGGACCTGGCTGGCGTCCGTGGCCGAATCCACGAGCCGGTGCAGCCTGGCAAGTGCTGCTTCCCGGCCGACAATGGGCGGGGACGACTCTGAGTGGAGTTCACCGGAGCCTGGCATGTGCCTGTCCTTTCGGCCAGTGCGTTCATCGATGCCGTGTCTCCAGGCTAAACAGCGCTCGGCGGGGCAGCCGCAAAGGCCTGACGGCGGCGCATCCGGCAGTGCCGGCCACCTGCAGACGGTGCGCGGCGCCGGCTACCGCTTCACCGCCCCTTCCTGACCGCGGGCACGCAGTGCCACCGACGCTGGGGTTGCCCGCGCCGAAGCTCGTGTTCGATCAGGAGAACGGGGCGAAGGTGTCCTTCAGCGTCGGCCCGCAGGCCAGCGTGCCGCCAGGCGGTCAGGTCAGCGTCTCGGCCATCTCGGCCGCTACCGGCCAGACCACACCCCTCTGCTCCGGCCCGATCACCAGCGGCGCCGGGTCTTGCCTCATGACGACCGCGCAGCTGGCGCCCGGTAAGTACCTGGTCACGGTGAAGGCCGGGACCGTGAAGCTCTGCGTGATCACGCTCAACAACGGCAAGGGCCGCTGCGGCTTGACGGCCAAGAAGCTCCGCGTAGGCACCTACCACCTGGTGGCGTCCTACCCGGGCGGCACGATCGTCGCCAAGTCCGCCTCCGGCAAGGTCACCCTCGTCGTGACGAAGTAACTACCCGAGCCGCCCTTCGCCCGTTTCACCTCCCGGGCGAGGGGCGCTCACGTTACTGGGTGGCGATTACGAAAGCCTGTTGCCTGCCGTGGTTGTCGTGGTACCAGCAAGCGGCGACGCAGTCCGCCGGGGCGTGGCAGGACACGACGGCGGCGGCCGCGCTGTGGTCTTTGTTCAGTGCCGACAGGCCAGGCACGCTGGTCGCGCCGCTGGCGAAGCCGCCCAGGTTGAGCGTGGCCAGGCTGGGCACGTCCTGCGCGGCGTCCCAGGCGCCGTTCTTCTCCGCGACCACGAAGCCCTGGAACTGGGCCGAGTCGTCGGTGTAGAACCCGCCGGCCGCGCAGTTGTTTACCGTGGTGATTTTTCGTTGCGTGGAGAGTTAGCCGCGGAAATCCGCGGTCAACTCTTCACCAGGCGGAAACTCACAACCAAAATTCGGTCATATCGTGCTGAATTTCATGATCCAAGGCGATCATGGATTTCTGGATCCAGGATTTCGTTGCCGGGGTATACCTCGGGGAACCGGACGGCAGCTAGCAGCCTCGGTGCCCACCTGATGCTGTTCCGTCCCGGGAAGCTACCACCTCGGTGCCCTCCTGATGTTGTGGCCGTGACCCGGACGGACTGAGTCGGCCCGGTCGTCATGATCGGATCGTACGGCGGGTTCCTGGGCTCGGGTCTGGCCAGTTCGGCCGGACAAGGCGCAAGTTGCAGCAGTTACGGGCCGGCGCTGCTGCCGCTGTCCTGGGGTGAGCAGCATCGCCGGCCCGCCGGCGCTGCTATTTCAGCGGTTGCGGGTCAGCGCTGTCGTGGAGATCGCAGGCATTGCAGCGGTAACGGGTCAGCGCTGCCGCGAGCCGGCCATGAAACGCAGGCCGGAATCCAAACTCCGGTCAGGAATCTAATTCTTCTTAGATCACGGAGGAGTTTCGACAGCAATGCGGAAGGCTTCGCGATAATTCACGCCGGGTAGCGGGCGCCGGTGAAGTTGACTCGCAGGGCGTAGAGCGAGCTGGATGCGGTGATGTAGAGGTCATTGCGCTTTGGGCCGGCGAAGGTGAGGTTGGACACTATCTCCGGGAGTTTCAGCTTGCCGATCAGAGAGCCGTCAGGGTCGAAGCAGTGCACTCCGTCGTGGGCGGCGGCCCAGACGCGTCCGGCGTCGTCGAGCCTGATCCCGTCGAAGGTCCCGGCGTCGCAGGTAGCGAAGACGTGACCGCCAGAGAGCGTTCCGGTCTCGGTCACGCCGAAAAGGCGAATGTGCTTCTTGCGAGTATCGGCGATGTAAAGCTGGCTTTCGTCGGGTGAGAACGCGAGTCCGTTGGGACGCTCGAAGTCGTCAGCGACGATACTTACCTGTCCGCCCTCCGGCGCCAGGCGGTAGACGTGGCAGGCGCCGATCTCGCTGGCCGCCTTGTGTCCCTCGTAGTCGCTGTCGATGCCGTAGCTCGGGTCGGTGAACCAGATAGAGCCGTCCGCACGCTCGACCACGTCGTTGGGGCTGTTCAGGCGCTTGCCGTCGTAGCGGTCGGCGAGCACGGTGATCGAGCCGTCGTGCTCGGTGCGGGTAACCCGCCGGGCGCCCTGCTCGCAGCTGATCAGCCGGCCCTGCCGGTCCACCGTGTGGCCGTTGGCGTATCCGGCCGGCTCGCGGAACACGCCGACCGCGCCGGTGGTTTCGTCGAAACGCAGCATGCGGTCATTGGGAATGTCGCTGAAGACCAGGTAACGGCCAGCCGGAAAATAGGCCGGACCCTCAGTCCAGCGGCAGCCGGTGTAAAGCCGCTGGGTCCAGCCGTCACCGTCACAGCCGCGGAACCGCTCGTCCAGCATCTCGAACGACGTCCTGATGACATCAGGCCTAGACATCACTCACTCGCCGTCACTGGCCGACGCGGCCGTCGACCCGTTCTCGCAGCAGGTCGGCGTGGCCGCAATGCCGGGCGTACTCCTCGATCATGTGGACCAGCACCTCGCGCAGCGCGATCGCAGTGCCGTCCCGCATGACCCCTTTCACGCCGAGATCAGCCGAACCTTCGACAAATTCTTCCGCGAACGCGACCTCTTCGCGCCAGGCCCGCCAGGCGTCCGCCACGACCGCCTGGTCGGCAACCGCGCCGACCCAGTCGGCGTCCGCTACCTCCTGCGACCAGTACAGCGGCGGCGCGTCAGCCTGGGCCATCACCCGCCGGAACCAGTTGCGTTCCACGTCAGCCATGTGCCGGACCAGCCCGAGCAAGGACATCGTCGAGGGCGGCACCGACCGCCGGGCGAGCTGCTCCGCGTCGAGGCCAGCGCACTTCAGCTCCATCGTCAGCCGGTACGCGCGCAGATACTCAAGCAGAGTTGCCCGTTCGCCTTCCACCTGCGCGCCCGACTCGAATCTCGGGTCCTGCGCCTCGTCCATCCAGACATCGGAGTCAGCACCTAGCGCGTTCCATCGTTCCGGCACAACCTCGCCGGCGTTGTCCTCAGCCATGGCCACTATCCTGCCGCACCCGGCGATCGGTGCGGCTACCCGGGCCTGCGGGCCACGCCTCCCCACAAGGCGGCCGCCGCAGCCAACTCGACCTCGGTCCGCGGGTGCCATTTGGAGAGCTGGACCACGCCAGGCTCCACCAGGTCAAGTCCGTCGAAGAAGCTCGTCACCTGGGCATGGTCACGAAGCACCAGCGGCGCGTTGAGCTGCCGCTCGTTCAGTGCTTTAGCGAAATCGGCCAGCTCCGGGTAAATGTCCGCGGTGAGGTGGCAGATCGCCAGATAACTGCCGGCTGGGAGAGCCTGTACTAGCGTGCGGACTATCCCGGACGGGTCGTACTGGTCCCCGACGTTATGCAAAATTCCCAGCAACAGCAGCCCGATCGGCTTGGTGAAGTCCAGTGTTTTGGTGGCCTCGCGCAGGATCGTCTCCGGCTCGCGCAGATCCGCGTCCAGATAGGCGACGACACCTTCGCCGCTGCCTTTGAGCAGCGCGTGTGCATGCGCCAGCACGATCGGGTCGTTGTCCGCGTACACGATTCTGGCGTCCGGGGCGACCGCCTGCGCGATCTGATGCACGTTCTCCCCTGAAGGAAGGCCGGTGCCGATGTCGAGAAACTGCCGGATGCCGGCTTCGGCCAGAAACCGCACCACCCGCCGCAGAAACGCCCGCGAGGCCCGGGCCGACTCCGCCGTTTCGGAAAGGCCTTGATCCCGGCCTCGGCCGCTTCCCGGTCGGCCTCGTAATTGTCCTTGCCGCCAAGAAAATAGTCATACACCCGCGCCGGGTGCGGCACGCTCGTGATGATTCCCGGGATATCCCGGTGCCCGGTCCCCGCACCACCAGGCGACGTTCCAGTCATAAACGAACCTTACCGGGACAGACGGGCCAACGTTGGCTTCCCGCGGGACCACCGCCCGCGACTCCCAAGCACTGCAGGTCACCCGCGATAACGGCGCGATACCGCGTGGGCGAACCGCAGGCTGGTGTACTGGGCGGGTTCAAGGAGTCGTCGCAACAGTGCCGGTAGATTGACTCTTCCTGGTTAAGGATACGTGGCGGCCGGCCTGGGCGGCGTGCCGCGCGGGGGCTGCCCAGTCCGGTGGTCAGCGCGCCCGGTGAGCGGACCTTGACGGTGTCGGTGTCGAGCAGCGCGCCGGTGGCCAGCTGCGCCAGCACGCCGTACGTCAGCGCCGGCGCCTTGGCCGTGGCCAGGGTCGCCGTGAGCGGTCGAGCCAGGCAGAGCGGCCTTTAGCGAGCCTCGTCTCGATTCTGCTCCGGATATGGACGCGTTGCGTCTTCGTCGGACCCGGTGGCATACGGCCAGCCTTGAGTGTTAGCACTCCGTTCTGCCGGGTGCCCGGCAGAACGGTCGGGCTGGCCGCCCGACCGGATACGGGGCCCGACTGAGCGTCGACCGACCCCGGCCAGCAGTGTGCCTATGGCAATGCCGACAACCAGGCTGACAGCGCCGGTGGCGATCTTCTGCGACACCGGGGCCGCGGTGCTGAACGGAAACAAGACGGCGACCACCGTCGCCAGGCTCACGATCCACCCGAAGAAGGTAAGCGGACGCGGCGTGCTAATCAGCAGAAGGTGAAGCAGTGCCGCCGCGATCAGTGCCGCGCCGGCGGCGGACAGCACCACACCGGTCGTGTGCGCATCGCCATAGGCGCCGTCACTCTTCGGAGCAAGGATCGGGACGTTCAGGAGCCACCGGCAGGCAAACACCCCGACCAGCGCCACGAGCCCCGCCACGACAGCCGTCGCGATTCCGCCAGGCCACAGCTGGGTGGGGTCTACCTGCGGATGAGAGGACCGGTCGTCGTGGCCGATCGGCACGGTCATGACCCACCTACCTCACTTTTGCCCTGATTCGATGTTACCGCAGCCGACGCGACGTGAGGAGGTGCTGTCACTCGAACGGCAGGATCGGGGCCTACTTCTATCCCGGGCTGCATGCCTCTCGCCGCCACCCCTCCGCCTAGCCCCAGAGACCAGCACCCAGCCTTCCATTCCACTAACTGTTTCCGCAGCTCGCTGTCGCTGTTAGTGCGACCCACTAACCCAGCGTGACGAGCCGAGCTATTTCGCACTCAAACCCGGCATTCACGACTATTCCGGAGTGAGTCCGAAAGATGAATGTGCATATTCATCCTTAAAAACCCAGGTGAAACCACGTATTCATCTGTTTTGGAAGATGACCATGGTGGATTCGGCAGGTACGGATGGGTCGACTGGGGTCTTCGTGAATGGTGTGACGAAGGTGGGTTGATGAGGGCCGATGGTGGCAGTTATCTGCCTCTCTTGGGCAGGTCGAGCTCTCCTCGAAGCACGAGGTGGTGACCTGCTACGCCGGCCTGCAGCCTGGAGTTGACGCCGAGGCGATTCAGGATTGCCGTCGTGTGCGACTTGATCGTGTGCTCGCTTCGCGACAGATGCGTCGCGGTTGTCCGGATATCCATCCCAGCGGCGAGGCAGCCGAGAATAGTCCTCTGACTGGGAGCCAATTCGCGGTATTTCTCAAGCGCAGCACCAAGCCACGGTAGCTGAGCTTCCATTCCCATCTCGCCACCGAGCAGGGCGTGATTGTCCATATCGGGCACTCCCCGTAGCTGAGGTATCGCACGCCGCACATGGAGGCTGGCATAGACCTGTGACGTCTCGGTGATAAGTGCGTGATAATGCCTCTTGCCTGGGGGGCCTCTCAGGACTGGGACGGGGAAGACGCCATGCAGTTCGGTGCGAGAACGCGATACCACTGCCATACGAGGTTCAGGAGATGACAACGACCGAGGCACGAAAACATCTCCCTGAGCTGGTAAATATGGCCGCTTATGGCCATATCACCACAGTGCTCACCCGAGACGGTCGCCGGCTTGCTCGCATCATCCCCGAGGAAGATGCTTGGGTCTACAGTCCAGACTGGCAGGAGAAGCTCCGGGAGGCCGAAGCGGATTTGGCGGCTGGACGGATCCAGAACTTCGGTAGTGATGAGGAGTTCCTGAACCACCTTGACGCCATGGACGGCGAGGCTGGTGGGTGAGGTACCAAACCACGGCAGGATTCGACCTGGCGCTGAGTAAGCTCCCCTGCGAGCACCGCATGATGTTCGTTGACGCCGTCCGAGCTCACCTCGTCCCCGCACTATCAGCGGGAGCGCATCGCGGTGAGGCGCCCTGGCCCAGGCGCCTGCGGGTTCACAAGATAGGCGAGGTACTCTCACTGACCCGGAGCTTCGCCAACCCTGATGGGCCGGCGCTGTTCACCATCGGCTCAGATG
>WNEY01004508.1_pt1 | contig 10609 bp, 15 predicted proteins | sample 5400531 | NCBI WGS metagenome assembly WNEY01 (sample SAMN13153338, study PRJNA577476) | soil metagenome | isolation source: 200 cm saprolite under Douglas fir tree site 1 | place: USA:California | collected 2015-04-18
GGCCCCACAGCGAGAGGACGAATGCCGCGATCGCGAAATTGGCCGTCGTGCCGAGGAGCCTGCCGTAGTGCGAGGCTTCGCCGCCGACTTCGATCAAGCGGTCGACGAAGAGCGCCTGCAGGAACCGGTACGGAATCGAGGTTGCGATCACGACCGCTGCCCACGGCGCTGCGACCATCGAGATAACGTCAGTCGATTCGTCGAGGACCGAGGTGGTCGTGAGCGGTGCGTGGATCAAAACAGACCCGAGAGCAGCGCGCCTGCCCAGACCATCATCTGCGCGCTCAGATAGAGAAGGATCAGCGATCCGATGACCAGCGTGAGCCAGCCCGCGAAATTCGATCGGACATCCGACGCCCCTCGCTTGGCCGCCAGGCACTTGGCGCAGTGCCAGATGCCGTCCCACTGCGTCGCGCACTCCTGGCACAGAGGTTTCGCACACGCCATGCAGACGGCGAATGCCGGCCGCTGCGGGTGATTCGAGCATCGCTGTGTCGCTGCTCGGGCCATGGCTACCTCAGTTTATCCCTAGCGGAGCGAGGGATCTCTGGTGCCTCTGCGACCAACAGCTTTTTGCGTAGCGCACATTGCACGAATTGCGAGTTAGCGAGGCTTAGTCGCTGCTGCACCGGAGATCCCTCGCTCCGCTCGGGATAAACTGAGAATTATGGAACGACCTGATGCCGAACGAGAGATCGCCCGCATTCGCGACGCCATCGATCGCGTCGACGAAGTCATCGTCCGACTTCTGAACCAGCGCGCCAAGTACGCCATCGAGATCGGCGAGATCAAGGGCGTCCTCGGCCTGCCGATCTACGCGCCAGAGCGGGAGAAGGACGTGCTGTATCACGTCGAGAAGACCTGCGAAGGTCCGCTCGACGGCCAGTCGATGCGCCGGCTCTTCGAGCGGATCATCGACGAGTCGCGCCGCATCGAGCGGGAAGCAGCCAATCGCGAATAGGGAGAGCGCATGGTCATCGTCATGGAGAAGCAAACCACGGAATCCAACATCGAGCGCGTGATGTCCGAGCTGGTCGCGCGCGGCTTCGACGTCCACCGATCCACCGGCAGCGAGCAAACAGTCCTGGGCGTCGTCGGCGATGTCGCCAAGATCGACACCCGCGAATTCGAGCTCTTCGACGGCGTGCAGGAGGTCGTGCGGATCAGCGAGCCGTACAAACTCTCGAGCCGGACTTTCCGGCGCGAAAAGACGATCGTCAAGGTGCGCGGCGTCGAAATCGGCGGGCCGGAGGTCGTGATCATGGCCGGACCGTGCACGATCGAGAACGAGCGGCAGGTCTTCGAGACCGCCCGCCGCGTCGCGCGGGCCGGCGCGCGCGTGCTTCGGGGCGGCGCGTACAAGCCGCGCACGTCGCCCTACGCCTTTCAGGGAATGGGAATCGAAGGGTTGAAACTGCTGCGCGCGGCCGCGGATGAATCGCGCATGGCGACGGTGTCCGAGGTGATGGAGATCAGCCAGATCGAGGGGATGCTGCCGTATGTCGACATCCTGCAGGTCGGTGCGCGCAACATGCAGAATTTCAATCTCCTGACTGCCCTCGGACAGGTGCGCAAGCCGATTCTGCTCAAGCGGGGCATGTCGGCGACCATTCAGGAGTGGCTGCTGGCCGCCGAGTACATCATGACCGGCGGCAACTACGACGTCATCCTCTGCGAGCGCGGGATCCGGACATTCGAGACCTACACCCGCAACACGCTCGATATCTCCGCCATCCCGGTGATCGACAAGCTGTCGCACCTGCCGATCATTGCCGATCCGTCGCACGCCACCGGCCGGCGCGACAAGGTGATGCCGCTCGCGCGCGCGATCATCGCCGCAGGCGCGGACGGCGTGCTGATCGAAGTGCACCACGATCCCGACAAAGCGCTCTGCGACGGACCGCAGTCGCTCTATCCCGATCAGTTCGCGCGCCTGATGGACGAACTGCGCATCATCGTGCCGGCGGTGGGCAGGCGGCTGTGAGCGTCGCTACTTCACCGGAGCCATCAAATGCTGATAAGGCGTCCCGGCCCACATGACGTATGGCACGGAGGTGTCGGGATCTGCGTTCTTCGGATAGGAATCGTAAAAAGCCTGATCGCCTCCGACGACCATGACATGAGGGCCGGTCTTGATCCAATGGTTTGTCGCTGTCGGCTTTGTGGCGTATGGGTCGGTGTTGCTGGCGTCAGTACCACCAGCGAGCATGTACATGAAGCCTACTTTTCCGGCCGGGGGAGTCTGATGGCCCATCCATGCCTGAGCCCATGCCATCGCGTTCGCATCCATGCACATCGGGTCCGGGCCCGGCGTGGTCGGATTGTCCGGCATACATGTGAATCCGTTTGTTCCCTTGCGAAGGGTTCGCATGCTGCCATCGGATTCCATCGCAACGACCGTGGCACCCTTCGCCACGCTTGCGGGAGCCGCTTTCATGGCGCTCGCAATAAGACTCGCGTCGCTCGGCTTTGCGGCCTTTTTATCCGCCGCCAGCACGCCCGTCACGATGACGGCGAAGATAAGAACACTCATCAGAGACTTTACGCGCACAGGAATCCTCCTATTCTTTTTTGGGAGGTGCGACTCTATATCTCAGCACAACAAGAGGCAAGGAAGAAAATTTGGAGAAGGTTATGATTCGCGCGTGTCATCAACACGAGCACTCCTTCGACTGCATCGCTACGCAGGCCTGATCAGCTCACCCCTGGTTTTGTTTTTTGCCGTTTCCGGCATCTGGCAGGTCTACCGCCTCCACGAAGACCGAAAGAACGGATCGTACAAGGCCCCGCACGCGCTCGAAGTGGCCTCGGACTTTCACAAGGCCGAGCACATGCTGGGGAACCCTAATGCAGGTCCGTTCAAGCTCGCGGTCTCCATCGCCGCCGGCGTTCTGGTCATCGGCACCATTCTCGGCCTGATCGTCGCTCTGCGTGTCACGCGACCGGTGTGGCTTGCGATTGTTTTGTTGTTGCTCGGAACCGCGCTTCCGTACCTTCTGTATCTTGTAGCTACCTAGATGGAACACGACTTCGATTTCGCCGTTGCCGGCGGAGGTCCGGCAGGATCTTCGGCGGCCATCTCGCTGGCGCAGCGCGGCTATTCGGTCGTGCTGCTGGAACGGGAACGCTTCCCGCGCTTCCACATCGGCGAGTCGCTGCTGTCGAACGCAAATGAATGCTTTGCCGCACTCGGTGTGGCGGAAAAAATCGCGGCCGCGGCGTTTCCCGAAAAGTGGGGAGCGCGCTTGCTGACTCACGATGGCGAGAGCGGACGCGGCGTCGATTTCGCCGAATCGAGAGAGGTCATGCGGCCGCAGACGTATCAGGTCTGCCGCCAGGATTTCGATCGCATTCTCATGGATCGCGCGCGCGAAGTGGGTGTTGTTGTGCGCGAGGGCGTTCGCGTTGCGGCCTGCGATTTCACGGCAGATGCCGCCGTGCTCGACGTGGCGCCGTCGGAGGGCGGCGCGGGACAGCCGCTCCGCGTCCGAGCGCTTGTCGACGCGACCGGGCGCCACGGCTTGATCGCGCGTAAATTCGGACTTCGCACCGACGAGCCGCGACTTGCCAACATCGCGGTCTTTTCGCACTACGCTGGCGTGCCACGACTCGCGGGCAACCGTCCCGACGACATCCGCATCGTCGCGCGGCATGACTCCGGCTGGTTCTGGCTGATTCCGATTTCAAAAGAGCTGATGAGTGTCGGCGTGGTCCTCCCGAAGAATCTTTTCTCGCAGTGGCCGCACGAGTCTCCGGAGCAGACCCTCGAGCGGGCGATCGCTGATACTCCGGTCATCGCGGAGCTGATGCGCAACGCGCGACGCGAATGGCCGGTGCGCGTCGAAAGAGATTTTTCGTACAGCGCGTCGACATATGCCGGCGACCGCTGGATTCTGGCCGGCGACGCCGGATCGTTCCTCGATCCCGTTTTCTCGACCGGTGTCGGCATTGCCATGGAGTCGGGAATCGAAGCTGCGGCGGAGCTCGATCGCGCGTACAAGCGCAACGATTTCTCTGCGCGCACCTTCGCGGCGTTCTCGAGACGTCAAAGAAGGCGGTTCGAAACCTTTCGCCGTTTCGTGATCGGTTTCTACACGCCGGAGTTTCGCGATCTCTTTTTCGATCCGAGGCCGCCGAAGCTGCTGTTCCGGTCAGTCGTTACGATTCTGGCTGGCAAGTGGAACGCCAGCTTGTGGACGCGTTTTCTCAATCACATCTTCTTCGGACTGGTCGCGATCCAGCGTCGATTCGCGTTCACGCGGTCTCGCTTTCGCCGCGACCGGCAGGCCGGGTATCCGACAGGAGGCATCACATGATCATCGGCGCGCACTCGATCATCTACAGCAAAAATCCCGAAGCCGACCGCGTTTTCCTGCGCGATGTCCTCGGCATGCCGCATGTCGACGTCGGCGAGGGCTGGCTGATCTTCGGATTGCCGCCGGCGGAAGTGGCCGTGCATCCGGGAGACGAGAATGACGTGCACGAGTTCTATCTCATGAGCGATGACATCAAAGGGTTCGTCGCCGAGATGCAGAAGCGCAAGACCGCATGCGGTCCGGTGCAGAATCAGGGTTGGGGCATGCTGACTCAGGTGACGTTGCCCGGCGGCGGGAAACTCGGCGTGTATCAGCCGAGGCATGCGAGGCCGAAGGCGATGGCGGGGAAGAGGAAGAAGAAAGCCGTAACCCGGAAGAAGGCTTCGCGTCGCAAGAAGTAGTGATCACGATCCGTCGGATATTCGCCGCTGCATTTGTCGCGGTATTCGCCGCTGCGTCGGCTGTGGCGGCCGGTCCGGCACCCGAAGCGCAGGCCGCGGCCTACCTCGAGCAACTGTGGCGATCGTCGGGAACGCCGGCCATCTCCATCGCGGTCGCGTCCAAAGGTCGAATCGTCTATTCAGCCGGCGTGGGCTTCGCCGATCTCGAGAATCTGGTGCCGGAAAACGGATCGACGGTCTATAACATCGGCTCCGTTTCCAAAGTCATCACCGCGGTTGCTGTGATGCAGCTCGTCGAGCAGCGGAAATTGGCACTGGATGATCCGATTCAAAAGTACGTTCCGGCGTTCCCAGAGAAATCGCCGATACCGATCACCATCAGGCACCTGATGACGCACACGTCGGGCATCCGGCATTATCGCGGCACTGATTTCCCAAACTCAGAAGACAACGAGAACACACGACCTTCATCCTGGGAAAAGGTCTCGAGATCTTCAAGAATGATCCGCTGCTGTTCCGCCCCGGTCAGTATTACTTCTACTCCTCGTATGCCGTTAACCTTCTTCAGGGAGTGGTCGAGAGGGCCAGCGGTATGCCATTCGAGGACTACCTCCGGCGCAACGTCTGGAGGCCCGGTTCGTCGAAGGCCGTCCGCTCAATTACTTCTACAACGATCTGACGTACAACTTTGCGAGCGGCGGAATGATCTCGACGGCTGAGGATCTCGTCCGATTTGGCGCGGCTTTGAATCGAGGCATGCTCCCGAAGCCGGAGACAACAGCCATGATGTATCGGTCGCAGCTCGAAGGCCTCAAGCGCTTCAATGAAAAAGGACCTCCAGGCGATCTCGATTTCGAACAGGGTCTGATTTGGCGCATCTTCAAAGATCCGAGCGGACGGACTTTCATCAATCATTGCGGGACGGTGAAGGGTTTCAATGCCTGCCTGGTGAATTACCCTGACGCCGACCTGGTGGTGGCGTTGCTGGGCAATGGAGATGAAACGAATCCTGGCCGCACGCCGACCGTGAACGTCGCACAGTTCTTTCTGCAGACGCCGTAGGCAGGATGCGTCTCTTCCTCAAGAACCTGATTTTCACGATTTTCGTCCCCGGTACAGTCGCTGTTGTGATTCCGTACCTCATCGGGCAGCGGCGCGGTCCTCACTGGTACTGGTCCATCATTCCGTTCGCCGCTGGCGCGGCAATTTATCTTCGCTGTGTGTGGGATTTCGGAGTCATCGGTCGCGGCACCCCCGCACCAATCGACGCGCCGAAGGTGCTCGTCGTGCGCGGGCTGTTCAAGTACGTGCGCAATCCGATTTACATCGGCGTGATTTTGGTGATCCTCGGCTGGGTAATCTATTTCGCATCACGCGCGGTACTCGTTTACGCGCTGGCGGTGGCGTTGGCGTTTCATCTTTTCGTGGTGCTGGTCGAAGAGCCGAGCCTTCGGCGGCAGTTTGGCGAATCGTACGAGATCTACCGCCGTAGCGTGCGCCGGTGGCTGCCAGGAAAGCCGCGGCGGCGGCTCTGAGCCGCCGCCACGTCGTCGATTAGTGTCGAACGCGTTTGTTGCGATAGTACTGGACGCCCTCGCCCGCCGCAGCGCCGATCAGGGCGCCGGTGAGCGGATGACGACGATCAATCAGAGCGCCGGCAGCCGCGCCGACCAGCGCGCCGCCAGCCTGGCTGTAATGCTTCCGGTGATAGGTCGATGAATAGACTCGGCGGTGATGACGTGTGATTGCGAACGCAGATCCTGCCGGCATGAAGAGCGCCAGACTGAGGATCGCAGCACTAATTTTCTGTGTAAGCGGAGTCATGTTTTTTCGCACCTCCATGGCGGAGTAGGTGCGAGATGGATGCCTATCAATTATGGTTTTAACAGACTGAAGCATAAGGATTTAATGTGCACTATATCGTCATCGAAACATTCAAGGATGTGCTCGCCGTCTACCGCCGTTTTCGCGATCGTGGACGTCTCGCCCCTGACAGCCTTCAATACCTCGGCAGTTGGGTGACGGAGGATTTCAGAAAGTGTTATCAGGTAATGGAGTGCGACGATCGGCGCGCGCTCGAGGAGTGGATGGAGCGCTGGAGCGACATCGTCGAGTTCGAAGTCACTCCGGTCCTGACGTCGGCCGCGGCATATGAGGCGTTGAAGCCGCGCCTGTGAACGTTACAATCCGCCGCGCATGAAGAGAGGGTTGCTTTTCTCACTACTGTGTACATCTGCGCTCTTCGCGGCGCCTCCGCCGCTCGATGACGTCACGCGCCAGCTCACGCGCGACATCTACAAACAACTGATCGAGATCAACACCACCGATTCGGTCGGCAACACGACGACGGCGGCCGAGGCGATGGCGGCGCGGTTGAAGGCGGCGGGGTTTCCTAATGCCGACATTCAGGTCCTCGGTCCCAACCCTCGCAAGGGGAATCTCGTGGCGCGCTTGCGCGGATCGACGCGCGAGAAGCCGATTCTCCTTCTCGCGCATCTCGACGTCGTGGAGGCGAGACGCGAAGACTGGTCGCTCGACCCGTTCGTTTTCACCGAAAAGGATGGTTACTACTACGGCCGCGGCACGAGCGATGACAAAGGAATGGCCGCGATCTTCATCGCGAATCTGATTCGCTACAAGCAGGAAGGCTTCATTCCGAAGCGCGATCTGATCGTCGCGCTCACCGCGGATGAAGAAGGCGGCGACTATAACGGCGTCTCGTGGCTCTTGAAAGAACATCGCGACCTGATCGATGCGGCGTTTGCGCTCAATGAAGGGGGCGGCGGCCGCATGAAGGAAGGGAAGCGGCTTTACAACGGCGTCGGCGCCAGCGAAAAGGTGTACGTCTCCTTTGGTCTCGAGACACACAACAAAGGCGGCCACAGCTCCGTGCCGCGCGCGGATAACGCGATCTACGAGCTTGCAGAAGGACTGGTGAAGCTCGAGAAATATCAGTTTCCGATCGAGATGAACGAAGTCACGCGCACTTACTTCGAGCGGATGTCGAAGATTGAAGATGGATCGACGGCCAAAGACATGGCGGCGGTGGCGAAGGGCGACAAGGCCGCAGCCGAACGCCTGTCGCAGACCGCGGTCTACAACGCGCTGATGCGCACGACATGCGTTGCCACGCGGTTGCAGGGCGGGCATGCGGACAATGCATTGCCGCAGTCAGCGCGCGCCACCGTGAACTGCCGCGTCCTGCCTGCCGGCTCGGCCGAAGATGTTCGCAACACGATCGTCAAGGTGTTGAACGATCCGGGAATCGACGTTACGTGGATCGACCGGCCGAAACCGAGCGCTCCTTCGCCGCTCGATTCCGCGATCATCGGTCCCATCGAGCAGGTGACGAACGAATTCTGGCCCGGCGTTCCGGTCATGCCGCTGATGGCCACCGGCGCGAGCGACAGTCTCTATCTTCGCAACGCCGGAATTCCGAGTTACGGCGTTTCGGGCCTCTTCGCCGAGATCAATGACAGCCGCGCGCACGGCCGCGATGAGCGCGTCGGCGTCGCGGAGTTCTACGAAAGCCTGCAGTTCCTCTACGCGCTGGTGAAGCGGCTGGCGTCGTGAAGCGATTCGTCGTCGTTGTCGTTCTTCTCGCGGCCTGCTCCGCTCCGCCGCCGCCCGCCCCTTCGCCCCAGCCGGCGGAGATGCAGGCGCCCGCGGCGGAGAAAGCGATCGGCACGGTGCGTGTGACCGCCACCACGCTCAACGTGCGGCGTGAACCTGCGGCGTCTGCGGAAGTCATCGGCCAGGTGCGCAAGGGTGAGCGCCTCGCGCTGCTCGTGGCAGGAGATCAGTGGGACCGTGTGCAGCTCGCCAACGGAGCGATCGGATTTGTCTCCGTGGATCACGTCCTTCGCGAAGGGCGCGCGCGGCGGGGATGTCCCGCCGACTCCGATTTTCAATTCACGAAGACTCCCACGCCTTCCTTTTCAGACAGCAGCAACGCGCACGGCATCGTGACCGTCGACGCCAGCGTCGACACGCATGGCAACGTGACCGCGACAAAGATCGTCACTAACACCACCGGCGATCAATCCCTGGGCGTTCTCGCCGAGCGCGAGATCCGCGACGCCAAATTTTCGCCCCCGATCCGCAATTGCGTGGCGAAAGCGTTCATCTTCACGTATAAACGGTCGTTTTGACTGTGTCTCTCAGTTTATGCCGAGCGAAGCGAGGCATCTCCGGTGGCGCCGCGATTCTGCTGCTTCGCGGGTAATCTCGCTGCTCCACCAGAGATCCCTCGCTCCGCTCGGGATAAACTCAGCGATGAGGCGGCCATGGCAATCGACAGTCTGATTCCTCGCGCCTGGATTGTTCGCGGATTCACCATCATCGAAGACCTGGTCTATATCGGCCTGGGCCTGCTGCTGGCTGCCAGCGCCGTGGCGCTGCTGTTTAATGGATTCGTCACGTTCGGCCAGGCGATTCAGACAGGCACGCTCCCCGCGAAGGTCATCTCGCTTCTCGACAATATGTTGTTGGTGTTGCTGATCGTGGAGTTGCTCTACACCGTGCAGGTTTCCATCCGCGAGCACAGCATCGTTCCGGAGCCTTTCCTGCTGGTGGGAGTGATTGCCGCCATCCGGCGCGTGCTGGTCATCACGGCTGAATTCGGCCACATTCCGCAGCTTCCGGAGCCGATGTTGCAGCGTTTCATCGCCGAGCTGGCAGTGCTGACGTTCCTGATCTTGATTCTCGTGATCTCGCTGCTGATGTTGCGAAAGCAGGGCGGAGCAGCCATCGCAGCCGAACGCGTCGTATGAGCGCCAACGTTCGCCAATACGCGGCGGAGGCCCAATCGACCGGAACGTTCGGGCGGGTGATGTGCAGCGCGCGCAATCACCACTTCGTCATCGACGGGCCGGTGCAGAATGGATGTCCGGGCGAGGCGGTCACGCCGCCCGAGGCGTTTCTGACAGGCGTGGCGGCATGTGGCGTGGAGCTGTTGCAGGTCATCGCCCGCGAAATGTCACTGCCGATTCCGTCGGCGCGCGTGCACATCGAAGGGACGATCGATCGCGATCATCCGGTGCGCCCCGACGTCACGCTCTTCAACGAAGTCCGCCTGCATTTTTCTGTCGGCGGGGTGACGCGCGAGCAGGCAACCGATCTCGTGGAGCGCTTCAAGAAGCGTTGACCGCTGTACGGCACCGTCGCAGTTGCGACGCCGATGGTGATTGTGGAAATCGAGGCGTTAGGCGTTAGGCCTTAGGCGTTAGGGGGTGGGGCTAGCGCCCAATGCCTAACGCCTAACGCCTATTCTCTTGTAATCGTGATGTTGCCATTCGACGTCACGAGATCCATCTTGCAGCCACCGCCACCGATCGTTCCGCTGAGCGTGCTCTCGCTCTTGCGGCTGATAGTGATCGGCACGTCGGTGTTGACAGAGCCGTAGCTCGTCCGGGCGTCGACGTCGTAGCGTGCGCTGGCGGGCACCGCGATCTTGATCGGCGCGTACGTTGTCCTGAGCGAAACCGTATTGCACGAGCCTTTCAACCCGCTGACCGAGACGGTTCCATTCTGATTCTCGACGTCTACCCCCCCGTCGATGCCTTTCAAAAACACGGACGCAAAGCTGGTGCGGACGCGCGCCGAGCCGGCGATTTCGCTGGCGGTGACGCCGCCGTTGGCGTTGTCGACATCGAGCGAGCCCCGAACGCGCTCCGCCTTCACGAGACCGAACCGCGTATCGATCGACAGATTGCCGCGGATATCTGCCGCGATCACGGTGCCATTTGAATTGGTGATCGATGCCGGGCCGGAGACATTGCGGATCTCGATCGGAGCGAAGCTGCCTCTGATTTTTGCTGAACCGCCCACGACCGAGCCCTCGATCCGGCCGTTCATCGAGTCGATCGTCAGATCATTGCGGATGTTCGCGAA
>WNEY01004509.1_pt1 | contig 10608 bp, 11 predicted proteins | sample 5400531 | NCBI WGS metagenome assembly WNEY01 (sample SAMN13153338, study PRJNA577476) | soil metagenome | isolation source: 200 cm saprolite under Douglas fir tree site 1 | place: USA:California | collected 2015-04-18
CTCATCCGGAGGCCGCGTGAACATGTACGGGGTATGGCACGTGCCGACGGCTGCGACAATCTCTCCCATGGCGCTCTCCCTAGGTCGGGTAGGTCAGGTGAGTCGGGTGGGTCTGGTAGGTCGGGTGCGTCGGGCCTGCCCTACCTGACTGCCTGGCCCTACCTGCCCCACCTGCCCTGCCTGACCTAACCGCCCTACCTGACCTACCTTCCCCACCTGCCTACCTGACCTACCTGACCTACCTGACCTACCTGCCCTACTCGCCCTCTTCATCTACATACCGGACGCCAAGCTCCTGAAGCCTGGCGCGAAATCCATAGAAGTCTAGCCCCAGTTCGCCGGCGCGCAGACGCTCCCGGGTCTTTTGTTCCTTCGCTGCGCGGTCGGTTCCGAGCCGCGCAACCTCGGCCGCCGCGTGCATGGGCACCACCACGACACCGTCCGCATCGCCCACGATGACGTCGCCGGCGCGAACCAGGGCGCCGGCGCAGACGACCGGCACGTTCACGGACCCGGGCGTGCCCTTCACCGTTCCCTGCGCGCTAATCGCCTTGGCCCACACCGGAAAGTCCATCGCCGCGAGATCGGCGACGTCCCGCACGCCGGCGTCGATCACCAGCCCGGCCACGCCGCGCGCTCGCGCGGACACGGCGAGGAGCTCGCCGAACATGCCGTCGGTCGATTCCGAGGTCGTCGTCACGACAAGGACGTCGCCGGCCTGGCAGAGCTCCAGGGCGGCGTGGATCATGAGGTTGTCGCCCGGCTGGCAGGAGACCGTGATCGCGCTCCCGCCGACTCTTGCGGTGGCGTAGATCGGGCGCATGTAGGGCCGCATCAGGCCGGTCCGCGTCTGCGCTTCGTGCACCGTTGCGACGCCGAGCTCGCCGAGGGTGCGGATGGCGTCCGCGCCGGCGCGCTGGACTCGACGGACGATGATTGGCCTCACAGAACTCCTTGGGCCGGGCGGGTCTGGTGGGGCTGGTAGGTCTGGTGGGAAGAACTACCCACCCGACCTACCGACCCACCTGACCTGACCCGCCCACCCGACCTACCCGACCCACCTGACCTCACCCGCCCACCCGACCTACCCGACCCACCTGACCCACGTGACCCACGCGACCCACCTGACTCACCTGACCTACTCGACCCACCTGACTCAGCGACCTACCCGACTCATCTGACCTACGTGACTCACCCGACCCACCCGACCCACGTGACTCACCCGACCCACCTGACTCACCCGACTCACTCGCAAGCGCCCTGTTGATGCGCGGGTACACTTTCCGCGCGTTGCCCTCGAAGATCTTGACCCGATCGGCGTCGCTGACCGATCGAATGTTGTCCAGATAGCGCTTCGTGTCGTCGAAGTAGTGTCCGGTCTCCCGGTCGATGCCGCGTACGGCGCCCACCATCTCGGATCCGAACAGGATGTTGTCCGCCGGAACGATCTTCAGCAGGAGCTCGATTCCCGCCTGGTGATAGACGCAGCTATCGAAAAAGACGTTGTGTCGAATGAGCTCGCCGAGCGGCGGACGTTTCATGTCCTGCGCGAGCCCGCGATACCGGCCCCAGTGATACGGGACTGCTCCGCCGCCGTGAGGAATGATGAAGCGGAGCGCCGGAAAATCCTTGAACAGGTCGGCGGTCAGAAACTGCATGAACGCCGTCGTGTCGGCGTTGATGTAGTGCGCTCCGGTGGCGTGGAAGTTCGGATTGCACGACGAGCTGACGTGGACCATCGCCGGCACGTCGAGTTCCACCATCTTTTCGTACAGCGGATACCAGGCGCGATCGGTCAGCGGCGGCGCGGTCCAGTGGCCGCCCGATGGATCCGGATTCAGATTGCAGCCGATGAACCCGAGCTCGGTGACCGAGCGTTCGAGCTCCGCGATGCACGTGGAGGGCGGCACGCCCGGCGACTGCGGGAGCTGGCACACGCCCACGAAGTTGTCGGGATACAGCCGGCAAACGCGGTGGATCAGATCGTTGCACTGCCGGGACCAGTCGCGGCTCGTCGCCGCGTCGCCGATATGGTGGGCCATCGCCGACGCGCGCGGCGAAAAAATGGTGACGTCGGTCCCCCGCTCGCGCTGAAGCTTGAGCTGCGCGTTCTCGAGGCTCTGGCGAATCTCGTCGTCGCTGATCGCGGCGCCACCCGACGGCGCGCGTGAGGGATCGGTCAATGCCGCGATCTGGGCGTCGCGGTAGGCCTGGAGCCCCTTCGGCGCGGTCGTGTAGTGCCCGTGGCAGTCAATGATCATAAGAGGTCCAACGGTTCTAGTAGGTCAGGTGGGTCTGGTGGGTCTGGTTCATCGCCTTGTCAATCCGATCGAGCAGCGCCATCGTCGGCAGGCAGCTCGCGGCGCTCGATTCCGGCTCGCGCCCCTCGCGGATGGCGCTCGTGAACTCGACGTCCTGGCGGTCGAAGGCGGCGATGTTGTCGAGCGGCACTTCCTTGCCTTCGCTGTCGGTCATCGAGTCACGGTACACCTTGTAAGTGTCCTCTTCGCCGATGTAGCGATAGAAGCCGCCGAACGGGCCTCTGTTGTTGAACGACATGGCGAGGCTGAACAGCGGGCCTTTCCTCGATCGCATCGCTACCGTCATGTCCATTGGTATGCCCAGCACGGGGTGATCCGGACCCTTCTGGCCCCAGACCTCGAAGCCCGGCTCGTTCAACACCCAGTAGGCGAGATCGACCGAGTGACAGCCGTGGTGCCAGAGCAGGTTGTCGACCCACGAGCGCGCCTGCCCGTGCATGTTGAGATTCGTGCGCCGGAAGAAATAGGTCTCGACGACCATGTGATGGAGGTGAAACGTGCCGTCCTGGATTCGCCGGCGAATCTCGCGGTGCGGCGACGAGAAGCGGCGCGTGTGCGTGATCATGCAGATCCTGCCTGCCGTTTTCGCCGCGTCGACCATGCGCTGCGCGTCAGGCAGATTGAGGCTCATGGGAATCTCGACCTGCACGTGCTTGCCCTTCGACAGCGCGAGCAACGTCTGATCCGCGTGCATGCTGCTCGGGGTCGTCAGGATGACGGCGTCGACGCCGGGCCGATCGATGCACGCCTCCAGTTCCGTCGAGTGATGCGGAATGCCCCATTCTGCCGCAAAGGCCTTCCCGCTCTCGTCGGTGCGGCTGTTGATCGACACCACCGCCGCGTCGTCGATCTTCTTGAGCGCCTTCATGTGAATGGCGCCCATCGCCCCCGTTCCGGCCAGACAGATCTTCACTCGCTCCTCCGATGCGCGCGCCGGTGCTCTCTCTACCGCCCCACGAGGTGCTTGACGTCCTTTTCGTTCTCGAGACAGACGTAATCCAGCAGGTCCGTATCGAGCACGATGAACTGATTGAGCTTGACGGTCCACGGCGCGGTGTACGCCTTCGGATCGTCTACGGTGATTTCGATTTCAAGCTTCCCGTAATTCACGCGGCGGAAACGCTCGATCATTTTTGCAGCGTCGGTCAGCGGGCTGCCGCTGCGGTCGAGCCACAACCCATCCCGGAAGCCGTTCGTGTGCACGACGAGCGTGTCCCCATCCCACTTCCCCGACGAGTAGCCTTTCCATGACGGATCCGGGTCGACGGGCATCGGTCGTCCGTCTGTGAATATCTGCCGGTACGTCGCATCCATCTCGTTGAGGCTGATGACAAGTCCAGGGATCTGGATGATTTTCCTGAGCAACGGAGATGTGTGCAGTTTCACCACGCCTCCCGGCAGACAGTGCGAGACGGGATCGTCTTTCCCATTCTCCGCCATGCGTATCTTCCTGGCGTCCGCCGCCCACGGTCGATACGGCAGGCCATCCTTGAGTTCCCAGCCAATGTTGAAGAACTGCTCTCCCGCAAGCATGTCGAAGCAACCCTCTGGCGGGCAGGTCCTCGTTGTCTCCGGTAGCCATATTCCGGAGAGATCCGGCTTGCCGCCGGCTGCCCTCGGCGTGGGCGCATTCAGATTCGGCCGTCCGCTGGGCAGTTTCGGCACTCCGGCGGTCGGGTACTGCAGCCACTGTGCGGACAGCGGCGTGCCCATCATGAATCCGATGGCCGCGACGACGGCGACGGTGGCGATTGAACGAACCAGACGCGTCGTATCGACTCGAATCTGCGTCATCGGCCCCCTCCATGATCGAGGAAATGCAGATTTCAAAATGCAGAGTGCAGACTTCATTGATCAATCACTCTGCAATCTGAAATCTGCATTGTGCAATTCACGGATCGACTGCCATTCTACAATCTCGCAGGCGCCGCCTGCGCTCATCTCGCGGCGGCGCGGAGCGCTTCGCGCCACACCCGGGCCCCGGCCGTGCGGAACGGCCCCTCGTACACCGTGCCGCCGACGCCTCCGGTGTCCAGCGCCGCGCGCACGCGCTCGGCGAGCCGCCGGCCCGCGTCCTCGCCATCGACGATGCCGTAGACGGCGGGACCCCATGAGCTCTGACCCACGCCCGGCGCGCCCCATTCGGCCATCCGACGCACCAGCTCCTCGCTCGGGCCCGGGGCGAACGTTCCGCCCTGGACCGGCGCGAACCAGCGGCCCATCAGCGCCTGGATCGCGCTCAACGCAGCGCCGAACGTGACGAGATCGGCGTCCGCGATCGCAGGCAGCAACGCCATCAGCACCAGGTGGGCCACGCGCTCGGCGTCGCCTTCACGCGGCTGCGGGAGCTGGGCGAACGCCGCCGCTTCGTCTGTGCCGCTCAGGCCGGGTGTCGAGAGAGGCACGGCGACCACGCATCGCCACGCCGCCGGAAAGGGCAGCCTCGCGAGCAGCGGCGCGACGTCATCGCTCGCTGGTCGGCGCCCGCCTTCGAGCACGAGGCCGCCGCCGGCGAACGTCCATGTGCCGATCGCAGAGCGCTGCGCGCGTCCCACGGCGCGCGCGAGCTCGGGCGCCGTCGTGCCGGCGCCGTAGAGCTCAGCCAGCGCACGCGCGACGGCAAGCGCGAGCTGTGTCCCCGAGCCGAGCCCGGCGTGTGACGGCAGCGTCCGGTGCACACGCAGCCGGGCGCCGCCGATGCCGCCGGCCGAAGCATGGTGAGCCAGAAACCGCCGGGCGAAATCGGCCGCCCGCTCCGCGTCCTCGCCGCGCACGTCCAGGGCGTCGGCCGCGCACGCGGAGATGAGCAGCGTCGGCCCGGGCGCAGCGGCTCCGATGCCACCGTACAAGCGCCCGAGCGACCCGCGAAGATCGAGCAGGCCAAAGTGAAGGCGTGCCGGGGTCTCGACGAACACTTCGTCGGCCCGCTGGGCGTCCGCTCCGATCATCTCTGCTCGGCCTTGTCCCGGGCGGGTGCCTCGATTGGCACGGAACGGACGTGCTCGGTCAGGAGCGCCATTGCCTCGAGCTCCGGTGCGCCCGCAGTCTTGTCGACGATGACCTGCAGGCGCGCCAGCTCGCTCTCGATGAACGCGCGCGGCAGCATGTGCAGCCGTGTCACGTGGATCGCCGCTTCGAGCACGGCGTGGCGCGCCCGGTTGAAGCCGATGAATTCCCGGCGCGCGCCCCTGTGCACGACGGCCGCTTCGATTCGCGAGCGCGGCGGCGTGCTGTCGATCGAGCGCACTGCCACCTCGCGCCACGAGCAGCAGTCGGCGAGCACGACGCCCCGCACGGCGACGGCGGGCACCGTCGGGTACTCCGGGTTCGCGATCGCCGCGCGCGCGAAGACACGCACGTCGTCGATGAGGTTCACGACCGCGGCACCGGTCGCCTGGACGTTGCGGTAGGTCGCCGTCTCGAGGAACGGCTTGAGGACGATGGTCTCGTCGCCCCACTCGACGCCCATCGGCGCGACGTTGACGCCGCCGTCGCGCGCGACCGTCGTGATGATGGTCTCGAGGATCACGATTCGTCACTCACGCGCGATGCCTCGGAGCGTTGTGTCAGCCGCACGTGGCCGGACCTCTCGTCATCGGGCGGCGTGAGATACCCCCACGAGAGCGCGCCTTCCTGGCGGTAGGTCTTGCCGAGCGAGACCGCGAGGCTTGCGCGCGCGAGCTCGCGACCCAGATAGAAGGCGTGCGTCGCTTCGCGCACATCGAGCTCGGCGAAGAGGTCGCCGAGCCGCGCGAGATCGGTGCTGCGGACGAAGCGCTCGTTGTTCAGCACCGTGATGCCCTCGCGATCCGCGAAGATGCGGAAGTTGGGATCGGTGATGCGCGCCTGCAGCGCGCGCAGATCCTCTTCGCTGAAGGTCAGCAGCGACGGATCCTTGACGGTCAGGAGGCGGTCGTCCACGCCCTTCGGAATCGTGTGGTGCGTGACGGCGTAGTGCATGAGGCGACGCGCCACGTCGATCTCGCGCACCGCGCCGCGCGCCCACGGGATCACCTCGGTGGTCAGCACGGCCCGGACGCCCAGCTCCTGGCAGATTGCGACCAGCAGCGCGTTCACACCCGTCGAATCGGCCGCGGTCAGCTCCGTGAGGTTGCCGATCCCCATCAGCATCGCCGCCTCGGGATAGCGCCGCCGCACCTCGGCGTACCGCTCGAGCGACGCCATGAAGCCGAAGCCGATCGGCTCGAGGATCGGATCGATCAAATAGGCGGCGCCCCACTGCTCCAGTTTCTCGAGGCTCGGCTCCAGCGTATCGAGCGCGCCGCCAAGGTCGGGCACGACGACGACGCGGGCGCCGGTGCCGGCGAGATCGCGCGCGACCTCGATGTTCGAACCGTTCACGCTCAGGACGAGCTCGGCGCCGGCGGCCACCGCCGTGCGAATCTCGTCGGCGTCGAACGTGTCGATGCTCACCCGCATCCCGGCGGCGACGAGGTCGCGCACCGCGTCGCCGAGCGCGGGAAACGCGAGCCCGGGCGTGCAGCCCACGTCGATCATGTCGGCGCCCGACGCACGGAAGTAGTCCGCTGCCGCGCGCAATGCCTCGGGCGACAGCCGCGGGGCATTGTTGATTTCGGCGACGATCTCGATGTCCCACGCGCCGTAGTCGTGCTGCGCCGCAGCCTGGCCGAAGTAACGCGGGATTTCGCGCAAATCCTTGGGCCCCTTCTTCACCGTCACCCCCAGCTTCTCGGCAACGACCTGCGGATCGCCTTCGCACAGCCCGGGGATCAGCACGAGATCGGTGCCCGGCGGAGCGTCGAGGTTGCGAGCGATCCACGACGTGGTCATGAGGGCGGCCACGGTGATCCCGAGCACGCTGACGTCATAGGTGAAGCCGGGCTCCATCTCCGCGAGCACGCGCCGCAACGCCGGCTCCGCGAGCCGGCCGGTCACGAACTGCACGCGCCGCCCTTCGAGAGCCCCAGGGCGTCCTGAGCCGGTCGAAGGACGGGCTTCGCTCGTCACCGCGGATCGCCGCCCCGGACGAACTTGTTCGGTGTGCCGGTGAGCGCGCCGCCTTGGGCCGGACGCCAGAGGACGACCTCGTCGAGCCGCCGCGCGAGCGCGAAGTCTTTGTCGGTGATCCCGCCGGCGCTGTGCGTCGACAGCTTCACCGTGATCCTCCCCCACGTCACCGCGAGGTCGGGGTGGTGGTACGCCGCCTCCGCGCAGTAGCCGATGGCGTTGACGAGCATGAGCGTCGTCGGCCAGCCGTCGGTCTTGTAGACGCGGCGAATCCAGCCGTCCTCGAAGTACCAGCCGGGCAGCTCGCTCAGGCGCTCAGCGATTTGGGTCTCCGTGTAGGTCTGTTCCTTCTCTGCCATGTGAACCTCGAATTCACCTCTGTTACATGACGACGCCGCCGCCGACCATGATCATCTGTCCGGTGAGGAACGTCGCGGCTGGCGACGCCAGGAACACCGCCGCGCCCGCCACGTCTTCGGGGATGCCCCAGCGTTTGAGCGGCGTGGACTCCACGACGCTACGGCGCCACCCCTCGCCCGCTCGGGCGCCAAAGGTGGTTTCGATGAAACCGGGCGCGATGACGTTCACGCGCACGCGAGGCGCGACCGAGCGCGCGAGCGACTTGCTGAACGCGAGCACGCCACCCTTCACCGCGGAGTAGAGCTGCGGATTGGGTCCGGCCATGCCGGTGAGCACGTGATCCCAGCTCATGTTGATGATGACGCCGCCCTCCTCCTGGCCGGCGAACATGTCCGCCGCTTGCCACGACGCGAGCATCGTCCCGCGCAAATCGACCGCGAGCAGCAGGTCCAGTTTCTCGATCGGAGAGAGCGCAGCGCCGGGTCCGGTGAGGATGTCGGCGCCCGCGTTGTTGATCCAGACGTCGAGGCGTCCGAGCGAGCCGCGCGCGGTGGACCCCACGGCGCCGAGCGATGCCTTGTCGGCGAGGTCGAGATGGATCGCGGCGGCCTGCCGTCCGATCGCGCGGATCTCGCGCTGCACGTCAAGGGCGCCCGCGGCGTTCACGCGATAGGTGACGGCGACGTCGGCTCCCGCGCGGGCCGCAGCGAGCGCAATCGCCTGACCGATTCCGCTCGACGCGCCGGTGACGAGCACGGCGCGACCGGCGAGCGGCGCAGGCACCATGAATCCAGATGATACAGTAGCCCTCATGCGACTGCTGGTGAGCGTCGCGAGCGCGACCGAGGCGTTGACCGCTCTCGCCGGCGGCGCCGACGTCATCGACGCGAAGGACCCGCTGTCCGGAGCGCTCGGGGCGGTACCGATCGCCGTGCTGGCCGAGATTCACGCGGCGGTCGGCGGTGCCCGTCCCGTCACCGCCGCGATCGGTGACGCTGCCGGCGAGGCGGCGATCGAAGCGACGGCTCAGGCGTTTGCGGCCGCGGGAGCGGCGCTCGTGAAGGTGGGCTTCGCCGGCGTCGACAATGCAGCGCGCGTCGCCGCGCTCTCTGCCGCGGCGCAACGAGGCGTGAGAGCCGGCGGCGCCGGTCAGTGCGGGGTCGTCCTCGTCGCGTACGCCGACGCGGAGCGCGCCGCGAGCGTGACGTTCGCCGCCCTCCTGGACGTGGCGGCTTGCACCGGCGCACAGGGCGTCCTGCTCGACACGGCGGACAAAAGCGGTCCGGGCCTGCGCGCGCTCATCGCGCCCGACGCGCTGGCCGCATGGGTGACACAGGCGCACCAGCGCGGGCTGCTCGTCGCGCTCGCCGGCAAGCTCGCCGCAGGCGATCTCCCGTTGGTGCGCGACACCGGCGCGGACATCGCCGGCGTGCGGGGCGCGGCGTGCGAGGGCGGAAGAACAGGACCGTTGTCTGCCGACAGAGTGCGGATGCTCAAATCGGTCTGTGGCGAGGTCCATCTGAACGCGGACACGACGACCGAGGTCCGCCTCATCTAGATCGGCGTTTTCGGTGAGTGCGCTTCAAGTACGACAGCTCGAACGCGTCCGGGAGAAGGGAGGCGGCGCTCTTGGAGAGCCATCGACCGACACCCTTGCAATGGCCCGAACGATTCGGCTCTACTATCAGTCCCAACGAAGGAGCCTGCCATGGCACTGTCACGAGTCCAGTTGTCCGTTCTCGGCCTCTGCGCCGCGGTCCTGCTGGCGACGCAGAACATCGACAGCCGCGCCGAGGCGCAGGCTGCAGCGTCGAACGCTCGGCGCACGACGGCGGGCAATCCGATCACCGGGGAGGGACTGGCGAACCCGGCCCCAGTCGTGACCCGAAACTGGGGTCAGCTTCCGGCTGGCCGCAAGTGGGGCACGACGGCGGGAATCGACATCGATCCCATGGACGGCAATGTCTGGGCCTACGAGCGCTGCGGCGCGGGCACGGCCGGCGGCGGTCCGGTCGACTGCGACAACACCCCGCTCGATCCCGTCTTCAAGTTCGATCGGAAGACCGGCGCCGTGCTCGCGAACTTCGGCAAGGGTGTGATGGTGACGCCCCACGGCATCTCTGTGGACAAGCAGGGCAACGTGTGGATCGCCGACTTCTCGGGCAACAAGGACGGCACCAAGGGCCATCAAGTCCACAAGTTCAGTCCGAAGGGCGAGAAGCTGATGAGCCTCGGCGTCGCAGGCAAGCCCGGCAACGTCGACGGTCAGTTCAACCAGCCGAACGATGTGGTGGTCGGTCCTGACGGCAGCATCTACGTGGCCGACGGACACGACGCACAAGGCATGACGACCGCGAACGCGGTCGCCGAGGGCATCAAGCGCGGTGCGACGTCGCGCATCAGCAAGTTCTCGCCCGATGGAAAATTCATGAAGTCGTGGGGCGGGATCGGCGTGAAGCACGGCGAGTTCCGCACGCCGCACGCGCTGGTGTTCGATTCGCGGGGCCGCCTGTGGGTCGCCGATCGCGGCAACCACCGCATCGAGATCTTCGATCAGAACGGGACGTACCTCGAGTCGCGCTACGCGTTCAGCCGTCCCAGCGGCCTCTTCATCAAAGCCGACACGGTCTACGTGATCGACTCGGAGTCGAGCCCGTTCACTCACCCGAACTGGCATGACGGTGTCCGGATCGGCCCGGTCGACGAAGACCGCGTCACCGGATTCATTCCGCCGTTCGAACGCGACGACCGGGTGTATCAGGGCACGGCGGGCGAGGGTGTCGCCGTCGACGCCGACGGCAACGTCTACGCAGCCGAAGGGCCGAACTCGATAGCCCAGGCGGGCGGCGCGTTTACCAAGTACTCCGTCAGGCGGTAGCGGAATTCTCTTGTAGATCCGGCGCGGACTCGGGGCGCCCGCAGCGCGCTCGCCGTGCGG
>WNEY01004510.1_pt1 | contig 10608 bp, 12 predicted proteins | sample 5400531 | NCBI WGS metagenome assembly WNEY01 (sample SAMN13153338, study PRJNA577476) | soil metagenome | isolation source: 200 cm saprolite under Douglas fir tree site 1 | place: USA:California | collected 2015-04-18
ACTACTGGGGCAATGTGAATCCGGTCGGGCCGCGCGGTGTCTACGACGAAGCCAAGCGGTTCGCCGAAGCGATGACCATGGCCTATCACCGATTTCATGGCGTCGACACGCGCATCGTGCGCATCTTCAACACGTACGGCGAGCGGATGCGCGTCAACGATGGGCGCGTCGTGCCGGCGTTCATCTCACAGGCGTTGCGCAACGAGCCGCTGACGGTGTTTGGCGACGGCTCGCAGACGCGCTCATTCTGCTACGTCTCGGATCTCGTCGAAGGAATCTACCGGCTGCTGATGTCGAACGAAACGTCGCCGGTCAACATCGGCAATCCGAGTGAGATGACCGTGCTGCAGTTCGCGCAGGAGATCAAACGCCTCACCGGGACGAAGGCGCCGATCGAATTCCGCCCGTTGCCGGAGGACGATCCAAAAATCCGGCGGCCCGACATCACCAAAGCGAAGATCCTGCTCAAATGGGAGCCACAAGTCCCGCTCGAAGTCGGCCTGCAACGGACGATCGATTACTTTCGCAAAGTCGTTCTGTAACGCCGGCGGCCTCGCCGGCTGGCGCTCTACTGCTAATGCGCGACGGCCAGAACTCCGTTGCCATTCACGGCGAAGTTCAAGCTGATCGACTCTCCCGGCTTCAACGTGCCCTGGTTGATGGTGAAGGTCCCTCCGAATGCTTTCGCTACGTCGGCGAGGGGAACGTAAGCCTTGCCGTTCTTCATGAGGATGGCCGACGAGACGTCGGACTGTTTGGTAATGACAAAGGGCTTGTGCATCCGCTTGCCGGTGGACATGCCGCTCGCCGCATCTCTGCCGATGGTGTTAGGAGCGGCAGAGGCCTCCACGTGCCCGAGGGTGGACAGCGTCGTTCCCTGCAATCTGAACCCTGCCTGCTGCAGATTGGCTGTTCCGCCAAAGGCCTTTGCGAAGTCTTCCGCCGAGATCGCCAGCACGCCATTGATCGTGAGAGCATTGGCGAACGGCTTCCCGTTAATGAGGACGGGATGAGCTTGATTTTCGATGATGGAGCTCCCTCCGAGAAGGAGAAAGCTGATGAGGCAAAGGACGACTGCTGAAGTTTTTCTCATTGCACGGCTCCCAGAACTCCGTCTCCGTTGACAGCGAAATTCAGGCTGATCGATTGGCCCGGCGCCAGCTGGGCCGGTGCGGTCCAGCTCGCGTTACCGAACGCTTTGGCGACGTCCGCGAGCGGAATGAACGCCTTGCCATCCTTCATGATCACGTGGGATGAGATCTCGCCTGCTTTGCGGACCTGGAAGAGCTGGTTCTGAAGAATGATTCCACCGGGATTCTGTCCGCTGGGGTCCTTCTGGGCAAGCATTGGCGAGGCTTTGTTCACGGTGTGAGTGAAGTGGATGTCCTGGACCTTCACCTTCGCCGTTAGCGTGTTTCCCTGCAACTGGAAGTTTGGATCGAGAGTCAGAGTCCCGCCGGCCGCTTTGGCGAAGTCCTGAAGCGAGATGTACAGATTCCCGTTGATGGTCACCGCGTTTCCAAAGGGCTTCCCATTCAGGGTGACGGGGTTTGGTTGATTCATGTAGATCGGCGCAGCGATGAACATGAATCCAATGACGCAGAGCGTGACTGTGAGGGTTTTTTTCATTGCACGTTCCCCAGAATGCCGTCTCCGTTGACTGTGAAGTTCAGGTTGATGGAGTCGCCCGGTTTGAGGTTCGAGTAATTGATGATGATGCCAAACGCTTTGGCCACGTCCGTCATCGGGATGAATGCTTTCCCCTCATTCATGAAGACGTGTGACGAGACGATGCCTGCCTTGCGAACGCGAAAAAGCGCGGCCGGCTGGATCTTGATCTTGAGAGCGTCCTCTTTGTACTGACCGGGGACAACTGCCGCTTCTCTGATTTTCAAATCGCCGCCGCTGCTCATCTTGGCCGTCAGCGTACCGCCTCGCAGCGTGAAGTATGGTTCGAGTGTGACGCCTGCGCCGGCGGCCTTGGCGAAGTCCTCGAGCTTGATCGCCTGAACGCCGTTGATCGTGAAAGCGTTGGCCAACGGTTTACCGTTCAGCAGAACAGGGACGGACTCGTATTTCATGTAGATCGGCGCGGCGATGAACATGAACCCCGCGGCACAAAGTGCGAATACGAAGATCTTTTTCACTGCAGTTCTCCTACAAGCCGATAAGAATCGCGTTGGGGTTGGAGGTGAAGTTCAACTGAATTGCTTCGCCGGGTTTCAGCGTTCCACCCGCCGCTGCATTCGGGCTTAAATTCCCACCGAAGGCTTTGGCGATGTCGGCGAGCGGGAGCCACGCCTTGCCGTCGGCGTTGAACACGTGCGTGGAGATCTGCCCCGGCTTGTTGATCTTGAAGAGCGGCGTGGCCTCGCCCTTGATGACCGCCTTTTTGGCCGCCTGCTCTTTGTACTGCGTCTGCTCCTTGTACTCGGTCCCGCCTGCCACTTTGTGCTTGTGCTCCGCGGGCGTTGAATACCCGGAGATCGTCGCGTTGAGCTGCGTTCCCTGCAAGGTGAACCCCGGCTCGAGAGTGATATTCGCTCCGCCTGCCTTGGCGAAATCCTCGAGTGAGACGGCGAGATTGCCGTTGATGAACGCGGCTTTCACGAATGGTTTTCCATTGAGGAACACCTGGTGATACTCGACCGCCGTCGGCGCGGCGATGAACATGAAACCGACAACGCACAGAGCGAAAACGAGAATTTTTCTCACGGCAGCCTCCTAGAGTCCGACCAGAATCGCGTTGGAGTTCGAGGTGAAACTGAGGTTGATCGTCTCACCAGGCTTCAGCGTGCCGCCGCCCTGGTTGAATACGCCGCCAAAAGCCCTGGCGATGTCGGAGAGCGGCACCCACACTTTTCCGTCTCCGTTGAGCAGCCGGTTCGAGATCGAGCCCGCCTTGTTCACCTTGAACAGCGGCCGGTTTTCAACTTTGATGAATGCTTTGTTCCCAGGAGTCGCGCCAGCCTGCGGCTTGTACTGGTCGGTACCGACGGATGCCTGGCTCAGTTTGATCTTGGCCTGAGCTTCCCCTTTGTGCTTGCCCTCCGCCGAGTAGGAGGAAATCAGGGCGTTCAGCGTTCCGCCATTGACCTTAAAACCTGCATCCTCGAGCGTCAGAGTTCCCCCTGCCGCCTTAGCCAGATCCTCGACAGAGATGGCGAGGACGCCATTGATCGTGGCCGCCTTGGCAAACGGTTTCCCGTTTAGGAAGACCTGGTGATATTCGACCGCGGTCGGCGCGGCGATGAGAATGAACCCGAGGACACAGAACACGAGCACGAATACTTTCTTCATGATGTAAACCTCCTAGGGATGTCCGAAGGGTTGTCATTGTACCCTTCTCCCGTGAAACGCGAGGTCCTCGGTGCCGCCGCAGTCGTCTTCATCTCCAGTTTCTGCCTGCTGGTCATCGAGTTAGTGGCCGGGCGGATACTCGCGCCGTACGTCGGCGTCTCGCTCTACACCTGGACCAGCATCATCGGCGTGGTTCTCGCGGGGATCAGCATCGGGGCCTGGGTGGGCGGCGTGGTGGCTGACCGATACAACCCGACGTCAGTCCTCCCGCTCCTTCTTCTGCTCTCCGCGGCGGCTTCGTTTGCGATCGTTCCGCTAGCCAACCTGATGGGAAGCGACGCGCTTCCGCTTCCGCAAAACTCGCTGATGCTCCGCGTCCTCGCGCTTGCGGCGATCATCTTTTTTCTGCCGTCCTGCCTCCTCGGCATGATCTCGCCGGTCGCGGTAAAGGCCGCGCTGCGTGACCTGGCAGAAACCGGTCACGTCGTCGGCAAGATCTACGCGGTCTCGACGGTCGGATCGATCCTCGGCACCTTCGCCACCGGCTTCTATCTCATCGCCCGCTTCGGCACGCGAGCGATTCTTCTCGGCGTTGCGGGCATTCTCGTGATTTGCGCGGCGATCACGCTTCTCGGCGCCAGGCGCAAAATTCTCGCCTTCGTGCTGTTGCCGCTTTCAGCCGCATGCGCCATGACCAGCGAGCACTTCGGCATGACACAGATGCGACTGGCAGACGACACCACTTACTTCAAGGAGACCAACTACTACACGATCCAAGTCCAGGAGCGAACGCGCATCGACGGCGCAGGCAAACTGGAGACGCTGATCCTCGACCAGCTCGTCCATTCGCTCAACGATCCGCGGAATCCCTGCTATCTCGCGTACAGCTATTTGAAAATTTTCGATGAGCTGATCAAGTACAAAGCACGGACCGATCGTCCGCTCGATCTGCTGTTTCTGGGCGGCGGAGGCTACACGCTTCCGCGATGTATCGAGACCACATTTCCGACGGCGAACATCGATGTGGTGGAGATCGATCCAGGCGTAACCGCCGTTGCGTACAAGTTCCTGGGGCTGTCTCGTGGCACCCGCGTGCGCACGACGAATGCGGACGCGCGCTGGTTCCTGATGCGCACGGACCGCCGCTACGACATCATCTTCGGCGACGCATTCAACGACATCTCCATCCCCTATCACCTCACCACCCGCGAATTCATCGAGCTGCAGAAGCAGCACCTCCTGCCCGGAGGTTGTCTGGCAGCAAATGTCATCGACAACATTCCGCGTGGCGACTTCCTCCCTTCCTATCTGCGCACGATGCAGGAGGTTTTCGGCAAGGACAACACGATGATCCTCGCCGAGCCGGACAGTTACGCTCGCGGAGCGCAGTCGACGCTGGTGATCGTCGCGGGCGCGCGCGGATTCCAACCGCAGTTAGCAATGACAGTTCCCTCAGCGGATCTGGACGACGCTTTCCGGCGCGGCCATTGGACGGTGCTGACGGATGACTATGCCCCGGTGGACAACCTGCTTGCACCACTCTTTGCAGAGCGAGTGCGATATCAGCGCAAGTAGGGCACGGCTGCGCCGTGCCGAACTCCGGTCGTCGGCCAGCCCGCGATTTGCATATCTAACAGCATGCGACGCATCGCTCTCGGATTCATCGCCGGTTTTCTCGCCACGATCATCTTCCATCAGATTGCCCTGGCAGCATTTCACGCCGCCGGGTTCACGACGCACGGCGCATGGTCGATGCGGCCGGTCCCGCCGTTCGGCGTCCCTGCTGTGATCTCGCTGTCCTTCTGGGGCGGCGTGTGGGGCGCGATCATGATTCCGGTGATCGATCGCTTTCGAGGAGCACCGTACTGGATCTGGGCGATCGTCTTCGGCGCGGTTTTACCGACCCTCGTTGCGGCATTTGTCGTCGCGCCGCTCAAGCATCAGCCGATCGCCGGGGGCGGGAAACTCTCAGCGCTGGTGATCGGTTTGACGATCAACGGGGTGTGGGGGCTTGGTACCGCAGCCTTCTATCGACTATTTTCTCGAAAGTGACCTTCCGGTTTTCGGTCAATCCCCGCTGGTCCGACTTGCCGCATTGTTCGGCTCTTCTCCACGGCTTTCCTCGCGACTATTCGGTCTCCGATTACCGCACCACGCTTTCGATCAAAACAGTGGTTCGCGGCGAAGCTTGGTACGAAACGCCGCAGGGGCGCTATCGCGTCACGCCCGACACCTTCCTCGTGCTCAATGAAGGGCAGCAGTACTCGATGGAAGTCGATGCGCAGTGCAAAACCGAGACGTTCTGTCCGTTCTTTCAGCCGGGATTCGTGCAGGCGGGGGAGTTCTGCGAACGGCTTTATCCGATGCGCGGTCGCGTCGGGACAGTCATCCGATCGATGCTCGCTATTCCGTTGGAAGATGCGTTCTACGATCTGGCCGAAGCATTGGTCGGATTGAGAGACGATACTCGCCGCGAAAGCGTGACCTTCCCCGGCCTTCGCGCCTCAACGCGCGAGGAAATGTATCGCCGCCTCTACCGCGCCCGCGATTTCCTCTACTCGTGCTACGCCGAGCCGCTGAGCGTTGCCGATGCGGCTGGCGTCGCGGCGCTGTCGCCATTTCACTTCCAGCGGATGTTCAAGAGCGCGTTCGGCATCTCCCCGATGCAGTTTCTCCAGCGCCGCCGGCTCGACGTGGCCCGCCAGCTTCTCGCCGGAACCGAGGAAAATGTCACCGCCATCTGCGCCGCGGTTGGCTTCGAAAGCCTCGGATCCTTCAGTTCGCTCTTCAAGCGGCGGTTCGGCGTGCCGCCTAGCAAGACCCGCCACCCGCCCTCAAGTACGCTGAATCGTCTCTTCGCGCCGCGGGCCCGTCGAAATGATGCTGATCGTGCAGCCCGTTTCGTCCTCGATGTAGCGGACGTAGTCCTTCGCCGCCGGCGGTAGCTTCGCGAAGTCGGTGATGCCGACGGTCGACGACTTCCAGCCTTTCATGACGCGGTACTCCGGCTTGTAGTCGTGATGCGCAACGGCGAATGCCGGGAATGTCGTCCAGCGTTCGCCGCGAACGTTGTAGCTCGTGCAGACGGGGATCTCTTCGAACTCATCGAGCACATCGATTTTCGTCAGCGCGAACCCGTCGAGCCCGTGGAGCATGACCGACGTACGCAGGACGGCGAGATCGAGCCAGCCCGTGCGGCGCGGACGTCCGGTCACTGTGCCGAATTCATTGCCGCGCGTGCGCAGACGCTGGCCTGTGGCGTCGTTGAGTTCCGTCGGAAATGCCCCACCGCCCACCCGCGTCGTGTACGCCTTGGCCACGCCCAGAACGCGGTCGATGTGTTTGGGCGCGATGCCGAGACCTGTGCAGACGCCGCCGACGATGGTGTTCGACGACGTGACGAACGGATACGTGCCGTGGTCGATGTCCAGCATCGTTCCCTGCGCGCCTTCGAACATCACGCGTTTTCCGCGGCGGATCAGATCGTTGATCAGCACCGCACCGTTGGTGATGCGCTCAGCGAGCACTTCGCCATAACGCGCGTAGTCGTTGTAGAGCGCCTGCGGATCGAACGCCGGCTTTCCGTAGACGGTCTGCAGCACTGGGTTCTTCTCGGCGCAGGCGAACTCGATCTTGTCGCGGAGGACGTCCGGATCGAGGAGATCGGCGATGCGAATCCCGTAGCGGCTGACCTTTGTCTCGTACGCCGGTCCGATTCCACGGCCGGTGGTGCCGATCTTCGCCGCCCCCGCCGCTTCCTCCCGCGCCAGATCGAGTGCCTTGTGATACGGCAGGATGCAGTGCGCGGAGTCGCTGATCTTCAAGTTGCTGTCGATCTGCACGCCGAGGCCGCGGAGACTCTCGATTTCCTCGAGAAGTGCCCCGGGGTCGATGACCATGCCGTTGCCGAGCAGGCAGAGTTTTCCGGGATGGAGAATCCCGGAGGGCATGAGCTTGAGCGAGTAGTGTTTGTCGCCGAAGCGCACGGTGTGTCCGGCGTTGTGGCCGCCCTGATAGCGCGCCACGACGTCGAACGCCTCGCACAGCAGGTCGACGATCTTCCCCTTCCCCTCGTCACCCCACTGCGCGCCGACGACGGCGAGATTCTGCTCCCTCTGCCCAGCCATAGAGGACGGCGGAGCCTAACACAATCACTTCGCGGGCATCGTCATCGGTGCCGGATACGAAAGATCCGGACGATACGTCGCTTGGCGCCGATCGAATCGACGGGTAATGGCCATCGCGCGCGCCTCCAGCGGACGCACGTCCGCTCCAAGTGCGGCGTTCACGCGTTCATCCGCCATCGCCTGATCGGCTGCGCTCTTCGCCGGAATTGCGGCGACGAGAACCGGAAGATCATTCCCCAGGACGCCCATGTAGATGTTGTACGACTCGGCGATGTTCTTCTGCTTGAACAGCGCCACGTAGTCCTTGGCAATCGCCTCGGCCTCTGCCTGTTTTCCGGGCATGAGGTAGTAGAAGTCGAGACGGAAGTAACGCTGCTCTTCCATCTTCAGGCGCGGGTTCGCGGGAGCGTAAGACAGATCCGGGCGGCGCATGGTGACGATCTCGTTGTACGAGGCGATCCCCTCGCTTCCGCGGCGCTCGAGATCCGCCCATCGCGCGGCGCCGACGGCCGTCTTCGCTTTGTCCCATTCCGGCTGCATGCTGTCCAGCGCGGCGAAATTCGGGATCCGTGAGACATAGAGGTAATGCATGTCATCCGTCAGGTATGCATTCCACATCATGGCCGGCGAGCTGACCTTCTTTTCGGCCAGCGCGTTCAGGAAATCCTTCGAAGCCGCCTCGTAGGACATCATCGACGACGGCTTGATGCCCTCTTCGTGGATGATGTACAGCTCGGGTTTGGGCATCTCTTGTGCGAACGCAGAGGACAGACTGAGGAGTGAGACGAGCAGAGCAATCCGCTTCATATAAGCCTCCTTTTTTGGAAATTTTTAGCGGGCGCGCGACAGTCTACAATACACCGCATGGACACGCCGAAGGCCACCGCCGTTTTCGCGCCTACGCCCGTTACCGTCGAGAAATTCGTCGACGGACTGCGCGAGCTCTCGCAGGGCGTCATCACCAAGCAGGCGATGTACGACTACCTGGTGACTTGGGAGATCCGGCCGCAGGATCTCGAACGATACAAGCTCTGGCTGCCTGACCGGCACACACGCAACAAGATCTTTCGCAACGACATGATGGAGTGCATGCTCATCTGCTGGCCGGTCGGCTCGATCACGCCGCTCCATACACACAACGGCCAGCTCGGCTGGATGACCATGCTCGAAGGCAAGCTCGTTGTGGAGAACTTCCGCAAGATCGATTGCAATCGCCCGGAGAATCAGCAGGTCGTCGGAATGGACTGTCTCGCCGGCGCGACGCGCATCGAGATGAAGCAGCTCGGCACGGAGCTCTGCGTCCCGGGCGGCCCGCTGAACACCGTGGACAAGAAGCAGACCATTCACCGCATCAAGAACCTGCCGGAGTGGAACGAGCGCGCCGTCAGCCTGCACGTCTACTCGCGCCCAATCGATTCATGCGTGGTCTTCGATCTCGACGCGCAGCGGTGTTTCCGGCGGGATCTCAAGTACGATAACGAATGAGAAGTGCTGAGTGCTGAGTCCTGAGTCCTGAGTGGGCGGTGGGACTCAGCACTCAGGACTCAGCACTCAGCACTTCCGATGTCACTTCTCTCCACGTTGGACACAGAGCTCGGCGAGATGCGCAAAGCCGGCACGCTAAAACGCGAGCTGGCGATGAAGTCCCCGCAGGGGGCGGTAGTGGAGGTGGAAGGGAAGGGGGAGGTGATCATGCTCACCTCCAACAACTACCTCGGCCTTGCCGACCACCCGGCGCTCATCGAAGCAGCGGAGAAAGCGGAGCGCGACTACGGCTACGGCCTTGCGTCGGTGCGTTTCATCTGCGGCACGCAGACGATCCACCGGCAGCTCGAGGCGCGCATCGCCCAGTTTTTCGGAACTGAGGACACCATCCTCTACGGTTCCTGCTGGAATGCGAACGAAGGGCTCTTCCAGACGATCGCGCTCGAGCAGGACGCCATCATCTCCGACGAGCTGAATCACGCCTCCATCATCGACGGCATCCGTCTGGCGAAGGCACGCAAAGAGCGATTCAGGAATCGCGACACGGCCGATCTTCGCCGCGCGCTCGAGGCCACCAAAGACGCCCGCAACAAAGTGGTGGTGACCGACGGCGTCTTCTCGATGGAAGGATCGCTGGCGCCGCTGCCGGAAATGGTCGAGCTGACCAAGCAGTACGGAGCATTTCTGGTCGTCGATGACTCGCATGGTACCGGCGTCGTCGGCAAACGCGGGCGGGGGACGGGGGAGGAGTTGGGCGTGTTCGGAAAAATCGACGCGTACACATCGACGCTCGGCAAAGCTCTCGGCGGGTCGCACGGCGGCTTCACCACCGGCCCGAAAGTGGTTGTCGAATATCTTCGGCAGAAGTCGCGGCCGTATCTCTTCTCCAACACCGTCCCACCCGCTGTGGTGATGGGATCTCTCGCGGCGTTCGACCTGCTGGAAAAGGACACCAGCCTGGTCACCCGTCTCCGCGAAAACACTTCGTACTTTCGTAAGCAACTAATAGCAAAGAATGTTCGCGTGCGTGAAGGCATCCATCCGATTGTGCCGATCCTGATCGGCGATACCGCGAAAGCCATCGCCATGTCTGCGCAGATTCTCGACCGCGGCGTCTACGTCTCCGGATTCGGATTCCCCGTCGTGCCGCAGGGGCAGGCGCGCCTGCGCTGCCAGATCAGCGCCGCGCACACGCGGCAGCACCTCGACCGCGCGATCGCCGCGATCGTCGATGTCGCCGGGCAGTTCGGCGTTCTCGCCGCGTAACGGAGCGCCGGCCGCTGGCCGGCCGGTCCGCTGGCCGCCGGGCCGGCGGCGGAACAGCCGTCGAGCCGACGGCGTTCCGTACGAGATGCACATCATCGTCATCGGCGGGACGAACTTCATGGGACCGCACGTCGTCCGCTCGCTCACGTCGCGCGGCCATGATGTGACCGTGTTTCACCGCGGCCGTGATTGCAACGATGGCACGCACATCCACGGCGACCGCGCGAATTTTCCTCGCAATCTGCACGGCGATGTCGTGATCGACATGATCTGCATGAGTGAGGCGGACGCCCGCACTGCGGCGGCGCACTTTCGACATGAGCGGATCGTCGTCATCAGCTCGGCGGATGTCTACCGTCAGTACGACGGTCTGCTCGGCCGGTACAAAGGTCCGCCCGATTCGACGCCGCTTGACGAAGGCGCGCCACTT
>WNEY01004511.1_pt1 | contig 10608 bp, 12 predicted proteins | sample 5400531 | NCBI WGS metagenome assembly WNEY01 (sample SAMN13153338, study PRJNA577476) | soil metagenome | isolation source: 200 cm saprolite under Douglas fir tree site 1 | place: USA:California | collected 2015-04-18
CGACATCGCCAAAGAGGCGGGCGCCTTTGTGCTCGGCGGCCATTCGGTGGACGATCCCGAACCCAAGTACGGCATGGTCGCGATCGGCGAGGTACATCCCCACCGCATCGTCACGCTCGCGCGTGCGCGCGCCGGCGACGCGCTCGTGCTGACCAAGCCGATCGGCACCGGAGTGCTCACGACCGCCTTGAAACGTGATCTTGCAACCGCCGCGGAAATCGCCGCCGCGGTCAAGTCGATGGCGACGTTGAACGCCGGCGCGGCGCGCGCGATGCGCGCGACCGGAGGTGGCGTGCACGCCGCGACCGACGTGACCGGTTTCGGCTTGCTGGGTCATTTGCACAACATGCTGGCCGCGAGCGGCGTGTCGGCGGAGATCGATGCGGCATCGGTCCCGCTCTTTCCGCATGCCGTCGAGCTCGCGGAGCGCGGCGCGGTTCCGGGCGGGACCACACGCAACCGCGACGCCCTCGCGCCGCATGTGACGTTCGCTGATGAGATTCCTGAACCCCTTCGCGTGCTGCTGTTTGACGCGCAGACGTCGGGTGGGCTGTTGATCGCGGTGGACCCCGATCGCGCCAGTGCGCTACTCGCGGCATTGGAGCGAGAAGGGACGCCCGCGGCGGCACGGATCGGCCGCCTCGCACGCGGCGTGGCCGGCGCGATCACGGTGACCTGAGTGCGCGTACCGGCGATTCCTGAATACCGCGCCCTGACGCCCGAGGCGCTCGATGCACTCGAGCGGGCGGTGCGCGAACGGCGGCGGGTAGCGCTACGACGCCGCGGCACCGAATATGTCGTGGTGGCTGAGCGCCTTGAAACGAGTGGCCGTGACGACGTACTGGCGGGACGGCTCCCGATGACCGGCGAGCTCCTCACGTTCCGGTTGCGCGACTTGGAGAGCTTCGCGGTGCTGCCCTGAGCACCGCCACCAACCGTGTTCACGCGCCTGCTCGTAGGTCTGGACGGCAGTCCCAGCGCCGACGAAGCGCTGGAGCAAGCCGTCCACCTCGGCCTGCGGTTCAAGGCCAAGATCGTCGTAGCGCACGTGAAGGAGTCGCACGGCCTGGGCCGGCGCTCCTCGGATTCCGGCGAGCTGCTCCAGCGGGCGGAGGAGCGCGTCAAAGACGCCGGGCTCGCGGTAGAGACGGTCCTCAAGCATGGCGACCCGGACGCCGAGCTGGCCGGGCTGGCGCGCGACGTCGATACGGTGCTGGTGGGTCGCCGCGGCCGCTCATCGCCGGCCGACGTCCTCGGCAAGACAGTGACGTCGTTGATCCGCATCGCGGAACGGTCGGTCATCGTCTGCGCCAGCAAGCCATCGCCGATGAGCACGTGCGCGATCGCCTACGACGGCCGGGAAACGGCGCAACGCGCGCTCGCGCTCGTCGCGCGCTTCGCGAGCGTCACGCAGAGCACGGTGCACGTGATTCACGCGACCGTCGATCCGTCCATCGGCACCATGGTCATCGGCGAGGCCGAGGCGATGCTGTCGCTGCAAGGCGTCAAGTTCGTCACGCACCTCGAGCCCGGCACGCCTGGCGCGGCGGTGGCGCGCGTCATCGAGCGAACGAAGTGCGATGCGCTATTCGCAGGCGCCCACGTCGGCTCAGGACGCCGCAGCGACGTGACGGTCTCACACGCCGAGGAGATTTTGCTGCATACCGATATCCCGGTGGTCATTCAGCCGTGACCACCCCGTTCGTGCTCGTGCATGCCGACGAGAGCTGCCTCGGTAACGATTCCACGAAGCCGAGCCGGGGCGGCAACGCGGCATTGATCGAGGCGCCGGCGGGAGACAGCGTGGCGCGTTGGGATTTCTACGAGTGCTCGCCACAAACGACGAACAACAAGATGGCGCTGGCCGGCGCCATCGGCGCGCTGGAATGGATTCGCCGCCAATGGCGCCATGCGTTGGTACACTTCGTCTCCGACTCCGAATATCTGGTCAAGGGGATGAGCGAGTGGCGCAGGGATTGGAAGGCTCGGGGCTGGCGCCGCAAGACCGGCGCGCTCGAGAACGCCGAGCTCTGGCAGAAACTCGATCAGGTCGATGCCGCGCATACGGTGGACTGGCGCTGGGTCCGGGGACACAACGAGCACGTCAAGAACGAGTATGCCAACGCCCTCGCGATCCGTGCCGCCGAGCAGCAGGAACGCTCCAACGGCCTGATTCCATCCGGCTTCGATACCTGGCTCGCGCAGCAACGGGCGCGCGGCAAATACATGGACTTCGATCCCGACAAGGAGCTGCATGAGCGCAGTAAGTAAGGACGGCGTTCCGGCGAACACGCATCCCGCCAACCTGTTGCCCGCTGATGCGTCCGTACCACCGGTCGACCGTATCCCGCTCTACGAGGTGTACATGCGCATGGCGGAAGAGCTGGCCAAGCGCTCGACCTGCGTGCGCCTGCAGGTGGGCACGGTCGTCACCGACCAGCGGCTCGAGAACGTGCTGGCGATCGGGTACAACGGCAACGCCCGCGGCCTGCCCAACAAATGCGACTCGGCAGTGCCGGGCAACTGCGGCTGCATCCATTCGGAGATGAATGCACTCGTGAAGGCGCCGGGCAACACGCGCGACAAGGTCGTCTTCGTCAGCGCGTCGCCGTGCGTTATGTGCGCGAAGTTGATCATCAACTCCGGCGTCACGCACGTATTTTATCGCAAGGCCTATCGCGATCCGTCCGGCGTCGAAGTGCTGCAGCAGGGCGGCGTGGTGCCGGTCCTGTACGACCGCTGGATGACGGCGTGGAGAAATGGCTCGTAGCTGATGGACGAGCTCGACCGCCTCTTTGGCCTGCTCGTCGCCGCGCTCGCGCGAGAGACACGCGTCGCCGTTCCTTTCCCCGCCTCCGATGTGTACGAGCGGCTCGTCCCGTATCGCTCCAACCGCGCGCGGCTGAATGTCGCGACTCATCAGGATTACGAGATGGCGGTGCTCAGGCTGCTGGCCGGGGAGCGCAACTACGTGCAGCTCGAGCCGGAGAACGTCCGCGAAGCGATGCAGCGGGAGATCGCGACCATCAATCCCGATCCTGCATACTTTCGCAGCTTCCCGGACGCCCAGGTGATGGTGAACGGCCGCGCCGCCGAGCGCGTGTTGCTCGCCGAGCGCGCCTATGCACCCCCGTCGGCGGCCGATGAAGACGAAGAGCTAGTGGACACGACGGGAGAGAACCCCGTTCCCGTGCCATTCCTCTCGCCGAGCGTGTTCCGCGGCCCCCCCCGCCCCCCGGTGGCGAGGTCCAAGGATGCGCTGGCTTCGAATCAGTGCGAATTCTGCGGCGGCGTGTTGCCAGCGAACCGCGAGGCCCGCTTTTGCCCGCACTGCGGCCAGCCGCGCGAAGGGGAGCTGCGCTGTCAAGGCTGCGGCGGTGAGTTGGATGTGGGTTGGGCCTACTGCCTGTCGTGCGGTCGTCCGACAGGCTTTGAATGAAGCATCAAGTCGCGGTCATTGCCGGAGACGGTATTGGGCCCGAGGTGATCGAAGCCGCGATACCGATTCTCGACCAAGTCGCCGCAACGCACGGGTTCTCGGTGCAGTGGGAACGTCTTCCGTACTCTGCCGATCATTATCTCAAGACAACGGAGACGCTCCCGGACGCTGGATTCCGGCACCTGCGAGACGACGTCGATGCGATCTTCCTCGGCGCGTTGGGGGATCCGCGCGTCCCCGGCAACGAGCATGCGCGCGACATCCTCTTGGGCCTGCGGTTTCGGCTCGACCTGTACGTAAACTTTCGGCCGATCGAGCTGCTCCACCCCGATCTCACACCGCTCCGTAATAAGAAGGCTATAGACTTCGTAATCTTCCGCGAGAATACCGAGGGGCAGTATTTGGGGCGCGGGCACACCAACGGCGATGAGCACGTCGCGGAAGAGGTCAATACGGGCAAAGGTGTTGAACGCATCATTCGCGCTGCATTCGAATGGGCGGCAGCACACGACAAGAAGCGCGTGACGATGAGCGACAAGTCAAATGCCATCCCGACGCACAGAGTCTGGCAGGAGACCTTCAAGGCCATCGCCAAGGAGTATCCCGGTATCACGAGCGAACATCGCTACGTCGATGCCCTAGCGCTGGAACTGGTGCGCGAACCCGAGCGCTTCGATGTAATCGTGACCAACAATCTGTACGGCGATATCCTCTCCGACCTTGGCGCTGGACTCGTTGGGGGCCTGGGAGTCGCGGCAAGCGGGAATCTGCATCCTGGCCGCAAAGGGCCGGGTCTGTTCGAACCGGTGCACGGATCGGCGCCCGCCCTCGTGGGGAAGAAGACCGCCAATCCCATGGCCGCTATCCTCACCGGTGCGTTGATGTTCGATCACCTGGGTCACGCTGAAGCAGCGCAGGACGTGGTTTGGGCTGTCAGCCAGTCACTAAAGGACGGCGTCCGTACCCCCGATCTCGGCGGGCGCAACACTACTGAAGAGGTCGGTGCGCACATTTTCTCACTCGTCTAAAAGCCCGACTATATTCTCCCGAGTCTCGTAGCGGAGTCATCCCATGAAAACTCAGGGCGCCACAAAGGACGTCGTCTTCCTGTCCGGGGTTCGGACAGGATTTGGGGCGTTCGGCGGCTCTTTGAAGGACCTATCGGCCATCGATTTAGGCGCGGTCGCCTCGCGTCACGCCATCCAGCGCTCCGGCGTTCCCGCGAGCGACTTCGGGCATACCGTCTTTGGCAATGCTCTCCAGACTTCGGCAGACGCGATCTACATGGCCCGGCATGTCGGTCTCAAGGCCGGATTGCCGATCGAAACGCCGGCCGTCACGGTCAATCGTCTCTGCGGCTCGGGCTTCGAGGCGATCACGCAGGGCGCGCAGCTGATTCTGCTTGGTGAAGCGGACGCGGTGCTCGCGGGCGGTGCCGAGTCGATGAGCCAGGCGCCCCACGTCGTGCGTGGCGCGCGTTGGGGGCTGCGCCTCGGACCGGCGCCGCTCGAGGATCTGCTGTGGGAGTCCCTGAAGGACCCGCAATGCGGCCTCTCCATGGCCGAGACCGCCGAGAGCCTCGCCGAGAAATACAAGCTCACGCGCACGGAAGTCGATGAAGTGGCGGTCGCCTCCCAACAACGCGCGAAGCGTGCCTGGGACGCGTGCGCGTTCCAGGACGAAGTCATCCCCGTCACGATCAAAGTAAAAGGGAAGGAGATCGAGTTCCGCGCCGATGAGCACATGCGGCCCGAGACTACACTCGAAATCCTCAGCGGGCTGAAGCCGTACTTCAAGAAGGACGGGCTCGTCACGGCCGGCAATGCCTCCGGCATCTCGGACGGCGGCGCGGCGACGGTGTTGGCGAGTGAGGAGTACGCGCAAGCCCACGGATTGAAGCCGCTCGGCCGTCTCGTCGCGTGGGCCGTCGCCGGGGTCGAGCCGAAACACATGGGCATCGGCCCGGCGCCCGCCGCCCGCAAAGCGCTCGCGAAGGCGAAGATGACACTCGAGCAGATGGATCTCGTCGAAGTGAACGAGGCGTTCGCGCCGCAGTACCTGGCTGTCGAGCGCGAGCTGTGCCTGGACCGCTCGCGCACGAACGCCTGCGGCGGCGCGATCGCCATCGGGCATCCGCTCGCGGCTACCGGCACGCGCATCACGATTCACCTGCTGCACGCGCTGCGGCGCGAGCAGAAGCGCTTTGGACTCGGCTCCGCCTGCATCGGCGGCGGGCAGGGGGCGGCGGTCATCGTCGAGGCGTTGTGAGCGACATTCTCCTCGGGGCGATCGGTGTCATCGCTCTCTATCTCTTTTCGGGGCTGCGCGTGCTGCGCGAATACGAGCGCGGCGTGTACTTCCTGCTCGGCCGTCTACGGCCGACAAAGGGACCGGGCCTGATCTTTCTCCCTCCGGTGCTGGCACGGATGCAGAAGGTGTCGCTGCGCGTGATGGCGATCGACGTCCCGCCTCAGGACGTGATCACGCGCGATAACATCTCGATTAAGGTCAACGCGGTGTTGTACATGCGCGTGAAGACGCCGGACAAGGCTGTCGTGGCCGTCGAGAATTATCTGTACGCCACGAGCCAGCTGGCGCAGACGACGTTGCGGTCGGTGCTGGGTGAGACGGAGATGGACGAGCTGCTCGCGAACCGCGACAAGATCAATGCCATCCTGCGTCAGACGATCGACACGCGCACCGAGGACTGGGGCATCGAGGTGTCGGCCGTCGAAGTCAAAGACGTGGATCTCCCGCCGGAGATGAAGCGCGCGATGGCCCGCCAGGCCGAAGCCGAACGCGAGCGCCGGGCCAAGGTCATCAACGCCGAGGGCGAGCTGCAGGCGGCGGAAAAGCTGGCGCAGGCGGCGCACATCATCGGCAAAGAGCCCGCAGCCATTCAGCTCCGCTATCTGCAAACCGTCAACGAAATCGCTTCCGAGAACAATTCCACGACGATCTTTCCCATTCCGATCGACCTGTTCAGGGGCTTCATGGAGCGGCTGGCACCGGCGCAGGACGATGATTCTGGCAGCCGGGCTCTTCCCGAGCGCACAGCGGGCGAACGTTTGCCGGCGGTCCGCAATAAGGGAAAGGCAAAGGTCTGATGGGCAAGGGAGGGGACCTCATCAGTCGTGAGGCGCTGGAGCGCATCATCAAGCGCGCCGCCGAGCTGCAGGCCGGAGAACACGACGTCGGCGACGGTCTCACGAATAACGAGGTCCTGGCGCTCGGGAAGGACGTCGGAATTCCGGACCGCTACCTGCGTCAGGCGATCCTGGAAGAACAGACGCGCACTGCGCCCGAAGTCGCGACCGGGACGTGGGCGTGGCTGACTGGTCCCCGGTCGATCGTGGCGCACCGAGTCGTTCCCGGCGATCGCGAGGCGGTCGAGCGCGCGCTGAGTCGCTGGATGACCGAAGACGAGCTGCTGCAGCCCAAACGGCATTTTGCCGACCGCACGTCGTGGGAGCCCAAAGCGGGCGCATTCGCTTCGATTCAACGCGCGTTGGCGGGAAGACGCCGCTACTCGCTGGCACAAGCCGGAGAGGTGACCGCCCAGGTGGTGCAGCTCGAGCCGGGATTCTGTCTCGTGCGTCTCGAGGCGGATATCCGCCCGCAGCGCGCGAAGCGAATCTCCGGGGCCACGGTGCTAGCGGTCCTGGGCTGGGGGCTGACAGGCGCAACCGTACTCATCGCTCCGCCGCTCGCACTGGCCCAAGCCCTGACGTTTGTCCCGGGCGTCGGCCTGACGCTGGTCGGGGGCGTGGTCGCCCGCACCTACCGCGGCGCGAACGAGCGCATGCACGTCGCGCTGGAGCAGGTGCTCGATCGGCTCGAGCGCGGCGAGATCCGCGCGTCGTCCAGCCAGGGCGCGTTGCCCGAAACATTCGCCCGGATCGCCGACGAGGTGCGCAAGGCGTTCGACAATCCCCGGCCTCGGCCCAAGCCCAGGAGCTGAGGAATTCATGGCGGACATCCAGAGGGTTGGTGTGCTCGGCTGCGGCCTGATGGGCAGCGGCATCGCACAGGTCGCCGCCAGCGTCGGCTACGACACGATCGTGCGTGACGTGTCCAAAGAAGTCCTCGATCGCGGCCGTGCCGGCATCGAGAAATCGCTCGCGAAATTCGTGGAAAAGGGAAAGCTCCAGGCCGCGGACCGGGATGCGACGCTCAAGCGCCTGACCTTCACGACGACGGTCGCGGATCTGAAACCGTCGGACATCGTGATCGAAGCGATCACGGAAGACCTGGCCTTGAAGAACGCACTCTTCAAGGAGCTGGACGGGCTGTGCGGCCCCGGCACCATCTTCACCTCGAACACCTCGAGCCTCACGATCGCCGAGATGGCGGCGGCCACCAAGCGCGCGGACCGGTTCGCCGGCCTGCACTTCTTCAACCCCGTGCCCCTGATGCCGCTGGTCGAGGTCGTGCGCACGGTCACGACGTCGGAGCAGACGTTCAAGCGCGTATTTGCGTTCGCCGCCTCACTCCGCAAAGAGCCCGTCGCCGCCAAGGATAATTCCGGCTTCATCGTGAACCTGTTGCTCGTTCCCTACCTGCTGGACGCGATCCGCGCCGTGGAGCGGGGCGTGGGCAGCGTGCCCGATATCGACAAGGCGATGCAGCTCGGGTGCGGCTACCCGATGGGTCCGCTGACGCTGCTCGATCTCGTGGGGCTCGACACGACGCACCACATCGCCGAGATCATGTTCAAGGAGTACCGCGAAGCACGGTATGCCCCCCCGCCGTTGCTCAAGCGGATGGTGCTCGCGGGGATGCATGGCAGGAAATCGGGGAAGGGCTTCTACGACTACTCGTCCAATCCACCCATCGTCAGCAACCTGGGACTCTAATGCTCGGCTACGATGCTGCGCGCTGGCACGCGGTACTCAACGATCTTCCTGCGGCCCTGCTCCTCGTGGCGGTGCTGTTCGATCTCGGCGCGGCCGCGACGAAGCGTGAATCGCTCATGTGGGCGGGAATCTGGACGTTGTGGGCCGGCGTCATCGGCGGATGGGCGGCGGTAGTGGCGGGGAAACTCGCGTCCGGTGTCATCGAGCACGGTGAAGCGATTCACGAGATCATGGAAAAGCACGAGAACATGGCGCTGCTGACGATGTCCCTGTTCACCGTGGTGCTCGCCTGGCGTCTCATCCGCCGCTTTCAGATGCCGGCGCAGGAGCTCGCGTTCACCCGCATGCTGAGTGTCGTGGGGATCGCGGGCTTGGTATGGACCGGAGTGCTGGGAGGCAGGCTCATGTTCCAACATGCGGCCGGCATTCCGTCCAAAGTGCTCCAGGCCGAGATCGAGAATCGGGAGGCGGAGCATCAGCACGAGCCGGGCGAGGAGCACGAGCCCGGTTCGCCCGCAGATACCGTAAAAGCAACTCACACGCATCCGCCCGGCACGCCACCGCATACCCATTGATGCGAAATTCGGAATTCGAAATGCGAAATACCCTGGTTCGCGGATTTCGCATTTGGCACTTCGCATTTGTACTTCTTCTGACGGCCTGCACACCAACCACGACGCGCCCGCCGTTCACTCCCCTCCCGGAGGCGTTGCACGCGGTGATCAACGCGCCACCGGCCGACGTCACGCGGGCAGCCCAGGCGCTCCTCACGGCCGACACGATTGGGGTGCATTTCGTAAGCCTGCAGGACGCGTATCTGGAAACAGAGCAGTTCGCCGGCACCCATCGCCTGCGTCTCTGGGCTGATCCGGACGTGCCGGGTAAGGCGCGTGTGACCATCGAAGCGGTGTACCGGCCCTCGGAGGACCCGTCGCGCACACCGCGGGATCTCGAGCGCGCCGCGCCGCCGGGCTCGGCAGGTCAGCTGCGCGCCGAGCAGCTCCTCGCCGCCTTAAAGGACAAGCTTGGAGTCACGACTTACTAGGAGCCTCGGCGCCCTCGAGTACTTCACATTCGGTTTTGGGAGCATGGTGGGTGCCGGCTGGCTGGTCGTCATGGACGACTGGCTGCGTCGCGGCGGGCCTGGCGGCGCCATGCTTGGCTTTCTGGCCGGCGCGTTGCTCCTGCTGCCCATTGCCCACACCTACGGTCGCCTGGTGCGAAGGATCCCCGATGCGGGCGCCGAGATCGCCTACACGGAACGCGTCTTCCCATCGTTGGTGAGCTTCACCTCCGGCTGGATGATGGTGCTCGCGTACGCGATTGTCTGCCCGTGGGAAGCGGTGGCGATCGGCAACCTGCTCGCGCGGCTCTTCCCCGGCATGAATGCCCACGTGCTCTACGCCGTCGCGGGAAAGGCTGTCACGCTGCCGCGGCTGCTGGCCGGTCTGGGACTGACGGCCGCAATCGGTGTCGTGAACTACCGCGGCATCCGATTGAGCGGGCGCTTTCAGGATGTGACGACGATCGGTTTGCTGACGTGCTTCGCGGTGTTCGCAGCGCTGGGGTTCGGACGAGGCACCGCGGCAAACATCCATCCGGTATTCGCGCCCGTGGGACCGTTCGTCTCGGTGCTGCTCGTCGCGCAGATCGTTCCCTACTTCATGACCGGCTTCGAATCCATTCCCAAGGCGTCGGAGGAAGCGCTCCCCCATGTTGGGCCCGGCACGCTCTCACGGGCAATCACCGCTGCACTCCTCGCCGGCGGGCTGTTCTACGTCGTCATCGTCGGCGTCGTCTCGTGGGTGTACCCGTGGACCGATATCGTCACGCAGCATCTTGGCACCGATGTGGCGTTCGCGCGCGCATTCGGCACACCCTGGATCGCGCGGCTGATTCTCGCGGCCGCCGTGCTATCGCTGTTCAAGGTATTCAATGGAAACTTCGTCGCCGCCACGCGACTGGTGTACGCGCTGGGCCGGCGCCGCCTCGTCCATCCCGCGCTCGGCGCCGTGAATCCAACGTTCGGAACTCCAGCCTCGGCGATCGCGCTCATTGCTGGCCTCACGGGCGCAGCCGCCTTCCTCGGCGACGCGGTGCTGGTTCCGATCAGCGAGGTAGGCGCGGCGGTTGGGGCAATCGGATGGTGCGCCGCCTGTCTCGCCTTCATTGCGCTCGCGCGCCGTGACGGCGTGCGGGACGGTGTCACGATCGCCGCGATCGGCGCAGCGGTGAGCGTCGCGATTGTCGTGATGAAAGTGGTGCCTCTTGTGCCGGGTAGCTTTACCACAGCGGAGTGGCTCGCCTTTACGG
>WNEY01004513.1_pt1 | contig 10606 bp, 9 predicted proteins | sample 5400531 | NCBI WGS metagenome assembly WNEY01 (sample SAMN13153338, study PRJNA577476) | soil metagenome | isolation source: 200 cm saprolite under Douglas fir tree site 1 | place: USA:California | collected 2015-04-18
ATGCTGCGCGAGCAGGCTGGCTGAGATGGCCGTGGGCACTGAGCCCGTCAGGGCCGAGGCGTCCGGGGGCATCCTCACGGTCACCCTCGACCGGCCCCGTGCCAACGCGATCGACGTGGCCACCAGCCACGCGCTTTACGAGGCGTTCGCCCGCCTTGAGAGCGACCCTGACCTGCGGGTGGGCATCGTGACTGCGTCCGGAGACCGGTTTTTCTGCGCGGGCTGGGACCTCATGGCCGCGGCGGCCGGCGAGGCCGTCGACGCCAGCCACGGGCCAGGCGGCTTCGCCGGGCTGACCGAGCTGCACGGTCGCGCCAAGCCCGTCATCGCCGCGGTCAACGGCATCGCGGCCGGCGGCGGCTTCGAGCTGGTGCTCGCCGCCGACCTCGTCGTGGCCGCTGAACACGCGGAGTTCAGCCTGCCCGAGACCGGGCTCGGCATTATCCCGGACTCCGGCGGGGTGCTGCGGCTGCCGCGCCGGCTGCCGCGGGCGGTCGCCGTCGAGCTGCTGCTGACCGGACGCCCGCTGACCGCACGGGAGGCGTGCGACCGCGGGGTCATCAATCAGGTCGTCCCTGGCGATCAGGTCATGTCCGCCGCGCACGCCCTCGCAGCCCGGATCACCCGCTCGGCACCCCTCGCTGTCGCCGCCGTATTGGAGGTGCTCGACGCCACCGAGGCGGCCTCCGTCCCCGACGGCTACGCCACGCTGCGCTCCGGCCGGCTGCCCCGGTACGCCGCCATGCTCGCCTCCGAGGACGCCGCCGAGGGGTCGGCTGCCTTCGCCGAGCGCCGCCCGCCGGCCTGGAAGGGCCGGTGAACATCAGGCTGCGATCGCGGCGTCGGCGATGGCCGGCATGGCGAGGTAGGACGGGTCGCGGCACTGCCGGTCCCGCCACGCGTCGGCGTACGGCCAGGCGGAGGTCTTGACGATTACGACGCGCCGCGGCCGGTCGACGTACACGAACTGGCCGCGCATCCCGTCAGCCGTAACCCGTTCACCAGCAGTGTCCAGCGACCACCAGTGGCAACCGAAGCCGGCGTAGGTGGTGATCGTGCTTGGCAGCCTGCCGGGAGCGAGGAAGTCCCGCTCGGGTCGGCTGCTCGCCTCGACCCGGCTCGTCGGCTTGCGCCACATAACAACACGGAGTCAACCTGTATGGAACAGGTTGACAGGCCATGCACGCTCAAGCTACTACGGGTCAACAGCTACTACGGGTCAACGCCTCACATCCTCCGGTTTGGTTCTGGAGGCCGCAACCCGTACCCGCGGGCATATGCCGACGTTGACCCGACGCCACGAGGACATCGTTCGGAACTCCATCGACAAGAACCCATGTCGACCCGGGCCGCAGCGCCGGGGCCGGCGAGCAGAAGGGTCATGACATGACGGATGTCTCACGACGGCAGCTCTTCACCGGTGCCGCAGGCTTGGCGGTGGCCGGCGGTTTGGCTGCCGCGTGCGGTTCGAATTCACCCTCGCCTGCCAGCTCAGCCACCGGCGCAGCGGCCGGGACGCCCAAGCGGGGCGGCAACTTCCGGCTGGGAGTTACCGGCGGCGGCTCCAAGGACATCATGGACGGCCAGAACATCATCACCAAGCCCGATCAGGCCCGCCTGGTGAGCGCCTTCGAGACGCTGCTGCTCTTCAACGAGAACTACCAGCTCACCAACGACGGCCTCGCCGAGAGCGTCACCCAGGACAACCCGAAGCAGTACACCATCAAGCTGCGCCCGGGCATCGAGTTCCAGAACGGCAAGACGATGACGGCCGACGACATCATCTATTCGATCCAGCGCATCGGGACCAAGGGGAACGGCCTCACCGGGTATGCCGCCACGGTCACGATGGACGTGGCGGGCATGAAGAAGCTGGACAAGTACACGGTGCGGCTCCCGCTGAAGACGCCCGACTCGACGATCCCGCAGACCCTCGCCAGCTACACGTTCGGCGTCGTGCCCGTCGGGTACCAGGCGTACCCGCATCCGCAGATCGGCACCGGCGCCTACAAGCTCAAGTCGTTCACGCCCGGCCAGCAGAGCGTCCACGAGCGTAACCCGAACTACTGGCGCAGCGGCGAGCCGTACTTCGACACGGTGACGATCACCGACTTCAGCGACTCGACCGCTCAGGTGAACGCCCTGCTCGGCGGCCAGATCGACGCGATGACCGACCTGCCGGCCTCGCAGGTGAAGGTCCTGCAGGGCCGCGGCTTGGCGGCGCTGGTGTCCAAGACCGGCGGCTGGCTGCCGCTGTGCATGGCGATCGACATGCCCCCGTTCGACGATGTCCGGGTCCGTCAGGCGATGCGGCTGATCGTCGACCGGCCTGGAATGTTCTCACAGGTCGCCTCCGGCTACGGATTCCTCGGAAACGATCTCTACGCACCCTTCGACCCCGGTTACGATTCGGCCCTGCCGAAGCGTCACCAGGACATCGCGCAGGCCAAGTCGCTGCTCAAGGCGGCCGGTCACGCGAACCTGAGCGTGGACCTGCACACCACCAACGGCGCGGCCGGGATGGTGGAAACCGCTACCGTCTTCGCGAACCAGGCCCAGGCCGCCGGCGTCAAGATCAACGTCATCAACGACCCGAACTACTACGGGAACCAGTACCTCAAGCTGGCCTTCTCGATCGACTTCTGGGGCACCCGCGGCTATCTCAACCAGGTGCAGCAGGGCTCGCTGCCGAACTCCCCGTACAACGAGACGCACTGGCCGCCGAAGTCGGGCACCGGGTCCAACTTCGGGTCGCTGTACAACCAGGCACTGGCCGCAACCGACTCGAAAAAGCGGATCGAGATCGAGCACGAGATGCAGACGATCGAGTACAACATCGGCGGGTACATCATCCCCTTCTTCGGTGGCCTCATCGACGGCTACTCGGCCAAGGTCAAGGGGCTCAAGCCGAGCAAGGGCACCCTCAACCTGGACAGCTTCGGCCACGGCTACCGCACGATCTGGTTCGGCTAGCGCCGGCCGACAGGGTCGTCGTGAACAGGCTCAGATTCCGCGGGGTGTCCGGGTTCATCATCCGCCGGCTGCTGCTGGGGATCCTCGTCCTGATCCTGGTGTCCATCCTGGTGTTCCTGGCGACCCAGGCGCTGCCCGGTGACCCTGCCCGCGCCATCCTCGGCCGGTCGGCGACCCCGGCGAGCCTGGCGGCTCTGCGCCGCCAGCTGCATCTCGACCAGCCGGTGCTCACCCAGTACTGGACCTGGGTGACCGGCCTGCTGCACGGCAACCTCGGGACATCGCTGGCCGCCCAGGAGCCGGTGACGAAATTGCTGGGCCCGAAGCTGGTGAACTCCGCCGTGCTGGTGACGATCGCGGCCGTGGTCTCGATCCCGCTGTCGATCGCGATCGGCTCGTGGGCGGCGCTGAAGCGCGAGAAGATCTTCGACACGCTGAGTTCCAACCTGCTGCTTGTCCTGGCGGCGCTCCCGGAATTCGTCGTCGCCGTCGTGCTCGTCATCCTGCTGGCGACGACCGTGTTCAATGTCTTTCCCGCCATCAGCACGGTCCCGCCGGGATCCCGGCCGTGGGACAACGTCGCGGCGCTGGTCCTGCCGGCCCTCACCCTGGTGATCGCCGTCGCGCCGTACGTCGCCCGGATCATGCGGGCCTCGATGATCGAGGTGCTGGAGAGCGACTACGTCGAGATGGCCCGGCTCAAGGGCCTGCCGGAGCGCACCGTCCTGATCCGGCACGCGCTGCCGAACGCGCTCGGGCCGGTGTTCCAGGTGATCGCCCTGAACCTGGCCTACCTGGCCGGTGGCATCATCGTCGTCGAGTACGTCTTCAACTACACCGGCATCGGAAGCGCGCTTCAGGAAGCGGTGGTCAACCATGACTTGCCCGTCGTCCAGGCGCTTGCCATGCTGATCGCGGCGGTGTACGTGATACTCAACCTGCTGGCTGACGTGGCCACCATCCTCGTCACGCCGAAACTAAGGACCCGGCTGTGAGCCAGGTAAGCGACGTCGCGGTCCCCGATGCCGAGGTGGCGCCGCCACCCCCGGTTCGGGGCACGTCCCTGCTCCGCCGTTCGCTGCGGCTGTGGCGGACCCGCATCGGCGTCGCGCTGGTCGGCGCGCTCGTCCTGCTGGCGATCATCGGGCCATACGTCGCGCCCTACGGCCCGAACACCCCGGTCGGGCCGCCCAACGCCAACCCCGGCCACCAGCTCGGCGGCGGCACGGCGGTGCTCGGAACGGACTACCTCGGGCAGGACGTGCTGAGCCGGGTTCTTTATGGCGGCCGCAGCATGCTCGTGATGGCCGTCCTCGCGACCGCGCTCGGGCTGATCGCCGGCGCGGCGATCGGCTTGCTGGCGGCGTACTCCCGCAACGCACTCGACGACGTCCTGATGCGCGGGATGGACGTGATCATGGCGTTCCCGCAGATCATGCTGGCGCTGATCGCCGTCGCCATCATCGGCCCGCACGCCTGGGTCATCGTGGTGGCCATCGCCCTCACCACCGCACCGCGAATAGCGCGAGTAGCACGCGGTGCCGCGCAGCCCGTCGTCGAGCGCGACTTCATCGCCTGTTCCGAGGCGATGGGCGTGCCGCGATGGCGCATCCTCTTCGGCGAGCTGCTGCCCAACACTCTCGGGCCGCTCATGGTGGAGGCCAGCCTGCGGATGACCTACTCCATCGCCGTCATCGCCGCGCTGGCTTACCTCGGGCTCGCTCCCAATCCCAACGGCGCGGACTGGGGCACCATGATCCAGCAGAACCAGCTCGTGCTGGCGGTCCAGCCCTGGGGCGCGGTCGCGCCGATCATCGCCATCGCGCTGCTGACGATCGGAACTGGCCTGATAGGCGACGGTATCGCACGGACCGCGGCCGGCATCGACCGCGCCCGGGGCGAAGCATGAACGCGGCTGAGCTGGCGGGGCAGCCGACCGGGCCTGCCGTGTCCGCGGTCGCCGTCCGGGACCTGCAGGTCGAGATCGCCTCTACCGGCACATCCGTCATCAGCGACGTGTCGTTCGAGCTCGAGCGCGGCGAGATCCTGGGGGTTGTCGGCGAGTCCGGGTCCGGCAAGACCACGGTCGGCCTGGCGTTGCTCGGCCACGCCAGACCCGGCCTGCGGATCGCGGGCGGGTCGGTGCTGCTGGGTGACCGCGACATTCTCACGCTCGGCGAGGAGCAGCGCCAGCGGCTGCGGGGCTCGGTCGTGTCGTATGTCCCCCAGGATCCAGCCTCGTCGCTGAACCCGGCGCTGCGGGTCGGCCTCCAGCTCCGGGAGGTGATCGAGGCGCACAGCCGCGACCGGGGCAGCAACCATTCCGAGCGCATCGCGGAGATGATGCGCGAGGTCGCGCTCCCCGATGACCGCGCGTTCCTCAAGCGTTATCCGCACGAGCTCTCTGGCGGCCAGCAGCAGCGGATCGGGCTCGCGATGGCCTTCGCGAACCGGCCCCGCCTCATCGTCCTCGACGAGCCGACCACTGGACTGGACGTCACGACCCAGGCGCACGTGCTGTCGACGGTCCGCGAGCTCGCGACGCTGCACCACGTCGCCGCGCTCTACGTGAGCCACGACCTCGCGGTGGTCGCGACGCTGGCCCGGCGGGTCGCGGTCATGTACGCCGGGCGCGTGGTCGAGCTCGGCAGCGCGGACGAGCTCTTCGAGTCCGCGGGCCATCCCTACACCCGGCGCCTGATCGGAGCGATCCCCCGCCTGACCGGCGGCCGGTCACTGCTCGGCATCCCCGGACATGCGCAGTCGCCCGGCAGCCGCCCCCCCGGCTGCAGCTTCGCGCCGCGCTGCAGCCTGCGCATCGCGCAGTGCGAGGTGGCGCTGCCGGAGCTGCGGCCGATCGGCCCGGGCCACACGGTCCGCTGCATCCGGGCCGAGCTGGTCATTTCCGGGCAGCAGAGCCGGGTCGGCGACCCGATCGAGATGCCGGCGGCGGGCGAGGAAGACCTGCCCGCCTTGCGCCTCGCGGACGTGGTCGCCACGTACGGGCGGAACGAGGTCGTCCACTCGGTGAGCCTGAGCCTGGCGGCCCACGAGTGCCTGGCGCTGGTCGGCGAGTCGGGCTCGGGCAAGACGACGATCGCCCGGGCGATAGCGGGCCTGCACCGCGGCTGGACCGGCACCATCTCGCTGGGCGGCGCCGAGCTGCAAACCGCCGCGCGGCACCGCAGCCGTGACGCGCGGCGGCGGATCCAGTACATCTTCCAGAACCCGTATGGCTCGCTGAACCCCCGTCAGACAGTCGGCCAGATCGTCGAGCAGCCACTGCGGGTCTTTGGTGTCGCGAGCGGCCGGGAGGCCGATGAGCGAGTCGCGGAGATGCTCGAGCGAGTGTCGCTGACCGCGGCCTACGCCCGCCGCTACCCGGACCAGCTTTCCGGTGGAGAGCGGCAGCGGGTCGCGATCGCACGGGCCCTGGTCTGCGATCCCACGGTGCTGGTCTGTGACGAGGTGACCTCGGCACTGGACGTCAGCGTGCAGGCAGCGATCGTGGAATTGCTCGGTAACCTGCAGCGCGAGCTAGGTCTCTCGATGCTCTTCATCACCCACAACCTGCCGCTGGTGCGGTCCGTCGCGCAGCGGGTTGCCGTGCTGAGCCAGGGCAACATCGTCGAGGTCGGCGAGGCCGGGCAGGTACTCGCCGACCCCGGCCAGCCCTACACCCGGCAGTTGATCTCCGACACCCCCTCGCTGGAAACAGCCATCGCCGATGTCGGTCTCGGCCAGCCGCCCGCAGACGCTGCCGGGAGGTAACAAGATGCCCGCTGGCCGTCGCCCGGACATCCTCATCGTCATGGCCGACCAGATGGTGCCGTCGGCGCTGCCGTTTCACGGCAACCCGGTGACGCAGGCCCCGGCGATGTCCTGGCTCGCCGAGTCCGGGGTGGTCTTCGACGCGGCGTACACCGCAAGCCCGCTGTGCTCACCCGGCCGCGCGTCGTTCATGACCGGCCTGCTGCCCTCGCGCACCCGTACCTACGACAACGCGGCGGAGTTCACCTCCGAGATCCCCACCTTCGCCCACTACCTGCGGCGGGCCGGCTACCGCACCGTCCTGTCCGGCAAGATGCACTTCTGCGGCCCGGATCAGCTGCATGGGTTCGAGGAGCGGCTGACCACCGACATCTATCCCGCGGACTACGGCTGGACGCCCGACTGGGATCGCCCGCACGAGCGCCCCAGCTGGTATCACGACATGTCGTCGGTCATCGACGCCGGGCCCTGCGTGCGTTCCAACCAGCTGGACTTCGACGACGAGGTGGCGTTCGCGGCCGAGCGGTCGCTGTTCGGGCACATCCGCTCAGCTGACGAGCGGCCATTCTGCTACGTGGTCTCGTTCAGCCACCCGCACGATCCGTTCGCCATCCCGCGGAAGTGGTGGGACCTGTATCACGACGAGGACATCCCGATGCCCGACGTCGGGTACGACGAGGCTTCGCTGCACCCGCACGAGCGCAGGCTCCGCGAGGTCTGCGCGATGAACGGCGTGGAGATCACCGAGGATCAGGTGCGCGCGGCCCGGCGGGCCTATTACGGCGCGATCTCCTACGTCGACGACCACACGTCCCGGCTGATCGGCCTGCTGCGCGAGACCGGCCGGCTCGAGGACACGGTCGTCATCGTCACCAGTGACCATGGCGAGATGCTCGGTGAGCGCGGAGCCTGGTACAAGATGAGCTTCTACGAGGGCTCGGCGCGGGTGCCGCTCGTCGTCCGCGCGCCCGCGCTCTTCCCGGCGGGCAGGGTGCCGACCGCTGTTTCCACGATGGACCTGCTGCCGACCCTGGTCGGCGTGGCCCACGACGGTGACCTTTCGGGCATCGTCGGCCCGCTCGACGGCCGGAGCCTGCTATCGCACCTCTCGGGTACCCCGGACCACGATGAGGTCGTAGCGGAATACCTCGCCGAGGGCGCGATCGCGCCGATCGTAATGATCCGCCGGGGCCGGCATAAGTTCATCCACTCACCGGCCGACCCAGACCAGCTCTTCGACCTCGCGTCCGACCCGCACGAGCGAGCCAACCTGATCGGCGATCTGGCGTCAGCCGGGCTGGCCGGGGAGTTCCGGCGGGAGATCGCGGCACGCTGGGACCTCGAGACGCTGGACCGCGAGGTCCGGCAGAGCCAGCGGCGGCGGTTCGCCGTCAGCAAGGCACTCGGCACCGGCGCACAGGCCCCGTGGGACTTCACCCCGGCGTACGACGCCTCGCGGCGCTACATCCGCAACCATATGGACCTGGCCGATCTCGAGCAGATGGCCCGCTTCCCGCCGGTCGAGCGCAGCACGCCCCTCGCCTGACGGCGGCCCCGGATCGTCAGTCGGTTACGGTGAGCGGCAGCGCCGCTGTCCGCACGGCGTGGCCTGCGGCGGGATCGAGGATGGCCTGCAGCCCCCACTGGCCCGGGGGATCGCATAGCCCAGGTCCGGGACGAAGCTGTCGGTAGCGACCAGCAACGGGATCCGCTCTGTAACGCCGGGAGCCACGGTGAACGTCTGGAGCATGGCAAGGACTGGGCCCGAGTACCCGCTAACCACCTCCCCGCTGCCCGGATCCACGACATCAGCGATGAGCTGGCCGCTCGTGCCGATCTCGAGTTCGCGAGAGAGCAGGTTGGTGACCAACAGCCCGTGCCGAGCCGCATGGCCGGAGCGGACGGATAGCGGCCCGTCGAGGTCGGCACCGATTTCGCAGGGGTCGAGCTTGGGCACTGGCGCGCGGCTCGATCTGCCCGTCCGGTCCGGCAGACTGCGCTGCGGGTAACGGAGCGCACCGGCCATCAGCTCGACGTCGTCGCCGAAACGCTGGCGCAGTTCCTGGGCGGCATTGGTGGCCCATGCCGCCAGCCGGATGTGAAATGGCGGCTGCCGGCCCTCGTCGTGTCGAGGGTCGGGCCAGCTCGTCAGCGGCTTGGGATCCTCGCTCGCCATCCGCGCAACAACGATCTTCAGCTCGTCCCACGTGGTCATGTCGGTCGCGCTGAGCCCGGGCGGACAGGGCAGACCGCAGGCGATCCCAGCGCAGCGGGCGGCGGCCCGGCGGCGGGCGGATCCTGTTGCTCCGCCACGCGCTGATCACCAAGCCTGGCTGCGGCCAGTTCAGCGGGGCCGGGCTGGCCGTATGCGGGCAGGGTGAGGGTGATGCGCAGCCCGTGAGGGTCGTTGAGCGCGGCATGCGTGGTGCCGTGGTGGGTGGTGGCGACGGCGCTGACGATGGCCAGCCCGAGGCCGGACCCAGGGCACGGTGGCTGCGCTCCGGCGCGGTAGAAGCGGTCGAAGATACGGGGGAGCAGGTCGGCCGGGACGCCGGGACCGTTGTCGCTGACATCGACGGTGACACTGCTGTCGTGGCTGGCGGTGGTGATGGTGGCAACGGTGCCGGTGGGGGTGTGGGCGTACACGTTGGCGAGGAGGTTGTCGATGGCACGGCGCAGGAGTTCTTCATCGCCGGTGATCGCCAGATCAGCAGCGATGTGTGTGTGCCAGGTTCGCTGAGAGTCGGCGATTTGCGCCCGCTGGGCGCATTCGGTGACAAGGGCGGTGAGGTCGACTTGGTCGTGGTGCTGGCTGGGGTGCTGGTCGAGGCGGGCCAGGCGGAGCATGTCATCGACCAGGGCGCTCATGCGCTGGGATTCTGCCGCGATGCGGCGCATCGCCTCGTCGATTTGCCTGCGGTGGCGCAACGCGCCTTGCTGGTAGAGCTCGGCGTTGGCGCGCAGGGAGGCCAGGGGGTTGCGCAGTTCGTGACTGGCGTCGGCGAAGAAGCGCCGGGTGGCCTCCTGGCTGGCCTCGCGTTCGCGGATGGAGACCTGAATGCGGGTGAGCATCCCGTTGAGGGCCGTCCCCAGGCGGCCTACCTCGGTTCGGGTGTCCTCGGGACTGACCCGGTCGGTGAGATCACCGGCGGTGATGCGGTCGGCCTTTATGGCCATGGTCTCGATGGGGCGCAGGCCGCGGCGCATGACGCAGGCTACGCCGACGGCGACGAGCAGGCCGGCGGCCAGCGAGCCGACGATGAGGATGAGCTCGAGCCGGCCGACGGTCTTGTTGACATCGCCCAGGCTGGTGGTGGCGACGACGGCGACGGCGCCGGGGAAGGATACGGCCAGTAGCCGCAGCTGAGTGTGCCCGTTAACGGCGGTCACGGTCTGGGCGCGCGGGCCGGCGGCCAGAGTGGGCAGCCTGGCCGGGAACCGGGGTACCAGGGCGGGGTTGCCGACCACGAACCCCTGCGGCCCGCGGCCGGACACCGAAGCGACGTAGTACTGGCCCAGGATGGGGGGCGTCAGCCGCACACGCGGCCCAATGATCGCCCAACTTTGCGCGGCTATGTTGCCAGGCGGTGACCGCAACGGTCTGCCATGCATTGCCCAGTGCTGCTGGACGGGCACTGGCTGGGCCAGTGACTTGTTCACCGGCCGGTACATGCTCAGGACGGTCTGCAACTGGGAGTCGGTGCGGCCGAGCAGGTACCGGCGCAGTGCGGTGACCGCGGCTATGTCGAAGGCCACCAGCGCAATGACCGTAATCAGCAGGACGCCGGCCAGGACCCGGGTGCGCATCTGGGGTCGCCGGGGCACTCTTGGCCTCAGCAGCCGGGGCACTCTTGGCCTCAGC